>Ga0207645_10000097_pt1 | contig 64388 bp, 62 predicted proteins | sample KBSM53metaG_FD_184331 | JGI IMG/M metagenome (GOLD analysis project Ga0207645, IMG submission 184331) | Miscanthus rhizosphere microbial communities from Kellogg Biological Station, Michigan, USA - KBS M5-3 metaG (SPAdes) (version 2) | ecosystem: Host-associated > Plants > Roots > Rhizosphere >...
GAAATCGCGGATCAGCGGGCCGTCGCCGTAGTCCTTGCTGACCGCAAGAAGTTCGGCCACCAACTGTCCCGAGCGCTCGCCGGCGGCCAGTTGCAGGTTGACGCGGCCCAGCCGTTCCCGCCGCGCCGCCCGTTCGCGCCGCAGCGCTTCAAGCCGCAGCACGCGGCCTTCGTTGCGCGTACGTCGTGCCTCGACACCCTGGCGAATCCACGCCTCTTCCTGCGCCAGCACCTTGTCGGCCTTGGCGTTGACCACGGCCTCGTCTTCCAGTTGGCGGGCCTTTCGCTCCTGGTACGCCCCGAAATTGCCCGGATAGGAGAGCAGGCGGCCGCGATCGAGCTCGACGATGCGCGTGGCGACCGTGTCGAGGAAGCGCCGATCGTGGCTGATGCACACGACGGCGCCATCGAAATTCTGCAGCAGCTGCTCGAGCCATCCGATGGCGGCGAAGTCGAGATGGTTGGTGGGCTCGTCCAACAGCAGCACGTCGGGCGCGCCGACCAGCGCCTGGGCCAGCGCCACGCGCTTTTGCCAGCCCCCGGACAAGTCGGCCACCGGCCGGTCCGGCGGCAATCCGAGCTTTCCCAGCACGGTGTCGACGCGGTGCGACAGCGCCCAGCCGCCGCTCTCGTCGAGCCGGTTTTGCAGCGCATCCACGCGGGCAAGGCGCGCCGCGCCGTCGCCGTCGGCGAGCAATGTCAATGCGTGATGGTAGTCCGTGAGCAGCCGGCCCTCGTCGCCAAGGCCGAGCGCCACGGCATCGAAGACCGAGAGATCCGCATCGAACGCCGGCTCCTGCACGACGCATGCGACGCGCGTGCCGGGCGCGAACCAGGCGTCGCCGGCATCCAGATCGTTGACTCCCGCCAGGACGCGCAGCAGCGACGACTTTCCGGTGCCGTTGCGGCCGATGAGGCCGATGCGTTCGCGCGCATCGAGCTGGAAATCCGCAGCTTCGAGCAGTGGATGGTGGCCGAACGCCAGGCGCGCGCGCGACAGCGTCAGCAGCGGCATGCGAGGTCCGCTTGCGGTGCCAGAGGCTCCGGCACGTGCGGCGATCCGCTCACGCAGGGACGGGAGCGGGCGACCCGGTGCTGGCTCCGCCGGCGGGCGCGCGTGCGGCGAGAATGTCGAGCGCGGAACTGACCGCGCGGTCCCACAGCGGCACGGGCTCCGCCACCAGCCTGGCCGTGCCGCTGCCCAACTGCCACGCAAGCTCTTCCGGCGTCAGGATGAACGCGTGCGAACGCGAGCGGCTGGTGAAGATGTATTTCGCGCGCAGCGGGCTCACCCATGTGAGACGCGCGTCGATCACGCCTTCCGCGCGCTCGAAGCGCACCCACGTGCCAACGACCATCTCGCCGACGTAGTCGTGGACGTTCACCTGCGGCAGCGGCGTGGCACCGAGGGCCTCGTCGGCGTCCGTTTCATCGGCACCGGAGTCCGCGGGCAGCGGCGTGGGCGCCGCCGGCGCGGGCTTGATCGCGGCCATGTGCAGCTCGTAAAGCGCCTCGAAGAATGCCTTCGAGCGTTCCGGCGGGACGTTCACGTACCTGCATCCGGCGCGAAGGCCGCCGATCAGCGAAGGGATCATCTTCGACAGGCGCGCCTTTTGCGATGTGCGCTCCTTGGCGGCAATCGACCACAGCATGTCGTCGAGCGTGACCAGCGCCGCGTTCCACGGGGGACTGTCGACGCCATGCTCGCGGCGCAGGCCGGCCAGGTAATCGGCCCAGATGGTCTCGATGAAGGAACGCACCTCGAACGGGATGTCGAGACCGGCGAGCCGGTCGCGCAGCAGCGCGCGCACGACAGCGCGGTCCTCTTCGTCCTCTTCAGCGTGCAGCGCCTCGGCGACTTCGCCTTCCAGCGCAGTCGCCGAATGCTGGCGCTCCTGCTCGGAGAATGCCTGCAGCGAGCGGTCCGCCTCGCGGAACACCGTCACGTCGATGTCGAAATCCGCACAGACCTGATCGATCGCTTTGCGCGCGATCGCCTCGAATTCCGCGCGATAGGCGTCGTCGTGCGCCGCACCGACCGCAGCTTCTGCCAGGTGGTCGAGCAGCATCCGAGCCGGATGCTTCTTGTCCGCGAAGAACGCGCGGTCGAGCAACGCTGCCTTCACGATCGGCACCTGCAGCCGCCCGAACAGCGCGCGCGTGGACTCGGGAATGGTCGGGTCGCGGAAGATGTAATCGAACAGCAGTCCGATCACGTCCACCGATATGGCGTCGGCGGGGTTGGAAATTTGCGCGGCAACCGCCGCGCGGATGTGCGGCACCAGGTTCTGCGGAACGACCACCGTCGCCGCGTCGCCCTCGCCGGGCTGATTTGCCATGCGCGCGATCGCTTCGCGAAGGTCGAGCTTCTGCCATGACGCCAGCGTGGCGAACAGCGGCGACGATGTGCCCAGCGCCATCAACGGATCGAGGCTAGGGAAGTCGGCATCGCCGCTTGCGGATTCGCTGCCCGACGTGCCTTGCGCGTCGGTCGCGGCGGCGCGGTTTCCGATCGCCGCCAGCGCCGCCAGTCCCTTGAGAATGTCCCCCGGGATCATCTGCGGTTGCGCCGGTGCAACGGCGGCATCCTGCGCGGCGACGGCGGCGCGCTCGCTGCGGTCGAAATTCAATACCGGCGGCGCGCCCGCTGGCGCCGAGAATTCCGGTACGACGACGTTCGCCGGGATCGGCTGATCAGCGGCGTGCAGCATTTGCGTGAACGTTGCGAGCAAGTCGCGGTCGTCGGCGGGGCGATGTTCGCTGCGCGCACGCAGCGCCGCCTTGATCTCCGGCAGCACGCCGTGATCGGCCAGCAGCCGGTTGAGCGCGATGTAGAGTCCGTTGAAGTTGGGCGTGAGATCGCCCAGCAGCCGTTCCATCAACGGCCGCCACACGCGGGGATCCGGGTGCACCGCACGCGACGTGGAGCCGAGCGCGTCGAGAATGTAGGGAATGGCGAACGGATTGTCGAGATCTCGCTTCGAGCCGTCGTCGAGCAGCACACCCACGCGCAGATCCAGCGCGGCCAGTTCCCGCTGTGTGAATCGCGTCAGGAAGCGCGCAGCATGGGTCAGCGCCGCCTGCTTGTCGTGGTCGAAGGGAGTGAGAACGCGCAGCGCGGCAGCGGTGGCGTCCGTGTCGGGGCGCAGGCCTTTCCGGCGTTGGCCGGCCAGCCGCTTCTCGAACAGTTCAGCCAGCGTCGTCTGGAACCGGGCCAGCCATTCGCCATGCTTCTTCCGAAATGCGGCGACTTCACCGTCAGGGATGTGGCTCGAGGCCTCGAACAGGTCGTCCGCGCCCTCGATGGCCGTGGTGACCTGCTCCTGCAGCTTCTTCTGGAAGCGCTCGAAGCCAACGCGCAGCAGCGCCTGCGCGTCCGCCGGGCGCAGCGGCGACGGGCTGTCGGAATCAAAGGTGCTGGAAACGGCGGGCAGAGGCATGTCGCGGCAATTCTACTGCCTGCAGCCCGCGCGGTAGGATTCCGCGCCCGTCACGATGCCGGCGGTACCTGGTCGACCACGATGCCTCCACAGGCGCCGCTGACCCGCGCGTATTCTTCCGCGGAATCGACGGCGGCATTGCGCTCCTTCAACTCCGCCGTATTGAGGGTGATGAATTCCTCGAGGAACGCCCGCAGCGCCCTCCGGACCTGCGCCTCTCCGCCGTCGGCATCGCGAGCCTTGACGATCCGCTGGGCGAAGACTTGTGGCAATTCCGCCTCAAGTGCCCTGGCCGTGTCGGTCATGTGTTCGCGAAAGGCGGCAACGTGCTTCATCTCGTGCGCGAGCACGGCCGCGTGACCGCAGGCGTCGTTGGCGAGTTCGCTTGCGACATAGACTGTCATGGGCGTCATCGTCAGGTCGACCACGATGTGGGGCCGCGAGCAGGATCGCTCGCCGCCCGAATCGGCAATTCCCCTCACTTCGAGCGCAACCTCCTGCCGGAACTCGGTCTTGGTCAGACCCAGTATCCGGTGCGTCGCCAGGTTTTCCTCTCCCAGCCGGGTCAGTTCGCGATAGGGGAGCGTATCGTTGGTCACCGGCCGGATGGCCTGCTGCCGGACTTCCACGCGCGAGGCAGGCAATTGCTCGCATCGCGTCTCGAACGACGGAAACGGGTTGTATTTGGCTGCGGTCGACGTCACGGCGTCGCAGCCTCCCAGCAGGAGAGCAAGCGACAAGGCCAGGAATATCCACGAAAGGCGCATGACCCCAAGCATAACCCTGCGACTCCGGCGGCCCGCCATGGCACAGATGCGCGAACCTGGCAAGTTGCTCTCCTGCCTTGCACTGACGTACCCTGCGAGGCACTCGATTCATTCCTTGCCGTAAATCCGTTGCGAATACCCCATGGTCGACTTGCCCGCAATCATCACCACCGCGACCATCTGCGCCTACTGGTTCGGCGTCGGCGTCATGATCGTCAGGGTAAAGCGGCATTCGCGTGCGATACCCATCCTGTCCCCAAAGCTGCCGCTGGAGCGTGTCATGGGCGTGGTCTTCGTTCCGATGGTGGCGCTGTGGATCATCCTCCCCTGGGTTGCGCAGACAAGCAGCCAGTCGCTGCTGGCGGTGCCCGAGTTTGCGCGAGCGTCGCCCGCGTATGCCTCATGCCGCTGGCTGGCCGCTCTGGTCGCCGTCCTTTGCCTGGTCGTGACGTCACGTTGCTGGGCGCGCATGGGCAAGGATTGGAGAATGGCCATCGCCGTCGGCGAGAAAACCAACGTCATCACCGACGGCCCATTCAGCCGCATCCGGCATCCGATCTACGCCTTCCAGATCCTGCTCATGATCTGCACGCTGATCGTGGTTCCCACGCTACCGATGCTGCTGATCGCCCTGGTGCACTTCACCGTGATGAACGTCAAGGCGCGCAGCGAAGAGCGCTACCTGCTGCAGACGCAGCCCGACGATTATTCGCAGTACGTGCAGCGCACCGGAAGGTTCTTTCCCCGCTGATATCGACTGTGGTCAGCCGGCGATTCCCCGCGCTTCGCGACAGTCCCCGACGTTGCAATCCGCGCTTGCGGCAACGTCATGCGTTGCCTGCCTTGCTTTGCGCGGCGATCCTCTGCGCGCCGCTTGCTGCCCCTGCGCAGAGCGGCGATTCGGGCGCGCAGTCGACGGCACCGACGGCGGCGCGTGGCGTCGATCGGGAACTGGCTCGCGCCGTCCTCGCCCTCGACTGCCGGCGTGTCGATGCCAACGGCGTGTCGCGACTGCGGGCGGCGGGCGTGACACCGCGGATCATCCTGCTGCAGGGCAGCCTCGCCCCGTTGAACATGGAATCGTTCGCGGACTTCCTGGTCGCCATGGGTTATCCGGCGCAGCGGCTGCGCGACCCGCGCGACGGCCGCACGTCGCAGCCGAGTTTCGAAGGCAGCCAGCGGTGGGCGGGCACGCTGGCGTGGTACTACGAGACCGAGGGAACGATGCCGATGCTGGTCGGCCATAGCCAGGGCGGAATGATGGTGATTCGCATTCTCTATGAACTTGACGGGGCCTTCCACGATGCCATTCCGGTCTGGGACCCGGTAGCGGGGGTCGCACTTTCCCGCACGACGATCCGCGACCCACGCACGGGCGAAACGAGGCCGGTGCAAGGCCTCAAGGTGGGTTATGCGGCTGCGATCGCGACAGGCAAGCTGCCGCGCGTCTTTCTCGGCCAATGGGACATGATCTCGAAGCTGCGCAGAATTCCTGACACCGCCGAAGACTTCACCGGCTTCTCGATACCGTGGGACGTCATCGCGGGGACGCTGGGCGAACCCGAACCTTATGTGGCCGTCGGCACCGCGCGCGTGCGCAACGTGACGCTGCCTGCAGGCACGGGCCACGTGCGTATTCCGGAGACGCTGCATCTGGCCACGAGCGAAGTCACGCACCGTTGGATCGACGAGTGGACGCCGGAGAGCGCGGCCCCGGCGCCGGAGGGACCCGGTGTCGACACCACGAACATCGTGCACGCCGCCGACATCTGGTTCAGCGTGAAGCAGCACTGGTGCCAATCCGCGCAACAGGCGCTGGCGCCCGAGGTTCACTGATGCGCGGCAGGCTCAACCTGTTCCAGGCGACGATGCTGCGCTGGCGCGAACTGCATCCTTACAGCGCGGTGCATGCCGTCCACGTTGCGATGCCGCTCGATGCGCGGCGCCTCGAAGCGGCGATCCGGCAGGAATTGGAAGCGCGGGGCCTGACGAACCTGACGCTGGATGCCGCGCATGGCCGTTTCGACTATGGCGGTGGCGAATCGCTCGCGGTGCCAGCCGTGCTGCCCGGCGCCGCCGATCCGCGCGCGGTCCTTCGCGCAGAGTTCGCGCGTCAACTGAACCAGCCGTTTCCCGCGGACGGCGACATCGATCCGTTCCGATTCTTTGCCGTCGACGCCGACGGGACGTTCGAGTTCGGGCTGGCCTACGACCATTTCGTTGCCGGCGGCGACTCGATCGTGCTGCTGCTGCAGGCGATCGTCGCCCGCTACGAGGTCCGAGAGGGTGCGCCGACGGCCGGCGCCGTGCCCGGCCTGTATCCAGACACGTTCTTTCGACTGCTGCGACGGCATGCGCTTGCCGTTGTGCGCGGCCTGCCGACTTTGCCGCGATTGGCGCTTAACTGCCGGCACTCGCACCGGCCGCGTTATCTGCGCTGGCCCGATCCCACCAATGGCTTCACCGGCTTCCACCTGTCGCCTCCGGAATTCGCCGCGATACTGCGCACGGCCAAGGCGTGGAACGTGACGCTCAACGACCTGCTCATCGCGGTCATGCTGCAGACACTTTCTCCGCTGGCCGAAAAGCGTCAGACGGCGCGTCGGCGCGTGTACCTGGCCGCAGCGTCGATCATCAACATTCGCGGCGAGGTGGGGGCCGGTGTGCGCGACTGGTTCGGCCAGTTCTTGAGTTCCTTCCGCGTCTCGCACCGGGTGCCTCCCGGCATCGGGTTGCGCGAGCTGGCGCAGGACATTCACCTTCAATCCGCCGACTGGAAGCGCCGCCGTCTTTACCTGCAGACGCTGGTCGTCATGTTCTACAGCAGCATCGTGTGGCGCTTCCTCGGGCTTTCGCAGCGGCAGCGCTTCCACGTCAAGAACTGGCCGGTGTGGGTCGGCGTCACCATGCTCAACGTAGATGCGTTGTGGCGGGAAGGGGGTGCCACCGGGCCGGCGCCCGCCTATGCGCGAGGCGTATCAACTGGCCCGCTTGCGCCGATGGTCGTCGCCGTCACCACAGCGGGAGGCGCGCTGGAGGCCGGCATTTCCTATCGCACCGGCGCGTTCGCGGAAGGGATCGCGGATCGGATTGCCGTCGAGGCGCGCGAGTCTCTGATCGCACTGGGGCAATCAGCGGGGGTCGGCACGGTAGAATAGCGGTTTTGCCTGTCCTTGGCCGGCAGCGGTTGCCGGAGGCGGAGGCGGGCGGGGCAAACGTACCGACATCATGGCAGGCGCATTGACCGGCAAAGTGGCGCTCGTCAGCGGCGCGGCGCGGGGCATCGGGCGCGCGATAGCGCTGAAGCTCGCGCGCGAAGGCTGCGACGTTGCCGCCAACTACTACAACAGCGCCGAGGAGGCCGAGGCCCTGTGCATGGAGATTCGCGCTCTGGGACGGCGCGCGTGCGCGATTGCCGGCAGCGTGGGCATACCGGACAGCGTCGACGAGATATTCGTGGAATTCGGCAAGCATTTCGACCGTCTCGACATCCTGGTCAGCAACGCCGCCAGCGGCGTGCTCAAACCTACGGTGGACATGACGCTGAAGCATTGGCGCTGGTGCATGGAGACCAATGCCCTTGCATTGAATCTGCTCACGCAACGCGCGCTGCCGCTGATGGCCCCCGGCGCGCGGATCATCGCGATGTCGAGTCTGGGCGCGCAGCGTGCCATGCCCGGCTACGGCTTCATCGGCGCATCCAAGGCGGCGTTGGAAGCGCTGGTGCGCGCGCTTGCGCAGGAGTTGGGACCGCGCGGCATCCGCGTCAACACCGTCAGCGCCGGCGTGGTGGACACGGATGCGCTCAAGTACTTCCCCAACCGGGAGGAATTGATCGCCGACTTCTCGCGGCGGAACCCCGCGGGTCCCGAGCTCACGCCGCAGGACGTCGCCGGCGCCGTGTTCCTGCTCTGCCTGCCGGAGGCCGGCATGATCAACGGCCACACGCTGGTCGTCGACGGCGGTTTTGCGATTTCGGGTTAATGTCAAAAACGAACCGATGACGATGCCGACATGACCATGGATTCCGGCCTTTCCGGCAAGGTGGCCATCGTGACCGGCGGTAGCCGCGGGATCGGCCGCGCCATCGTCTCGCTGCTGGCCAGCGAAGGCGTCGACGTCACGTTCTTCTATCGCGACAATGCGGCCGCCGCGGCAGAAGTCGTGGCCGAGGGCAAGGTGAGCAACGAGGGTCGGGTTGCGGCAGAACAGGTAGATATACGCGATTCGGCGGCCTGCGCAGCTGCCGTCGACCGCGTGGTGGAACGCTGCGGCCGCGTCGACATCCTTGTCAATAACGCCGGAATGATTCGCGACAACCAGCTGGCGGCGATGGACGACGACGACGTGAAGCTGGTGCTCGACACCAATGTCGGCGGTGTCTTCAACGTGGTGCGCGCCGTGGCGCCGCACATGATCGTCCAGCGTGGCGGCAAGATCATCAACCTGAGTTCCGTCGCGGGCGAGAAAGGCGGGCGCGGCCAGACCAACTACGCGGCGAGCAAAGGTGCGATCAACGCGTTCACACGCGCGCTCGCGGTGGAACTGGCGGCGCGCAAGATCACGGTCAACGCGGTGGCGCCCGGCGTGATCGAAACGGAAATGTCGCAGGAAGTGCGCGAGATGGCGGGCGACGCGGTCAAAGCCCGCATCCTGCTCAAGCGGTATGGCAAGCCGGAGGAAGTGGCCTACGCGGTATGGTTCCTGGCCTCGCGCTTTGCCGATTACGTCACCGGCCAGATCATCAATATCGATGGCGGCTTCAAAATGGAGTGAGGCAACGATGGCAACCGAAATCACCAAGGATGAAATCAACGCGGTGTTCCCGACCGTGGCGGAGACGATGGCCGATGCGCTTGGCTGCGACGTCGACGACATCAAGCTCGACGTGTCGCTGATCGAAGGGCTCGACGCCGAGTCGATCGACTTCCTCGACATGGTGTTCCGCCTGGAGCGCGCATTCAAGATCAAGATCCCGCGCGGCAAGATCATCGACAATGCGCGCGGCGCGCTGAGCGAGGCGGAGTTCGAGCAGAAGGGTGTGCTGACTCCCACGGGTCTGGCGCAGCTGCGCTCCTACCTGTCGGAGATTCCGGCGGACCGGTTTGCCGACCCGATGAAGGTCAAGGACATTCCGCGCCTCTTCACGCCGGAGACGTTCTGCAAGCTGGTCGTGCAGGCGCAACGCGAAGCCAAGGCGGCGGCCTGAAGGGCGGCTTCGCCTCATGACGGAGAGTGCCGCTCATTTTGCCGCGTTTTCGTTTGTCGACCGCATCGTGGAATTCGTCCCGGGAAAAAGCGCGCGGGGCACGTTTCATGTTCCCGCCGCCCTTGCCGTGTTTCCTTCGTGCCTGGTCGCCGAAGCGGTCGGTCAGCTTGCCGCGTGGGTGTCGATGGAGCACATCGAATATCGCGGCCGGCCGGTCGCGGCGCTGGCCTTCGAGACGCGCTTTTTGCATGCCGTGGCGCCGGGCGATGAGCTGCAACTCAACGTCGAGATCGACGACGTCGACGACGCCGCCGTGTCGTATCGCGGCTGGGCCGACGTGAACGGAACGCGCGTGATCGAATTGAACGACTGTCTCGGGCCGATGTTGCCGGTCGCCGAGTTCGATGCCCCCGAAGCATTGCGCGAGCGCTTCGCTCTGCTGCGCGGCGCGGGGGCACGCCCCGACCGCTTTCACGGAGTGGTCGATCCCGACGTGAAGGTGGTCGAACACGTGCCGGGGGAGTCGATGCGCACCGCCATGCAGATTCCGACGTCGGCGCCGTTTTTCGCCGACCATTTTCCGCGCCGGCCGGTGTTTCCGGCAACGTTGCTGCTCAATGCGCAGATTGGCCTGGCGAGCGCGCTCGCGCGCGAGGCGAATGCCGGGAGCACCTCCGCGGAACTGGTCGCGTCGCGAATGACGCACGTGAAGATGCGCGCGTTCATCGTGCCCGGCCAGGAGGTCGATTCCCGCGGTGAAGTCACGGGCACGCAGGACGGAGTGACGCGCGTCGCGCTGAGCGCGCGCGATCGCGACGGCAAGACCATCGCCACGGCGCGCGTCGAGTTCGCCGCGGCCGGAGCATGACGCCATGACTCCACGCAAGCGGGTAGCCATCACGGGATTGGGCCTGGTCACGCCGGTCGGCAACGACGTCGCGACGACGTGGGACGCGGTCCTGCACGGCAAGAGCGGCGGCGCTGGAATCCAGAGCTTCGATGCCAGCGGCTTTCCCGTGCACATCGCGGCCGAGGTGAAGAACTTCGACGCGCTCGAGCAGATCGGCGACCGCAAGCTGCTGAAGCTCACCAACCGTTCGCATCGCTTCGCGCTCGCCGCGGCGGAGCAGGCGCTGCGCGACGCGGGCATCCGTCCGACCGATGCCGATGCGACGCGCTGGGGCTGCACGCTCGGCGCCGGGATGATGGGCGTGGAATTTCAGGACCTGGCCGGCACGCAGGCGCATTCTGCCGCAGATGGCGTGCTGCACCCCGACCTGCTGCTGTCCGATGGCCCGGCCAACGATCCGCTCGCATTCTGTCGCAGCAATTGCGCGGAGGGACTGTCACTGATCACGCGCCAGCACAGCATTCGCGGTTTTGCGTCGGCCGAGCACACGGCCTGCGCATCCGGAGGGCAGGCGCTCGGGCGGGCGCTGAAGCTCATTCGCCGCGGAGTCGTCGACAAAGTCTTGGCCGGCGGCTTCGATTCGATGATCAGTCCGGTGGGCATCGCCGGCTTCTGCCTGCTGTCGGCACTCTCTCCGGACAACGACACGCCGCAGCGCGCGAGCCGACCTTTCGACGTGACGCGCAACGGCTTCCTGCTGGGCGAGGGCGCGGGGTTCCTCGTGCTCGAGGAATGGCACGCCGCGAGAAAGCGCGGCGCGCACATCTATGCGGAACTGGCCGGCGACGGCAATTCGCTGTCCAGCTACCGCATTACCGATTCGCCACCTGACGGCGACGGCCCCATCCAGGCAATGCGCCAGGCGCTGTGGAGCGCGGGCGCCACGCCCGCCGACATCGACTACCTGAACGCGCACGGTACGTCCACCGGCATGAACGATCGCAGCGAGAGCGCGGCGATCAAGGCGGTCTTCGGTGCGGATGTCCCGCGCCTTTCGGTCAGTTCCACCAAGAGCACGATGGGACACCTGATCGCGGCCGCCGGCGCCGTGGAAGTAGCGGTGTGCGCGCTGGCCATTCGCGACGGCATGATGCCGGTCAACGCGAACCTGCGCGAAGTCGACCCGGACTGTGACCTGAACTTCGTGCGTGACACGCCGCGCCGCCAGCGCGTGCGCATGGCGCTGTCCAATTCCTTCGGCTTCGGCGGCTCCAACAGCTGCATCGCGCTGCGCCATCCGGACGAGACCGACGCGCTCGTGGGTGTCCAATGAGCGTACCGCGTATCGTCATTACCGCCACCGGCGCGGTTTGTTCCGGCGGCAAGACGCCGCGCGACATCCTGGTCGGCGTGCGCGAAGGCAGGTCGACGATCGCGCCGATCCAGCAGTGGGATACCACGGGTTGGCCGACGACGATGGCCGGCGAGATTGCGAATTTCAACGCGCGCGAGATGGTCGACGACCGCAAGCTGCACAAGCTGATCCGCCGCACCGACCTGCTCGGCCTGTACGCGGCGGGTAAGGCGATCGGCGACGCGGGCGTGGCCGCGCATCGCGACACGCTGGCGCCCGATGCGGCGGCGGCATTCAGCGACCGCACCGGCGTCTACGTGGGTTCGGGCAGCGGCAACTTCGAGAACCAGTACGATTACTTTCCCCTGTTGGCCGCCGCCAATGGCAGCCTGCCTGAGTTCGGGCGCGAACTGGCCAACACGGTCAATCCGATGTGGCTGCTGCGCTCGCTGCCCAACAACGTGCTGGGCCATATCGGCATCAAGTATGGCCTGAAGGGCAGCAACGCGTGCATCACCAGCCACAGCTGCAGCGGCTCGCTGGCGGTGATCGAGGGGATGGAAGCGCTGCGCAACGGCGAGGCCGATCGCGTCGTCGCCGTGGGCCACGACGCGCCGATCGAGCCGCAAATGGTGCTTTACTACTACCGGCTCGGACTGATCGCGAGCGAGACGCTGCGTCCGTTCGACGCCGCGCGCGATGGCAGCGTGTTCGGCGAAGGTGCCGGTGCGCTGGTTCTGGAAACGGAAGCGTCGGCTGCCGAGCGCAACGCAAAGGTCCTGGGCGAGGTATTGGGTGGCGGCTATACCTCTGAGGCCACGGGGTTGCTGGCGATCCGCGACGACGGCGATGGGTTGGCCCGCGCCATCGCGATGGCGCTGGACGACGCAAAGATCGCCGCGCGCGACGTCGGCATGATCGTCGCGCACGGCAATGGCACTCGGCCATCGGATGCCTCGGAAGCTGCCGCCATTCGCACGGCCTTTGGCAAGGACGCGCCTCCGGTGACGGGTTTCAAATGGGCTATCGGTCACCTGATCGCGGCGGCCGGCATTCTGGAGACGACGGTGGCACTGGCCGCGCTGGCGGAAGGCGTGGTGCCGGGTATTGCCACGCTGCGCGAACTCGATCCGGATTGTGCCGGCGTGCCCGCAAGTGCCAAGCCGCAGGCGCCGCGCAGCAAGGTCGCGCTGATCCTGTGCCGCGGCTTCGGCGGCACCGACGCCGCGCTGCTGGTTCGTGCCGTCTGAGCACTCTCGCGGGAGCGAGGCCGTGACTACGGAAGGCGCGTGCAATCCGGCTGCCACGTCAGACGGCACCTCAGTTGGCAACTCAGTTGGCAACTCAGCTGGCTCGTCACTCGGCACCCCGTTCGGCTCCAACCGCCGCTGCGGGATAGATACCGTCGAGATCGCACGCATCGAGCGCTTGCTCGCGCAAACGCCGGTGCCCGATCTCAACAGGTTGTTCTCGGCGCAGGAATTGGCCGACAGCGGTGAAGGCCCCGGCCGCGCGGCAAGCCTCGCTGCGCGCTTTGCGGCCAAGGAGGCCTGCCTCAAGCTCTTTCCGCGCGAGACGGCGCTCGGGCAGATCGAGGCCCACGACTTCTCGGTCGCGCGCGACAATTATGGCGCGCCGCTTTTGCTGTGCGCTCCGGCCGCCGCTGCGCTGCTCGGACGCTATCGGATCAGGCACATCGCGCTGTCGCTGTCGCACGACCGTGTCAGCGCATCCGCCGTGGCGGTGGCGGAGGATGACGTCATCGCTGTGCCGTCGTCGGGGAAATTTCTATACCGGTTCCTGCCGTTTCGGCGCGACGTGATTCTCGACAACCTTCGCCGCGTCTACGGCGGCAGGGTGGCGGAGGATGAAATTGTCCACCTTGCGCAGGCGCACTACGGGCACCTGTGGTTGCTGTTCCGCGAATTCCTGCGCTTTCGCTGGCTGTCGCATCAACGCAAGATGGCGCTGGTGCGCATCGAAAACGTCGAGGCGTTCGCCGCCGCGCTCGCGCAGGAAAAAGGCGTTCTGCTCCTCACCGGCCACTTCGGCAACTGGGAAGTGTCGACCATCGCCGGCCTGAATCACTATCCGCAAATGCGCGGCCGGTTTCATTTCGTGCGGCGCGCGATCAAGCCGGTGTGGCTGGATCGGTTGGTGACGCGCCGTTTCAATGCTGCGGGATTCGGCGTCTTTCCCAAGCGTGGCTCGCTCGACGCAATGCTCGACGCGCTCGCCGCGGGCGATGCAATCGTGTTTCCGTTCGATCAGCACGCGCGCCCGCCCGATGGCATCGAGGTCGAGTTCTTCGGCGCGCCAGCGTGGACGTTCAAGAGTCTGGCGATCATCGCGCTGGCTACGGGCGCACCGGTGTTGCCGGCCTGCAGCTGGCGCGAATCGGACGGGCGCCACGTGTTGCGTTTCGAGGAGCCCATGACGCCGATCGAATGCGAAAATACCAACGAGGCCATCCGCCTCAACACGCGCGCCTACAATGCCGTCCTGGAAAGAATCATCCTCCGCCGCCCGGAGCAGTGGTACTGGGTTCACCGGCGCTGGAAAACCGCTGCGCTCAGGGCGCGCCCGGGCAAGGGCAGGCCATGACCCATCGCATCATCAATGCGCGTCACGCGTTCCGTCGCCGCCGGCCCGTCGTCGCCGCGATGTCGTAACATGGCCGCCATGCTGAACATGCTTCTGTCGTGGCAGGCCGCGATCATCTATGCGTTTCTGGCGTCGGCGCTGTTCGTGCATTTCCGCGGTCACGACCGGATCAGGTTCTATCGGCAAATCACCGACCACTCGACGTTCATGGCGCCCTACAACGCGCTCATGTACTTGTTTTCCGCGGTCCCGAACAAGCCGTTCATCGACGCCGACGCCTTTCCAGAAATGAGGAAGGTGACCGACAACTGGCAGATGATCCGCGACGAGGCGCTGCAATTGTTCGACGAGGGCTACATCAGGGCGGCTGCCGGGTACAACGACCTCGGCTTCAATTCGTTCTTCCGACGCGGCTGGAAGCGCTTCTACGTCAAGTGGTACGACCAGCCGCTGCCGTCGGCGCAGGCGTTGTGTCCGAAGACGGTCGCGCTGGTCCAGTCCATCCCGAGCATCAACGGCGCGATGTTCGCGATGCTCCCGCCCGGCGGCAAGCTGGGCAAGCATCGCGATCCATTCGCCGGCTCGTTGCGCTATCACCTCGGATTGGTGACGCCCAACTCGGCAGAGTGCAACATCCACGTCGACGGCCAGCTGTATTTCTGGCGCGATGGCGAGGCGGTGATGTTCGACGAGACGTTCATCCACTGGGCCGAGAACAAGACAGATGTCCAGCGCGTCATTTTGTTCTGCGACGTCGAGCGGCCGCTGACCAGCCGAGTAATGACGCGAGTGAACAAGTGGTACAAGAAACACATCATCAGCGCGAGTCAGACCGAAAACGTCACCGGCGACAAGGTCGGCTGGCTGAATCGCGTGTTCAGCCTCGTCTATTACCTGCGCGTGCCCGGCAAGGCTTTGAAGCACCGCTTCCGCGCTCTGTACTACGTGGTGAAATGGGTGATCCTGCTGCTGCTGGCGTGGTGGATCTTCGCGCCGCTGCTGGCGAATTGACGAAAGGAAAGGTATGGGCCACTGGGTCGACTTGACCGCCGCCGACGGTTTTCGGTTGTCGGCGTATCGCGCGGATCCCGAGGGTGCGCCGCGCGGCGCGCTCGTCGTCGCGCAGGAAATCTTCGGCGTCAACGGGCACATCCGCGGCGTGTGCGACGGCTATGCGCGCGACGGTTACGTGGCGATTGCTCCGGCACTGTTCGACCGCTACGAGCGCGGCGTCGACATCGGCTACACGCCGACGGACATCGCGCGCGGCAGGGAACTGAAGGCGCTGGCCAAGACCGATGCCGCGCTGCAGGACGTGGCGGCAGCGCGTGACGCGGTGGCAGGCGCCGGCAAGGTCGGCATTCTTGGGTACTGCTGGGGTGGCTACGTCGCCTGGATGGCCGCCGCGCGGGTTGAAGCCCTCGCCTGCGCCGTTCCGTATTACGGCGGCGGCATGACCGATGCCATTGCCGAACAGCCGAAGTGTCCGGTCATGGCGCATTTCGGCGAACGCGATTCCATGATTCCCGTGACCGGCGTAAACGCGCTGGCGGCCGCGCATCCTTCGGCGCAGGTGTTCATCTATCCGGCCGATCACGGCTTCAATTGCGACCAGCGCGGCTCGCACGATCCGGCATCGGCCACGCTCGCGCACGAACGGACGCTCGCTTTTCTGCGGCAGCACATCGGCTAGCCGGCGGGCGCTCGCGCGCCGAGCCGACTCGTCGTCGATACATCTCCTTAAGCGAAACGCCCTGGACACCCAACCTCACGATGCGTCGCCGAGGCGACCCCGGCTTCGCCGCTGGCTTTCGCGGTCGCTGCTGTTCTGCGCGGCATTGATACTGCTGGTCGAGGAATGGCTGTGGCGCGGCACGGCAAAGTTCCTGCGCAGCCTGGCGCGGCTGCCGCCGGTGGCGGCGTGCGAAGACTGGATCAGGCGACGCTCGCCGTATCAGGCATTGGCGCTGTTCGTGCTGCCGATCCTGTCGCTGCTGCCGCTGAAAGGCGTGATCGTTCTCGCATTCGTGCACGGTCGCCACGTGCTGGGCATCGTCATGCTGATTCTGGAAAAGCTGATCTTCTCGGCAATCTTCGCCGCGCTCTATCAGTTGACCGAGCCCGCGATCACGCGAATCGGCTGGGTGTTGCGTGCGCAAGGCGTATTCCTGCGCGTGCGGCGCGCGCTGCACGCGTGGCTCGAGCTGCAGCCGGCGTACCGCCAGGCGCGCACTTGGCTGCGGCGCATGCGCCGTCCGCATTGGCTGCGCCGCAGATTCGCCGCGGCGTATCGCATGCAGCGGCGCAGGACCGCACGTTTCTGTTTTCGCGGCAGTTGACGCGGCCGCGGTATGCGCTGAAAGCTACCCGCGTCCCACGAACGGCATCTTGGTGGCCATCACCGTCATGAATTGCACGTTGGCGTCCAGCGGCAGGCCGGCCATGTAGACGACCGAATTGGCGACGTGCGCCACGTCCATCAGCGGTTCGACCGCGATCTGCCCGTTGGCCTGCGGAACGCCTGTTGCCATTCGTGCCGCCATCTCGGTCCCCGCATTGCCGATGTCGATCTGGCTGCATGCGATGTCGTACTTGCGCCCGTCGAGGGACGTCGACTTGGTCAGTCCGGTAATTGCGTGCTTGGTGGCGGTATAGGGGGCGGAATTGGGACGCGGAGCATGGGCCGAAATGGACCCGTTGTTGATGATCCGCCCGCCGCGCGGCGTCTGGTCCTTCATTATCTTGATCGCTTCCTGCGTGCACAGGAATACGCCGGTGAGGTTGATGTCGACGACGTTCTTCCATTGCTCGTACGTCAGTTCCTCCATGTTGATCGGCGGCGCGCCCACACCGGCGTTGTTGAACAGCACGTCCAGGCGGCCGAAGGCGGCCTTGGTCCGCGCGAAGAGCGCCCGCACCGACTCCGGGTTGGCGACGTCCGTAGCGACCACGAGCGCGCTATCCCCCGTGGCGCCCGCCTCCTGGACGGCCTTTGCGAGCAGTTCCTGCCGGCGCCCGGCAAGCACGACCTTGTAACCTGCCTTGAGCATGGCGGTGGCGACGGCCTTGCCGATGCCGCTGCCGGCTCCTGTCACGATGGCAACCTTGGTGGCTTGGGTCATTGCGTTTCCTTTCATTGGGCACCCGGCCTTGCGCGGGGAGCGCGCAGTCTAGCCTATGCCGGGCGCCGTCAGCGCTCGAACTTCACCGAAAGCACGATCGACGTCTGCGTGCGTTCGATACCCTCGATGCGGCCGATCGCGTCGAGGATGCGGTCGATTTCCTCGGTGCTGCCGGCATCGACGGCGACTTCGTAATCGAAGACACCGGACAGCGCGTAGACGGCGCGCACGTGTGGCGAAGCCTCGAGTTCGCGCACCACCCGCTCCGACAGCTTGGCGTTGACGTTGATCAGTACGTGCGCGGTGATGCGGTGCCGCGCAAATGCGTCGGTGACTCGCACCGTATACCCATTGATGATGCCGTCGTGCTCCAGCCGGCGGATGCGCTCGGCGACTGTGGTTCGCGCGATGCCCAGCTTGCGGGCGAGCGATGCCGTCGATTCCCTCGCGTTCCGGCGCAGGAGAGCGAGCAGTCGCTGCTGTTCCGCGGTAATTCGTCGATTCGGCGGTTTCGACGGCATAGCGACGAAATTATACCGTCATTACGCCAATTTGCAGCCTGTGATCCGACGGATGCCCAGCATAGAATTCCGGCACGGAATACCAGACATCGCGACACATCGGGAGCTGCGACCATGACCAAACTCATTCTGCTGGGCGCCGGAAAGATCGGCGAGACCATCACCCATTTCCTGCAAGCGTCCGGCGACTACGCGCTGACCGTTGCAGACCAGGACCCGTCGCGCCTCGCGCCGATGGCGGCGCTGGGGGCGGCGACCGTGCGCGCGGAATTCGGTGATCCGCAGGCACTGCGCGACCTGATTCGCGGACACGCTTACGTGATCAGCGCAAGCCCGTTCCACCTGACCCCGGCGATCGCCGCGGCTGCCGTGGACGTCGGCGCCCACTACTTCGATCTCACCGAAGACGTCGAGAGCACGCGCCGCGTCAAGGCGCTGGCGGCGTCGGCCAGCACGGCCCTGGTTCCGCAATGCGGTCTCGCCCCGGGGTTCATCTCGGTCCTTGCCTACGCGATGACCCGGAAATTCGATTCGTTGCGCGACGTGCAGATGCGCGTAGGTGCGCTGCCGGTCTATCCGACCAACGCACTCAAGTACAACCTGACGTGGAGCACCGACGGGCTCATCAACGAATACTGCAACCCATGCGAGGCGATCAGCGACGGCCGGTTGCGCGAAACGTTGGCGCTCGAGGAAATCGAGGCGTTCTCGCTGGACGGCGTGGCTTATGAGGCGTTCAACACGTCCGGGGGGTTGGGGACGTTGTGCGAGACGCTTGAGGGCAAAGTGGAGAATCTCAACTACAAGACGGTCCGCTATCCCGGCCATCGCGACCTCGTGAAGATGCTGATTCGCGACCTGCGGCTGGGCCAGCGCCGGGACATCCTGAAGGACGTGCTCGAGGAATCGGTGCCGATGACGCACCAGGACGTCGTGCTGGTGTTCGTCACCGTCAGCGGCATGCGCGAAGGCCGCCTGACGCAGGAATCGTATGCCAAGAAGATCTACAGCAGGACGATCGGCGGGAAGCTGTACTCGGCGATTCAAGTGACGACCGCCGCGGGGATTTGCGCGATGGTGGACATGATGCGCGACGGCACGTTGCCGGCCAGGGGCTTCGTGCGGCAGGAGGAGGCCGAACTGGACAAGTTCCTCGGCAACCGGTTCGGGCAGTATTACGCCTGAGGTCCAAAAGGTGGCGGTCAAGCGGGGCGCTGCCTTGTGGAGTGCCTTGTAGTCAACCACCGCCGCCGCCCGTCGGACGTCTTTGCGGAGATCGCGGCCTAGGTGCTACTATGACATTGGCATGATAAGTGCTGTGTCGGTTGCCATCGGACTGGCAAGGTGGGGAAGGGGCCAATGGACTGCACGATCTGCGGCAAATCGGCGTTGCCCGGCGCGATGTTATGCGCGCCGTGCAAGGCTGCGCTCAAGCGCGCCCGCTACGTCACCGTGCAGGAGGATATTCGGCGCACGTCGGTGATCGACATGAGGCGCCAGCCGCGGCGCGCCCGCCCTCCGATGCCAAATGCCGGGCAGGCGCCCGTCACGCCGGTTCCGATCGGCGGGCGTCGCAAAACGATCGACGCGCGGCGCAGGGTGTTCGGCGTTCTCGCCATCGCCGTGGTCCTGGGCGGTGCAGGCTACTGGGGCTTGCGCGAACTGAGCGCCCGTCCGCCCACCGACGCAATGGGCGCGGCCAGATCCAGCGAGGGAGCACACCAGCTTCCCGTTGCCGGCGCTGTCGCCTCGCAGGACAACCAATCCACCGTCACGCCGTTGCCGCTTCCCGCGCCCGCCAACACGAGCGCGGCCGCGCCTGCGGAGATCGGCGCGCAAGCGCCGGTGACATCCAAAGCATCGGCGGCGCCGGTCGTGAAACGGACGGTGATGGCAAGCCGTTCGACGTTTGCGACGACCAACGGCGATCCACCGGAGGCCGTGGCCCCACCACCGGAACCCGCCAAGATCGCGGCGGTCGTGGCACCGCCACCCCGTCCGGTTCCCGACCAGTGGCAAACCATGCGCGACGCGCTGGCTTCATGTGATCGCGAAGGGGGCTTGGGCGGGTTCATCTGCGGCCAGAAGGTTCGGGTCCAGTATTGCGACGGCTACTGGGGCAAGGTGCCTCAGTGTCCAGGGTCGATCACGACCTACGACCGCTGAACGCCGGCGCGCGTGGCGCTAACTGCCATCGCCGTGCCGACGACGCTGCGCTTGGTTAGAACGCCGAGCGGGTGACAAGGCAGCCGGCCGTCGCGGAAACGCCGGTGACAACGGTGCCCCAAGCCAGGTCCAGCAGCGCCACGCTGGGCGTCCATCCCTTCAGCGTAGCGAGATTGGTCAGGTCGTAGGTCGCGTAGGCGAAGAATCCGAACAGCGCACCGTGCAGCAGCGCGCGCGACCACTGGCCCGCGTCGAGCGCCGGCAGCACCGCGAAGACCAGCACACCGGCGACATATAAAGCGTAGAACAGCGCCGCGACGGGAGTGTTCGGCTTGTCCAGCAGCAGTCCGCCGAGTTGGGATTGGTAATAGGCCTTGGCGACGAATCCCAGCCACAGAAAATCCAATCCGCAGAATACGGCCAGCGTGACGACATAGGCGACGGCGAAGCGAGTCATCGGCAGTTCCGGTGGCAACTGGGATCGGTGCACTGTAACCCATGCATGTCGCGATGCCTCATCCGCAGTGACGTCGCCGGCTTTGGGCATGCGCCGCAATAGTTTGCGTATAGACTACTTGCGTTGCCCGCAGGGAGGAGACCTGTTGCGCATTGCGTTGCTGTCTGACATCCACGCCAATCTGGAGGCACTCACCACGTGTCTCGCGCACGCGCGGGACAATGGCGCATCGCGCTACGCATTCCTGGGCGACCTGGTGGGGTATGGCGCGGACCCGCGGGGCGTGGTGGACGTCGTCTCTCGGTACGTCAAGGAGGGGGCGCTCGCGGTCAAGGGCAATCATGACGAGGCCATCGAGGAGGATGCCAAGGGCTATTTCAATGATGCCGCCCGCGCGGCGATCGACTGGGCGCGTGATTCCCTCGACGACGAGCAGAAGCGCTTTCTCGCGACGCTGCCGCTGATGCTGCGGGAGGGGGACATCTGCTTTGTGCATGCGTCCGCCGCATCCCCGGCACGCTGGAACTATATCGACAGCGGATCCGAGGCACAGCATTGCATCGATGCGACGGACGCGACCTACACGTTCTGCGGCCACTTGCATGACCAGGCGCTGTATTTCACCACCGGGCAGGGACGCATGCACGAATTCCGGCCAATTCCGGGGACGCCGATCCCCGTTCGCGACCATCGCCGGTGGCTCGCCATCGTCGGCACCGTGGGCCAGCCGCGTGACCGCAATCCCGCCGCTGCATACACGATGTTCGATCGCGAACGCGAGGAAGTCACGTTCCATCGCGTGGCCTACGACGCCGGCGCGGCCGCGGACAAGATTCGCAAATGCGGGCTTCCCGGGTCGCTTGCCTACCGTGTCGAGTTGGGCATCTGATCGCGTCGGCTTCCTTCCCCAGGAACCACACCATGCTCGAACGTTTCGCGCCGGGCGCCCAGCTGGACGGATTCGTCGTAGGCGAGTGCATCCACGCCGGCGGCAATGCTTTCATCTACAAGGCAACGCCGCCACCCGAACGGGACCATGGCTTTCCGGTGGTGCTGAAGGTGCCCGCCATAGGCCGCGCTCAACCCACCATTGCGATCGAGAGCTTCGAAATGGAGGAGATGATTCATCCTCTGCTTTCGGGCAGTCACGTTCCGCGCTTTGTCTCCGCCGGCGATCTGTCCGCGACACCGTACGTCGCGATGGAGTATGTGGACGGCGAGTCGCTGACGGCCATCATCGCTCGCGCGCCGGTGCCGCTCGACGAAGTCGTTCGCATCGGCGGAGCGCTCGCGGACGCAGTAAGTAGCGTGCACACGCAGGAAGTCATCCACCTCGATATCAAGCCGGAAAACTTCATCCTGCGTCGGGACGGGCTGGCGGTCCTGCTCGACTTCGGCTTCGCGCATCATGCCCGCTACCCCGACCTCCTCGCGGAAAGGCAGCACTTCGCGGCCGGTTCCTCGCCCTACGTGTCGCCCGAACAATTGCGCAATGACCGCAGCGACCCGCGCAGCGACCTCTTCGCACTCGGCGTGCTGCTCTATGAGTTGGCGACAGGCACACAGCCATTCGGCGCGCCGACTACCTATGCCGGCATGCGCGACAGGTTGTGGCGTGCGCCGCCGCCGCCGCGTGCCATCGCTGCCGAGATACCGCCTTGGCTGCAGGAGATCATCCTGCGCTGCCTGGAACCCGCGGCGGAATCACGCTACCAGTCCGCGGCACATCTCGCCTTCGACCTGCGGCATCCCGAACAGGTGCCCCTGACCGATCGAGCGACGCGGACGCAGGTGGGCGCGTTGTCCCAGATTGGGCACTGGTGGCGCAGTCGTCGCGAAAGGCCGGCATCGCTGCGCAATGCGGGAATCCAGGCACCGGTGATCATGGTTGCCATCGACACCAACCATCCGGACGATGAACGTCACCCGGCGCTGCAATGGACGACTCGGCAGATCGTTTCCCTCAATCCGGAATTCCGCCTGCTGTGCGTGTCGGTGATCAGCGCGGCGCCACTCGGTGAGGGCGCGACAGACAACGAGACGGCCTCGGGCCGGCACCTGCAGCACGTGCTGCGGCTGCGGCAGTGGATCGAGCCGCTCAAGCTGCCGACGTCCCGGCGTTCCCTGCATGTCATCGAATCGGCAAGTGCGGGAGACACCCTTCTGGAACTCGCCCGAGCGAACAATGTCAATCTGATCGTGCTGGGCGCGCCTTGGCCCAAACAGAAGAAACTCGCATGGCTGCGTTCCGTTGCATCGAACGTGGCGGCCAACGCGCAATGCAGCGTCCACATCGTTCGCGTGCTACGCACGCCACATCGGCCGGTCTGAACAGTTGTCGCGGCATTGCACTTGACGGCGTGCCGCCCATGCGCAACCCTTTGGCCCAGCGCCGCCCAAGCGCCGGGATGCGCCCAGCCAGGAGCAGACGATGACGACACTTCGAACGTTGACGGTCTCGCTATGCGGATGGGCGGCAGCCACGGCCGCGCTGGCAGCGACGCCGGTCTACTATGACGTGATCGCGGGGGCGGGACCGCACGACGTCGCAGCGGCGCCGGTGGCGGGCGGTGTCGTCTATTACACGGCGCAGGCCACCGGCAAGCTCGGCATACTCAATCCTGCGACCGGCAAGGTCGAGGAGATCGCGCTTGGGCCGCGCTCGGCGCCTCATGGCGTCGTGGTCGGGCCGGATGGTGCGCCGTGGGTCACCGATGGCGGACAGAACGCGATCGTGCGCGTCGACCCCGCGACGCGACAGGTTCGCAAGTTCCCGCTGCCTGCCGACGCGGGCTACGCCAATCTCAACACCCTGACATTCGACAAGAAGGGTCGCGTGTGGTTTACCGGCCAATCCGGCATCTATGGCAAGGTCGAGCCGACGACGGGTGAGGTCAAGGTCTGGCGCGCACCGCGCGGCAGCGGGCCATACGGCATCGCCACCACGCCGTCGGGAGACGTCTATTACGCGTCGCTCGCAGGAAACCACATTGCACGCATCGATACCGAGTCCGGCGAGGCCCAGGTGATCGAACCGCCGACACCCAACCAGGGCGCTCGCCGCGTCTGGTCCGATTCGCGCGGGCGCATCTGGGTGAGCTACTGGAATACGGGACAGGTGGGCATGTACGATCCCGGCACCCGCACATGGCGGGAGTGGAAACTGCCGGGCAACGCGCACACCTATTCCGTCTGGGTCGATGACCGCGACGTGGTCTGGCTGACGGACTGGAGCGTGAACTCGATCGTACGTTTCGATCCTGTCACCGAGAAATTCGAAAGATTCGAATCCAATCGAAGCAATGCCAGCGTTCGGCAGATGCTCGGCCGCTCTGGCGAAGCCTGGGGCGCGGAATCGGGCACCGATCGCCTGGTGATGGTGCCCGCGCGTCCGTAGTCGAGTTCCCGCGAACCTTCGTCGGGCCGGATGTGCGATATTCGCGGATTGCGCGACAAAGCCGAACCGACAAAGGAGCCGACGTGGCCGCAATACGATTTTACGGAGGAATGCTGGTCATCGCCGCCGCATTGCTGGCGGCAGGCAGTGTTCTGGCGCAGGCGGGCCCCGGCCGTCCCGGCGGCGTCGACACGTCGCACGTTCCGCCGCCCAGGCCGCGTCCCGACGTGGTCAAGCCGCAGGAAACGATTCAAGCGTCCGTGCGGTACCGGCTCGATGTCCTCGAAGAGGACTTGCGCATCCGTCCCGAACAGCAGAAGTTGTGGCTCAACTATCGCGATCGCGTGCTGCGGCTGGCGGACGATGCCCAGCGCACGTCGCGCACGGCACTGGCGGGCACGATGTCGGCACCCGAGCGGCTGGACCGCCTTTCGGACATTGCGCGCGATCGGCTGACCGCGATCGAGGACATCGTCGAGGCCGGAAAGCAGTTGTATGCGGCGCTGAATGCTGGCCAGCAGGAGGTAGCGGATCGCCGTATGGCGGTGCCGGTGACGGCGCTTGCCGGCGTCGAGCCTAGCTCGGCTACCGCGGGCGCCGGAGCGCCCGTAACCTCGCGCTAGTCCGGCCGGCGCCGGTCTCGCCATTGCCGGCTCGCGACCGGCGATTGATGGCTTGGCACAATAATTTTTCGCTGCGGCGAAATTATTTGCGTGTTCGCCCGACTAACTCGGGAGACCAAATTCCGACGACGTTCCACGCAGAGGAGTATTTCCATGTTCCATGCCGTTCCCCGCACCGTCCGTAACCTGACGGGCGTCGTATTAATGGCTCTGGTGCAGGCTTGCGGCGCTGCCGAGAGCCCCGTGGCGCTGCCGGCGCCCGCCGTGGACATTCCCGCTGCGACGGCCAAGGGTCCGCAAAAGGCGGTGTTCGCCGGTGGTTGCTTCTGGGGTGTCGAAGCGGTTTTTCGCCACGTGAAAGGCGTGTCCAGCGCTGTCTCCGGGTACGCTGGCGGGACCGCGGGTACCGCCGATTACAACCAGGTCAGCAGCGGCACGACCCGCCACGCGGAGGCGGTGGAGGTCACCTACGATCCGGCCAAGGTCTCCTACGGCCAGTTGCTGAAGGTCTTCTTCTCGGTCGCGCACGATCCGACGCAGCTCAATCGCCAGGGCCCGGACCACGGCACGCAGTATCGCTCCGCGATATTCACGTCCGGTGACGAACAGAAGCGCGTCGCGCAGGCGTACGTCGCGCAGCTCGATCGCGCGAAGGTGTATCCGCAACCGATCGTGACGGAGATCGTCGCGCTTCCCGGGTTCTATCCCGCGGAGGCGTATCACCAGAACTATCTGGCGCTGCATCCGACACAACCGTATATCGTATTCAACGACCTGCCCAAGCTGGCCAATCTCAAGACTCAATTTCCGGACCTCTACACCGGCAAGTAGCACCAGCGCGAGCGCGTCCGCGTGAAAAAGTCGTTCGCCGCAATCGACGCGCGCTTGGTAGAATGCGCTCTTTGGAGCGTCGCGATTGAACGAAGCCGGCCGGAACTGCATCCGTTGCGGAAACATCCTGCGCCCCGGCGGCGCCCAGTGCGGCCGCTGCGGCGCCTCCGTCTCCAACGCTTCGAAGCCCATCGCGGAAGCGCCTGCGTCGATCTTCCTCGATACCATCCAGCTTCGCGGCCAGTCCACGGCAGACGCGCGGCGGTCGGGCATTCGGCCCGCGCTGGCCGTGCTGTTTCGCCTGGCTGTCGGCCCCGCGGCTGACTACTACGCACCGCGCTTCCTGAGCTACGAGAGAGCCGGCCGCGGCGCGCCGGGATGGCACTGGCCGTCCTTCCTGCTGCCGAGCGTGTGGGCGTTCTATCGCAAGCTGTGGCTCGCGGGAGTCGCGTTCGCGTTGTTGCCGGTGGCAGGTGCATTCGCCTTTGCGGCCATCGCCGATCGCATCGACAACGCCACGTTGCCTTGGTTGCTTGGCGCAATAGTCGCGATCTGGTTCCTGCCCGGCGTCATTCCGGCAATCGTCGCAAATTCGCTGGTCTATCGCCGGGTGCGGAAGGTCGTCGCACGCGCCGAGGCCAGCGCGAGTTCCGCCTCGCAGGTGGCAAGCCAGCTGGCGCGAGGGAGTCCGACGTCGCTCGCCGCGGGCCTTCTGCTGGGCGGCGCGACACTGATGCTGGCCGCCGGCGTGGTCGAGCCAAGCTTGCGCGGTGCCTGGTTCGAGCACGAAGTGAGAGCGAAAGTGACCGCGGCGTTGGCCAGCGTCGAGCCGCTGCAACAGCAGGTCGAGGATAGCTGGGATCGAGTCCGTGCCATCCCGCTCATGCTCGACGTGGATGCGCTGCGTCTTCAGGCGGCCACCGCCTTCTTCGACGAGGTGAGCTTTCGTCCGGCCAATGGCCGCCTGCGCCTGGGACTGGGCCGATCGATTCCCGAGTTGTTCGGCCGCTCCATCCTGCTCGCGCCGGCGGTCGACTCGTCACAGCAGATTCAATGGATGTGCATCCCGGTCGACATTCCCGCAAAGTATCTGCCTAAAGAATGCCGCAAGAATTAGTAGTCGTTTTCTACTTGCGCCAGACGCTGGCGAGCCACGGCTGCTGGTCGCGCGGGAGGCCCGCGGGCCGGTAGTAGTGCTCGATTTCGGCGAAACCGGCAGCGAGCATGTAGCGGCGCCACGTCTCTAGGCTGTGATAGGCGCCGTAGCGCCCCCGGTTCCACCCTTCCTCGTCGTTGCCGCGCGGATTCGAACTGAACAGCACGCCGCGGGGCTTGAGCGTTGCCCGCAACTCCACCAGAACGCGCGGTAGCTCGGCTGACGGCACGTGGAACAGCGCGGCGTTGGCGAAGATGCCGTCGAAGCGCTCCACCGGAAGGTCCAGCGCCAGGAAATCCTGGTGCCACACCTCGTGCCCCTCCGCGCGCGCCATTGCGACAAACGGCGCGGCGCCATCCAGGCCGACCGGTGCGTGACCCCGCGCCTCGAACGCCTGCAGATCGCGTCCCGGGCCGCAGCCGAAATCGAGGATTGCAAACGGTGGACGGGCTTCGATCGCGCGCAGCAGCACGGCGATGTTCTGGCTGACGTCGTGATCGCGCGTTCCCTCCTCGAACGCGGCTGCGCGCTGGCTGTAGTGTTCCAGCGTCGCGCGGGAGACGTCGGCGGGATCGGGCGCAACCGGCGTCGTCACGGCGCGCTCATTCGATCACCCGGCCTCGTTGCGCCTTGACCTGACCCCGCTTGACCTTGCCGTCGACACGGCGCCGCTGCGAGCCCCGCGTCGGTTTGGTGGCCTTGCGCGTCCGCTGCACGGTGCCCGCGGCCTCGACCAAGTCCTGCAATCGCGCCAGCGCGTCTTCGCGATTCTTGTCCTGGCTGCGATAGCGTTGCGCCTTGATGATGACGATACCGTCGGCGGTGATGCGCGCATCGCGGTAGGCGAGCAGCCGTGACTTGATTTCCTCCGGCAGCGACGACGCGCGAGTGTCGAAGCGCAGGTGCACGGCGCTCGCCACCTTGTTGACGTTCTGCCCGCCGGCGCCTTGCGCCCGGATGGCGGTCCATTCGATTTCCGCGGGATTGATGTCGATCATTGGGGGGCGTCCGTGCTGCCTGCCGTCCGCCGCGATTATCCGCCAACGCCGCGCATCCGTCCCGCTTGCGCGGCGTCAGCCGCAGGACCCGATTGCAAATCCGCTAAAATCGACATTCTTTATCCTGAACATCGAAAGATCTCGATGCGAGTCTTCAATTTCAGCGCCGGACCCGCGGTGCTGCCCGAATCCGTCCTGAAGCACGCGGCGGCGGAAATGCTGGACTGGCGCGGCAGCGGCATGTCGGTGATGGAAATGAGCCACCGGGGAAAGGAGTTCATCAGCATTTCGGACAAGGCGGAGGCCGACCTGCGCACACTGCTGGCCATTCCGCCCGACTACAAAGTGCTGTTCCTGCAGGGCGGGGCGATCGGCGAAAACGCGATCGTCCCGATGAACCTGCTGCAAGGGCGCACGACGGCGGACTACGTCAATACCGGCGAATGGTCGAAGAAGTCGATCAAGGAGGCAAAAAAATATTGCACGGTGCACATTGCGGCGTCCTCAGAGGACAAGGACTTCACGTACGTTCCGGCGCAAGACGCATGGAAATTGAGCCAGGACCCGGCCTATGTTCACGTGTGCACCAATGAGACCATCGCCGGCCTCGAATACCAGTGGACCCCGGATACAGGCAGTGTTCCGCTGGTGGCCGACATGTCCTCGCACATCCTGTCGCGGCCCGTCGACGTCGCGAAATACGGCGTCATCTACGGTGGCGCACAGAAGAACATAGGCCCGGCCGGGCTGACGCTGGTTATCGTCCGCGGCGACCTGCTCGACCGTGCGCTTCCGATCACGCCTTCGGCATTTCACTGGAAGGAGCAGGCCGCGGCGGATTCCATGCTCAACACGCCGGCGACGTACGCCGTCTACATCGCCGGCCTGGTGTTCGAGTGGCTGCTGGCGCAAGGGGGCCTCGCGGAAATCGAGCGGAAGAACATTGCCAAGGCGGCGCTGCTCTACGATTGCCTGGACCGGTCGTCGTTCTATCGCACCGCCGTTCGCCGGGAGGACCGTTCGCGCATGAACGTCACGTTCCGGACCGCGGACGAGGCGCAGGACGAAGCCTTCGTCAAGGGCGCGGCGCAACGCGGCATGGTGCAGCTCAAAGGCCACCGCGCGGTGGGCGGAATCCGCGCGTCGATCTACAACGCAATGCCGATGGCCGGTGTCGAGGCGCTGGTGGCGTACATGCGCGAATTCGAGCAGCGCAATGGCTGACGGCTACCGCATCCTCACGCTCAACCAGATCTCGAGCCTGGGCCTGCACCGGTTTCCCGCCGCACGCTATACGGTGGGCAAGGCCGTCGACGAACCCGATGCCATACTCGTGCGCTCCCAGGACATGCACGCGCTGGCGATTCCCTCGAGCGTCCGCGCCATCGGCCGGGCTGGCGCCGGCACCAACAATATCCCGGTGCCGGAAATGTCGCTGCGTGGCGTACCCGTGTTCAATGCGCCGGGCGCCAATGCGAATGCGGTCAGGGAACTGGTGCTCGCGGCGCTGCTGATGGCGGCGCGCAACGTAATTCCCGCGCTCGGCTACGTGGCGGGACTCGACGGTTCGGCGCCGGACCTGGAGAAGCAGGTGGAAGACGGCAAGAAGCAGTTCGCCGGCATCGAGCTGCCTAACCGCACACTCGGGATCATCGGCCTGGGCGCGATCGGCAGCCTGGTCGCCGACACGGCGATCAAGCTGGGAATGAAGGTCACGGGATTCGATCCGGAAATCACCGTGGACGCAGCGTGGCGCCTGTCGTCCAGCGTCCGGCGCGCGCACAGCATCGAGGAAGTCCTGAAGCAGTCGGACTTCGTCACGCTGCACGTGCCGCTGCTGCCGATGACGCGCAACCTGATCGACGCCAAGCGGCTGGCCGTCATGAAACAGGGGGCGGTGCTGCTCAACTTCGCGCGCGACGCGCTCGCCGACGATGCCGCAGTCGTCGCTGCGTTGCGCGCGCGCAGACTCAAGTTCTACATGTGCGATTTCCCCGGCAGCACGTTGCTGCATGAGCCTGGCGTGGTCGCGCTGCCGCACCTGGGCGCCTCAACGGAAGAGGCGGAGGAAAATTGCGCGGTGATGGTCGTCGACCAGGTGCGCGAGTTCCTGGAACATGGCGCCATCGCCAATGCAGTCAATTTTCCGAACGTCGAGATGCCGCGCGAATCGCCGTACCGCCTCGCGATCGCCAACGCCAACGTTCCGAACATGCTGGGCCAGATATCGACCGCGATGGCGCACGCGGGCCTCAACATCCACAACATGGTGAACAAGTCGCGCGGGGAGATGGCCTACACACTCGTCGATGTCGACAGCCCGATCCAGCCAGACGCGATTCGAGCCATTGCGTCCATTGAAGGCGTTCTCTCGGTGCGGGCGATACCCGCCGTCGACGCGGGCTAGGCCTGCCAAGACGCGGTCAATTCGACTTGAAGCGGACGCGCATCACCTTCTTGTCGTACTCGGCCTCCGTCGCCATCGTGATTTCCGCGCCATTGGCGGCATAGACGCGGCCGCCGCTCTTGCGGCAGATGCTGCGTTCGTACTGGCAGGGACCCATCTCCGGATTCCTCGCGCACAGGTCGCCAACCTTGGGCGCGAATTCGATCGCCGTGGTCTGGCGCACGCCGCCAACTTCCGCGACGCAAACGTAGATCGCGCCGGGCGGAATCACGACGTCGGCCGCAACGGGCGCAGATGGTGGGGCAGGTGCTACGGGCGTCTCCGGGATGGCGCGCCGAACGACGGCCGCACCCGCCTTGTCGGCGGGCGGAGTGACGGGAACCGGACTCGTAGCGACCGGTGACGGCGAGCATGCCGTCAGCGTCGCGACGACAGCTAGAAGTGCGCAGATGCTGCGCATGGCGCTGCTACAGGCCTAGCCACGCGATTGTGGCTGCCTCGACCTCGGGATTCGTCGCCACAAACCCCTTGTAGCCGATGGCGTCCAGCGCATCTTTGCCAGGCTTGCTTTGCCCGATACCCAGCAGTGCTGCGCGGATCCTTTCCTGCTCGTCGGCCGGCAACGCACTCGAGACCAGCAACTGCTTGATCGGGACGGCGCGCGATTGTGCAAGGACCTTGCCTCCCTTGTCCGTCCAGGACTTGACGACCGACTTGGCAGCGGTCGCGCCCGCCTGCGCGAAGCCGTTCTCGATATAGAAGGGGACGGCATCCTGGTAACGAGTCGAGATGACGCGGACGCTGCCCTCCATTTCCTTCGCGTTCTGCGCGTCCGGCTTGGCGGTGGTCATCGGCAGCTTGCCGGTTCGCAGCATCGCCCGCACCATCATTGCGGTGATCGAATCGGGGTCGGGCGTCACCAGCGTGCGGCCCTTGAGGTCATCCAGCGATTTCAGCGTTCCCTCGGGGTTGATGAGCAGCGAAACCGTGTAATCGGTGAAACCGGACGTCCACGCGACTGCCTTGTAACGGCCACCCTTGACCTCCGCCATCGCCACATGCGCCGGATGGATGAACACCAGGTCGTATTCATGCTTGGCCATTCCTGCACGCACGTCGTTGTAGGCCGGGACCAGGACAATTTTCACCCGCCGTCCCGTGGCCTTGCCTACGTACTCCGCGAGCGGCGTGAACTTGTCGCGAATCTCCTTGGGCGTCGCCTGGTAGGTCACGCCTTCCGTCACGCCGAAGACCAGTTCCTTCTCCTGCGCGGATGTCCCCGAAGCCATGACAACGGCCAGGCCCAATGCGACTGCAAACCGATACTTCATGAATCTCCCTGAATTTAGCGTCGCGAAGGCCCGCCTGTGTCTTCGCGGGTACGTTTGCCGACTTGAAGTGATTATAGGAACCCCGGCCCCGTCGTTGCAATGCACTGCGGCGGGCGTGAGCTGCCGTCGGTCGCCGATATGTCACCGCTGGTCCCTTTGGCACAGTGTATGCGTAAACGAATGGAGGGGGCCAGTCGCCGCAATTGCGGCCCGGCAAGCCAAGGAGCATTCATGAGAATTCGAAATGGTGGCGGAGTTCGCGGCGTGACCCCCGCCGCTTTCGTCTCGGAAGTGCAGGAGTTTCGCCAAGCGGCTCGCGATGCGTCGCTGACGCTCGCGGAAAAGCGCCTCGCGCTGGAGGCAATCGTCGAGCACGCTGCAACACTCGATCCGACGGACGCCGGCTTTGCGAGCGCGGGCGTCGCACTCAAGGAGGCCTTGTGCTGCTGGCTCGACGCGCAACAGGGCGAGGCGCATTGAGCCGCGAAGATACCCGAATTGTCGACGCGCCGCACGGTGCCCGCGTCGCACTCATACGCCGAATGACACGACAGGTACGCCGAAGAACATCCGATGCAGGACCATCACGCCGAATGCGACAGCGCCGCCTCCGATTACGGCCATGACGTCGTATTTGACCCGGGGAACAAATGTCTTGACTGCACGACGGCTGATTGCCGACAAGAGGTCCAGCAGCGCATACCCAAGAAACGCCCCGAACAGGACGGTTCCCCGCGAATCGCCGTTGGCGAGCAGGTGAACCAGCGCCCAGAGCCCCAGCCCGATCAGCATCGGATGCTTCAGCGTATGGCGCAGGTAGCCGCGCATGTTCGCCGCGGCGAACAGGATGAACGACAACGTCAGCGCAAGCGGCGCAATGGCGAAGGCCGCCGGAACGGGCGCGAACACGCGCTCGGCCGCCGGCGAACGCATGTAGCCGATGACGATCAGCGCCAATCCCGCGGCAGAAACGAACGCGAACAGGAGTTTGTAGCGTTGCGCGCCCAGCCGTCCGGAGAAGCGTGCCCGCAGCGCCGGGATTGCCGGAATGAAATGAATTCCGAGGAACAGGACGAGACCGGTGATTAGAAGCGGCATGGTTATTTACCGGGTACATCGCGAAGGCGCGGACGCGTAGTATCGCCGATGCAATGGGCTATTGACGGGTCGTAACCGTTCGACAGCATCGGCAATGCCCTGTCGGGCCTGCGGTATGATTTGCCGATCCAACTCGGCGCACCTACCCGCAGGCACCGAAAATGAAATACAAGGATTACTACGCGACACTGGGCGTGGAACGCAGCGCCACGCCGGAAGACATCAAGAAAGCCTATCGCAAGCTTGCCCGCAAGTTCCATCCCGATGTCTCGAAGGAAAAAGACGCTGAAGAGAAGTTCAAGGCGGTCGCCGAGGCGTACGAAACGCTGAAGGACGGCGAAAAGCGCGCGGCGTACGACCAGCTGGGAAGCCATGCGCAGGGACAGGACTTCCGGCCGCCCCCCGACTGGGAACAGCATTTCGCGCGAGGGCAGGCGTCATTCGACGACATCGACCTGGCCGACCTGTTTGCGGGCCTTGGCGGCCGAGGCGGATTCCGCAGGGCCGATCCCAATGCGCCGATCGCGGGCAGGGACTACGAAGCGTCGGTGCGTGTGACGCTTGAGCAGGCGTTCCACGGCACCGAAATCCAGCTGGACGTGAGCGTTCCGGAATTGGACGACAACGGCGTCGCGCATCGGGTGCCGCGCGTCGTGACCGTGCGCATACCGCGCGGCGTCACCGACGGCCAGAAGCTGCGAGTGCCCGGCAAGGGTGGCAAGGGCGTGCGCGGCGGCCGTGCCGGGGACCTGTATCTCGACATTGCGGTGACGCCTCATCGGCTTTTTCGCGCCGATGGCCGCGATCTGTTTGTCGATCTTCCGCTTGCGCCATGGGAGGCGGTGCTCGGCGCCAGCATCGCGCTGCCGACGCCCGCGGGAACCGTGAACCTCAAGGTGCCTTCGGGCACGCGAGCGGGACAACAGTTGCGGCTGGCGGGACGTGGACTCGCGCGGCCTGACGGCTCGGCGGGGAACCTGTTCGCGATCGTGCAGATCTCGGTTCCGACGGTCACGGACGACGCGCAGCGGACCCTGTATCGCCAACTGGCGGATGCGTCGAATTTCAATCCTCGCGCCCATTTTGAAAGGGAGGCGACCCATGAACCATGAAATCGCTGAAGCACTGTCGCTGGACGAGCGCGCGACGCTGACGCTGGACCAACTGGTCGAGATGTCGGAGTTGCCGGCTGAAGAGTTACGCGCGCTCGTCGACTATGGCGCGCTGGCGCCGGTTGATCCGGCGGCGGCGACATGGACGTTCACGGCAACCTGGGTCGTCGTCGCAAGGACCGCCGGGCGCCTGCGCAGGGATTTCGAACTCGACGCGCACAGCCTTTCCGTGGTGCTGCGGTATGTTCAGCGCGTCGAGGCGCTGGAGGCGGAACTACGGGCGCTGCACGCGCGGGCGGGTTAGCCCGCCAGATCAGTAGGAACGGGGCTTGGCTGCGGGCGCCGAAGTCGCGGCGGGAGCGCGCGCGGAAGTAGCGCGCGCAGTGCCAGGCAGCCCTGAGGTGGTTCCCACCGCCTTCGTCCCGGCAATGTTGCGCGCCGACATTCCGGCGACGACGTCATCGACGCGCAGGTCGCTGGTACCGCCAACCCCGGTGAGGAATACGACAGTCGGACAGTTGGCAACATCGCCGAAGGTCAGGTGTTCGCCCCGCGCACGCAGCGCATCGCGTTCCGGATACCCGGCGTTGCTCATGTCCAGCGGCGGGTACGAGCTCTGGTATATGACGTTTTCGTTGCGGTCGTAGATCACGTAGCAGATCAACGCATCGGCGGGCGTCGCCGCGGCAATGCACGTCATTCCAGCAAGAATCAGAGCGGGCAGTCCTGAACGCATGGTTGGCTCCTGTTGACTGACTGCTATCGTAGGCTCGCCGCGGCGTGAATTCAACTGCGTCGGTCGATCGGCCGGTCGCGCCCCGCTACTCTGTGGCGGGCGGGCCAACGCGGCCGATGCTTGACTTTCGTTCCGGCGCGGGCGTCAATACCGGCTCGAGGTGCATCAGCCGGAGAAGATCATGGCCATTCGCTCGTTGCGTTCGCTGGTTGCGGGTCAGACCCCGATCACCGTGCCGAAGACCGTGACAGTCGTCGAGGCGGCACGCACGATGAAACAGCACAACATCGGCGCACTTCTGGTCGTGGATGGGTCGAAGCTGTGCGGCATCTTCACCGAGCGCGATGCGTTGTTCCGAGTGCTCGCGGAAGGCCGCGATCCGGCGGCAACGAGACTGAACGACGTCATGACGCGGCAGCCGCAGACCATCCATCCGGACAAGCCGTTCCTGGACGCGTTGCGCGTCATGCACAAGGGCAGGTTCCGGCACTTGCCGGTGGTCGAGGACGACCGGCCTCTTGGCATGGTGTCTTCGCGGGACGCGCTCGACGAGGACCTCTACGAGTTGCGCGTCGACCTGGACCAGCGGGAAGACATGCTCGAGTAGCGGGCGCTCGCCGCGGTCGCTACATGATCCGGTTGAACCACAGCATCGACAACAGCGCGGACAGGAATGCCAGCACGGCCGCGGCGGCGGCGAACAGCGCGGTGATTTCGGTCTCCTTCTGCTCGAGGAAGATCCGCGTGTTGAGGTTCTGGTAGATCTTCTGCAGGTCGGCCGCGGTGCCGGCGTAGAAGTATTCCGCGCGGGTCAGGTTGGCGATGGTTTTGAGCGATTCCTCGTCCAGCCGCACCCGCATCGACCAACCCTCGGCACCGATGATTTCGCCGCCCTGGGTGCCTATCCCGACAGTGTAGACGCGCACGCCACGGTCCGCGGCCATGCGCGCGGACTCGATCGGATCGGGACCGGTGGTGGTCTGTCCGTCGGTCAGCAGAATGATCGCCGCGCCGGAATACGACCCCGCCGGGACGGGCTTGGGCGCGGCCTTGTCGGGTGATTTCGCGGGGTCGAGGGGTGCGCTTTTCTGCGCCGGGCCGCGTGGATTGGACAAGCGCAGGTCGAATTCGACGTCGGGAAAGATCGTCTTGAGCGACACGAGGATGCCGCTGCCCACGGCGGTGCCACGCTGCAGGCTGAACCGGTCGATCGCGCCGAGGAGGTCCTCGCGGCTGTGCGTGGGTGACTGCACGAGCGACGCCGTTGCGGCGAACGATACGATGCCGATTTGCGTCGTCTTCGGCTGCTCGGCGACGAAAGCGCGCGCAGCCTCCTGCGCAGCGACGATGCGGCTGGGCTTGACGTCGGTGGCGCGCATGCTTCCCGAAACGTCCATCGCCAGGATCACCGTCTCGTGCTGCGATGGCAGAGTGACCACGGCCGAAGGACGAGCGACGGCGACAAGCATCAGCGCCAGCGCCATCAGGAAGAGCAGCGGAGGCACGTGGCGCCGGAAGCGCTGGCCTGCGCCCATGGCTTCCCTGACCAGGCTCAGGCTGGCATAGCGAAGCGCCGCCTTTTTCTTCCGTCGCAGCAGCAGCACGTACACGCCCAGCAGCATCGGGATCAGCAGCAGCAGCCACAGCATCTCCGGCCAGAAAAAAATCATTGCATGGTTCCGAGGTGCTTGGGCAGGCTGCCGCCCGCGGCCAGCTGACTGCGCCGCTTGCGCAAATCGGCGAAGCGCAGAATCGCGTCGACCAGGTCGTCATCGGTGGCGAGTTCGAGCGCATCGACACCGGCCGAACGAAAGGCCGCGCGCAATTCAGTCTCGCGCCGCTGTGCGGCGGCGGCGAAGCGCTTGCGGAATCCGCGGTCATGGGTATCGACAAAGAGCTGTTCGCCCGTTTCCGCATCCTGGATGACCAGCAGTCCCAAGTCGGGCAACTCCATTTCCATCGGATCGTAAAGGCGGACGGCCACCACGTCATGTCGCTCCGCGAGGCGGGCGAGCGCATCCGGCCACCCGGGCAAGCTGATGAAGTCGGACACGACGAAGATGAGCGAGCGCCGCATGGCCATGCGCGCCGCCGCGTCGAGGAGCTCCCGCAGGTTCGTCGCCTCCTTGCCGGTGGCGGCAGCACGCGTTTGCATCCGATGCAAGAGATGCAGCACGTGCCGACGCCCGCTGCGCGCCGGGATCATCGTGTCCATGCGGTTGCCATAGAGAAGCGCGCCGACGCGATTGCCGTGACGCGCGAGGATGCGTGCGAGCACCGCGACGAACTCGGCGGAAACAGCCCGCTTGCGCAGCTTCGTCGAGCCGAAGTCGACCGAAGCGCTCAAGTCCAGCAGGAACCATGCGGCGACCTCGCGTTCCTCGTTGTACTCGCGAACGTAAGGTGTCTGCAGCCGCGCCGTGACGTTCCAGTCGATATGCCTGACGTCGTCGTGATAGACGTATTCGCGCAGGTCCGCGAGATCGAGTCCCTGGCCGCGGAACAGCGTGCGGTAGTCGCCATGCAACAAGCCATCCAGACGGCGCATCACCGTCCATTCCAGCCGCCGCAAGACGGCTTCAGGCGTCGTTGCGGCGACGGGGGTCGACGGGGACATGGCCTTCGAGCGGCCTTTCGGGCCGGGGGACATGCTTCAGGATGCGCAGGATCAACGCGTCGGCGGTCACCGCATCGGCCAGCGCTTCGTAGGACAGGGACAGCCGGTGGCGCAGCACGTCGGGGGCGAGGTCGCTGACATCCTCAGGCAGCACGTAGGCGCGCCCGCGAAGGAACGCGAGCGCGCGTGCCGCTTCGATCAGATGGATGGAGGCGCGCGGACTGGCGCCGTAGGTGACGTACTTGGCCATGTCGGGAATGCCGAAGCGATCGGGGCTGCGCGTCGCATGGGTGAGGCGCACCGCGTAGCGCATCAGCGATGGGTCCACGTAGCCGGTCCGGCATTCGCGTTGCAGCGCTGCGAGTTCGTCGGTGGTAGCCACGGCGGCGACGTCCTGCGCCGCGCCGGTCACGCGCTCGACGATGACGAATTCCTCGTCCTCGCTGGGATACCCGACCAGGATCTTCATCATGAAGCGGTCGACCTGTGCTTCCGGCAGCGGATAGGTACCTTCGGTCTCGATCGGATTCTGCGTTGCCATGACCAGGAACGGCTCGGGAACACGGTGGGTCGTTCCGGCAATCGTGACCTGGTATTCCTGCATCACCTCGAGCAGCGCGCTTTGCACCTTTGCCGGCGCGCGATTGATTTCATCAGCGAGCAGCAGGTGCGTGAACACGGGACCGAGCGACGTGTTGAACTCGCCGGTCTTCTGGTTGTAGATACGGGTGCCCACGAGGTCCGCGGGAACCAGGTCCGGCGTGAACTGGATGCGCTTGAACGTGCCTTGAATCGTGCGCGCCAGCGTCTTGACGGTGAGCGTCTTGGCCAAGCCCGGCACGCCTTCGACGAGGAGATGGCCCTGGGCCAGCATGGCCACCATGACGCGTTCGAGAAAATGATCCTGCCCGACGACGACGCGTTTCACTTCGTAGAGGATCCGCTCCATCAGCGGCGTTACATCGCTGACGGTGCTGCGGCCGGTTGACGAGTCGTTCATGCTCGAAATACCTCCGATCGTTCGGCGTCAGAAAGGCGAAAGGCCATAGGCCGCGGCCGCGTTCTCGATCGGCACGGCAAAACCGATTCCGATGAACACGTGCTGTTCGGTCGGATTGAGAATGGCGGTGACGATGCCCACGACCTCGCCGTCGGCAGTCACCAGCGGGCCGCCGGAATTGCCGGGATTCACCGCCGCGTCGAACTGGATAAGGTTGGCGAGCGCGTCGCCGCTGCGCGAACGGTAGACGCGGCCCAGGCCCGACACGACGCCCGAAGACACCGACGGGCCAATGCCGAACGGAAACCCCACGGCAATCACCTCGTCGCCCACGGCCAGGTCGGATGTCGAGCGCAGCGTCGCAGCGGGCAGGTCGTCCGGGATCTTGTTCGCCTTGAGCACGGCGAGGTCGTGCTCGGGCCGCGCGCCGACGACGATGGCCTCCGACTCGAAGCCGTCCTCGAATTCCACCGTGATCCGCTCGGCGCCGGCGACCACATGCAGGTTCGTGAGGATGATCCCGGAATCGACGATGACCACGCCACTGCCTATACCCTCCATGGCTCGTCCTTCCTGCTCCTTCCGGTAGCCGGTGCCGTGGACGCGCACGACGGAGCGGCGCACGGCCTCGTAGGCCTTGGCCGATCGCGACGGAGGCGGGGTCGTTTCGAGCGAATGCAGGACCGCGGCGTCGATATCCTCCTGCGTGATCGGACGAGGCTGCCGGGTCAGCCCCGCATGGACGAGAACAATGAGCAGCGCCAGCATCGCGCCGGCGGCGAGCAGGAACGCCCGCTCGTGCCGCGTGATGAACCGGCGCCACCGCGCAGCGCGCACCGGGTGTCCCTCCGGTCCCGCGCTACCGGCAGGTGCGCCCGCCGCGTCGTCCGGCACTTGCGCGTCCGGTTCCGGGCCGCCTTTACGCGTCCGGTCGGAACTGCTGTAGAGCGAGACTCGTTTCACGTCCTGTTCACCCGTTCCTGCCGCCGAACGGGCGACAATGGCGAAACGGTAGCACGCGTTGGCCCGGGCGTGAACACGTCACGCGTTTCCCGCGACCTCCGCCCGCCGCACCGGCCGGTGAGTCGCGGCCGCACGCCGGCAACCTATAATTCGGAAACTTATAATCGAGCTTCACGTGGAGGCACCATGAGCGACTTCAATTCATTGCACAACCGCGCCGTCTGGTTCGACATCCCTGTGTCCGACCTCGCCCGCGCCGCGGAGTTCTATCGCGTTGTGCTCGACGTCAAGGTCGACGACGTGGACGCCGGCGGTTGCAAGTTCTGTGTAATCGAGCACACCGGCGGCAACGGCGGCTGCCTTGTCCCGAATGCCAAGGAAATCAGCGGCAGCGCGGGTATCCTGCTGTACATGAACGTCGACGGACGTATCCGCGATGCCGTCGCGAAAACACCCGGAAAGGGAGGGAAGGTGCTGGAGCCGACGCATGGCATCGGCCCCCACGGCTTTCGCGCGATCGTGCTGGACAGCGAAGGCAACCGGATCGCGCTGCATTCGTCCACCGATGCCTGAGCGGCTCAGGATGGCGGCCGCATGATCACGGCAGACGAGCTGCGCCGTGTCCCCCTGTTCGCGGCGCTGCCCGACAACGAGGCGGCGAGCCTCGCGGCCCGGGTGGCCGACGTGCGCCTTCGCAAGGGGGATTGGCTGATCCAGGAGGGCGAGCAACCGTCGTTTTTCCTGCTCCTCGAAGGCTCGCTGGAAGTACGCAAGGTCGTCCATGGCGTCGAGCGCCGCATCACCGAATACAATCAGGGGGACTATTTCGGCGAATTGCCGCTGCTGCTGGGATCGCCGGCGATCGTGAGCCTGCGCGCGCTCGAGCCGGCGCGTATTGCCCAGCTCGACCAAACCGATTTCCGGCAACTGTTCACGTCGTGCGCGACGCTGGCCTCCGAGCTGACGCGGACGATGACGCAGCGGGTCTCGCGGCTGCAGGTGCTCGCGGCGGAGGTGGCGCCCGCGAGCATTGCGATCGTCGGCCATCGCTTCGACATTGCTTGCCATCACCTGCGCGACTTTCTCGCGCGCAACCGGATCACGTTCCGATGGCTTGACCCGACGCGCCCGTCGGCGACCGGCGAAATCGAGCCGCCCCGTCCGGGCGATCGTTATCCGGTCGTGATCCTCGCGAGCGGGGAACGCCTGGTGACGCCGACGTTGCGCGAACTGGCGCAGAAGCTCGGACTGCAGACGGCGCCGTCCAACGCCGCCTATGACCTGGCCATCATCGGCGGCGGGCCTGCGGGTCTTGCGGCCGCCGTCTATGGCGCCTCCGAAGGGCTCGCGACGATCATGATCGAGCGCGAAGCGGCGGGCGGCCAGGCCGGCACCTCGTCGCGCATCGAGAATTACCTGGGCTTTCCCACGGGAGTGCCCGGCGACGAGCTGAGTGCGCGGGCGCTGCAGCAGGCGCAGCGGTTCGGCGCGGAACTGTTGGTGGCGCGCGATGTGGTCGGAATCGAGGGCGGGTCGGGCTCCGAGAGTCATGTCGTGGTATTGGACGGCGGAGACCGCGTCGCCGCACGCAGCGTGATCCTGGCGTCGGGCGTGTCGTGGCGGCAACTCGATGTCCCAGGCGCCGACCTGCTGGTCGGCCGCGGCATTTACTATGGCGCGGCGCGCACCGAGGCCATGAATTGCCAAGGCCAACACGTTTTCCTGGTCGGGGGAGGCAATTCCGCCGGGCAAGCCGCGATGTTTTTCGCCAATTACGCGCACAAGGTTTCTTTGCTGGTGCGCGGACCCTCGCTGGCGCAAACGATGTCGCACTACCTGATCCAGCAGCTGGCGACCAAGCCCAACATCGAGATATGCACGCGTTGCCGGATCGTCCGCGTCGAAGGCGAACACCACCTCGAGGCCGTGGTCATTGAGCACCGCGACACCGGTGAACTCGTCACCGAAGCCGCGTCCGCCGTGTTCGTGTTCATCGGTGCCGACGCGCAGACAGACTGGCTGCCGGCGCCGATGATCCGCGACGAGAACGGGTATGTCTGTACGGGGCGCGACGTGATGGACCTGGTTGCCGGCAGGAAAGGCCGGTGGCCGCTCGAGCGCGACCCCTACCTGCTCGAAACCAGCATTCCGGGAATCTTCGCCGCCGGCGATGTGCGCCACGGTTCGGTCAAGCGCGTCGCATCGGGCGTGGGCGAAGGCAGCATGGCAATCGCCTTCGTGCACCAGTTCCTGGCCGCGCGCCCTGTCGCGGCGGCGGTCAGCGCGGATTGACGATGCCCGAACCGGAAAAATCGATGTTCAGCGTTCGAAGGAGAATCCGTTGACCGCAATGCGCTTGGCACCCTACACCGGCATCTATCCCATCGCGCCCACGCCATTCACCGCGACCGGCGACGTTGACGTCGAAGGCCAGCGGCGCGTGCTCGATTGCATGATCGACCAGGGAGTCGATGGCATTTGCGTGCTGGCCAATTATTCGGAGCAGTTCCTGCTTACCGACGACGAACGCGCCATGCTCGTCGACCTGTGTCTCGCGCACGTCGCCGGCCGTGTTCCGGTGATCGTTACCTGCAGCCATTTCAGCACGCGAATCGCCGCCGCGCGGGCCCGCAGTGCGGCGTCCGCGGGCGCGGCCATGCTGATGATGATGCCGCCCTACCATGGGACCGGTCTGCGCGCGGACGAAGCCGGCATCATCGCGCACTTCGCGCAGGTTGCCGAGGCCGCGGGCATTCCGATCATGGTCCAGGATGCGCCGTTGAGCGGCGTCAGCCTGTCCGTGGCGTTGCTGGTCCGCCTCGCGCGGGAGATTCCCTCCGTCAGCTACTTCAAGATCGAGGTGCCGGGCGCGGCTGCGAAGCTGCGTGGCCTGATCGAGGCGGGCGGCGACGCCATCGCCGGTCCATTCGACGGCGAGGAATCGATCACGCTGATGGCGGACTTAGATGCCGGTGCAACGGGGACAATGCCCAGCGCGCTGCTGCCCGATCTCATCAAGCCCGTGCTGGAATTCCATCGCGCGGGCAAGCGCAAGGAGGCGGCCGCCTCCTACGCGCGCATTCTTCCGTTGATCAATTTCGAAAACCGGCAGTGCGGGCTGCGCGCGACCAAGACGGTGATGGCCGAAGGCGGCGTCATCAAGAGCGACGCCGTGCGCCATCCGCTCGAAGCGCTGCATCCTGCTACGCGCGCTGGATTGCTCGAATTGGCGCGCGAGCTGAACCCTCTGGCATTGCGCTGGGGCAAGTGAAGGCCGCCGCGGCCGCTGTCCGTCCACGCAGTTTCGATTTCGCTCGCGAAAGGCTGCAATGAAATATCGCCTGCTGCCCGGCACGCAGTTGAACGTCTCGGAGGTGTGCCTGGGAACGATGACCTGGGGCGAGCAGAACAGCGAGGCCGAAGGGCACGCCCAGCTCGACTACGCGGTAGCGCAGGGCATCAATTTCATCGACACCGCGGAGATGTATCCGGTTCCGCCCAACGCCGCTACGCAGGGCCGCACCGAGAAGATCCTCGGCACGTGGCTGGCACGGCGTCCGCGCGGCAATCTGGTGATTGCGACCAAGGTCGCCGGCCCCGGTCGCCGGGAGTGGATCCGCGGCGGACGTACCGATCTCACGCGTGACGTCATTGCCGATGCGGTCGACACCAGCCTCGCGCGACTGCAGATCGACTGCATCGACCTGTACCAGATTCACTGGCCGCAGCGCAACGTGCCGCTGTTCGGCGCGACCGAATTCGACCCGGCCAAGGAGAGCCTTGGGCCTTCGATCAGCGAACAGGTCGAGGGCATGGCCGCGATGATCCGGGCTGGAAAGATTCGCTACTACGGCTTGTCGAACGAGACGGCGTGGGGTGTCTGCGAGTTTCAGCGCGCGGCGAAGTCGCTGGGCCTGCCAGGCCCGGTCACGATCCAGAACAGCTACAGCCTGGTCTCGCGTAGCGTCGACAACGACCTTGCCGAAACGCTGTACCGCGAAGGGATGTCGCTGCTCGCCTACAGCCCGCTCGCCGCGGGGATGCTTTCCGGAAAATACATGGGCGGCGTCCGACCCCCGGAGGCGCGCCTGACGCGGTTCGACGGAATGGGAATGCGCTTTCGCAAGCCCATCGTGCATGAGGCTATCGATGCGTATGCAGCGCTTGCCGCGCGGCGCGGCATGTCCTTGGTGCAGCTGGCGCTCGGATTCGTACGAACCCGCTGGTTCCTGGGCGCGGCGATCATCGGCGCGACGTCGCTCGACCAGCTGGTGGAGGACATTGCCGCCGCGCAGGTGGAACTCGACGCCGACACGCTGGCGGAGGTCGCGGCCATTCAGACCCGCTATCCCAATCCGGCGGGCTGACGTTCTATTCCATGTCGCCACCGAACTTGCCCTTCATCATCAGCCACGAAACGACCACCATGACGATGCCGAAGACGGCCAGAAAACCCCAGAAAAGCGCGTAGCCGTGTGCCGCCGCTACATCGGCTTCGGCGGCAGCGGCGTCCCCGGAAGACAGGTTCGACAGCGCCATCCCCAGCGCAAAAAGCGTGAACAGGATTCCCATCCAGAACGAAATCAGTGCAGAGGATCTCATGGGCGAACGTGGACCATTGGCGCAGCCGCGGAAGGCCGTAAGGGTAGCATTTCCGATCAGGGTCCGGCGCCCGGCGCCTTGATCTTGCAAATGCCCGGTGGTCCGGGCATCGTTGCCGCTATGGACATCGACGCGACGGCGGCTACGGAATCCATACAGTTCTCGCGCGCTGACAGGCTTGTCATCGCGGCCTGCGCGATTTCGATGCTGATCGTGCAAATGGACTGGTTCGCGCTCAACCTGGCCATTCCCGCCATCGCGCGCGAATTCCGGATGGCCGCGACCGACCTGCAGTGGATCGTCAGCGGCTACATGATCTCGATCGGCGCGCTGATGGTGACAGCGGGCCGCCTGGCCGATATCTACGGACGGCGCAGGATCATCGTGTGCGGACTCGTCCTGTTCGGCATTCTTTCGGCGATCTGCGGGGCGGCGCCGAACGCAAACTGGCTGATTGCGGCGAGGGTGGTCCACGGTGTCGGCGCGGCACTGATGTTCCCGGTCTCGATCGCCGTCGTTTCCAGCACGTTCACCGGTGCACGCCAAAGCCGCGCGATCGGCATCGTTCTGGGTTTCGCGGCAATCGGCACCGCGCTTGGTCCTTTCGTCGGCGGCGCGTTCTCGCAGTATTGGTCCTGGCGCGGCGTATTCTTCATCAACATCCCCTTCTGCGTCGTGGCGATCGTATTGATGCTCCGCTACGTCCGCGAGTCCCGTGACGCCGCCGCCGACCAGCGCATCGACGTGCCGGGCATGCTTGCGGTGACCGCGGGTCTGGTGGCCGTCAGCGTGGCGTTCGATCGCGGCGAAGCGTGGGGCTGGCTCTCGCTGGCGACACTGGGCACGTTTGTCACGGGAATCGCGCTTCTCGTCGCCTTTGTCGCCATCGAATCACGCGTGCGTTCGCCGCTCATCGACCTCAAACTGTTCCGCAATCACGCGTTCGATGCGGTCGTTGTCGCCGGTTCGCTTTCCAATGTCGTCTTCTGCCTGGTCGCGGTATTCTCGGCGCTCAACCTGCAGCAGGCGCGGGGTCTGTCGCCGTTTGTGTCTGGAGTCATCTTTCTGGCGCTTTCGGCGGGATCCGGTTCGGCCAGCTATTTCTCCGGCCGTCTCGCTGAGCGGTTTCCCGCCGACCGCCTGATGGCCATCGGCATGCTGATCAGCGCCGCGGGCATCGTTGCACTGACACACGCACAGTCACTCTGGCTCTATACGCCGCTCTTTCTCGTGACCGGTGTCGGCCTCGGCTTGGGCTGGGCGCTGGCCAACGTGGCGACGCAGGCCGTCGTTTCGCCCTCCGAATCCGGCGCGGCGTCCGGCGTCACGTTGACGTGTCTTGTGATGCTGGGCGCCGTCTCCGTCGCGATTGCCGCGGCAATGCTCGAATTGCTGAGCGGGTCGGTCGAGGGTGCGGCATCGGATGCAGCGGCGATCGACATCATCCTGCGTGCCGGTGCGGCACTTGCGTTCATGGGTGCGATCGGGCTTTTCGCGTTTGGCCGCGCCGTGTCGAATCATGACCCCGCCCGCTGACGAGCCTGGCCTCGACAACCCCGTCTGGTCCTGCCTGACCACGCGGCACGCGCACTTGGCGTTGGGTAACCGCCATGCGCTGCGATACCCCTTCGAGTTCTCACCACTGAGCGGGTTGCCGGCGGCCGCCCCGGAAAATCTCGACGCACTGCAGGCGCTCGTCGCCATCGGCGATGCCGTCGCGGTGGCGGGTGTGCATGTACCCGAATGGCCGAAGAACTGGGACACGCTGCACCGGATCACGCTGTGGCAGATGGTTCGCCGCGACACGTCACCGCTGCCCGAAGGCCCCGCGGAGATCGTCCCGCTGTCGGCCGCCGACGTCGCCGATATGCTGGCGCTGGTCGAACTGACGCATCCGGGGCCGTTTCGCGAACGCACGATCGAACTGGGCGCGTTCGTTGGCGTGCGCGAGCGCGGCCGTCTGCTTGCCATGGCGGGCGAACGGATGTGGATCGGCGACCACCGCGAAGTGAGCGCGGTGTGCACGCACCCCGACGCACAGGGACGCGGCTTCGCCCGCGCATTGATGGCGCGGGTCATCAACCGGATGCTGGGAGAGGGCCAGACGCCGTTCCTGCACGTCGAAAGCGCCAATGCGCGCGCGATTCATACTTACGAAAGCCTGGGCTTCGTCAAACGCGCGGAATTTCCGCTGCTCTACGCCATGCGCACGCAATAGCAACGGCGGGGCGTCACTTCGCCGTCTTCCTGCCCAAGTCGATGTCCATGTATTTCCAGGTGAAACCGAACTGCGACGGATAGTAGCCGAGCAGCCAGGGCTGCGTGAATGAATTGCCGATCGGGTAGACCTGCATCGTCATTGGCACGAATGCGTTGACGAGATCGGACATCTTCCGGGCCAGTGCGGTGCGTTCCTTCAGGTCCGGCGTGCGCAGGAAGCGCTCGTAGGCGGCGTCGTAGTCCGCATTGCGGAAGCGTGCTCTGTTGGTCGTGTCGGATGCCTTGCCCCAGAGGGTCACCAGCGTGTCGTAGCCCGATGGGTCACCGGCGCGGAAGCCCAGGTTGAACATCATCAGCTGGCCGGCCTGGCTCTGCTTCAACAATTCGTTGAAGGGTTTGGTATTGATGGTCAGCTTGAGACCGATGGCCATCATGTTCTTGAGCCACAACGCGTCAGCTTCGCGGCCGTCGCTGTCGGGCGTCGAACTTTGCACCAGGACCAGAGGCTTGCCGTCTGGTGTTTCCCGCATGCCGTCGCCGTCGCGGTCCTTGTAGCCGAAGCGGTCGAGGAGAGCGCGCGCAGCGGCGGGGTCGTAGATCGCCTTCTGCGGCAGCGACGTGTCGTGGCCGAACACGCCTGGCGGCAGGATCTGGTTGGCGGGCGTTGCCTGGCCGCCGTAGAACACTTTGATGAAATCGGTGGTGTCGAAGCCCAGCGCGATGGCCCGGCGCAGTGCGATGCGCTCCGGCGCGTTGCCGCCGAGGACGGGATCGTCCTGGTTGAAATAGGTGTAGATCAGCGCAGGAATGTTGACGCGAAAGTGGCTGATGCCGCGTTGCGCATACTCCGGCTTCAGCTTGCCATTCTCGACGACGCGCGACAGAATGGCGCCGGCCAGCGCGACGTAGTCGAGGTCGCCCTGGTCGAACGCAAGCAGCTCTGGCACCTGCTCCGAAATGATCGAGATTTCGATCCTTGAAAGTGCCGGCAGTCTTCGCCCCTTCATCGCCTGCACCATCGACTTCAATTTCGGATCGTCGCTGTCGGGAAAGACCAGCGGCCGATAGCGGGGATTCGCCTCAAGCACGACGCGCGAGCCGCGACGCCAATCCGCGAGCTTGAACGGACCGGTCCCGACCGGTTTCATCATGATCTCGCTTCCGGCGGCTTCGACGACTTCCCGGGCCATGGCGTAGCTGCCGCGGCCGGCCAGGCGATCGAGCACCGTGTAGTCGACGTCGGTCAGGCGCAACTGCAGCGTATGGGAATCGATGGCGCGCAGGCCGGCGATCGGCGCGTCGTAGTCGAACTTCCCGGTCTTTTTCGCGGCATCGACGACGTCGCGCGCGCCGCTCAACAGCGCCGTGAACGCGGGATCGCCGCCGATGCGCAGGTTGGGGTCGAGCGATCGCTTGATCGAATAGACGTAGTCCGCCGCCAACAGTTCGCGCGGTGCACCCTTGAACGCGGGATCGTCGGTGAACCGGATTCCTTTCTGCAGCCGAATGGTCCACGTCCTGCCGCCGTCGGTGATCTCGGGCATCGCGGCGGCCGTATTCGGGATCACCTTCGCCGGCGAGGCGAGGTAGTCATACTGGTACAGGCCCTCGAAGATCACGTTCACGATCCGGGCCGAATACAGGTCCGTGATCTGGTGCGGATCGAGACCCGTGATGTCCGGCAGCGCGAGACGGAGCACCTTGGCGGGGTCCGCCGCCTGCGCGGGTGAAAGTACGGCGCAGACGAGCAGCATCACTACGGTCCAGCGCTTGCGCGACGGCATCGACATCTGATCTCGCTTTCGGGTTGAGGGGAAATGCGTCAGCGGGATTTTACCGGCTGGGCACTCGCGTCGACCGAAAGGGTTACGATCTGCAGCCAGTCGTTGATGGTTCCGAAAGGACCGACGACCCTGTCCCGCTTGAGCAGCAGGGTATCGCTGATCGGGCGTGGACGGGTCGGCGCGTAGGCGTCCAGCCGGGACTGCATGGTCCGGAACAGTTCCGATCGTTCCGGGCCAGGCGCCATGACCAATGCCTTTTCGAATGCGGCGTCGAACACGGCGTCTTCGTAGCAGCTCATATTCACGCTGCCGATGGATTTGCTGTAGAACATGCTCATGGGGTTGGTCCCGTCGGGAATGTCGAGGCCCCAGTCCATCGACGCCATGCCGAAGCGACAGTGCGTCATCCGCTTGAGGCGCTCCGCGGGTGTAACGGACTCGACGATGATGCGAATGCCGATGCGGTCGAGCATACGCTTCGTGAATTCGGCGCTCTTGCGCGCGTCCGACGACGTGCCGGTGAGCACGCTGACGGCGAGCGCGGTGCCGTCGGGGTTCCGCCGGTAGCCATCGGCGGCCTTGCGGAAACCAAAACGTTCGAGCAGCGCGTTTGCCGCCACCGCGTCGAAATTGTTGGGATTGACGTAGCCGGTGATGTGGCCCTCGACGCCGGGGGGAACCACCTGCTGCCGCACCGTCGAGAATCCGGCGTCGAACACGCGAATCCACTCCTTGTCGTCGATCGCCATCTGTATCGCCCGGCGCAGCGCGATCTTCTCGCGCGAATTGCCTCCCAGAACCGGGTCGCGCATGCTGAAGAAGGACAGCAGCGCGGTGGGCTGTTCTTCGCGGACGAGGCGGACGCCGTCGCGCGTCAGATCCGGCAGGAGCTTGCCGTCCCGTGTGGCGAGTTCCGGCGAAGCCAAGTAGATGAGATCGAGCTGGTCGCGGCGCAAAGCCAAAAGTTCCGCGGAGGATTCCGGTGTGCTGGAGAATTCCACGCGATCGAGCCCGGGCAGTGCCTTCCCGCGCATCGGCTGCGCGCCCTGCGCGCGGCGCGACTGCGGCGCCAGCAGGTCCTCCCAGTGCAGCGTGCGATAGGACGGGTTGCGTATGAACGTGACGCGCTGGCCCGGCGTGAACGCCGAGACGACGAACGCGCCAGTCCCGACCGGCCGTTGACCATAGGAATCGCCTTCCGCCTCCACGACCTCGCGCGCCACGCCCGCAGTCAGCGTCGACGTCAGAAGGAACGGAAATATCGGGTCTGGCTTGTTGAGCCGAATACGCAGCGTCTGCCGGTCAACCGCGACCAGGCCGGACACCGGGGCGTCGTAGTCGATCGCCGTTCCCGCATCCGCCGCGCGTTTGGCGAGCGCGTCGAGTCCCTCGATCTTGCCTTCCAGCAGGAACAGCCCCTGCGAGCGGATCTTCGGATCGAAAACGCGCCGCAGCGCATACGCAAAGTCCGCCGCCGTAAGCTCCCGTGCCTTGCCGCCGAACGCGGCGTGTGGCGTGAAGCGGATACCGGGACGGACTCGGATCGTGAATTCTCGGAAATCGGGTGAGACTTCGGGCAACGCCGAGGCCGCGAGGGGAACGATGACAGCCGGGCGCGCGACCGGGTCGAGCACATACAGCGTGTCGTAGATGCCGGCCATCAGCATGTTGGCCTGCATGTTGTCGGATCGCGCCGGATCGAACGTTTCCGCGACGATCGGCATCCCGATCCGCAGCACGCGTTCGGCGGCCTGCGCGCCGAATGCGGCTGCGACAGTCGACGAGGTTGCGACCCCGAGCGCGAAGATTTGCCAGGCACGAATGGCCATCGAGCAGACTACCAACACCGCGCGGTAATTTCAATTGCCGTTCGGACAATGCGTGGCGCCGCGGGGACAACCGTGCTGTTAAGCTTTGCCCCGTCTCGGCCCTCCGGCCGCCCCGAAGAGCAACCATGCCAAATGCACAAACGACGGTTAGCCGATCGCATGGACCGGTGCTGACAGTCCTGGTCGTCATCCTGCTGCTGGGCCTGCCCATTGCCGTCTGGCTCGACATCCGCAACCTGACCGAGGCTGCGCTGCGCCGGCAGGCCACCGATCTCAATTCCGTGATCACCAGCGTGCGCACGTTCTACGCGACGAACGTCGTCGGCCGGGTGCTCGCCAATCCAGGCTCGACGCAGGTCACGCACAATTACGAGTCGATCCCCGGCGCCATTCCCATTCCGGCCACGCTGTCACTCGAATTGGGCCGCGTCATCGGCGAGCAGCAGAAAAATATTACCTACCGCTTCGTGTCGGACTATCCGTTCCGGAACCGTACACCGCATATGCTGGACGCGTTCGAAAAGCAGGCGTTGGCAACCTTGCGCGCCGATCCGAACCAGCTGGTCACCGAAGTGTCCGACTCGCTGTTCAGCGACCGTGTTCGCCTGATTGCTCCAGTGACGATGGGTGCCGCGTGCGTCAGCTGCCACAATGCGCATGCGGAAAGTCCCAAGCGCGACTGGAAGATCGGCGACGTGCGCGGAATGCAGGAGGTCAGCATCACGCAGCCATTCGCCGCCAACCTATTCTCGTTCAAATACCTGTTGATTTATTTCGTGCTGGTGGCGGCGACGGGGATCACGTTCATCGTCCTGCAACGACGTCAGGCACTGGTCATCAGCGGCATGAATCGCGAGCTGGGAACGGCCAACGAGTTCCTGGCATCGCTTTCGATGAAGATCTCGCGCTACCTGTCGCCGCAGATCTACAAGAGCATCTTCAGCGGGCAGACGGACGTCACCATCCACACCGAGCGCAAAAAGCTGACGATCTTCTTCTCGGACATCAAGGACTTCACCGCCACCACCGAGCGCCTGCAGCCCGAGCAGATCACGCGCTTGCTCAACGAGTACTTTACCGAAATGTCGCTGATCGCGTTCAAGCATGGCGGTACCGTGGACAAGTTCGTCGGCGACGCGATGCTCATCTTTTTCGGCGATCCGGAGTCCAGGGGCGAGTCTGAGGATGCGATGGCCTGCCTGCGCATGGCGCTCGAAATGCAGCGCCGCATCGCCAGTCTCAATGTCAAGTGGCGCAACGAGGGCGTGGAACACCCGTTCCGCGTGCGCATGGGCGTCAACACCGGGTTCTGCAATGTAGGCAATTTCGGCAGCGCGGACCGCATGGATTACACGATCATCGGGGCCGAGGCCAACCTGGCTGCACGCCTGCAGGAGATCGCCGAGGCCGGGCATGTGGTCATCAGCTACGAGACTTATGCGCTGGTCCGCGGCATCCTGGCGGCGCATCCGCTGCCGCCGATCACGATGAAAGGCATCAGCCGCGAGATCGTGCCCTACGTCGTCGAGGCGATGCTCAACGAAGCCGGCGCAAGGATGGAGGTTTTCAGCGAACATTCCTCCGGGCTCGATTTCTACCTCGACCCGACGATGCTCGATGCGCCGTCCGCGGAACACGTACGGAGCGTGCTGCGCCAGGCGCTCGACACATTGGAGCGACTCAAGCCCGGCGTCGCGCCGACGCGGACCTGAACGTGCAGGCTGGAGAGCGGCAATGAAGGAGCAGACCGGTTTTTCCGATGTCGACGGCAGCGGGCGCTCCGATGCGCTGGTCGACTACCTGAGTCTGGTTGCGCAGCACGTAGGCGAGTTCCGCCGGCACGGATACGACCTCATGCGGTTGCGTCCTGGTGACGCTGTGCTTGACGTCGGATGCGGCGCCGGTGAAGTCTGCGTGGAACTGGCCGCCATTGTTGGCCCGCAGGGGCGGGTTGCCGGCGTGGATCTGTCGGCGGCGATGATCGAGGCGGCGCGGCGGACCGCTGCCGCGTCGGGACTCGCAATCGAGCTTCAGCCGGCGAGCGTCTACCAATTGCCATTCGCCGACGGTGAGTTCGACGCGGTGCGGGCCGAGCGCGTGTTTCAGCATCTCGACAACCCCGAGGCCGCGTTGCGCGAGATGCTGCGCGTCACGAAGCCGGGGGGGCGTGTGCTGACGAGTGACCCCGACCATGGCCAAGGGGGCCTGGCGCTGGACGACCCGGCGCATCGGCGCGTCTACGAGGCGCTGCAGCGCGCGATGGCGCGGATGATCACGAACCCGCACAGTGGTACACGGCTGCGCGGCATGTTCGTGCGCGCGGGCATGCGCGATGTCGAGCAGCTGGTCAAGTCCTTCGACTTCAACCACACCGAGTTCATGCAGATGTTCTTTGTGTTCGAGCGACTCGCCGCGGCTGCGGCCGCGGGCGAGATCACGGCGCAGGAAGGTGAGGGATTCCTCGCCGCGATTGAAGAGCGCCATCAGGCGGGGACGTTCTATGGCAGCGCCATAGGCTACACGGTGGCCGGCACGAAGCCGATGGGCTGACCGGGATCTCGTGCGCACGTCTTGCCGCCGGCGCGGCTCCGGTCGGCCGGAAGTCGCACGACATACTTGTACTCCCGCCTGCGGCCGCGCCAAAGCGCATCGTCCTGGATCAATGCGCAGTTGCCAGATTACCTTCGCGATCGACGATAGGGTCGAGCGCCAGGTGCTGGTCGTTCTCGGGCGTGGTTCCCGCGAGTCGCCAAAGCATCGGGAAGTCGAGCAGCGAGATCGCTTTTCCCTGAACCTGGAGGAGGCCATCGCGCTGCATGCGCGACAGCAGCCGGCTGACCGTTTCAAGCGTCAGCCCGAGGTAGCTGCCGATATCCTGGCGGAGCATGCCCAACACGAATTCGGAACGCGATAGTCCCAGGCGTTCGTAGCGCTGCGACAGATCCAGCAGGAAGATCGCCATGCGCTGCTCGGCGCGCATCGTTCCGAGAGCCAGCATGTGCTGGTGACTGCGGTAAGTTTCGCGCGCCAACGTGCGCATCAGTAGGTGCTGAGCGTAGGCGGACTCCCGCGACCACTGCTCACATTGCACGAAGGGGACCACAAAGGCCTCGGCATCCGCGAGCGCGACGACATCCGATTGGTACACGCTCCGGTCAATGCCATCGAGCCCTACGATGTCGCCGGCAACCTGGAAGCCCGTGACCTGAACTAGTCCATTGCGCGACACCACGTAACTCTTGAGATTGCCGCTGCGCACGACAAAGAGTGCCCGGAATGCCTCGCCGACGGAACAAAGGGACTCTCCGCGATCGAAATGCCGGACTGAACACGCCCGGTGCGGCAGCGGGACAATGTCGGCCCGCACGGAAACCGCAGGGGCGAATCGTCGGTTGCGGTCGAGGAGTCCGGCAATGGCCATCGGTATTTTCCCGTCGCGCTGGGCGCAGGACCGGCAGGACGTACCCTGCCGTGCCGGTTCCAATGCGCGCGTTGACCCTCATTTAACCTGCAATCATGGGCGGGCACTGTACGGTGACGAACATAGTGCGCTACGAATTGCCAACGATCAACTTGTACAGAACGATTGGGCGTGACGGGGCTGGTATCAAAATTGCCTCAGACAGGTCATGATTTCATCTCACCTGACCCTAGAGTTGCAGCCGATGGACGTTCCCAAGCCGGATGCACCTGCCCCTAAAGCCCACGTGGAGATAGAAATCGTCCCACTGGGCACCGCCGCGCCCAGGATTCCCGAGGCGAACCCGGACGATTCCACCGACCGCTTCCTCAAGGAGGCCACGCTCCAGTACGGGGAGGGTCACCTCGACCAGCCGCTGTGGGACCGCGCGTTTGCGCAGGCGAAAGGTGACAAGGAGGCTGCGGTCGACACGTACTTGCATGCCCGGGCCATCGCCTTGCGCCTGCTCGATCGCGAACGCCGGACGCAAATGCGCACCAACGTCGCTGCCAACGTCCGCAAGGAGATCATTGACGAAGTCGAGGAGTTGGAGACCTTCGACGTCGATCAGGCTCTCCGCCTTGCGAACAGAAGCCCGTTTGCGCGCTACGGCACGGCCATGATCGCCGGTGTCGTCGTGGTCGCGCTCGCAGTGGGCGGCTGGCTTGCCTATCGCTACCTCAATGCCAAGCCCGCCGAGGCCAGCCTTGCTTTGCCGGCGAGCGCGCCGGCGAAGGCCGTCGCGCCCGCTCCCAGTATCGCCGCGACGGCCAAGCCGTCCGGGTCCGTAGCCGTGCCCAAGCCGACGGGGGCCAGTCCGGAACTGCTCAGGAAAATCCAGGAACTGCGCGACGCGGGAAACTTCAACGTATTGGTGCTGTATCTGGTGGAGTGGACGCGCAAGGAACCCTCCAATCCCACCGCCTGGGATCAGCTGCGCGCAGGTTATGCGACGCTCAAGCAGTACGAGGATGCGCTCGCCGCCGCGAAGAAGGCGCAGGAGTTGTCGCCAGGCGATGCAGTGCTATGGCACAAGCTAGGCGTGGCGCATGCCGACGTCGGGGATCCGGTCGGTGCTCTGCGCGCTTTCGACCAGGCAGTCGCCCGTGACGACCAGGACGCCGACGCATTCAGGCAGATCGGCATTCTGAACGCGCAACTGAGCCAGATCCAGGAAGCCGGACGTGCATTCGACAAGGCGTTGGCCCTCCGTCCCGGCGATCACGTCGTGCTGTGCATGCGCACGGCGGTGGCGGCGCTGTCGTCAGCTTCGAAGGACACCTACGCGACGGCCAAGCAGGTGAGGGCGATCGACGCGAAGTGCCGGGGCGTTTAGGTCAGCGAGGCAGTACCGCCTGACCCGCGGGCGGGGCGATGATCCGCGCCCGCAGCTGACCGCAACCGCCGTCGACATCCTGTCCGTCCGATTGTCGCAACTTGGTCAGAATGCCCCTCTCGCACAGGATGCGCGCCATGCGCTGCGCGCGCTCGCGCGAGGGACGCGTGAATGCGAAACCGTCGATATTGTTGTACGGGATCAGGTTCATCACGGCGTATTTCCCGGCGAGCAGCGCGATGATCCGCTCCACTTCGTCGTCCCCATCGTTGAGGCTATCCAGCAGCGTCCATTGGTACTGGATCGGATAGCCGGTCGCGCGCGCATAGTCCTCCGCCAACTCGACCAGCTCGTCGGGATCGATGCGCGCCGCGCGCGGCAGCAGTTGCGCGCGGCGTTGCGCTGATGTCGAATGCAGCGACAACGCCAGCGCCGGCTTGACGCGGCCCTGCGGCAGGCGCTCGAACACGCGGCGATCGCCGACGGTCGAGAACACGAGGTTCTTGTGCCCGATCGCGCCCAGCGTTCCGAGCATCTCAATGGCGTCCATCACGTTGTCCAGGTTGTGCGCGGGCTCACCCATGCCCATGAACACGACCTTGCGCACGCTGCGCAAGCGACGGCCAAGCACCACCTGCGCGACGATTTCCGCGCTGCCGAGATGGCGCTGCAGCCCGTCACGGCCGGTCATGCAGAACACGCAGCCCACGGCACAGCCCACCTGTGTAGACACGCACAGTCCGTGCGGCGGTAGCAGCACGCTCTCCACCGTCCTGCCGTCGCCCAGCGCGACCAGCAGGCGCGCCGAGCCGTCGCGGCCGGCGTGCTCGGAGTGCACGCGTGCGACAGCGTCGAGTTCCGCGGCTACGGCGGGCAATTCGGCGCGCAGCGACAGCGGCAGGAAATCCTCCGCCGTGCGCGAACCGCTTGCGAGCGGCAACGCTTGCGTCCAGGCGCGGAGGACCGCCTCCTCGTGCACGCGCTTGGCGCCCGCGTCGCGGAGCCGCTGGCGGATCTGCGCAACCGTCATGAGACTCGTCTTACCCATCATTTCCGATGCCGTCCCTTCGCTCCAGATCGCGGTCCATCTTAGCGCAACGGGCCGGTGCGCCGGCGCCGTACCACCGCATTCCCGTTCTGCGGTCGACCCACTTGACAACGCGAATCGTCGCGGATAAAGTGAACCATATGGTTCACTATAACAGCGGCCACCTCGATGCGATCTTCAGCGCGCTCGCCGATCCGACGCGGCGGGCGGTGCTCGCGCGCCTGCGCCAAGGCGAACGTTCGGTCGGGGACCTTGCGGATCCTTTCGGGATGTCGCTGACCGGATTCATCAAACACCTGCACATCCTCGAAGAGGCCGGGCTCATCCAGCGCAGCAAGGTCGGCCGTGTCGTGAACTGCCGGCTCCAGGGCGGGGCGCACAAGGCCGCGCTCGAGTGGCTGGACCGTCATGAGGAGTTCTGGAATGCCCGGCTCGACCGGCTGGGCGCCTATCTCGACCGAAAGGAGAAAGAGCAATGGAAATCGCCACCGAAGACCGCACCAGCCTCAAAATCCGACGGGTCTACCCGCAGTCCGTCGCCGCCGTCTACGCGGCGTGGTCGGACCCGGAACAAGTGAAATACTGGATGCGGCCAATCGACTCGACGCGCGAGTCGGAGATTGCCATGGATATGCGGGTCGGCGGCCGCTATCGCTTCGTCATGTATGCGCCGGACGGAGAGACGCATCGTGTCGGCGGAGTCTACAAAGAGGTCATTCCCAACCGCAGGTTGGTCTACACGTGGGCATGGGAAAGCACCCCCGAACGCGAATCGCTCGTCACCGTGGAGTTCAGGCCGTCAGGCCAGGGCACCGAGCTCGTGCTCACGCACCAGCGCTTTGCCGATGAGCAGGCGCGCGACAGGCATCAGCATGGCTGGAACGGCTGCCTGGATGGCCTGGGCAGCTATCTCGTTCGTTAACCCATTCACCGGAGAACACGCATGGCCAATCCATTTGTGCACGTGGAACTCAACACGACCGACGTCGCGAAGGCGAAGGGCTTCTACAGCAAGCTCTTTGACTGGAAGCTGGAAGATATGCCGATGGAGGGCGGGACGTACACGCTGATCCACGTAGGCGAGGGCACCGGCGGCGGATTGATGAAGCACCCGATGCCCGGCGCGCCGTCGATTTGGCTCGCTTACGTGCTGGTGGACGACATCGACGCTGCGACGAAGAAGGTCAGGGCCCTTGGCGGGACCGTGATGAAGGACAAGACCGAAGTCATGGGCATGGGCTGGCTTGCGATCATCGTCGATCCGACCGGCGCTCACCTGGGACTGTGGAAACCGATGGCGAAGAACCCGTAGCGCGTGGGCAGCGTCTGAAACGTACGTTGCCCAAGTCGACTTCACAAAAAAAGAAACCACGCCCGAAGACGTGGCAATCGCAAAATGAACACTTCCTCAAACCATCCGCGGATCCCGGCGGCGCTCAGGCGCCGTCGGGTCCTGGTTCTCTGTTATCAGGTGCGGGAAACGGCGATCCGACGCCGCATTGCGAACAGCATTCCGGCCGCGCCAATGACGAGCAGCGGAAGCGGGGACGGCTCGGGAACCTGGCAGCGTTCGCAATTCAGACCGGGAACAAGTCCGGGCGTGATGAAGTCCTGATGGTCCGCGCTCGTGAACTGGATAGCCACCAACGGTGGGACGGGGTTGCTAAGTCCGTTCACATAGGTCTGGGCCATCCCTATCGTTGTTGCATTGCCAGCGGTCACTCCGAACTGTCCCGCACCGGAGGTCGACAGGTTCGCGTCACTGTCGAAGAGAACGTCCCAGATGGCGAGCTGGAAGGCCGCGGAATGCTGGGCGTCCGACAGCGCCGTGCCGAAATTGTTGGCGAATAGTCTCGCCAGATTCTGTTGCCGGGTCGCGTCGAACGTAAGCGGAGGGCTTTCGAAAATCGCCGCCGTGTAGCCCGAATAGGAGAACGGGTTAGTGACATGCTTGAAAATGTCAACGCACCAGAAGAGGACATTCACCGCAGGGGTGGGACCGGCGCCGTCGACGTCGAACGTGCCGGTAAACACGCCGGCGGTGGTTGCGGTGGCGGCGCCGTTGTAGTTGATCGTGACGCCCTCGCCACTGAGGCTGCTGCCCGTCAATACGCCCGCTTGGGCGACGGACGCGGCTGACAGCGCAAGGCTGACTGCGGCGGCGACGAACGCTCCCTTGACGAATGATCCATTTTTCATGTGCTGGGTCCGATCCTAGGGTTGCATTACAAACAATTTCCTACACGCTGCGGACTTCCGGCAGCGCACTATATGTGGTCTCAACCCTATTGAGCAAACCGCGTGCCACGCAATCGACGAAATATTTATCTATTTAAATCAGAGTGTTATGTGCTATTCGTGTCCATGACGCCGAGTACCATACAACAGCTGTAAAGATATCCGACGCCGGCGGCCACGCGGCAGCGGACTACAAATCTCGACGCATGAAACGCGGACCGTGGAGGGCAATCCGGCCTGCAACCGCTAGGGCGGTCGGTTCAGGTGGCAACCTTGCTCACGACGTAGCGATACTTTCCCGACGCTTCCGGTGCAATGGCCGCGACTTCTTCGACGGTGACTTCCACATTCGCGCCAAGGCGGGCGCGCAGACCCTGCACGATGGTGTGCGTTGTCGCGGCGTCGAAGCTATCGCCGGGGACGATCTGGACCCGCGTCAACATTGCGGTTTCCTGGATGATCTTGAACGCCGCGATGCCCGGAAGGTCGCGAATCACGTAGATGAGCGCGAGTCCGTGCATGGGCGTGCCGTCGGCCGCGACCACGAAATCGGTGCTGCGGCCCTGGATTTCCCGCAACAGAGGCAACCCGCGGCCGCACGCGCACAGCTGTGTATCGAGGACGCCGAAGTCTCCGGTGCGGTAGCGGATGAACGGAAAGTCGCGGGAAGCCAGGTGTGTCACGACGATCTCGCCCGACTCCCCGGCGCGCACGGGGCGGCCGTCGGCGCCGATCGTCTCGACGATGATGTCCTCGGTCGTGATGTGCATGCCGCCCTGCGGGCACGCGTGCGCAATGAAGCCCGCATCGCGGCCCCCGTAGCCATTGGCGACCAGACAGCCGAATCCGCTTTCGATGGCCGCGCGCTGGTCGTCATACAGGCGCTCCGACGTCACGAACGCCACCTTGATGCCCAGTGCGTTCAGCGGGATGCCCCGCGCCGCGGCGTGGCGCGCGATTCGCGCCAGCGCCGACGGGTATCCGAACATCATGCTCGGACGCACGTCGCGGATGGCAGCCACGAAGTCATCGAGCTTGGCATCGGACATTTCGAACGCGGGCAACAAGCGGGTGCGCAGCACGGTGTCGCGCAGTTTGCGCACGAAGTCCTGCGCGTGCAGTTCGATCGGCGATCCCCAGACCACGATTTCGCGGTCGCCGATGTCCACGCCCCACCAGCGCGTCGCGCGCCATTTCGCCGCAACGTCGTGGCTGACCCGCTCCTTGCCCAGGAAAAACACCAGCGGTTCGCCGCTCGACCCGCCCGTATTCGAGCGCGCCAATCCGGTCGCGGTCGTCGCTTTCAGGGCCCCGGTGTTTGCGCGAATGTCCGCCTTGGTCAGGAACGGCAGGCGTTCGAGATCCGCCAGTCCGGTCATGGCGCGCGGATCGAAGCCGATGCGCCGGAACAGATCGCGGTAGTACGGCACGGTATCGTTTGCATTGCGCAGCAATGCTTCAAGTCGCGCGAACTGCGCAGCGGCAAGGCGTTCGGGCGACCACCACTGCGATATCTCGAGCGCATTGCGAACCGCGACTGTCGAGTGACCCTTGAGGCGCTCGTGCAGCGGGAAAATCGTTTGCGACACAACGCGCGTATAGAAACTGGCATGAATTGTGGGCTGGTGCGACCTTGCGAGCGCGTCGCGATAGACATCGGCCCAGCGCTGCCGCACATGCGCCCATGCGTACTGCTGCACGTCGTGCGTCGCTGCGGCGGCAATGCGACTCGCAATCTCCGGGTTGGCGAGAAGGCGCAGCACGGCATCGGCCATCGCTTGCGGGTCGCCGGCGGGCACCATGAGTCCGGTCACGTCGTCGCGCAGAATGAAGGGCACGCCGCCGACGTTGGTGCTGACGACAGGAACGCCACTCGCCATCGCTTCCAGAACCGAATTGGGCATGTTGTCGACCCGGCTCGGATTGAGCACCACGGTCGCGGAGCGATAGAGGCCGGCCATTTCGTCGCGGTCGCGCGTGCCGCAGAACATCACGTCTTTCTCGATGCCAAGATCGCGGGAAAGCAGCTCCAATGCCGCTCGTTCGGGGCCCGAACCCGCTACCGTGATTCGGACATCCGGCAAGGCCTTGCGGACCAGTGCGAAAGCGCGCAAAGCGGTGGGGATGTCGTAAATGGGCTCCAGGTTCCGCGCGACGACCAGATGGCGCGTCGTGGGGCTCGCGCCGTCGTGTGCTGCATGAAAGCGCTCGAGATCGATGATGTTGGGTACGATCCCGGCCGGCATTCCGTGGCGCTCGAACACCTCCTTCAAGAAACCCGAGGGCACGATCAGCGCTGCCGAGTGGCGCAGCGTACGGCGAACGGCGGTGCTTGAACGTGCAAGGAAGGTACCGGCCTCGCCGCCCCGGTAGTTGACCACCGCCGGGACGCGCCGCCAGTAGGCGATCCATATCGCCGGCGCGGCGCACAAGTGCCACGACCAGCCGGAGTTGGCCATGACATGGACGATTTCCACTTGTCCGGTAACGCGCCAAAGGCGGAGCACGTAAGGAATGAACCGGAACAGTCCACGCAGACCACGAATGGATGCGACGAATCGTGGCCGATAGGGCGCGTTGGTTTGCACCAGCGTTACGCTGGCTCCTTCGCGCTCGAGCAGTTCGGCGAGCTGCCGGGTCTGATTGGCCATGCCGCCGGCAGGAGGCGGCAGCGGACCGACCAGCCCGATTCTGCGACCGGACAGCGTCACCGCGTGGCGAGGCCGAGTGAATCGAATACCGCGCGATAGCCGGCAACGCTCGTTGCCCAGGTGCGCTCCTGTTCGACGAACCGGCGACCCTGATCGCGCAGCAGCGGCCAGCGGTCGCGCTGACCGAGCAGCCGAATGATGGCGTCGGCCAGCGATGCCGCATCGCCGGCGCGGAACAACACGCCGGTCTCGCCGTCGCGGATAAGCTCTTTGTGGCCGCCGACATCGGAGGCGACAAGCAGCCGGCCCTGGGCCATCGCTTCGAGCGGCTTCAACGGCGTCACGAGCTCGGTGAGCCGCATGGATTTCCTGGGGTAGGCGAACACGTCGACGATACCGTAGTAGCGCTGGACTTCACCGTGCGGAACGCGGCCGGCGAACACGACGTGGTCCTCGACCCCGAGCTTGCGCGCGAGGTCCTTCAACTCGCTTTCCTGCGGTCCACCTCCGACGAGCAGCACGCGCGCGTCGGGGATCCGGGCCGCGACCTGCGGCAGCGCGGCAAGCAGCAGGTCGAGACCTTCGTAGGCATAGAACGAGCCGATGAATCCCACCACCGTTTTTCCGGCGAGGCCCAGTTTTGCCTTCAGCGCTTCATCCGGCGCCTGCCCGAATTCGAATGCGTCCACGTCAACCGCATTCGGGATGAGGGTGACGCGACGTTCGGGAATGCCACGCGCGACGATGTCGCCTTTCAATCCGGCGCAGATCGTCGTGACGTGGCGGGCATGGCGAAACGCGAACGTCTCGAGTGCGCGGGAGAGTCGGTAACGCAATCCGCCTTCACGGCTCGTTCCCAGATCGACGGCCGCATCCTCCCAGAAGGCGCGCACCTCGTAGATGACTGGGATACCAAGGCGCCGGCCCACCCACAGCGCCGGAAGCGCATTGAGGACAGGCGAATGCGCGTGCAGAACATCGGGCCGGGTCAAGCGCGCGACTTCGGCCAGGCGCCGCGTCAGCGCGAACATCAGCGCCAGTTCGCGGATGACGGGGATGCGGCTGATCAATCCGGTGGACGGTGTCGTCCGGTAGAACTTCAGTCCGTCGACATCCTCTTCTGGCGCGCTCGACGCGGTGTGCTTCGGGCTCGTCAGGTGGAACGTTTCCCATCCCATTCGGCGTTGTTCACGCAGGATCGCCCGCGTGCGGAACGTGTAACCGCTCTGCATCGGGATCGAATGATCCAGGACGTGCAGGATGCGCACCGTCATCCAGCAGCTTTTTCCTGGAAGATCCGCCCGTCGCCCTCCATCACATTCTTGAGAAATGCGTCGAACATCAGCAGCGTCCACAGCGATGCGCTGTAGTCGCGCGCGCCCGAGGCGTGGGCCTCCACCAGGTGCTGGAGGTAGTTCTGATTGAAGATGCCGGTGGCGGCAAGCCGCGGGCCGAGAATCGCGTCATGAACGCGCTGCCGCAACGGGCCGCGGAACCAGCGGGCGAGCGGAACGGCGAATCCCTGTTTCGCGCGGTAGAGGAGGTTCGCGGGAAGGCGGGACTCCATGGCCGACTTGAGCAGGTGCTTACCTTCGTTGCCCTTCAGCTTCAGATCCGAGGGCAGGGACGCCAGCCATTCAACCAGAGGATGATCCATCAACGGCTCGCGGACCTCGAGGGAGTGCGCCATGCTGGCGCGATCCACCTTGGTATTGATGTCGCCGACCAGATAGGTCTTGAGGTCGAGATACTGAACCAGCGCCAACGGGTCTTCGCCGTTCGCGCGCTGCGCGTGCCGATGGAACACCGCGACCGCGTTGTAGCCCGCCAGCCGCGCCTTGAACGAGTTGCTGAAGAGCTCGCGACGCATGTCGTCGCGCAGAATGGAGACGCCATGGAAGTAGGCGTCGACCGAATCGCGCGCCAGTGCCTCGAAGGTCGATTTCGCGCGGAAGACGCGTGGCGCCCAATCGGCTTTCGGGTAGGCGCGGCCGAGAAGCCCGAAGAGCGGCCGCCGAAGGGATTGGGAAATCGCCGATCGCAGTCGTTCCTCGGCCACGTGCAGTCGATACCGGCGGTAGCCGCCGAAACTCTCGTCGCCGCCATCGCCGGACAGTGCCACGGTCACGTGTTTGCGGGCGAGCCCGCACACGCGGTAGGTGGGGATCGCGGAGCTGTCCGCATAGGGCTCGTCGTAGATGCGGGCAAGATCGTCGATGAGGTCGAAATCATCGCTTTCGACGCGATCGACGAAATGCCGTGTCGCGTAGCGGTCCGCGACCTGTTGCGCCCACGCCGACTCATCGTACGTTGCGTCGGAAAAAGCGATCGAGCAAGTGTTGACGGGCTCGTCCGAAACCTCGGCCATCATGGCAACCACCGCGCTCGAGTCCACGCCGCCCGAAAGGAACGCGCCCAGCGGCACTTCGGAGATCATCCTCAACTTGACCGATTCGCGCAGGCGATCGACGAGTTCGGCGCTCGCGTCCGCCGAGCTTATCGGGTTGTCCAGCGTAAACCGGACATCCCAAAACTCCTTCGGCGCGTTGACCGCGGCTCCACGCTGGAGCAACAGCGTGTGTGCGGGCGGCAGCTTGGCCGCGCCGGAGAAGATCGTGCGTGGCTCCGGGACATATCCCAGCGCGAAATATTCCTCGACCGCCTGCGGATCGAGATCGCGAGCCAGCCCACCGTGGGCGAGCAGCGATTTGAGCTCGGAACCGAAGATGAACTTGCCGTCGGGGAGGAACGCGTAGAACAGCGGCTTCACTCCCAGCCTGTCGCGGGCGAGGAAGAGCGTTTCGCGATTGCGGTCCCACAGCGCGAATGTGAACATGCCGCGGAAGCGCGCGACGCAGGCTTCGCCCCAGGCTTCCCACGCGTGGACGATGACCTCGGTATCGCTCCTGGTGCGGAACACGTGGCCCAGCGCCACCAGTTCGGGAATCAATTCCTGATAGTTGTAGATTTCCCCGTTGTAGATCACGACGACGCTGCCGTCCTCGTTGAAGATCGGCTGCTGGCCGGTCGCGACGTCGATGATCGAGAGGCGGCGATGACCCAGCCCCAGGCCCGGTTCAACATGGTAGCTGCCTTCGTCGGGGCCGCGATGGTGCTGCGATTCGTTCATGCGCGCAAGAACGTCGCGCTCGATTTCGTTCTTGCCGCGCGTTTCGAATATTCCGGTTATGCCGCACATGGGTAGATTCTCCGTCTCCGGGATCGAGTGACCGCTTCAGCCGTGGACACGGGCGTGTTCCGCGCGGTCCTTTCGACCGGCGAGGAGGCCATCATAAAGCGATAGGTAGTCGGAGACCATACGGTCGAGGCTGAAACGCTGCAGGATCAGCTTTCGCCCGGCCCGGCCATGACTTCGCGCAAGCACCGGATCATCGTAGTAATGGAACAGGGCCCCGGCCAGCGCTTCGGCGTTGGCCTGCGGAACCAGCCGCCCGGTCGATCCTTCTTCAATGAGTTCCGGGTTGCCGCCGACCCGCGTGGCGACGACGGGCAGCCCGCACGCCATGGCCTCGAGGATCGTATTGGATATTCCTTCCGCCAGCGACGGGAGCGCGAAGCAATCGAGACCACGCAGAATTTCCGGCACGTCGTCGCGCGCGCCCGGCAGCCAGGCAAGCTTTCGCATCCCGGCCTGATCGAGCACCTTTTCGACGCGCGCCCTGAGCGGTCCATCGCCAATCATGACCAGCCGCAACTGAGTCTTGGCCGGGTCCCGCTTGATCGCGCGCACGAAGGCCTCTGCCAACGTCACCTGATCCTTCACCTGCTGCAGGCGGCCGACCGTCCCCACCAGCCAGAGATCCTCGTCGGTGAACGGGCAGCCTTCTATTTTTGCCCGCCCGTTGGGGGCGGGCGAAAAACGCACTGTATCCACGCCATTGTAGATCTGCGCGATCCGAGCCGACTCGACGCCGACATCGCGGCCAAGATACTGCTCCAGGTCCTTCGACAATGCGACGTAGTGCCCGATGAAAGGCCGATACAGGCGGCGAATTCGCTGGTACTTGCGGCTGCTTCCATCGAGGTCGCCCATGTCGCGGCCGTGCTCGCCGTGAATGCGAACGGGCACCCCGGCCAGCCATGCCGGTATGCTCGCTTCGAGTGCGGCTAAGTTTCGCGTATGCACGACCGCAGGTTGCAGGTCACGGAACAGCCGGAACAGCTTGGGAAAGAGCCGGACTCCGTGGCCCGGCCGCTTGTTCAGCGCGACAAATGCGACGTCGTCGCGCCGGATGCGCTCGCTGAAATCAGTGACCTCCGTCAACGCCACCACCGCGTGGCGGTACGACTCGCGCGGCAACTGATTGATCAGGTTGACCACGCCGTTTTCAAGTCCTCCGACGTCAAAACGGTAGACGACATGCGCGATGAGCGGGCGCCGATCTGAGTTTGCGAGTGCTGCCAACGGCGCGCTCATCGGGTGGCCGCTTGCCGCAGCAAC
>Ga0207645_10000102_pt1 | contig 62531 bp, 56 predicted proteins | sample KBSM53metaG_FD_184331 | JGI IMG/M metagenome (GOLD analysis project Ga0207645, IMG submission 184331) | Miscanthus rhizosphere microbial communities from Kellogg Biological Station, Michigan, USA - KBS M5-3 metaG (SPAdes) (version 2) | ecosystem: Host-associated > Plants > Roots > Rhizosphere >...
GCGCGGCCGCCACGGAGGAATCCACGCCTCCCGAGAGTCCCAGCAACACATCCTCGCCGCCGGTTTGCGACTGCACGGCCGCAATCGCCTCTCCGGCGTAGTCGTGCATGTTCCAGTCGTGTCCACAGCCGCAAATGTCGTGCGCGAAGCGCGCCAGTATGGCCGTTCCCTGCTTCGTATGCGTCACTTCAGGATGGAACTGCACGGCGTAGAAGTGGCGCGTCTCGTCAGCCATCGCGGCGATGGCGCAGGACTCCGATGACCCGATCAGCTTGAAACCAGCCGGCATCGCAGTCACCTTGTCGCCGTGGCTCATCCACACGTCGAGGAGGCCATGCCCTTCGGCGTTCGCGCGATCCTGGATGTCGCGGAACAGCGCCGAGTGGCCGCGCGCGCGGACTTGCGCATAGCCGAACTCGCGGACCTTGCCGGTCTCGACGGCGCCGCCCAACTGTTCGGCCATCGCCTGCATGCCGTAGCAGATTCCGAGCACCGGCACACCGGCGCTCCATACCGTGCGCGGCGCCCGCGGCGTGTCGCCGTCGGTGACGCTGTTGGGTCCGCCCGACAGGATGATGCCCTTCGCCGCGAAAGCATCGATGAAGGCATCGTCGACGTCGAACGGATGAATCTCGCAATAGACGTTCAGCTCGCGCAACCGGCGCGCAATCAGCTGCGTGTATTGCGCGCCGAAATCGAGAATAAGGATTTTCGAATGGGATGAAGCGGCCATCGGTGCGAAGTATCTCGGTTCAAACGCTCAGTTGGAAAAAAAAGGGCCGGCACGGGCCGGCCGGTCGGACTGCCGGGTCACTGCACCCGGTAATTGGGAGCTTCCTTCACGATCTGGACGTCGTGGACGTGGGACTCTCGGATACCGGCCGATGTGATCTCCACGAATTCCGCGCGAGTGGACAATTCCTCGATGGTCGCGCATCCGCAATAGCCCATGGCCGCGCGCAGCCCTCCCATCAGTTGGTGGATGACCGACGCCAGAACGCCCTTGTACGGCACGCGTCCTTCGATGCCTTCGGGAACCAGTTTTTCCGCGGCGCCCTCGCCTTCCGTGTCCTGGAAATAGCGATCCGCGCTGCCTTCCTGCATCGCGCCGAGCGATCCCATGCCGCGATAGCTCTTGTACGAGCGTCCCTGGTACAACTCGATTTCCCCGGGAGCTTCCTCGGTGCCTGCGAACAGGCTGCCCAACATTACGCAGGACGCGCCGGCGGCGATGGCCTTGGCAATGTCGCCGGAATAGCGGATGCCTCCATCGGCGATCACCGGCGTCCCGGCCTTCGCCACACCTTCGATCGCGAACTGGATCGCGGAAATCTGCGGCACGCCCACGCCCGCGACAATCCGCGTCGTGCAGATCGAACCCGGACCGATGCCGACTTTCACGGCGTCGGCGCCGTGGTCGGCGAGTGCACGGGCCCCCACCGCCGTCGCGACGTTGCCGCCGACAATCTGCACGTGCGGAAACGACTTCCTGATCCACTGGATTCGGTCCAGCACGCCCTTCGAGTGCCCATGCGACGTGTCCACGACCAGCACGTCGACGCCAGCCGCGACCAGCGCCTCGACACGGCTCTCGGTGTCTTCGCCTGTGCCTACCGCTGCGCCCGCACGCAAGCGGCCCAGGTCATCCTTGCAGGCGAGCGGGTGCTCGGTCGACTTGAGGATGTCCTTGACCGTGATCAGTCCGCGCAATTCCATGTCGCCGTTGACGACCAGCACGCGCTCCAGGCGATGCTGGTGCATCAGCCCCTTTGCGGTTTCCAGGTCCGTGCCTTCCGGAACGGTCACCAGCCGGTCGGGCTTGGTCATGATCGCGGACACCGGCTGGTCGAGATTGGTCTCGAAGCGCAGGTCGCGGTTGGTGACAATCCCGACCACACGCTTGCCTTCCACCACCGGCAGTCCGGAAATCCGGTGTCGTTGCGTGAGGGACAGCACCTCGCGTACGGACATCGTCGGTGGCACGGTGATCGGGTCCTTGACCACGCCGCTCTCGAAACGTTTGACCTTGGCCACCTCGGCCGCCTGTTTCGAGGGCGTCATGTTCTTGTGGATGATCCCGAGCCCTCCCTCCTGGGCGATGGCGATCGCCAGGCGGGCCTCCGTCACCGTGTCCATCGCCGCGGCAACGAGCGGAATGTTCAGCGAAATTGACCCGGTCAGGCGGGTCTTGAGGGAGACATCGCGGGGAACCACAAGGGAATGCGCGGGAACCAGGAGGACGTCGTCGAACGTCAGCGCTTTCCGGACGACACGCATTGATTTCTCCTCTCCGCAAAAATGAATTATACCCGCGTCGACCGGGGCGCCCAAGGATGGAACGCGCGCCACGACCCCCCATGCCACAATGCGACACGGAAAATGCCGACTCGACACGGGTTTGATTGACGGTCGCCGACGCTTTCGCTACCTTGACAATGTCATGACCCTCACCGGAGGCGGACGATGAACCGCTCCCCCAGCAGCAATTGGCGCCAGTGCGCCACGCCAGGCAGGCCCGGCCGCGCGCGGATTCCCGTCGCGCCGTTGGCACTTGCCCTCGTGCTCGGCACGTTTGCCGCTACCGCGCCGGCGTGGGGCGCGTTGTACAAGTGGACCGACGCCAATGGCCGCGTCGTGTATTCCGACCAGCCGCCGCCTGGCGACATGAAGATCGACGTGATCGCCGCTCCCCCCCCGCCATCGAATCCGAATGCCATGAAGGATATGGTGAACAAGGAAGTCGAGAGCAAGAAGCAGCAGCAGGAAGCAGCCGCGAACAGCAAGAAGGCTCTGCAGCAGCGCGCCGACGCGGAAAAACGCCTCGACGCGTGCAAGTCCGCCAGGGCCGAAATTTCCCGCCTTGCCGCGGACCAGATCATTCTCTACAGCGTGAACGAAAAGGGCGAGACCATCGTCATGAACGAAGCCGACCGCCGTCGCCGGCGGGAAACGCTGGACACCTTTCTCAAGGCCAACTGTCCGCAAGGCTGACCTTCTGATCGCGCGGATTGCGCGGATTGCGCGGATTGCGCGGATTGCGCGGATTGCGCGGATTGCGCGGATTGCGCGGATTGCGCGGATTGCGCGCAAATTCCGCCTCAACAAATGCAACGGCGACCCGCGGGTCGCCGTTGTCACGTTGTAAGTCCTGCCACGCGGGCTATTTCTTCTCCAGGTTGGCCTGGTTGATCTTCACGTCCGCCTTCGCCTTGAGCGACGCCAGGTAGGCCGTCAGCATTTCCCGCCCGATCTGCTCGGACAGGCGGCTCGCCGCGGCATCCACCTTGGACTTGTCGGGATTCGCGGGTGTGGTGACTGACATCAGCCTGTAGATCGCAAAATCGCCGTGCTCGCTGGTTGCACCGACGTAGGCCGGCAACTTGTCCTGGCTTGCCTGGAAGATCTTGGCAATGGCATCGGGCGGAACTTCGGGCGTCGCCTGGTTGCGGCCCAGCGTGACGGGTTTGCCGAAAGTCACCCCAGCCGCCTTGTCGCCCTTGCCTTCGCTCAATAGCGCAATCTTGGCGCGGCCCGCGTTCTGGGCCAGTTCTGATGCGGCCTTCTGCGTGAGCTGACGCTTTAACTCGTCCTTCACCTCGGCGAAGGGCCGCGGCGCCGCGGGCTTGTACTCGACGATCCGCGCCGCGATAAGCGTATTGGGTCCGATCTCGATCGCTTCGGTGTTGCGCTTACCCTGGATCGACTCTGGCGCGAACAGCGTCTGCACGAATTTGGCATTGCCCTTTCCGATGGCCTGCGCTTGCGCCCGCGAAATGAAAGGCGTGGCCTCGACCTTGAGGTTGAGCGCCTTCGCGGCACCTGCCAGCGAGTCTGCCTGCTCGTACACGAGATTCTGGAACTGATCCGCCGCCGTTGCGAATTTTTGCGCTGCCTGCGCGCGTTTCATGTCGGTCTCGATCTGCACCTTGACCTCGTCGAACGGCTGCACCTTGCCCGGCGTGATGCCGTTCACTTTGATGATGTGCCAGCCGAACTCCGTTGACACGGGACCCACGATGTCACCGACCTTCGCGGCAAAGGCTGCGTCCTCGAACGCCTTTACCATCGTGCCTCGCGCGAACGTGCCGAGATCGCCGCCCTGCTGCGCGGAACCCGGATCCTTCGAGAATTCCCGGGCCAGGTCGCCGAACTTGGCCGGCGCGGCTTTGGCCTTGGCCAGCAACTCCTCGGCCTGCTTCCTGGCCGCCGCACGATCAGCTTCGTTGGCGTCCGGCTTGACGGGGACGAGCACATGCGCGACGGTCCGCTGTTCGGGCGTCGAATACTGCGCGATGTTGCTCTCGTACTGCTTCTTTACCTCCGCAGCGTCGACGTTCGCTCCCCCCAGAAGCGCGTCGGCAGTGAGGATCACGTATTCGATCCGGGCCAATTCCGGCGTCTGGAATGCCGCCTGGTTCTTGTCGTAGAAGGCCTTGACGTCGGCTTCGTCCACCTTCGCCTCCTTGAGGAACGGCTCCGCGTTGACCACGGCGATGGCGACCTCGCGCTGCTGCTCGAGCAATCCCAGGAATCTCTCGGTGGACGGGCGCGCAACGACGTTGGCGGCGGCGATCGGCTCCTGCACGGCGGCCGCCAGCATGTCGCGGCGCACCTTGTCCTCGAACGCGAGCCTGTTCGTGCTCTGTCCGGCCAGGTACAACTCGTAGCGTTCCGGAGAGAACTTGCCCCCGTCCTGGAAGGCCGGAATGGATGCGATGACGTCCCGCAACTGCGCGTCGGACACGCGGAACTTCTCATCCCTTGCCTTGCCGGTCAGCAGATGATCATTGACGACCTGGTCCAGCACCGCGAAGCGCACCTCGGGATTGTCGAACATGGCGGGATCGAAATTGCGGCCCATCATCTGCCGCGCACGCTGCTGCTGGTCGCGCAACGCCTGGTCGAAATCCGCCTGCGTGATCTTGTCCTTGCCGACCGTCGCCACGGTGTCGGCCGTGCTTCCGCCGCGGAAGTAGTAGTCGACGCCGAAGAAGGCGAACGGGACCATCATCAGAAACAGGATGAGCTGCGCGGCGTGCTTGTGCTTGTGGACTAGATCGAACATGGATCCCGCTCGCTTTTCGCGAAAGTAACGGATGCGCGGCCCTGATCGGCCGCTAGAAGAAAGGGCGAACTCGCGTTCGCCCTCGTCTACAACTAAATCTGGCGGAGTGGACGGGACTCGAACCCGCGACCCCCGGCGTGACAGGCCGGTATTCTAACCAACTGAACTACCACTCCTCGCTTGCAATCAAGGCTTCGCTCGAAGCCAGATAAATCCGCGCCCGCGCATGTCCGCAGGACGACCGGAGCGGGCGCAACACTGCTGGTGGGTGCTGAGAGGCTCGAACTCCCGACATTCGCCGTGTAAAGGCGACGCTCTACCAACTGAGCTAAGCACCCGGGAGCCGTCGACACGAAACAACCGCCGTGCTGCGCCGCGCCGCAGGGGTTCCGCATGCGCGACTTCATGAGGGCGGGACCTTGAAGCGTTGATCCTACCGGCTCCAGGCCCAGCAAACACGAAGTCGACTAGTTTAACGCATCCTTGAGCGCTTTTCCAGCCCGGAACTTGGGCACTTTGGCGGCGCGGATCTTGATGGGCTCGTTGGTGCGAGGATTGCGGCCCTGGCGCGCGGTGCGCTTGCCGACGTAGAACGAACCGAAGCCTACCAGCGTGACGATGTCGCCCTTTTTCAGCGAGCCGCGGATGGCTCCCACCGTGGCGTCCAATGCGCGGCCGGCGGCCGCCTTGGAGATATCGGCGTGCCTGGCGATCGCATCGATCAATTCGGATTTGTTCACGGGACATCCCCTTGAAGACTTGAATTGGAATAAGCAGCGATTGAAATAGTCTTAGCCGTTGCCAAGCATGGAATCGGTCAGCGCAACGAACGAAGCGCGGGGAGGTCTATATAACGCCCGCGATTTCGCAGTGTCAAGGCCAAATGTGCGCAGTTCGCGCGGGCGCGCAGCGCAGCATTCGCGTTGCGCGCGAAGTCTCGCACGCAGGCATTTGAAGCGGAGCGATTGACGGCGTCGGGTGAACTTGCGACATGCCACGAACGCAGCAAAATAAAAACGCGCGGGCATGTTCCGTGCCCGCGCGCGTATCGGCGAATGTTGCGGTCAGTGCTTCAGCGCCGGCGTCTTGTCATCGGCCGCGGGGACAGGCGGAACGACAGGAACGTCGCCCTTGTCCTTGTCCTCGGCCAGCGGCGTCGGGTGCCGTTCCAGCGCCTGCTCGAGAACCTGTTCGATCCAGCGCACGGGATGGATATCCAGGCGATTCTTGATCTCGTCGGGAATCTCCGTCAGATCCTTGACGTTCTCCTCGGGAATGAGGACGGTCTTGATTCCGCCGCGGCCGGCGGCAAGCAACTTTTCCTTCAAGCCGCCGATTGGCAGCACTTCGCCGCGCAGCGTGATCTCGCCCGTCATCGCGACGTCGCAACGCACCGGAATGCCGGTCAGGATCGACACGATCGCGGTAACGATCGCGCCACCGGCCGACGGTCCGTCCTTGGGTGTCGCGCCCTCCGGAAGATGGATGTGCAGGTCCGTCTTGGTGTAGAAGTCCGACTGGATGCCCAGCGCCTTCGAGCGGTGGCGAACGACGGACAGCGCCGCGGCGATAGATTCGTTCATGACGTCGCCCAACTTGCCGGTCGTGGTCGTCTTGCCTTTGCCCGGCAGCGCGACGGCCTCGATCGTCAGCAGGTCGCCCCCGACTTCCGTCCACGCGAGACCGGTGACCTGGCCCACCTGGTTCTTCTTTTCCGCGATGCCGTACGTGAATCGGCGCACGCCCAGGTACTTGTCGAGGTTCTTGGAATTGACGTCGACCGGGCTCTTCGCCGTGCGCGCCTTGCCCTCGCTTTGCTTCAGGAGCAGCGTCTTCACCACCTTGCGGCAGATCTTGCTGATGTCGCGTTCGAGGCTGCGCACGCCGGCCTCGCGCGTGTAGTAGCGCACGATATCGCGCAACGCGCTGTCGGCCACATGCAGCTCGTCAGGCTTGATGCCGTTGTTCTTCATCTGCTTGGGCATCAGATACTGCTTGGCGATGGCGATCTTCTCGTCTTCGGTGTAGCCCGACAGGCGGATGACTTCCATGCGGTCCAGCAGCGGCGCCGGGATGTTCATCGAATTGGCCGTGGCCACGAACATCACGTCCGACAGGTCGTACTCGACCTCGATGTAGTGATCGACGAACGTGTCGTTCTGTTCCGGATCGAGCACTTCCAGCAGCGCCGAACTCGGGTCGCCGCGGAAGTCCTGGCCCATCTTGTCGACTTCGTCCAGCAGGAACAGCGGATTGCGCACGCCGACCTTGGTCATGTTCTGCAGGATCTTGCCGGGCATCGAGCCGATATACGTGCGGCGATGGCCGCGGATCTCGGCCTCGTCGCGCACGCCGCCCAACGACATGCGCACGAACTTGCGGCCGGTGGCCTTGGCGACCGACTGGCCGAGCGACGTCTTGCCTACGCCGGGCGGGCCGACGAGACAGAGGATGGGCGCCTTCAGCTTGTCCACGCGTTGCTGGACCGCCAGGTACTCGACGATGCGCTCCTTCACCTTCTCCAGGCCGTAGTGATCGGCGTCCAGAATCTTGACCGCGTTGGCCAGGTCCTTGCTGATCTTGCTCTTCTTGCGCCACGGCAGGGCCAGCAACGTGTCGATGTAGTTGCGCACGACGGTGGCTTCGGCCGACATGGGCGACATCATCTTGAGCTTCTTCAGCTCGCCCATGACCTTGCCTTCGGCCTCCTTCGACATCTTGGCGGCCTTGATCTTCTTTTCCATTTCCTCGAGGTCGGCGTTCTCGTCGCCCTCACCGAGTTCCTTCTGGATGGCCTTGACCTGTTCGTTCAGGTAGTACTCGCGCTGGCTTTTCTCCATCTGGCGCTTGACGCGGCCGCGGATGCGCTTCTCCACCTGCAGGATGTCCACTTCGCCTTCGAGCACGCCCAGCAGATGCTCCAGCCGCTTGGCGACCTCGCCCATCTCGAGGATGTGCTGCTTCTGCTCCAGCTTCAGCGGCAGGTGCGCGGCGATCGCGTCGGCGAGGCGCCCGCCCTCGTCGATCCCCGACATGGACGTGAGGATCTCCGGCGGAATCTTCTTGTTGAGCTTCACGTACTGGTCGAATTGTGCGAGCAACGCCCGCCGCATCGCCTCGACCTCATTGGCGCTGCCCGGATCGCCGGCCATCGGAACGGCGCGCGCCACGAGGTACTCGCCGCGGTCTTCCACCGTGTCGATCTGCGCACGCTGCGTGCCCTCCACCAGGACCTTCACGGTGCCATCGGGCAGCTTCAACATCTGCAGTACCGTCGCAATGGTGCCGATTTCGTTCAGGTCTTCCGCGCTCGGGTCGTCCTTGGCCGCCTGCTTTTGCGCGACGAGCAGGATGTGCTTGCCGGCTTCCATCGCCAGGTCGAGCGCCTTGATCGACTTCGGCCGTCCCACGAACAACGGGATGACCATGTGCGGAAATACCACGACATCCCGCAACGGAAGGAGCGGGAGTGCGTTCAGGTCGGCGGGAAGGGTCGTTTCGTTGGCCATGCGTGCCTCGGGAAATGGAGTTCTGAGCAGAAAATGGGGTCGCGGGGCCGGCGTGTCAAGCCGCCGATCCCGTCAAACCAGCATTCCCCTTTGAAATCTGAAAGTTGGAGAATTATCAGGAGTGCGCCGCCGCCATCTTGGGCGGGTCCGCGAACATCAGCAGGGGCTTCCCGTCATTGGCGATCGTCGACTCGTCGACGACCACCCGGGCCAGATTGCTCAACGACGGCAAATCGTACATCACGTCGAGCAGCACCTGCTCCAGGATGGAGCGCAGGCCGCGCGCGCCGGTCTTGCGCGCGAGCGCCTTCTTGGCAATCGCCCGCAGCGCGGGTTCCCGCACCTCGAGTTCGACGCCTTCCAGCCGGAACATCTTCTGGTATTGCTTGATCAAGGCGTTCTTCGGCTCGACCAGGATCTGGATCAGCGCGTCCTCGTCGAGTTCGTCCAGCGTCGCCGCGACGGGCAGGCGCCCGACGAATTCCGGGATCAGTCCGAACTTGATGAGGTCCTCGGGCTCGGTGCCGCGCAGCAGCGCCGTGATGTTCTTGCGGTCGTCCGGGCTCGCGACCTCGGCGCCGAAACCGATGCCGGTCTTGGTCGAGCGCTGGCGGATGATCTTTTCCAGGCCATCGAAAGCGCCGCCGCAGATGAACAGGATGTTGGTGGTGTCGACCTGCACGAACTCCTGGTTCGGATGCTTGCGGCCGCCCTGCGGCGGGACCGACGCGATCGTGCCTTCGATAAGCTTGAGGAGCGCCTGCTGCACGCCCTCGCCGGACACATCGCGGGTGATCGACGGGTTGTCGCTCTTGCGCGAGATCTTGTCGATTTCATCGATGTAGACGATGCCGCGCTGCGCCTTCTCGATGTCGTAGTCGCACTTCTGCAGCAGCTTCTGGATGATGTTCTCGACGTCTTCGCCGACATAGCCGGCCTCGGTCAGCGTTGTCGCGTCCGCGATAACGAAGGGCACGTCGAGCAGCCGCGCCAGCGTCTGCGCCAGCAGCGTCTTGCCGGAACCCGTGGGACCGATCAGCAGGATGTTCGACTTCGTCAGTTCGACGTCGTCTTCCTTGCCCACCGCCTCCAGCCGCTTGTAATGGTTGTAGACGGCGACGGACAGGATCTTCTTCGCCGGCTCCTGGCCGATGACGTACTGGTCGAGGCTCTGCCGGATTTCATGCGGCGTGGGCAGCTTGTTGCGATCGGCGCGCGTGGCTTCGCTGCCGGCACCCTCCTCGCGGATGATGTCGTTGCAAAGCTCGATGCACTCGTCGCAGATGAACACCGACGGGCCCGCGATGAGCTTGCGCACCTCGTGCTGGCTTTTGCCGCAGAAGGAACAGTAGAGAAGCTTGTCGCCGGAAGATTTGTCGGCCATTCAATGACCTGTGTCGTGAACCTGTCAGGAAGTCTCGGTTTACTTTACGCGCCTTCGGCCCGGTTCTGCAAGACCTTGTCCACGATACCGTACTCCTTGGCCGCATCCGCCCACAGGAAGTTATCGCGGTCGTGATCGCGCTCGACCTGTTCCACCGTGCGTCCGGTGAACGCGGCCATCATCGTGATGAAGCGGCGCTTGAGGTCGATGACGTACTGAGCGTGCCGCTCGATGTCCGACACCTGGCCCTGAAAGCCGCCAGAGGGCTGGTGGATCATGATCGTCGAATTGGGCAGCGCAAAACGCTTGCCCTTGGCGCCGGCGGCAAGCAGGAATGCGCCCATGCTGGCGGCCATCCCGACGCACATCGTGGACACGTCCGGCTTGATGAACTGCATCGTGTCGTAAATCGCCATGCCGGCGGATACGGACCCGCCCGGGGAATTGATGTAGAAACTGATGTCCTTGTCCGGGTTCTCCGACTCCAGGAACAGCATCTGCGCGACGATCAGGTTCGCCGTGTTGTCGTTCACCGGTCCGACCAGGAACACGATGCGTTCCTTGAGCAGGCGCGAATAGATGTCGTAGGCGCGTTCGCCGCGCCCGCTCTGTTCGATGACCATGGGCACGAGGCCCAGGTTCATGGGTTCGGTCATCGATCTGGTTTCCGCCGCTTCATACATCACGTGGGCATTCCTTGACGGGAGTTGCAATTATTGTGGGGTACAGAACGGGCCGCAACCATCGGAATCGCCGTCCCGGCAGCTTCGATCCTTTGACCAAGATGGGACCGAAGGGCGCCGACGTCAAGCCGCCCCGACAGACGACGCCCAACGACGCGCAACCGGTGGGTCAAGACTGCGCAGGACCCATCAGCGCTTCGAAGGTCGTGGGCGCGTCCGTGACCTTGGCCTGCGCGATCACCCATTCGACCACGTTGTGCTCGACGGCGAGCGCTTCGAATTCGCTCAGGCGTTCCGGCTTTTCGAAGTGCCACCGCACGACCGCGTCCGGTTGTTCATAAGTCTGCGCAACGTCCTGCACCATCGCACGGACCTGTTCCGGCTTGGCTTCGAGATGCTTGTCGCGCACGATCTCGGCCAGGATCAGTCCCAGCGCGACGCGCTCTTCGGCTTGCGGCCGGAACATCTCGGGCGAGAGCTTGATGTCTTCCGGCTTCATGCCTTGCTGTTGCAGATTGGCGGCCATGCGCCGCGCAAGCTGCAGCGCTTCCTGTTCGACCAGCGACTTGGGCAGCGTCAATTCCGAGGTCTGGCGCAATCCCTTCAACGCCTGCTCCTTGAGCGTGGCCTCCAGCTTGCGTTTCAGTTCCAGCTTCAAGTTCGCCTCGACCTCCGCGCGCAAGTCGTCGACGTTGCCGCTCTTGATGCCGAATGCCGTGGCAAACGCGCTGTCCAACGGCGGAATGACGGGCGCCGTCACCTGCTTCACGGTCAACGCAAACTGCGCGGTCTTTCCGGCGACTTCCTTGCCGTGGTAGTCGGCCGGAAACGTCAACGGGAATGTGCGGGTATCGCCGGCAGCCGCTCCCAGCAGCGCCGTTTCGAATTCCGGCAGCATGCGCGACTCGCCCAGCGTGATCGCAAAGTCCTTGGCCTGGCCACCCGGAAATTCGGCGCCGTCGATCGTGCCCGTGAAGTCGACCAGTGCCCGATCGCCCGTCTGCGCGCCGCGCGTGACAGGTTCGAACACGGCGCGCTGCTTGCGCAGAACGTCGAGCGTGCGGTCGATGTCGGCCTGCGTCACTTCGACCTGCGGCCGCTCGATCGCGATCGATGCGAGGTCGCCCAACTTGATCTCGGGATACACCTCGAACACGGCGGAGAATTCGAACGCCGCGTCCGCCGCTTCGTTTTCAGTCTTGGCCCCTTGCCTGGGCTCGATGCGCGGGTAGCCGGCAACCTTGAGGTTCTGTTCGCGCACGGCCTCGTTGAAGCTCGATTGCACGGCATCGGAAATGACGTCGGAACGAACGGAAGGGCCATATTGCTGCACGACCATCTTGAGCGGCACCTTGCCGGGACGAAACCCGGGCAGCTTGACCGTCTTGGCAAGCCGCGCCAGGCGCTTCTCGACCTCGCTTTCGATCTGCGCGCGCGGAACGGCGACATTGAGGCGGCGTTCGAGCTGGCCCAATGTTTCGATGGTGGTTTGCAACGCGGTTTGCATGCGCCCTGAATCCTTGCTATGTTGTCCTGGTGGTGCGAAAGGGGGGACTCGAACCCCCACGGGCTGCCCCGCCAGCTCCTAAGGCTGGTGCGTCTACCAATTCCGCCACTCTCGCAATTTCGTGCTTAGCTGGCAGCTTGCTACGCAGGTTCAATAACTCCCGGCAGCCTCTTTCGCCGAACGGGCAAGTATAGCGCAAAGCGGCCTTCCCAGTCACGAATGCCGCGGTGGCGCGTGCCGGCGCGACGCGCAAGTTTGCCATTTGGAACTGATTCGCCTCCTTCGCGTGTCCGTCGGCCATTACGAAAATTTTCCAGTCGCGTCGATCCTCATGCCGGCGCGGCTGCGGCCCGCGGTCGTCGCGATCTATCGCTTTGCGCGCGCGGCCGACGACCTGGCCGACGAAGGCGACGCCGCACCTGACGCACGCGTAAGCGCGCTGGACGCGTTCGACGCGGAACTCGACCGCATCGCGCACGGGGACGTCCCCGCCGCGCCGCCGTTCCCGGCGCTCGCCGCCGCCATCCGCGAACACGGTCTTCCGCTGGCGCCCTTTCACGACCTGGTGTCGGCATTTCGCCAGGACGTCACCGTGACGCGCTACGCGAACTTCGACGCGGTACTCGATTATTGCCGCCGCTCCGCCAATCCGGTGGGCCGCCTGCTGCTGGCGCTCTACGCTGCGCAATCGCCATCCAATCTCGAGGCCAGCGATGCCATCTGCACGGGGTTGCAGCTCACCAATTTCTGGCAGGACATTGCGGTCGACTGGCAGAAGGACCGCGTGTATCTGCCCCAGGACGACCTGCGTCGCTTCGGCGTCAGCGAGGCACAGATCGCGGACGGTCACGTGGACGACGCATGGCGTGCGCTGCTGGAATTCGAAGTGGCGCGGGCCCGCCGCATGCTCGAAGCCGGCCGTCCCCTCACCCGTGCGCTGCCTTGGCGCCTGGGTTTGGAACTGTCGGCGATCATCAGCGGCGGATTGCGCATCCTCGACCGTATCGACCGCGTCGGCGGCGACGTCTTTGCCCGCCGCCCCGTACTCGCGACCGGCGACTGGATCGTCGTCGCGTGGCGGGCGCTCGTCCCTGCCCGCGTGTCCCCGGCATGACGCCCGCCGAGTATTGCCAGCAAAAGGCGGCGGCCAGCGGGTCGAGCTTCTATTACAGCTTCATGTTCCTGCCGCCGCCGCGCCGGCGCGCCATCACGGCGCTCTACGCTTTCTGTCGCGAGGTGGATGACGTCGTCGACGAAGTTCGCGATCCGGAAGTGGCTAATGCCAAACTTGCCTGGTGGCGACGCGAAACCGCGCTTGTCTTCGCCGGTCAGCCAACGCACCCGGTCGCCATCGCGCTGCAGGGTATCGTCGGCGAATTCGCCCTTCCCGAAGCCCATTTCCAGACCGTCATCGACGGCATGGCGATGGACCTGGCCCAGCACCGGTACCTCGATTTCACTGAGCTGGAACTCTATTGCCATCGCGTGGCGGGCGTCGTCGGCCTCATGTCCGCGGAGATCTTCGGCTACGTCGATCCGGCGACCAAGGGCTATGCGCGCGACCTGGGGGTCGCCTTTCAGCTGACCAACATCATCCGCGACGTCGGCGAAGATGCTCGACGTGGCCGCATCTATTTGCCGCAGGACGAACTGCAGCGTTTTGGCGTAGCCCCATCGGCGCTGTTGCGCGGGGAATACAGTTCGGAATTCCGGCATTTGATGCGGTTTCAGGCCGCGCGGGCACAGACTTGGTACGAGCGCGCGTTCGCGCAGCTGCCCGCCCAGGACCGGAAAGCGCAACGCACCGGGCTGGTCATGGCCGCGATCTACCGCACGCTGCTGGACGAGATCGCCCTGGACGGCTACAAGGTCCTCGATCGCCGCACGTCGCTGACGCCGCTGCGCAAGCTCTGGCTGGCGTGGCGCACGTGGAGGGCCGCATGAGCCCGACGGGCCCCTCAGATGCCGTCGCGGTCATCGGCGGCGGCTGGGCGGGTTGCGCCGCGGCCGTCGAGCTCGCGCGCGCCGGCATCCCCGTCACGCTGTTCGAAACGGCGCCGGTCTTGGGAGGCCGCGCGCGCCGCGTGCTGCGCGCCGGCATGCCACTGGACAACGGCCAGCATCTGCTGCTTGGCGCTTATACGCAAACGTGCGCGCTGCTCGACCTCGTGCACGGTGAAACCGCTGCGCGGGACGTTCTCACTCGGCACCCGCTGACGATCATCCCGCTGTCGCCGCTGCAGGCCGGCGCGATGACGCTGACCCGCGGCCGCACGCAGGGCACGCTGGGGTTATTGACGGGGCTTCTGGGGGCGCAGGGTTTGAGCTGGCGCGAACGCATCGCCAACATCGCCTGGATGCGCAAGCTCAAGCGAACCCGATTCATCCGCGCGCCTTACGAAACGGTGGCGCACATGCTGGCCCCGCTGCCGCGCCGTGTGGCGCAGGGCTTGTGGGAACCGCTGTGCCTGGCGGCGCTCAACACGCCGCCGGCCGACGCGTCGGCGCAGATCTTCGCCAACGTGCTGAAGGCCGCATTCGCCGGAAGGCACGACGCTTCCGACTTCCTGCTGCCGGCGACTGACTTGTCGGCGATGTTTCCCGAAGCCGCCGCGCGCTTTGTCGAGGCCCGAGGAGGAACGATCCGGTCCTCGGCACCGGCGCGCGTGATCCGCGCCGCGCGCAACCAAACGACGTTGCTGGTCGGCACACAGCTGCACGATTTCCGTGCCGCCATCGTCGCCGTCGGTCCGCATCAGGTGACGCGCGCGTTCGCCCCCGAAGCGCTGGCGGCATTGCCCGCATTGCGGGCCGGCCTCAAACCGCTGGCGGCTCTCGCCTATGAACCGATCTACACGGTATGGCTGGGCTATGGCACGGCGCTGCCGCTGCCCGCCAAGATTGCCAGGCTCGACGATGCGCCGGGCCAGTGGGTCGTCGACCGGCCCGACGTGCTGGCGCACGCGGGGGACGATCCGGATCGTCCACCGCTGCAGCAACTTCTGGCGGTCATCCTAAGCGCACGCGGCCCCCATGAAGAGCTCGACCACGGCATGCTGGCCGTGGACATCGACGCCCAGCTACGACGGTTGCAGCCCGAGCGCGCCGCGTGCGAGTGGTTTCAGGTCATCGCCGAGCGGCGCGCGACGTACGCCTGCACGCCCGGACGTGCGCGGCCCGCAGCTGCGCGGCTCGTCGACGGGGTCTATCTGGCCGGCGACTATGTGGACGCCGAATACCCAGCGACACTGGAGGCCGCCGTGCGCAGCGGGCTCGCGGCCGCGCGAGCGGTAGTGAACGACATGGCTCATACCGGGTCGTGAAGCACGCGCTTCACGCGACAACGCGCGTTGTCACATCCGCGCGCTGCCGGGGCGATTGCGCAGCAGCCGCTGCTGCTCGCGCGCCCATTCGCGGTCCTTGATCGTGTCGCGTTTGTCGTGCTGTTTCTTGCCCTTCGCGAGCCCGACTTCGATCTTGACGCGGCCGTTCTTGTAATGCAGGTCGAGCGGGGCCAGCGTGTACCCCGCGCGTTCCACCTTGCCCACCAGGCGGTTGATCTCCTCGCGGTGCATGAGGAGCTTGCGCGTGCGGGTTGGATCGGCGTTGACATGAGTCGACGCCGTGGTCAGCGGCGTGATGTGGGCGCCGATGAGCACCAGTTCGCCATTCTTGATGACGACATAGGCCTCCTTGAGGTGCGCCCGTCCAGCGCGGATGGCCTTGACCTCCCAGCCAGTCAGGGACAGTCCTGCCTCGATCCGCTCCTCGATGAAATAATCGTGGAAGGCCTTGCGATTTTCGACGATGCTCATGCTTTGGGCCCTTCCGCCCGCCCATCTCGTTACTCGGCCCACATTCTAGCAATCGATGCAGCGCGTCCTGAAATCCGTCCTTGTTCCGTATAGCGCGGCGAGGATGTTCGACCTGGTCGATCGCGTCGAGCGCTATCCTCAATTCCTGCCGTGGTGCGGCGGATCGCAGGTGATCGAGGAGCACGCCGGCGGCAAGACCGCGCGCATCGACATCGACTATCACCATATCAAGGCGCATTTCACGACCGACAACGTCAATCGCGCGCCCGAGTCGATCATCGTCACGTTGCGCGACGGCCCGTTCCGCCACCTGCACGGCGAATGGCGCTTCCACCCGCTCTCCGAGGACGCGTGCAAGGTCGAATTCGAGCTCGCCTACGAATTCGCCACGCACGTTCTGGAGATGGTCGTGGGGCCGGTGTTCAGCCATATCGCCAACACGTTCATCGACTCGTTCGTGCGCCGCGCCGAATCGGTCTATCCGGCGCCCGCGTGAACGTGCCGTCTTCCGCGATGCTCACCGTTTTGGTCGCCTATGCTGCACCGGGGATCGAGGCGCTGGTTTCGCTGGCGATGCCTGCCGGCGCCACCGTCGATGATGCGGTGGCGCGGTCGGGCCTCGTCGAGCGCTTCGCACTCGACCCGTCCCTGCTCGAATTCGCGATTTTCGGGCAGCGCGCCGCAGGTATAACGCCGCTTGCCGACGGCGACCGCGTCGAGTTGACGCGACCGCTCTTCGCCGATCCGAAACGGATCCGGCGCAAGCGCGCGGCGAACACTGCCAGCAGGAAGCCGGACGGGGCAGAAACGCTCAAGCGTTGAAAGTCGCATGGCTCGAAATGTGCTTCCGATGCGGGGCGCGGCTGTCGCGCTTTGCCAGGAATCGCCAAATCAGCGACAATAGAGCAATGTTTGCCTATCGTGCACGCCCATTTCGGGACGCGCTGGCTGTTGTTTTGACGCTGGTTTTGGCGTTGCCCAGCGCCGTCAGCGCCCAATCCACGCCGCCCCAGAACGCGCTCGCGCGTTCCGCGAAGGACGCCGCGTCGGTCGCCTGGAACGGCGCGCAGGACGTCGCAATCTACGCGCTGGGGCTCATCGGCGTCGACTATCGCTATGGCGGCGAAACCCCGGAATCGGGCGTCGATTGCAGCGGACTGGTGCGCTACGTCTTCCAGCAGGTCACGGGTGTCACGTTGCCGCGCACATCGAAGGAATTGAGCCGCCTCGGCAACAAGGTTGCCAGCGCCGACTTGGTCCCCGGCGACCTCGTCTTCTTCAATACCCGCCGCTTGCCCTTTTCGCATGTCGGCATCTACCTGGGCGACAACCGTTTCATTCACGCGCCGTCCACCGGCAGCGAAGTCGAGATTTCGCGACTTTCCGAAACCTACTGGCAGAAACACTTCAACGGCGCGCGCCGGCTGGTCGGGGTCATGCCGTCCCTGGTTCCCTCGGCGGTCGCCGCACCCGTGTCACCGGCGTTGGCGGGCGATGCGGCCTCGCTGTGGGCGCCGCTGCCTGCCGCCGACGGCAAGGAGTGACCCGGTCCACTGATCGGACACGCACCCGGTAGCCGGCGTCAGTCCTTTGCACCGGCACGGCGCAATTGCTCGGCCATCTTCTTCTCGTTGTCGCGCAGTGCCCAGTCCAGTGCCGACGCACCATTCTGGTTGCGGCGATTGACGTCCGCGCCCTTGCCAATGAGCAGCTCCACGGTGGACCCCTTGTGCTCGCGCACCGCCATCATCAGCGCGGTCGTGCCGTTGGGTGACGGCGCGTTGATGCTGGCGCCCTCAGCCAGCAGATAGACCACGACGGGATCGAAGCCGCCGGTGGCGGCGTAAATAAGAGCGTTCCAGCCGGGGTTGTCGAGGCTCGCGCCGCGCGCGCGCAGCGTGCGCACGATGCCAAGATTGCCTGCGAGTGCCGCGGCCATGATGGCCGTGTCGCCGAACTTGTTGCGCGCATTGACATCGGCTTTGGCCGCCAGCAGCACGTCGACTGTGGCTGCATTGCCGGCGCGAGCGGCGCTTACCAGCGCGGGATCCCCCATGGCATTGACGGCGTTCGGATCGGCGCCTCGCGCAAGCAGTTGCCTGACCTGGCCTACGCGATCATTGGCGACGGCAATCGCGAAGTCGTCGTCGAGCGCAGCCGCGCCGGCGTGCGCGAAGGTGGCCGTTGCGCAAAGCGCTGCAAGCAAACGGAGAATGAGATCAATGCGCGGGCGCTGGGGCATCTCTGACAATCCTGAACAAGTTGAAGAAGTTGTCCGACGTGGCTTGGGCGATAGCTTCCACCGGGACTTCGCGCAGCTGGGCGACCGCTTCGCCGACGTGACGCACCCATGCCGGCTGATTGCGCTTGCCGCGATAGGGGACGGGCGCCAAGTAGGGACTGTCGGTCTCGATCAGCATGCGGTCGAGCGGGACACGCCGCGCGACGTCCTTCAGCTCGACCGCGTTCTTGAACGTCACGATCCCCGAAAACGAGATGTGGAAACCCTGGTCGAGAGCGGCTTGCGCCACGTCCCACGTCTCCGTGAAACAGTGCATGACCCCGCCGACCTCGCCCGCCTTTTCCTCGCGCATGATGGCCAGCGTGTCTGCCGCGGCCGACCGGGTGTGGATCACCAGCGGCTTGCCGGTTTCCCTCGCGGCACGGATATGCGTGCGAAAACGCGCGCGCTGCCACTCGAGGTCGCCCTCCAGCCGGTAGTAGTCGAGCCCCGTCTCGCCGATGGCGACCACTTTGGCCTCCTGTGCCATGGCGACTAGGCCCTCGACCGTGGGTTCCGGAGTGTCCACGTAGTCGGGGTGCACGCCCGCGGTTGCATACAGGTTCGCGTGACCTTGCGCGATGCCCAGCACACCAGGCCACGCCGGCAGGTCGACGCTGATGCAGAGCGCGTGAGTTACAGCGTTTTCGCGCATCGCCGCCAGCAATTGCGGCAGCTCGGCCGCGAGTTCCGGAAAATCCAGGTGACAGTGGGAATCGACGAACACGGGAGCGGGGCTATCGGCGGTCGGAATGCAGGCTGGGAAGCGGTGACGACAACTGTCGCGTGTATCTCGGGCGTTCGCCGCGGCCCGGTGCCGCCATGGCAACCAGAACTACATGGTATGGGTTGGCCGATTGGTCGCCAAGGATTCGCCCAGGACCCTCTCGATTGTTGCCCGGGCGGCGGCTCCGGTGTCGTCCTGCGTGAACTGCACGCCGATGCCTTGCGTGCGGTTGCCCTGAACGCCCTCAGGCGTGATCCAGACCACCTTGCCCTGCACCGCGAGCCGGTTGGGATCGTCCATCAGCGACAGCAGCATGAACACTTCTTCGCCGAGCGCGTATTGCCGCGACGTCGGAATGAAGATGCCGCCGCCCTTGAGGAAGGGCATGTACGCCGCGTATAGCGCCGCCTTCTCGCGAATGTTGAGTGAAAGCACGCCGGGACGCGCGACGGCTGCTGCGGGTGGTGCCGAGGGTACCTTGCGATCCGCCATGCTGGGGCGTCTTCCTAGCGAAACAATTCGCGGTAACCGATGAGAATTGCCTCGGCGACGAGGCGCGGTTGCAACGGATGCGCGATCAACGTGCGCTGCCGCAGCAGTGTCCGATGATAGCGAAACAGTGGAATCGGCGCTACCGTCGCAGCCAGGGGCAGGAACGCCGCGGCAAAATCGGCGTTGCGCGCCGCGGCACCTCCGGCCACGACGCGCGACAAATCCGCCGTCCATGCGAGCATCCATTCGATGCACTGCCCCAGGCGTTCGCGGCGCTGGTCCTTCGGCGCCGCCTCGATCCTTGCCGCGAGCGCAACCGGCGACAATGTATAAGGCTTCGCCAGCGCTTGCAGCCACACCGCGCGCTCCGATTGCCAATCGGCGCCGGCCATCGCGAGTGCCAGCAGTGGCGCACCACCAGCCTGCGCCAGCGCGAACCGCGGATTCGTCACACCCTGTTGGGTCAGCCAGGATTCGGCGACTTCCGTCGTGGGTCGCGGCGCTGGCATGCGCCGGCAGCGGCTGCGCAGCGTCGCCGGCATGCGACCGGGTTGATGCGAGACGAGGATGAGGTACGTCGCGGGAGGCGGCTCCTCGAGCGTCTTCAGCAGCGCGTTCGCGGCAGCGAGGTTCATGCTTTCCGCGGGAGCGATGACTGCCACTTTGGCGTGCCCGCGGTGACTGGTGAGCTGTACCCACTCGATCAGCGCGCGGATGCGGTCCACGGGAATTGGATCCTGCGCCTTCACCTCGCCGTCTTCGTCAACGACAAACGGCTCGATCAGCTGCAGGTCGGGATGCTGGCCGGCCACGACGTAGCGGCAGCTGGCACACCTACCGCAGGAGAATCCTTGGACCCCGGGCGATTCGCACAGCAGAGCGCGCGCAAGGTTGAGGGCCAGAATGCGCTTGCCCAACCCTCGCGGGCCATCGAGCAGCAGCGCGTGCGGCCAAGTCGAGCGTGCGGCGATCGCCTCGCCCGCGGCGTCCGTTTGCCACGGCAACAGTTCCGGCCAGCGCGCGACCGCTTCGTCACCGGCAGTTTCCGCCACGATCAGAATGCCTCGAACACGCGCGTCAGGTCCGCCCGCACGTCATCCAGCGGCCGCGCCGCGTTGACTACGCGAAAGCGCGCTGGCTCGTGCGCGGCGCGCTCGAGGTAGACATTGCGCACGCGCTCGAAGAACGCGAACTCCTCGCGTTCGAACTTGTCCAGATCGCGGCCCTTGGCGACGCCTCGCTCCAATCGCTCGCGGGAAACCTCGATGGGCACGTCGAACAGGATCGTGAGTTCCGGCCGGCAGCGTGCAGGTATGAAGTTTTCAAGTTCGCAGATTCTCTCCCGCGGGACGCCGTGGCCACCGCCCTGGTACGCGAACGTGGCATCGGTGAAGCGATCGCACAGCACCCAGTCGCCGCGCGCCAACGCCGGTTCGATGACCTGTGCCACGTGTTCGCGCCGCGCAGCAAACATGAGCAGCGCCTCGGTATCGTGCGTCATCGGATGCCCGAGCAGCAGGCCCCGAAGAGCCTCCCCCAGCGGCGTGCCGCCGGGCTCGCGCGTCGCGACGACCGTCCGGCCGCGAGTGACCAGCGCATCCTTCAGCCACGCCGCGTGCGTGCTCTTGCCGGCGCCGTCGATGCCTTCGAGGGAAATGAAGCGGCCGCGCGCAGTCACGGGTTGGGTTCCTGTTCGATCGATGCAGGGGACCAACGCATCAGTGCCCGCCTTTCTGGAATTTTGCCACGGCGCGGTTGTGCTCGGCGAGATTGCTCGAGAATTGCGACGATCCATCACCGCGCGCCACGAAATAGAGATAATCGGTCGGCGGAGGATGCAATACCGCGTCGAGCGAAGCTTGTGAAGGCAGCGCGATCGGCGTCGGGGGCAAACCGTCGCGCGTATAGGTATTCCACGGCGTGTCGGCATCGAGGTCGCTGCGGCGAAGGTTGCCATCGAACTTGTCACCCAGGCCGTAGATGACCGTGGGGTCGGTCTGCAGGCGCATCCCTTGTTTCAAGCGATTGATGAACACCGAGGCGACCAGAGGCCGGTCGGCCGGCCGGCCGGTTTCTTTTTCGACGATGGACGCAAGGATCAGCGCTTCGTCCGGCGACTTGAGCGGCAGGCCGTCGGCGCGTTTGTCCCACGCGGTGGCGAGGCGGCTCGTCATGGCGTCATGGGCACGTCGCAATACGGCTACGTCGTTGCTGCCGGCCGCGAAGAAATAGGTGTCCGGGAAGAACCGTCCCTCGGCGCCCTGCCCCGGCGCGCCCAGCCGCGCCATCAACTCCGCGTCCGGCAGGTCGAGGACGGTATTGCGCACCTGACCTCCATCGCGCAACGCCCGCCGCACTTGGGCAAACGTCGAACCTTCGATGATCGCAAGCGACGTCTGCGTCGCATCGCCTTGCGTCAGGCGGGCGAGCAGTTGGCGCAATGTGATTCCGGTCTCGATCTCGTAGCTTCCAGCCTTGATCGCGCGGTCCACGCCCCGGAAGCGAGCCAGCGCGATCATCGCCCACGATTGCGGCAATACATTGGCTGCCTGCAGTTCGTGCGCGACAGCCGAGAGCGGCATGCCAGGTCTCACGTCGAACTCGAATGGCGACTGCGGCAATGCCAACGGCCTCTCCAACGTCCACCAGGCGAGCCCGGCGGCGCCGATCGCACCAAGGAGAATGGCGACCGCGAGGTAGCGAGCAGCGCGAGCAAGCGTCATGTCGGGAATGGAGAATGGCTTTCGGCAACAGTGCTCCGGTGGTCGCCGGCAACGCCCCGCGTTACTTGGCACTGGGAGCGGCGCATTATAATCGCCGGATGAACTCTGGCCCCGTGGTTCCCCAGCATCGACAGAATCGCGGCTTCACACTGATCGAGATCATGGTCGTAATCGTGATTCTCGGCGTGCTCGCCGCGTTAGTGGTTCCTAAAGTGCTGGAACGGCCCGACGACGCCCGCGCCATTGCCGCCAAAAGCGACATCGCCACGATCATGCAGGCGTTGAAGCTGTACCGGCTGGACAATCAGCGCTATCCGACCGGCGAACAGGGGCTGAACGCGCTGGTCGCCAAGCCCGAAACGGCGCCGGTTCCACCCAACTGGAAACCCGGGGGTTACCTGGAACGGCTGCCCAAGGATCCCTGGCAGAGCGCCTATCAGTACCTCAATCCGGGACTGAAAGGTGAGATCGACGTGTTCAGTTTCGGCGCGGACGGTCAACCCGGCGGTACGGGCAAAGACGCCGACATCGGCTCGTGGGACCACTGACACCGCCGGATCGTTCGGCGCCCGGACCCCCGGTGCCACGCCACCGCGCTGCGCATGGCTTCACGCTGATCGAAATCCTCGTCGTCGTCGCGATCATCGCCATCACCGCGGGCCTGGCCTCGCTCGCGTTCGAAACCGATGACCGCGGAAGCGTCGCGCGCGAAGCCAAGCGCTTCGCCGGCGCGCTCGAGCACGCCAGCGCACGCGCCCAGTGGCGCGGTGAGACCATCGGCGTTTCGGCGGACGGCGACGGCTGGCGTTTCTGGCAGCGTCCCGCTGAACTCAACCGTTGGCAGCCGCTGACGGAGGATGATGTGCTCGGTGCGCACCGATTGCCTTCCGGAATCATCGCCGCGCCGTTGACGTTTGCTGGCCAGGCATTGCCCGCAAACTCAATCGTGCCGTTGCGTGCATCCGGCCGCAACGAGCCGTTCGCGTTCGCGATCATCGGCAAGGATGCGCGCGCTGTCCTGTCCGCGGACCCGCTGAATCGCGTGACCGTAAGCGCGAGCAGCGCCACGAGCCCGCCATGATTCGAAGCCGTGGTTTCACGCTGATCGAAATTCTCGTCGCGTTGGCGATCATCGCCGTGGCGCTGGCGGCCGGCATGCGCGCGCTGGCGCAGTCCGCGGACAGTGCTACCGCGTTGAAGGCGCGCACGCTCGGATTGTGGGTGGCGCAAAACCGGCTGGCTACCGCGCAGGTTGCGATGCCCTGGCCCGCTCCGGGCAACTACCGTGGAAACGCCGCGCAGGCGGGCACGCAATTCCTGTGGCGCGAGGTGATCACGACCACGCCCAACCCCGCGTTTCGCCGGATAGAGATCAGCGTCATGGAGCCGGACCGCCCGGATTACGTGATCGCCCGCCTGGTCGGTTTCGTCGGCAATTCGCAGCCCCAATGAACTCTGCCGCCACGCGATTGCGCTGTGCCGGATTCACGCTGGTCGAGGTTCTGCTGGCGCTGGCGATCTTCGGCGTCATCAGCGTCCTCGCGTACCGCGCCACGTCGACACTGACAGAAGGAGAGGCGCAACTCTCGGCGGAAGCAGCGCGCTGGAGAACGCTGGAAGCGTTGTTCACACGCCTCGAGGCGGACATTCGGCAGGCGGTTCCGCGCAGCGTGCTTGCGGGACCTCGCGTCGAACCTGCCTGGCTCGCGCAACCGGCGGACAGCGCGGGCAACGCGTCGCTGGTGTTCTCGCGCGCCGGAACGGAATTCTCCGATGATCCAGGGGTCGCCGGACAGCGTATCGGATACAGGCTGCGCGGGCACGCCGTCGAAATCGCTTATTGGCCGCAGTTGGACAATGCGGCGAGCGTCCAGCCGGCCGTGTACACATTGGCCGATGGTGTCGCGGGGTTCCGCATTGCGTACCTCACCCGGTCGGGCAGTTGGCGCGACACCTGGCCCGTTCCGGAGGAAGCAGCGCTGCCCCGCGCAGTGCGCGTTGATCTGAAGCTCGACAGCGGCGAAGCGATAGAGCGATGGTTCGTCCTGCGCTGAAATCCATGTCGCGCGGCGCCGCGCTGCTGCTGGCCATGTTGATCGCAGCGCTCGCCGCCGTCGTCGCCGTCGCCGTGGCGGCGGAGCAGCAGCGCTGGTTTGCCGATGTCACCAGTCGCCGCGACCAGGTCCAGGCCCAGGCGCTCGCGCTGGCCGGCGTGCAATGGGCGCGGCAGATCATGCAGGACGATGCGCGCGCTGGCATCATCGACCATCTGGGCGAGGCGTGGGCATTTCCACTGCCGCGCACGCCGCTGGAGAACGGCTCGATCGAGGGCGGCATCGAGGATGCACAGGCGCGGCTCAACATCAACAACCTCGCCAAAGACGATGCGCTGGGAAAGGAAGAGCGCGCTCGATTCTCGCGGCTCTTCCAGTCGCGCGGAATCGCACCCGGCGCGTTGTCCGCGATCGCCGCTACGCTGACGCCGGCTCGCGCGAATGATGATGGGCAGAAGTTCGGCAATGCGTCGCGCGCACAGCCGCTGCCTGCGAACCTGTGGCCCGTCCGAGCCGCGGAAGTTGCCGCTCTCCCCGGCGTCGCCGCGCGGGATTTCCCGCGAATGCTGCCATTCGTCGTTGCGCTGCCGACGGCCACCGTGCTCAACGTCAACACGGCGCCTGCCGAAGTCATTGCGGCGGCCTTTCCCGGCCTTACGACCGATTCGCTTGCGGCGCTTCTGGCCGAGCGTGCACGCAAACCATTCGCTACGCTGTCCGATCTGCGATCGCGAATGCCGGGCGGCGTGAACATTCCCGACGAAACGACGCTGGGCACCAGCAGCAGCTACTTTCTCGTCAGCGTCCGCGCGCGCCAGGGCGAGACGCGTGCGCAGGCGCGCGCGCTGCTCCGCCGCGACGGCCGCGAATGGCCGATCGTAGTCTGGCAAACGCTCGAATAGACTCGCCCACCCCGCGCGCTTGCCGCCCCGTGCGGTCGCGTAAACTACGCCGGTCCACAGCGCACCTTCATTGCCGATGTCCACACTACGTGTCTTGCTCGATGCCGCGCCTCAAGCCGGCCGAGCGAACCCGTGGGCGCTGTTTGACGACAACGAAACCGTCGTGCAATCCGGTAGCAGTGCGCCGGATGCCTGGCCGGCCGCACATCGCAAGGAAGCGGTGCTTGCGGCTGCGCGCGTGCGGATCGTGGCATTGCAGCTGCCCCCCTTGCCGCCTGACCGCGTGCGGGCCGCGGCGTCCTTCGCGCTCGAGGATCAGTTGGCAGGCCCTGCCGACGAGCAGCACATTGCCGTGTCGCCGCAGCGCGCCGACGGTGCGCTCGAGGCTATCGTCGCAAGCCGCGACCTTGTCTCCGACCTTTCTCCCCATTTCGATCGCATCCTCGCCGAGCCGGCGCTTGCGCCGCGTCCGCCGGCGCAGCATTGGCGCTGGTATGCGTCGGGTGCAGGCGGAGGCTTCGTGCGCAGACACGACGGTTCGACGTTCGCCACCGGAGAACACGACGGCGCCTCCACGGAGTTGATGCTCGCGCTCGACCACGCATCGCACCACGAGAGCCTGCCGCTCTCCATCGAGGCTGCCTTTGAGCCCGACGAGCGGACGACGGCCGACTTCACCAGACGCGCCGGCCCTTCGCTCGTGCCGATCGCCGCATGGCGGTGGGACGGCTGTGGGCGGGCGTCATTCGCGCAGTCCACGGACCTGCGCCAAGGTGAATTTGCGCCAGCCGTGTCGACCAACGCCACCGGTTCGCTGCGGCTATTCCGTTGGGCGGCCGCGTTGGCCGCCGTGGCGATCGTCGTGCATGTCGTCGCGTCGATTGGCGAATGGACGTTGCTGCGCGTCGAGAGCTGGCGGGTCCGGTCGGCGCTGGCTACGCTTGCAAGCGAACTTGGTGCCCCAGGCACTGACGACCCTGCCGGCGCCATCGCCCGGCGTCACGCGGTTGCACGGCATCGCGCCGGTCTTGCCGCACCGGCAGACGCATTGCCCCTCCTCGCGCGTGCCGCGCCCGCGCTGGCTGCACTGCCCTCCGGAGCGCTCAAGTCCGCCACGTTTGGCGAGGGGCACTGGACATTCGAATTCGCCAAGCTTGATGCAGACGCCGCTGGTCGTCTGGAATTGCAATTGGCCGGCGCCGGTCTCTCCACGCTGCAAGCCGCCAACGCGGCGGGCGCGCGCATGCGCGTGTCGCTGGCGCCGGGCGCGCAATGACGGCAATGCGATTACGTGACCGCGTTCCGGTTCCGCCGGCGTTCGTGCGCGCCTGGGACCGCCTTTCGTTGCGCGAGCGCCGGCTTGCCCTTGCCACGGCCGCCGTGGTGCTGCTCGCCGCCGCCTGGAGCGTGGTTTGGTTGCCATTGCAGGAGGGCGCACCGCGCGCGCGCCTGGAACTGCAGCGCGATCGCGCCGTACTGGCGGCCGCGCGCGCCCAGGCGACGGAAATCGCAGGGCTGGAGCGCGGCGCGCAACCACAATACAGCGGCAATCCGCGCGCGGCGATCGAGAAGGTCATCGGCGAGCGCGGGTTGCAAGGCGCGGTGACGTCGATCGACGTCAAGGACGATCGCACGAACGTGACCTTCGCCGCGATCGGCTTCGATGCGCTGGTCGGCCTGCTCGATTCGCTCGGGAAGACGGAGGGGCTTCGCGCAGTGGACGCGAGGCTGACGCCACGCGTCGAACCCGGCGCGCTACGCGCCGAAGCCACGTTCGCGCGCTGACTCACTTCATGAAGTTGATCGCGGTGTTGGTTGTGTTTGTAATGCTCGTCGCGGCCGCCGCGGCGGCATTCGCGCCCGCCGTCTTGTTGGACAGGCGGCTCGAAGCGGAGACGCAAGGACAATTGCGGCTGGCGAACGCGGAGGGGAGTATCTGGAACGGGCGGGGCCTGTTGACGAATGCGCAACGCACGTGGTCGCTTCCGATTGCCTGGAAGATCGCTCCGCTGGAAATCGCGCGCGGCAGTTTCGCGATCGCGCTGCTGGGCGGGCCCAATGGTGGCGACACACGCGGCGATTTCGCATGGCGTGACGGGACCCTGACCGCGCAGGGCGTCGCGCTCGCTGTGCCGTCGTCGGCGATCGGTGGTGCGATGGCGGCCGGCAACGCCGTGGCCCTGGGCGGAACCATGGTGCTCGATGCGTCGCATTTAAGCTGGGGCCGCAATGGCGGCGACGGCGCCGCGACAGTGCGATGGAACGGCGCGCGTGCGGCGAGCGACGCGGGAGTTATCTCGCTGGGGACGGTTACGGTGACGGGTGCGCCGCGCGACGGGCGCGTCCACGGTCGCGTCGAGAACCGCGACGGTGACGTGCGCGTCGACGGCCAATTCACGTGGAGCGACGCCGGTGTCGAGGTCACCGCAACTCTGTCGGCACTGCCGTCGACACCACCCACGGTGGTTCGCGCGCTAGCCGCGCTTGGAACACCGGATGCGTCCGGCGCGGTGCACGTGCAATGGCGCAGCGGGCCGCGCTGACATGAGCCGCAGGCGGGAACGACGTCGCGAAGCAGACGGCGCTGCCGCCGCGTTCGCCGCCGGTGCGCGTCCTCCGGCACGTGTCGGCGGCCTCGACGCGCTGCGTGGCCTCGCGATATTGGCCATGATCGCCTATCACTTCAGTTTCGACCTCGGCCATGTCGGCCTGACGCAATGGGACTTCTATCGCGATCCGTTCTGGCTCAACGCGCGGACTTTGATCCTGTCGTCGTTTCTTATGATCGCCGGTGTAAGCCTGGTGCTCGCAGATCGCGACCACCCATCTCCGACGCGGTTCTGGCGCCACGTTGGCACTATCGCCGCCTGCGCACTCATAGTCAGCGCTGCCAGTTATGCGATGTTTCCAGCATCGTGGATCTGGTTCGGCGTGCTGCATGCGATTGCCCTCTCGTTGCTGCTCGCGCGTCCATTGGCGCGTCATCCTCTCATTGCGCTGGTCATCGGTGCAGCAGTGATCGCAGCGGGCAACCTGTACACCGACGCGCGATTCGACAACCGCGCGCTGGGCTGGATCGGTTTCATGACCGCCAAGCCGCGCACGGAGGACTACGTTCCACTCTTTCCGTGGACTGGGGTTCTGTTGCTGGGAATCGCGACCGGTCACGTACTTGCGCGAACGGAGTTTCGGCCGATCGCTTGGGCGGAACACGTGCCACGCTCGATCGCGTGGCTCGGACGGCACAGCCTTGCGGCCTACATGCTTCACCAACCGCTGCTCTTGGCCTTGCTGTATCTGGCGACGGGTCGATGAACCCATGTGACAGCGGGTCCGAAAGCCGATACAATTCAGGGTTTACAGGCGCGTAGCTCAGCTGGTTAGAGCACCACCTTGACATGGTGGGGGTCGTTGGTTCGAGTCCAATCGCGCCTACCAGCGATTTTCTGCGTTGGGATGTATTCCGCGAGCACCTGGAATTCCCAGCGCATCCAAAGAGCGGCCATGCGGCCGCATCAGCAGTTCGGAGCTCCGCAGGCTCTAGGGTTTAACAGGCTGCCGACACCGTGTTCATGGGGGGCCGCCAACAACGCGTGGCGCGCCGAGTGATCGGCAACGCGAGCGTCGCCGGCACTCTACCGTAGCAAGGCCTGTATTGTTTGTGCAACACATATTGCACACACACGAAGAAACTGGCCTTCGCGCGCATGATGGAATAGAAATCTCACCTTTAACTTCAACGTCATAGCCTCTCGGCTGGTGCGTGGATAGTCGCGGCTACCGCATTGCCCCAAGTAACCATTCCATGATCTAGCGCAATTCTTCTGCTGGACGACGCTTGCACTCCGCGCGGCATTAGGCGCTATAATGCTGTCGTCATAAACGAAATTCCGGTCTGATCAAGGCACACCTGGCGAAAGCCAGGGTCGCAAAGTCACCGGTCTAACGGGCCTTTGGCCCTACGACAGCGGGATTGCCGGATCGGCACGCCACAGCGCATCTGCCTCGCATTTGCTCGTGCACGTGTCATGGAGCGCCGAGTGCGTCCGATGCCCTATCCGGACGGTCGGCGATTCGGGCGCCGATCCGTATTGCTGCGTAGGCCATTGGGCTTATTGCTTTTTTTTGGGCCACGGAGCAGCGCCATGAAGAAATTCCAGTTTTTTTCCAAAGCGCAGGATTACCTTTCCTGCCGCGAGACCACGCGCCGGGCACCCCGCGCTTCGCTAGTTGCTCGCGTGAGCCGGTTCGCCTCGGTGCTGGTCCTGATTTTGGCGGGCGTTCAGCTCGGGGCACAAGCCGCAGGCGTGTCCCCCGACCTTGTCGGGCCCGCGTCGCGGTCGGAAAATGCGCAATTCAGCCATAAGCTCCCAGCGCCGGAACCCGGTGTCCTGCGCCAAAAACCGGTTCGAGTGTATCTGCAGAATCTGGATCCGGCTGCGGGCTCGGGTCCGACGCAAGCCGACGTCGAGATTTTCGACGGGCAGACCGTCACGCTCGACCTCGACCGCAGCGAGACACGCGGCGCCGGCAATTTCACCTGGTACGGAAAGGTCAAGGGATATCCGCGCGGACACGCGATCCTGACCGTGGTCGACGGCAACATCGCCGCGACCATCGACCTCGGGGAACTTGCCAAGGGTCGCGCGGCAAAGTATCAAATCCAGACGCTTGCTGACGGACTGACGGTGCTTACTCAGGTCGATCCGAACGCGTTTCCGGTCGATCACCCGTCAGGCGCGGCAGTAATGTTGCCGCCGGCGACACCCAAGACATTGTCGTCCGACGCTGCCGCCGATCCGGCCAGTCCGAGTGGCGCCTCGATCGGAGCCACTGCGGCGGATAGTGGCTCGACCATCGACGTGATGGTTCTCTACAGCAATCAATCGGCTGTCGCAGCGGGCGCGGCCATCGGCGCGCAAATCCAGCAGGCGGTCGACACGGCCAATCTGGTTTATGCGAACAGCGGCATCACGACACGCTTGCGGCTCGTCCATTCCGAGCAGTTGAACTACACCGAAAGCGGCAACATCGACACCGACCTGCAACGGCTCCCGTCGAACGCGACGGTTGCGTCACTGCGCAACACGTACGGCGCGGATCTGGTGGTGATGTTGACCGAAGGCGGCGGATACTGCGGCTCCAGCTATCTCGGCCCCTCCTCCAGCTATGCATTTGCCGTGGTGAACCGCGGCTGCGCTTCCAGCAACTACAGTTTCCCGCACGAGGTGGGACATCTTTTCGGCGCGCGCCACGATGCGTTCGTCGACGCCAGCACTACCCCGTACGCCTATGGCCATGGGTATGTGAACTGCACTCAGGGGTTCCGCGATGTCATGGCGTATCCGTCGCAGTGCGGCGGGACGCGGATCGCCTATTTCTCGACCCCGCTCCTGACGTACGGGAGTCCGGCGAGCCCGCTCGGAACCGCCGCGACCGCCGATAACGTCCGCGTCCACAACAGTAACGCCCTGACCGTGGCGAATTTCCGCGTGGCCGCGGCAGGCGGTTGCAGCTATGCGCTCTCTCCCGGCAATGCGGGCATCGCCGCCGTTGGCGGCAGCGGATCGTTCAGCGTGACGGCTGGGACGGGGTGCGCCTGGAACACCGCTGTCGGCGCCTCGTGGCTGGCGATCGGCGCCGGGTCGGGCACCACGGCCAGCGGGACGCTGAACTACTCGGCCGCCGCCAACGCGGGTCCGGCGCGCACCGGCACGATTACAGTCGGTGGCAAGGCATTCACCGTCAATCAGGATACGGGATGCACATTCACGCTGAGTTCGCCGACTGCGAACTTCGCGGCAGCAGGCGGCGCCGGCACGACGGTACTCAGCACCGGATCCGGCTGCACATGGAGCGCGGCTAGCAGCGCTTCGTGGCTGACGGTTTCGTCGGCCGCCAGCGGTACCGGCGGCGCAACGATATCGTTTGCGGCGGCCTCCAACCCGGGCGCGATGCGGACTGCCAACCTGACCATTGGCGGCAAGACGCTCGTGGCTACACAGGCCGCAGGCGGGACCACATCGCCCGCCGTAGCGGTCCTGAGTTCAACGCAACTCCAACTGGGCACCGTCCAGGTTGGCAAGACGAGCAGGTCAAAAGGCGTGACGCTGACGAATTCCGGAGGCGGAACGCTCACGATTGGTTCGCTGACGGCGGGTGGTGCCAATCCTGGCGACTTCAAACGCAGCCTCGGCACTTGTGCGGTGGCGACGGCATTGGCCGCCGGCCAGAACTGCACGATCTACTACGCGTTCGCACCCACCGCGAAAGGCGCGCGTTCCGCTACGCTGGCCATCGTCACGAATGTGGGCACGGTTAGCTTGGCGATGACGGGCAATGGCAAGTGATCACTGGGTCCTTGCGCATCGTGTGACGAATTGCGTTGAGACGAAGTGTCGCGACGACTAATGTAGCTGGACTCAGCAACGCTAGGGCCCCGGGATCAAATTCCGGGGACCTGAGCATGTTCGGAACGGTGGGAATCGCTTAATTCTGGAGACGTTGCCGGGTGGCGGGTTCTGACGCTGCACATCGACCACCAATGAAAAGGGGCGGCCACGGCCGCCCCTTCGTTCGCTATCAATTGCTGTCAGGTATTGAACTTCCGGCGAATCGCGACAAGTGCCAGCAAGCCCAAGCCGAGCAATGCGAGCGGCTGCGGTTCCGGCACATCGTGCTGGCAGCAGTCTTGATTGTGCTGCAGCGTGATGGGTTCGGACACGATGATTCCCTGATGAGGATCGTAGTTGACCTTGATGCTCGCGGCACCGGCGGCGAGCAGCCAATCTCCAGCGTTGGCCACCTTGATGTCCCAGATCCATTGATACGTCGTGCCAACAATGGCCAAGGCGTCACCGCTCTCCGAGCATGCGAAACCGCTACCGCCACCGCTGCAACCGTTGGCGAGACCGATGTTTGGCTGGAAACCCCAGCTTCCCGGCGCCGTGGTGCTGACGAGCGATGACGTGGCAAGAATCGCCGATGCCACCTTGGGCGCGACGCCCTGGATATAGTCAGTCGCAGGACCGCCGTTGTAACCGGATGAGTCGACGGTCAGACGTATCAGGTACTCCGTGGCGGTTACGAAGGCGTACTCCAACGTATAGATGCCGCCGAAGCAGGAATCATTGCCACTGCTGCAATCAGGACCGATTGGATCGGCCTTTGCGCCCGTCGCGAAAAGCCCCAACGCCAGGCACGCCACCGCTAGAATTCGCTTCATGTCTTCTTCCTTCAACGTGAAATTACTAAGACAACCTCGTGCGCACATATATGCAATATCCGTGCAAGTTTGTAAGTATCTGATAGTTAACGTATTGTTCACCCGTACAACTAGGGCGTTGTAAGATATGTCGACAGCATGAATCCCTGTCGGACGTGGGGGCAGAGGGAAAATCCGGTCCGGCGATGCCGCCTATGCGCCAACCGGATGGCGGGGTAGAATTTCAGTCACTGCACATTCGACCCGACGGCGGTTGCCGTCGCAGTAAAACGAAGCACACAGGTGTAGGGAATCAAGTCGGGATATTTTTCAAGAAAGATCAGACGCCATGGTTATGACACCGCTGACGCGCAGGGAGACCCGGTAACGCCCCAGCGAGCGCGCACGCCTGATCGTCGTCGTCTGACCCAGTGAAAAAGTGCGGCTCGTCCGCACTTTTTGTTTTTGGAGCTTCCAGAATGCCCGCAATCCGACTTCCCGACGGCTCTGTCCGTCAATTCGATGGCCCGGTGTCCGTCGCCGCCGTCGCCGCCTCGATCGGGCCCGGCTTGGCCAAGGCCGCGCTCGCAGGAAAGGTCGATGGCAAAATTGTCGACACTTCGTTCGTGATCAATCGCGATGCCGCGCTCGCCATCGTCACCGACAAGGATCCGGAGGGCCTCGACGTCATCCGGCATTCGACGGCGCATCTGCTCGCCTACGCGGTCAAGGACCTGTTTCCCGACGCGCAGGTGACGATCGGACCGGTCATCGAGGACGGCTTCTACTACGACTTCTCCTACAAGCGCCCGTTCACACCGGAAGATCTCGCGGCAATCGAGGCCCGCATGGCGGAACTCGCGAAGAAGGACGAACTCGTCGTCCGCTCGGAAATGCCGCGCGACGACGCCGTCAAGTATTTCGAAGCGATGGGCGAGCACTACAAGGCGGAAATCATCGCGTCGATTCCGTCGAACGAACCCATTTCGCTGTACGCGGAAGGCGCCTTCACGGACCTCTGCCGCGGCCCGCACGTTCCATCGACGGGCAGGCTCAAGGTGTTCAAGCTGATGAAGCTGGCCGGCGCGTACTGGCGCGGCGATTCGCGCAACGAGATGCTGCAGCGAATCTACGGCACGGCGTGGACGAAAAAGGAGGACCTCGCGGCGTACCTCACGCGCATCGAGGAAGCGGAAAAGCGCGACCACCGCAAGCTCGGCCGCGCGCTCGACCTCTTTCACCAGCAGGACGAGGCGCCGGGCATGGTGTTCTGGCATCCGAAGGGCTGGTCGATCTGGCAACAGGTGGAGCAGTACATGCGCCGCGTCTATCAGGACAACGGTTACCTGGAAGTGAAGGCGCCGCAGATCCTCGACCGTTCGCTTTGGGAGCGCTCCGGCCATTGGGAGAACTTCAAGGAAAACATGTTCACGACGGAGTCCGAGAAGCACGACTTCGCCGTGAAGCCGATGAACTGCCCGGGGCACATCCTCATTTTCAACTCTGGCATGCGCAGCTATCGCGACCTGCCGCTGCGCTACGGCGAATTCGGCGCGTGCCATCGCAACGAGCCGTCCGGCGCACTGCACGGCATCATGCGCGTCCGTGCTTTCACGCAGGACGACGGCCACATTTTCTGCACCGAGGAACAGATCCGCGGCGAATGCATCGCGTTCAACAAGCTGGCGCTCGACGTCTATCGCGACTTCGGCTTCACGGACGTGGCCATCAAGATCGCGCTGCGGCCGCAGCCGCGGTTGGGCGACGACGCGACGTGGGAGCGCGCCGAGAACGCGCTGCGCGATGCGCTGCGCGAATGCGGCGTGGAATGGACAGAGCTTCCCGGCGAAGGCGCGTTCTACGGTCCGAAGATCGAATACCACCTCAAGGATTCGATCGGCCGCTCGTGGCAATGCGGGACGATGCAGGTCGACTTCCAGATGCCCGGCCGGTTGGGCGCCGAGTACGTCGCCGCAGACGACACGCGTCACGTCCCGGTGATGCTGCACCGGGCTATCGTGGGATCGCTGGAGCGCTTCATCGGCATCCTGATCGAGAACTATGCCGGTGCGCTACCGCTTTGGCTGGCGCCGCAGCAGGCCGTCGTGCTCAACATCACGGATCGTGCCGCCGCGTACGCAGAACGGGTCTGCGGGGCGTTGAAGGCCGCCGGTTTCCGGGCAACGGCCGATTTGCGTAATGAGAAAATAACCTATAAAATTCGGGAACATAGCTTGCAAAAATTGCCTTACCAGCTGATCGTCGGCGATAAGGAGATGCAAGCCGAAACGGTGGCCGTGCGTACCCGCGGCGGCGAGGATTTGGGGGCTCACACCCTTGACTCTTTGCTCGAGCGCCTCCGAAACGAGGTCGCGGCGCGTCGATAAAACCTTGATTCTACAGATGTTATTGTAAAGTCAGGGCCGACGCGCTCCCCGGGGCATGGCCGTTTTTTGTCGTCATTGGAGAATACACAATAGCCCTCGACAAGCAACAGCGGATCAACGCGGACATCACCTCTCCCGAAATCCGCTTGGTGGGTGAAGAAGGTGAGCAGCTCGGAATTGTTTCTCTTGCCGATGCACGGGCAAGGGCCGAAACGGCGGAGCTCGATTTGGTCGAGATCGCGCCGACGGCCAAGCCCCCGGTTTGCCGCATCATGGATTACGGCAAATTCAAGTACCGGGAAGCGAAGAAGCAGCACGAAGCCAAGCTCAAGCTCAAGCAGATCCAGGTCAAGGAAGTCAAATTCCGGCCGGGAACTGACGAGGGCGATTACAACATCAAGCTGCGGAACCTGATCCGGTTCCTGGGTGAAGGCGATAAAGCCAAGATCACGCTACGCTACCGCGGGCGCGAAATGGCGCACCAGGAGTTTGGTGTGCGCCTGTTGGAACGCATTCGGAACGACCTCGAACCGCATAGCGTCGTCGAGTCGTGGCCGAGGCTGGAGGGCCGGCAAATGGTGATGCTGCTGGCCCCGAAGAAAGTTGCAGTCGTCGCAAAGCATCCCGCAACCAAGCCCGAAGCTGGTGCGGCCAAGCCCGCGAAAGCCTCTCCCCCGCAACCTGCGGAGAGCACCACCGAAGGCAGCAAATAGAGAAACAGAAAGGTAATTGAGTCATGCCGAAAATGAAGACCAAGTCGGGCGCCAAGAAGCGCTTCCGCGTGCGCGGAAGCGGTTCGATCAAGCGCTCGCAGGCGTTCAAGCGCCACATCCTCACCAAGAAATCGACCAAAACCAAACGTCAGCTTCGTGGCAGCGCCGAAATCCACAGCACCAACCTGGATTCGGTCAAAGCCATGATGCCGTACGCGTAAGGAGCGAACCATGCCAAGAGTCAAACGTGGTGTAACCGCTCGCGCGCGTCACAAGAAGGTCCTGGACCAGGCCAAGGGTTTCCGCGGCCGCCGGAATAGCGTCTTCCGCATCGCCAAGGAAGCGGTGATGAAGGCGGGGCAATACCAGTACCGCGATCGGCGGCAGAAGAAGCGCGAGTTCCGCCGTCTGTGGATCGCCCGGATCAACGCAGCCGTGCGCGAGCTCGGCATGACCTACAGCACGTTCATCAACGGATTGACCCGCGCCAACATCGACATCGACCGCAAGGTGCTGGCCGACCTGGCCGTATTCGACAAGGCTGCGTTTACGAAAATCGCGGAGCAGGCCAAAGCCTCTCTGGCCTGATCGAATCCGCCAAAACAGAGGGAGGCGCGAACCGCCTCCCTTTTTTTTTGAACAATCGCCAACGAAACTGAATCCGCTCCGATGATCGACCTGAAAGACATCGTCCCTGCTGCGACCGCGGACTTCGAAGCGGCCCGCGATCCCGCGTCACTCGAGAACGCGAAGGCGAAGTACCTCGGCAAGACCGGCGAGATTACCGAGCACATGAAGGCGCTTGGGAAATTGGGCGCATCCGATCGCCCCGCGCACGGTGCTCGCATCAATCACGTCAAGACGCTCGTCGAGGAGGCGCTCGCCAGGCGTCGCGATGCACTCGCCGATGCGAAGCTCGCCGAGCAGCTCGCCGCCGACGCGATCGATGTGTCACTTCCCGGCCGCGGCCGGGGCCGCGGCGGCCTGCATCCGTTGACTCGCGCGCAGGAACGCGTGGAGGAGCTCTTTCACTCCTTGGGCTTCACCGTGGCGGACGGCCCGGAAATCGAGGACGACTTCCACAACTTCACGGCGCTGAACACGCCGGAGAATCACCCGGCGCGCTCGATGCAGGACACCTTCTATGTCGAGGGCGGCATGGTGCTGAGGACGCATACGTCGCCGATCCAGGTGCGCTACATGGAAGCGCACAAGCCGCCGATCAAGATCATCGCGCCGGGTCGCGTCTATCGCGTGGATAGTGACGCCACGCATTCGCCGATGTTCCACCAGGTCGAAGGCCTGTGGATCGACCGCGACGTCACGTTCGCCGACCTCAAGGGCACGCTCACCGAGTTCCTGCGCAACTTCTTCGAACGTGACGATATGCGCATCCGCTTCCGGCCATCGTTTTTCCCGTTCACCGAGCCTTCGGCGGAGATCGACATGGCCTTCGGCAACGACGGCTGGCTCGAGATCGGCGGCTCGGGACAGGTACATCCGAATGTGTTGCGCGCGGTCAACATCGACCCCGAGGAATACCAGGGCTTCGCCTTCGGCGTGGGGCCGGATCGCCTGGCGATGCTGCGATACGGCGTCAACGACCTGCGCCTGTTCTACGAAAACGACCTGCGCTTCCTGCGCCAGTTCAACTGATCGGCGGCGACGATGAAATTCTCCGAGCTCTGGCTGCGCGCGCTGTGCAATCCGCCGCTGTCGACGGACGGCCTGTGCGACAAGTTGACGATGGCCGGCCTCGAGGTCGAGGAAACCGCGCTGGTCGCGCCGCCGTTCTCGAACGTCGTCGTGGCAAGGATCGACGCCGTCGCCGCGCACCCCGACGCCGACCGCCTGCGCATATGCACGGTCGACGCAGGGGGTAGCGCGAACTTACAGATCGTCTGCGGCGCGCCTAATGCGGTCGCAGGCATGACGGTTCCCTGCGCGCTGGAAGGCGCGACGCTGCCCGGCGGACTCGCGATCAGGCGCGCAGCCGTGCGGGGCATCGAATCGCGCGGCATGTTGTGCTCGGCCAAGGAACTCGGAATCGACGACGATGCGAGCGGCCTGCTCGCGCTCGATGCGTCGCTCATCCCCGGCACCCCGCTGCGCGATGCGCTCGCGCTGGACGACACACTGATCACGCTGAAGCTCACGCCCAATCGCGCGGATTGCCTGTGCCTCGCGGGAATCGCACGCGAGGTTGCGGCACTCACCGGCGCGCCGCTGGCGCTGCCGGACGCGCCGCAGACGCCCGTCACGTTCGACGCAGCGCGGACAGTACGCGTCATGGACGGGCAGGCCTGTCCCCGCTTTGTCGCGCGCTTGATCGACGGCATCGACCCGAAGGCGCCCACGCCCGTATGGATGAAGCAGCGCATCGAGCGATCCGGCATTCGTTCGATCTCGGCGATCGTCGACATCACGAACTACGTCATGCTCGAACTCGGCCAGCCGCTGCACGCGTACGACGACAGGCTGCTCGATGGCGACGTCATCGTGCGCTTCGCGCGCGAAGGCGAGACGCTGACGCTGCTCAACGGCCAGGTGCTCGACCTGGAACCCGGATTGCTGCTCGTGGCCGATGAGAAGAAACCCCTGGGCCTCGCCGGCATCATGGGCGGCGAGCATTCGGGCATTGCAAACGACACCACGCGCGTCTATCTCGAGGGTGCGTTCTGGAACCCCGCGGTGATCCAGGGCAAGATGCGGCGGTTGGGATTCGCCAGCGATGCCGGCTACCGCTTCGAACGTGGCGTCGACTTCGACGGTTGCGCCCGCGCGGTCGACCGCGCCACGCAGCTGATCATGGAAATCTGCGGCGGCCGGGCCGGCCCGCTGACCGATGTCACGGCCCGCGATTACCTGCCCCGGCGTGATCCGGTGCGCGTGCGCGCGGCACGGGTGGCGAAAATCCTCGGCGTGGGCTTGTCCGCGGAAGACATCGCTGCGGCGTTCACGCGCCTCGGTTTTGCGTTCTCGCATGACGGCGCCGATTTCGCGGTGACGCCCCCTTCCTTCCGGTTCGACCTCAGCATCGAGGAGGACTTCATCGAGGAAGTCGCGCGCATGCACGGTTACGACGCGATCCCCGCCAAGCCCGCCGCACACGTGCAGCACATGCTGCCGGATCCCGAAGCACAGCGCCCGCCGAGCGCGGTCAAGCATGCGCTGGCGAACCTCGACTGGCAGGAGATCGTCACGTTCAGTTTCGTCGATTCCGCCGTGGAAGCGGCCATCGCCCCGCTCAGTTCGCCAAACGGCCGGCCGGTCCGCGTGCTGAATCCGATTGCCAGCCAGCGTGACGTCATGCGCACATCGCTACTGCCTGGTTTGATAGAGACGCTGCAGACGAATCTCAACCGCAAGGAGTCCCGGATTCGCATCTTCGAACTGGGCCGCACGTTCCACCACGCGGCGGCGGGCTATGCGCAGCCGACGAGGCTTGGCGGACTGGCTTACGGCGGGGCGACGCCGGAACAATGGGGACTGGCTGCCCGTGACGTCGACTTCTTTGACGTCAAGGGTGATCTGGAGGTGCTGGCATCGCCACGGCGGGTCACGACCGAGGCCGTGGAACAACATCCGGCGCTCCACCCGGGACGTTCGGCGTCGGTCGCAATCGACGGCGTAACGGCGGGATGGCTGGGCGAACTGCACCCGCGCCTGGTCCGGCATTTCGGATTGCCCAAGGCTCCCATAGTGTTTGAACTGGCCGCGGACATTCTGGCGGCGCTGCCGATGCCGGCCGGCAAACCCGTGTCCCGGCTTCCGGTCGTGCGCCGCGATCTGGGGCTTGTAGTCGACGAAACCGTCTCCGCGCAGGCCTTGCTCGACGCCCTCAACGCCGTCAAGCCTGCGCATGTGGACACCCTCCGGCTCTTTGACGTCTACAAGGGTTCCGGGCTGACGGAAGGTAAAAAAAGCCTTGCGATTCTTGTGCTTATGCAGGATACTTCCCGCACTTTGACGGACGCTGACATTGCGGCCACGGAGGCTTGTTTGCTGGCGGCAGCGCGCGAAAAATTCGGCGCAACGCAACGTCAGTAGCCGTTGGAAGACCGCGGGCAGACCGCATTTAGTTATCCGAGTTGAAAAATGACGCTAACAAAAGCCGAACTCGCCGACCTGCTCTTCGAACAACTGGGCCTCAACAAGCGCGAAGCCAAGGACATGGTTGAACGTTTCTTCGAGGAAGTGCGCATCGCGCTCGAAGCCGGCGAATCGGTCAAGCTTTCCGGCTTCGGCAATTTCCAGTTGCGGGAAAAGCCCCAGCGTCCGGGGCGCAATCCCAAGACCGGCGAAGAGATCCCGATCACTGCGCGCCGCGTGGTGACATTCCATGCAAGCCAGAAACTGAAGGCAATGGTCGAAGCCGCGAACCATGCCGGATCCCAGCCGAGTTAACGCCGACCTTCCGCCCATCCCCGCCAAGCGCTACTTCACCATTGGCGAGGTGAGCGACCTGTGTGCGGTCAAGCCGCACGTGCTGCGATATTGGGAACAGGAATTCGCCCAGCTCAAGCCGGTCAAGCGGCGCGGAAACCGGCGTTATTACCAGCATCACGAGGTCCTGCTGATCCGGCGCATTCGCGATCTGTTGTACGAACAAGGCTTCACCATCAACGGCGCGCGCCATCGACTGGAATCCGAGGCCAACGAACCCCGCGCGGCCGCCCGGGCCATGACCAGCTCCGCGACCGTCGTTGCCGCCCCGCGGGAGGCCGACCTCGGGCTGACCGACCTGCGGCAGGAACTCACGGAAATCCGTCATCTGCTGGGCTTGTCCTGACCCGCCATGCGCGCGTTCGGCCACCCAAAGGGCAGCGATGCCCAAATGAGCCGCACCGTGGAGCGCGAAGGACAGTCAATGCTCGCGTATAATTCCCGGTTCGGTCGGGGCGTAGCGCAGCCTGGTAGCGCACCTGCATGGGGTGCAGGGGGTCGGAAGTTCGAATCTTCTCGCCCCGACCACATCGTCAATGTCAGCCGGTCCCGCAGGTCAGGGCCGGCTTTTTTGTCGGCCCGGTGCACTCCGCCATCGCGGATGACCGGCGCAGGAGCCCGTCGGCACCGTTTTTGCTTACGGGTGCAGCCATGCTGCCGTCAATTAGCGGAAGAGGGGAGCCCATGAGCGCCCAGCCCAAGAATTCGATGCCCGGCTCGGGAGTCGTTTCCGAGCTCGCGTTCGCGCGCGCCCAGCGCAACACCGTCCTGATCGTCGATGATCTGTTCTCGAGCCGCCTGCTGCTCGCGGAAATCGTGCGCCAGATCGACGGCAAGCTGAACCTGGAACTCTTCGATACGCCTTCGCGCGCGCTCGAATTCGCCCGCAATAACCGCGTCGACATCGTCCTCACCGATTACAAGCTGCCGGAATTCGACGGCATCGAACTCGTCAAGCAGCTGCGCGCCCTGCCCCATTGCGTGGACGTGCCGATCGTCGTGATCACCGTGGTCGATGACCGCAAGATCCGCTACGACGCGCTGGAGGCCGGCGCCACCGACTTCCTGATCAAGCCGCTCGACGAACATGAAACCCGCGCGCGCTGCGCCAACCTGCTCGAGCTGCGCCGCCACAAGATCGTGCTGTCCGACCAGGCCCGCGTGTTGCAGTACCAGGTCGACAAGTCGGTGGCGGAGATCCACGAGCGCGAACTGGAAACGCTGTCCAAGTTGGCCAAGGCCGGCGAGTTCCGCGACAAGACCACCGGCAATCACCTGATGCGGATGGCCAAGTATTCCGCGCTGATCGGCGCGCACCTGGGATTGGGCAACGAGACGGTGCACGTACTCGAGGTCGCCGCGCCGATGCACGACATCGGCAAGATCGGCATCCCCGACTCCGTTCTGCTGAAGGAAGGCCCATTGACCAAGGAAGAGATCGAGGTCATGAAGGTCCATCCGCGCATTGGCTACGACATCCTGAAGGGCAGCCCGTCGAAGTATCTCTCCATGGGCGCGATCATCGCGCTCGGCCATCATGAGAAATTCGACGGCAACGGCTATCCCAACGGTTTGCACGGCGAAGACATTCCGCTGGTTGCGCGCGTTGTTGCCGTGGCGGACGTGTTCGACGCGTTGGTGAGCCAACGGCCCTACAAGCACGCATGGCCGATCGACGAAAGCATCGAATTCGTCAAAGCGCAGCGCGGCAAGCATTTCGATCCGACCTGCGTCGACGCGTTCCTCGCCGATCGCACCAAGATCGAGGCCATCATCGAGGAATTCGGGGACTGAGGTCCCTGGATTCCGGCCACGACGCAAAGGCCACGAACCGCGGCCCACGGCCCACTCCACCTCCCGTGCGCCAGATCCTCAATTTCGTACCCGCCAGCCGGCGCCTGCTGCAGATCGTCTGGCCGTTCCTGGCCGTCGTCGTACTGCTGGCCATCTTAAGCGCGGTCAGCACGAGCATCATGTCGTCCGTGCGGGCCTATGTCGGTGGCGAAAGCCTGTGGTCGAAAGCGCAGAAAGAGTCGGTGGTCGCGCTCAATCGCTACGCGACGACGCATTCCCCGGCGGACTTCGAGCGGTACCAGGCCGCCATCGCCATTCCACTGGGCGATCGCCGCGCGCGTGAGGAATTGGACCGGCCCGCGCCCAACCTCGCCCTCGCCCGCCAGGGTTTCATCGACGGCGGCAACCATCCTGACGACATCGACGGCATGATCACGCTGTTCCGGCGCTTCCGCCATGTGAATTACATCGAGCGCGCTATCGGCATCTGGACCAAGTCCGATCTCGAAATCGAACAACTGGGCGAGGCGGCGCTTCGGCTGCATACGCTGATCCAGACGGGCGCGCGAGATCCGGCAGCGGTGCAGGACGAGCTTGGCGAAATCAATGCAATCAACGCGCGGCTGACGCCACTGGAAGATGCGTTCTCGGCGACGCTGGGCGAGGCATCGCGCAAGACCCAGCTGCTGCTCGGCGCCGTCACTGTTTTCGTCGCGACGCTGCTGATCCTGGTCGGGATCTTGCTGTCGCGCCGGCTGCTGGAACGCAGCACCGAGCTGGAGAACGCCCTGCGTGTCAGCGAGGAGCGCTACAACTTGGCGGTGAGCGGCAGCAACGACGGTTTGTGGGACTGGAACGTGCTCACCGGCAACTTCTATTTTTCCCCGCGCTGCCACGAATTGGTCGGCTACTCCGAACAGGAGATGGGGAACACGGTGGTGGCCTTCATCTCGCTCTTGCATCCGGACGATCGCGAATCGACGCGCGCGGCGACCAGCGCGCACCTGCGCTACAACGCCCCATTCGATCTGGAGTTCCGCTGTCGCTGCAAGTCAGGCGAGTATCGATGGTTCCGGGCGCGCGGCCGGTCGGTGCGCAATCCTGCGGGCTGGGCGGTACGCATGGCCGGTTCGGTCACCGACATCACCGACCGCAAGCAGACCGAGGCGCAAATCTACGCCGAGAAGGAACGCGCGCAGGTCACGCTGGCATCCATTGCCGATTCGGTGATCACAACCAATGTCGAGGGCCGGGTGGAATACGTCAATCCGATCGCGGAAGCGCTGACCGGATGGAAACTGCGCGAGGCGCGCGGTCTGCCACTGTCGACGGTGTGCTCGATGATGGACGAGGCGACCCGCCAGCCCATCCCGGACCCGGTCGCACGCGTATTGCGCGACGACGCCACGGTGCGGGTGACATCCAATGTCGTGCTGCTCCGCCGCGACGGCGTGGAGATCGCGATCGACCAGTCGGCAGCGCCGATCCGCGACCGCGCAGGCGCCATCACCGGTGTGGTCCTCGTGCTCCACGATGTGCGGCGTGAGCGCGAATTCGCGACCCAGCTCTCCTACCAGGCCTCCCACGACACGCTGACCGGTCTCGTCAACCGGCGCGAGTTCGAGAATCGGCTGGATCGTGCGCTCGCCAGCGCACGCGAGCAGAGCCGCCATCACGCGATGATGTATCTCGATCTCGACCAGTTCAAGGTCGTGAACGACACGTGCGGGCACTCAGCCGGCGACGAATTCATGCGCCAGATCAGCGTCGTGCTTCAGGAGCGGCTGCGCGAAGGCGACACGCTCGCGCGCCTGGGCGGCGACGAGTTCGGCGTGCTGGTGGAGAACTGCCCAATCGAACACGCGGTGCGAATCGCCGAAACACTGCGCCAGACGGTCGCCGATTTCCATTTCATCGTGAACCAGCGCTCGTTCACGGTCGGCGTTTCAATCGGGCTGGTCAACATGGCCGACGGCACACTGACGCTGACCGAGGTTCTCTCCGCTGGCGATGCCGCGTGCTACGTGGCCAAGGAAAAGGGCCGCAATCGCGTGCAGCTCTACCACCCCAAGGACACCGAACTGGCGCTGCGCCATGGGGAGATGGAATGGGTGGGCCGTCTCCAGGACGCGCTCGCTGCCGGCCGCTTCGTCCTCTACACGCAGCGCGTGGTGCCGGTGGGCGTCGGCCAAAGGTCGACCCGGATGTTCGAGCTGCTGGTGCGCATGATCGACGAGGAAGGGGAAATCGTCCCGCCGATGGCGTTCATTCCGGCCGCGGAGCGCTACAACCTGATGTCGCAGGTCGACCGCTGGGTCACGCGCACCGCGCTAACGACGATGGCCGCGCGGCGCCACCCGTCGCGCGAAGCGGAAACCTGCATCATCAACCTGTCCGGCGCCTCGATCGGCGACGAGCGCTTCCTCGATTTCATTCGCGACGAGCTGCTTCGAACGAACGCTCCCGTGGGCAGTGTGTGCTTCGAGGTGACGGAAACGGCGGCAATCGCCAACCTGGCCAAGGCGACGCGCTTCATCACCGAATTGAAGGCGCTGGGCTGCCTGTTCTCGCTCGACGACTTCGGCTCCGGCATGTCGTCATTCGGTTACCTCAAGCACTTGCCTGTCGACTTCCTCAAGATCGACGGCAGCTTCGTGCGCGACATGCTGACCGATCCAATCGACAATGCGATGGTCGAGGCAATCAATCAGATCGGTCACGTGATGGGCAAGCGCACGATCGCCGAATACGTCGAGCACGAGGGCATCCTCGAGCGCCTGCGCGAACTCGGCGTCGATTACGCGCAGGGATTCGGCATTGCCATGCCAAAGCCATTCGAGGCCACGACCGGGGACGAGAGCGCGCCGCGCGTCGTGTATGTAACTAACTGAGTCAGGAACGCGCGATCAGTACCGCCGGGTAAGCGTCATGACATCGCCCTCGCGCTTCATGTTCAGGCGGTTGAGCGCACTCATGCCCAGCAGCGGGGAGCCGAAGCCCGCGCCGTCCAGCACGACGGCATCGACGCCGTGCAGCGTGACGCCGCCAAGCGTCAACGTATCGAGCTTGATCAGGTAGCCCTGCACCGTGCCGTTGGCCGTTCCCATCAGCGCCTTCTGGCCCTTCTTGTAATCCAGCGACAGCCGCTGCGCCTCGCTCGCCGGCAACGATACCAGCGACGCGCCGGTATCCACCATGAAGCGGACCGGCATGCCATTCACCTGGCCGTCGGCCGTGAAATGGCCCCGCATGTCGGCGGTGATAGCCACCGATTCAGCAGCGGAAGCGGTGGCCGCCATGCGCGCGCGACCGAGACCCAGTGTCACCCGTTGTCCATCGATGTCGAACGTCGCCGATTCGCGGTCCGCAGAAATGAGTAGAACGCCTTGCTTCGTCTTCTGCCCGACAGACAGCGTCTGCAGCGCCCCGCCGTCGATCTGCACCACGGCCTTGTTCGTGAAAAGGCCGGAGACGGTGACGTCGGTCGCAAGCGCTCCTGCCGGGAACAGAAGGCCAGTTAGGATCGTTGCGAGGCAGTCGATGCGGCTCACGATGCAGTCCTGCTCCTGAATTACAGCCGATATTCTGGCATGAAACTCCGACAGAACTCGCCTAGCAATCGCGTGTCAGCCTGACAATGCGATCGGGGACCAGCCGTTCCGGTGCTCGATGCGTAACAAAGAGAATGGTCACCTTGCCCTTGAACCGTGCAATGGTGGCTGCGAAATGATCGGCGACATCCACATCCAGCCCGCTGGTCGCCTCGTCGAATATCAACACTCTGGGGCGCTTGAGTACCGCGCGCGCAATCGCGATGCGCTGCTTTTGTCCCCCTGAAAGGCCCACGCCACGCTCGCCGACGTCCGTTTTATAGCCGGCGGGAAGCGCTTCGATGGTCTCGTGAACCTCCGCGACCTTTGCCGCCTGGACCGCCATTTCGAATGTGGCCAATGGATTGGCGAGAAGCAGATTGTCGAGGATGGTTCCCGAGAAGAGCATCGTCTCCTGTGGTACCACGCCGAAATGCGCGCGCAGTTCATTCGTGGACAGGTGCCGTGTGTCGTGGCCATCGAGCAACACCTGACCCTCGCCCGGCCACAGGAAACCCTGGAGCAATTTGGTCAGCGTGCTCTTGCCCGCCCCCGACGGCCCCATGACCACGACGCATTCGCCAGGCGCGACGTCGAGATTGAAGTCGCGCAGCACGTACGGTCGGTCAGTCGCGTACCGATATCCGACACCACGAAACTTGATGGCGCCGGCGCCACCGGCCTCCCTGACTGGAGCGACCGTCCAGGGTTCCGTCGGCACGTCCATGATGTCGCCCAGGCGTCGCACCGCAATGGTCGCCTGCTGGAACTGTTGCCACAGCCCGACCAGCTTCAACATAGGCTGTGAAACGCGGGTAGCGAACATCTGGTAGGCGACCAGCATGCCGATGGTGAAATCCGCACCACGCATGACCAACCACGCTCCCAGACAGAGAATCGTCATGTTCAATAGCTGCTCGAGGCCGGATGCCAGCGTGTTGTAGGTATTGCCCAGTTGCCGTGTGGCGAAATTGGCCTCGAGGTATGCGCCCAGAAACGACTCGTAGCGCCGCTCCAGTTGCGGTTCCATCTGCAGCGACTTCACCGTTTCCAATCCCGCCACATACTCGGTGACGAAGGCCTGATTGCGCGCACCCAGCAGAAACTGCTCGTTGAGCCGTGCACGGAACATCGGCGCAACGGCGACACTCAGACCGACGACCAGAACGAGGATGCCGAGCGTGACCAGCGAAAGCCAAACGCTGTAGAAAAACATCAGCGCGAGAAACAGGAGCAGAAACGGCAAATCCAGCAACAGCGTGATTGCGGCCCCGGACAGGAATTCGCGGATCGTCTCCACGCCGTTGAGGCGCGCCGCGAGCACGCCGGTGGGTCGATGTTCGAAATAGCGCAGCGGCAGCCGCATCATGTGCCGGAAGACCGCCGCGCCCAGTACGGCATCCACACGATTGCCGGTGTGCGACACCAGGTATTGGCGGATCCAGCTCAGCGCGCCGCCAAAGAGGACAAAAATAGCGAGTGCGGACGCGATCACAACCAGCGTACTGGTTGTCTGGTGGACGATGACCTTGTCGATGATGATCTGGCTGCATAGCGGCGTCGCCAATGCGATGAGTTGGATGAACAATGATGCGAGCAGCACATCCCGCCACACCTTGCGATGCCGCGCGAGTTCGGAATAGAACCAGCGAAAGCCGAATTCGGGCGTCCTGCCGGATTGGATGTCGTCAGCCGGGGACTCCGGTGCAATGGCGGCTTCCAGCGCGAAGCCCGAATATTGCGCATCGAATTCCGGTTCCGGCATGACTTTGGGCTCGTTGGTTCCAGCCGGGAACATGAGCAGGCGGTTGTCCTCCGCCTTGACCAGAAGAGCGATGCCGGAGAAGGATGTCGGCACTTCATCGGCAGCGTGTCCATTCGCCGCATCCTGGCGGGCCGCGACGCTGGCGGAAACGGCGACAGGCTTCAGAAACACCAGGCACGGCAACTTTCCCCGCGTGATTCTGTTGCGGTCACGCTGGACGATGCGCGCCGCCATTTCGAGCGAACGCAGCGCGTCGACCAGTGTCAATGCCGAGTGCGGAGGCGGAAACTCGCGCTGCACCAGCGTCGCATCGAAGACGCGGCGCTGCATGTTGCAAAGGCTTCCGACAGCCCACAGAAAGTCACGCGGCGTAATCGCAATGTCGGGAACAGTCCGCGGATCGTCGCGCACGTTTTGGTCTCACCGTTCGCGCGCCGCTTCGTGCCAGGCTTTCTGCACAGGGGCAAGCAGGTATTCGAGCAGCGTGCGTTCGCCCAGGCGGATTTCCGCCACAGCCTGCATCCCGGACGCCAACGGCAGCGCACGCCCATCGAACGCGATGCTTTGCGACGGGAACTCGATGCGCGCGCGGTATCCGCTCAACGCCGCGGGCATCGAGCCCTCCTCCGTGCCGTCCCGCCGCGCGCTAGGACTATCGCTGGCGTCAGCGCTGACGCGCACGACAATGCCTTCGAGCAGGCCATACTTCTGAAACGGATAGGATGCGAGTTTGATCTTCGCGCGCTGTCCCACGCGCACGAAGCCGGCGTCGATGTGGCGGACCAGCACGTCCGCCTGCAGATCTTCGCCCACTGGCACCAGCGTCAGCAGAACGGTACCCGGAGACACCACGGTGCCGACGGTGTGGCTTGCCAGGTCCTTGACTACGCCCGCCTCCGGCGCTCGCAGCTCCACCGCTTTGGCGCGATGAAGTTGCTTGGCGAGTTCCTCCTCCGTGCGTACGCGCTGGCCAGCCGCCTGCGCGCGTTCGGCGTGCAGCTGCTGGCGATAGGTGGAGCCGACCTGGACGAGCCGGCGCTGCGCCTGCGCGAGGCTGGCACGCAGGCTTTCCACCACGTGTTCTTGAGCGGCGAGATCCTGCTCTTTCTCGATGCGGTCACGCTTACGCTCCAATGCGAAGAGCTCGCTGACGTACCCCTCGGACTGCAGCGTTGCATAGCGCTCCGCCATCGTCTGGTAGATCGGAACGGTCCGCTGCAGCTTGTTCAGCACCGCCAGCGCGGCTCGCAGGTCCTGCGTCATGCGAGAGACGCTCGACGATTCCTGCGCCAGCGCATCGAGATAGGACGTCCGGTTGGACCGGTATTGTGCGTCCGCGTGGGCGAACCCTTCTGTCATGTCTCCTGGCTGCCTCAGCAACGGCCGATCCGCGAGTTCCGCGTCGATGCGCCGCAGCTGCAGAGCGCGCTGCGCCAGCTCACCCTGCAGCGCTCGCGTCTCCGCTTCGTGCACGCCGGAATCGAGACGAAGCAGCACTTGGCCGGGCAGCACCATTTCGCCCTCCCCGACCGCAATTTCGACCACCGTGCCGGCATCCGCAGGCTGGACGATCTTGAGACTCGTGCGCGGAGCCAGCTTGCCCTCGGCAACGGCGACGATGTCCAGGCGCCCGAACACCAGCCACAGCGACGACAGCACCAGCAATGCGAGCGTCCAATACAGCAATCGGCGCGGAAGTGGCGACGGGGGATGTTCGAGCACGCGCAATGGCCCCGGAAGGAAGTCGCCCCGGGAACGGCCTTCCGGATGTTCCTTTCGCGCGTCGCGAATGAACCCTAACATGCGTCAATGCTTCATCATTGACTGCTCGTCCTAGTCACTTGTCGACATGCCCTAGCGCCAATCCGTACCCCTGACCGCACGCAGACTTGAGTGTCGCGGCACTGCGATCCCTTCGATTTGATGCCAATCCGGTGACGTCGGTACCAGCCCTGCTGCTGCTTCGGTACTCGCGTCATGTCCACCGGCGTCATCCGCCAGTGCGCCCGTGATGTCGGCGATAGTGACCGCGTTGCCCATGTGATCGCCGTTGGCTCCCGCAAACGGAAGGTCGGGTGGTACCGGCACACCGCTAAACGCCGCAAGCGCGTTCTGCACCCGGGTTGGATCGAGTGCAGCGAGGCCATTGTCGGGTGGTGCCAGCAAGTGGCCGATTGCCTCATCGAGTTCGGATGTCATCATTGAAGGGGCGTCGTCCAGGACTGGCGCGATCGTTGCCGGCTCCGACGCAATGGTCGCCCCGGACTCGTTGGCGACCGACGCACCAGACTCCAACGATCCGGAATCGGTGTACGGTGGCGGCAGATAGAGTCCGTCGACTGGGATGTCATCGGCGATGATCTGCGGTGCGGGATCAAGCGTATCGGAATCTTGCACATCGGAGCCCGGGGCGGGCGACTCGCCATTGCCCAACGTGATTCCCAAGTCGCCGTTGCGCCAATTGTTAACGTGGACTTCATTGTTCGGCGTACCCGAGTGATCGGCGCCAGCCTCGAAGGCGCGAACGGTGAGCGTTCCCTCCCCGGCCAAGGCGCCGTCGAACAAGTACTCGAGCCGACCATCTGCCGATGTCCAGGTGCCGTCCTGGTTATGCGTGGCGCCCGTGAGCGTTTCGTCGTCCAGAGAAAGGGTGCCCAGACCGTCTTTGTCGATGATCGTGTCGGTTCCGTCCCCGGCATCGATGACATAAGTGTCTACACCTTCGCCGCCGATCAATTCATCATCGCCACGACCGCCGGTCAACGTGTCGTCGCCACTGCCAGCGTCGAGCGCATCTGCGCCGCGGCCGCCGTCGAGGTCGTCGACGCCCTGGTCGCCGACGAGTTCGTCATTGCCGGCGCCTCCAGACACGATGTCGTCGCCCTGCCCACCTTCGAGACGGTCCGCGCCTCCCGCCCCGCGCAATACATCGTCACCCCCACCGCCGTAGATGCGGTCCGTTCCGGCACCGCCCTTGATGGACTCCCCGATTTCGGCGCCGAAGACGACCTGGTTCTCCTTCGCGTTGCCGGCACTGGCAGTCAGTTTCGTCGTGATCGGCAGGCCATGGTCACCGAGCTTGCTGCGATCAACGAAGGTCCAGCTCTGGTCGCCGTCGATGACGAGCGATAGACCCGCATCGCCGGCCATCTTCCAGGCGAGGAACTTGCCGCGATCGGCGAGCCAGGCATCACTTAGCTGCACTTCGCCGGTGTCCGGATCGAAGCGGTCCAGGCGACTGTCGACGTTGGGCCTAGCGAACAGGGCGCGATTGCCGACAAGGGCGACCGAGTCAAGCTGCGACAGAGCGTAACGGTATCCGACGTCGGTGCGCGCAAGATCGGCCAGCGTCGCGCCATCCATGCCGGCCAAATCCATGACCCGAGCGCGGTGGGACGGGTCCGCGGTGAACGCCGTAAGTTCGGCGCTGGACGTGCCGGGTACTGATTCGCCACCTTGCCGAGCCGAGGGCGCCGAAAACAGCGTGCGCGACAGGTACGCACTCAAGTTTGTGGCACGTGCAACATCGCTGTCGCCGGCGCGATTCCAGATCGCGTCGAAAGCGGCGTCGGTCAGCGCAGGGTCGAGTCCTCGAAACAACGCGCAGACCTCGGAACGGCTGAGAGCCACGTCGGGATCATCGACGGCGCCGCTGCTCGACCGTGGCGGGTCGCTGGCTGCATAACCCAGCACCTTGATGGAACGTGGCGGCTCCCAATCGGGCATCGCGCCGGGAGGTGGCGCAATGGATCCATCGGCGAGTCCCGCCCGGATTGCCTCGGTCGACATGTCCAGCCAGGCTGCCACGGCGAAGGGGCGCGGGGGTGAATTGGGACTGCCTTCGAATACCAGTTCGTCGCTTCCGGCCATGGCTGCGCTCCCATCGGCAATTTCCCGCGATCGCACTCCGTCCGACGCGCGGGAATACGCCGGATTGGCGATCAGCATGAATGTTTCATCGGAGGTTGGCATTCATCCGTTTGGATGATTGCCGACGGCACGGGCGAGATAACAAATGGGGCGCCGAAGTATCCTCCGACGCCCCATCCCCATCACCGCAATTCACATCACGCGCGTCCCAGTCGACGCAAACGTTAGACCCGTGGTTCGCCTCTTTCGTTGACGGTGATGGTTGACCCGGGCGCGAAGCCAAGTTGCGCACGATGCTGGGCACCGCGGAATACATAGGTCACATCCCAGTAGGCCGGCTGCGCGGATCCCGGCACGGTGGTGCAGCGCTGCACGTTCTGCGTACCGACCTGGCTGCCTCCGCGGTTCACATTGGCGCCGACGGCGGCACCACCGACCGCGCCCACGGCCGTGGCAACGTCATTGCCGCGGCCGTTGCCAATCTGGTGGCCCAGCACACCGCCCAGCACGCCGCCGATGATGGCGCCCGGGATGTTGGGACCGCTGTTGGTGACGACCTGCTGTTGCTCGACCCAGCACCGCTGCTCCGGCGTTCCCATCACCGCGCGAACGGCGACCACATCGGCCGTATACAGCGTCTCGCCATGCTGCAGGTAGTACGGATACGCCGCGGATGCGGGCGGAGGTGGCGCGTATGCATGCGACGGCTTCCCGTCGACGCGGCGGAACGAGGAAATCTTGTTGTTGAGGCCCATGGCGGACAGCGACGGATACTGGCCGGGACGCAGAATCCTGCATTCGCCCTGGTAGTTCTGATGCTCACAGACCTCCCATTTTCCTCGCTGCACGATCATCGACGACGCGCGATCATTGAATCCATACCGCGTGAGGTCCGTGATCGGGCGGTCGGAGGTGAAAACCTGCCCGCGCAGGCCATCCCATTCGTAGAGCGTTACCTGCGCGGCCGCCAGCGGGGCCAGCAGCATTACGGCGATGCCTAATGCCATCGTGGATATTTTTTTCATTCGTTCTCCGTGACTAGGGCGCCCATCTTCGGGCTCGTGCCTAGTCTAACGCCTCGCCGTCCCCGGGCGTTTACAGCGCGCCCCGCAAGCGTGCGTAGGAGAAGGCCTACATCCTATGACCGGATCGCGCGGCTACGCCTTCGGCGCGTCGCGCAGCTCGCGCCGCAGGACCTTGCCGATCGGCGTCTTGGGCAATGCGTCGCGGAATTCGACATGGCGGGGAATCTTGTAGCCGGTGAGCTGGGTCCTGCAATGGGTAATGATCGCGTCCTTGGTGAGTTGCGCATCCTTGCGCACGATCACGACCTTCACGGCCTCTCCGGATTTTTCGTCCGGCACCCCGACAACTCCGCATTCGAGCACGCCCGGATGCGCCGCCACGACATTCTCGATCTCATTCGGATAGACGTTGAACCCCGACACCAGGATCATGTCCTTCTTGCGGTCGGTGATCGTGAAGTAGCCATCGCCGTCCAGGTGCCCGACATCGCCGGTCTTGAGCCAGCCGTCCTCCATCACCTTGGCGGTCTCGGAAGGATTGTTCCAGTAGCCTTTCATCACCTGCGGGCCGCGAATGCATATTTCGCCGGTGAATTTCTCGACGTCGCCGACGCCGGTCCACGGCGGCAATTCGTTGAAGCTCGCGTCGCGAATCGACATTTCGGTGGAAGGCATCGGCATGCCGATCGAACCGTTCCACGGCGAGTTGAGCGGAACGCACGACGCCCCGGGCGAGGACTCGGTAAGGCCATAGGCCTCGGTAATGTATTGCCCCGTCACCTGCTGCCAGCGCTCGGCGACGGGCCTTTGCACGGCGGTGCCGCCGCCGACGACCACCTTCACCGCGGAAAAATCGAGTTTATCGAATCCGGGCGTGTTCAAGAGCCCGTTGAACAGCGTGTTGACGCCGGTCAGCACGCTCCACTTCCAGTGCTGCAGTTCCTTGACGAACGCCGGCATGTCGCGCGGGTTGGTAATGAGGACGATCATGCTGCCCCATTTGAGGAAGAGCAGCGTCGAGGTCAGGCAGAAGATGTGATACATCGGCAACGGCGCGATGGCGATCTCGCAGCCCTCCCTGAAACTGCCGGAGATCCACGCTCCGGTCTGCTCCAGGTTGGCGAGAATGTTGCGATGGGTGAGCATTGCTCCCTTCGACACGCCGGTCGTGCCGCCGGTATATTGCAGGAACGCAATGTCCTCGCGCGACACGTCGACGCGCTTGAACGTCGCCGCCTTGCCCCGCTTGAGCGCGGTCCGGATCGGGATGGTGTCGTCGATGCTCCACGCGGGCACCATTTTCTTGACCCGCTTGATGATCATGTTGACCAGCAGCCGTTTGGGCGCCGGCAGCATGTCGCCGAGCTGGCTGGTGATGATGTGCTTGATCGGCGTGTTCTTGCGGACCTGCTGCAGCGTGCTGGCGAAATTCTCGAGGATGACAATGGCCTTGGCACCGGAATCCTTAAGCTGGTGCTCCAACTCGCGCGGCGTATAGAGCGGATTGACGTTTACCACGGTCATGCCGGCGCGGAGAATTCCGAACAGCGCCACTGGATACTGCAGCAGGTTCGGCGACATGATGGCCACGCGATCGCCCTTTTCCATGTCCGGCAGATCCTGTAGAAACGCCGCGAAGTCGCGCGAAAGGCTCTCCACCTCGCCATAGGTCAGCGTCTTTCCCAGGTTGTGGAAAGCCCGCTTGTCCGCGAACTTGGCGCAGACCTTTTCGACCAAGTCCGGGATGGACTGGAACTGGTCGGGGTCGATCTCAGCGGCAACGCCGGCAGGGTAGCTTTTTATCCAGACCTTGCTCGCCATGCGCCAATCCTCCTGGTGTCTTCGCGCCTGCGGGAAGTGTAAAGCCGATTGGCGGATTGGCGAAGCCTTTCGGAGCCCCTATCCGATCGCCGGGATCGGAACACCTGCGCGATCGCCGCGCGCGGATTCGGGGCGAACGTCAACCGGCGCGCGACGCCGGCGACACTCAATCGAGCAGCGAATAGTGCGGGTCGTACATCTGGCTCTCAACGGACTCGAACAAATTGGCCGGACGCGGCTTGGCCGCCAAACCGCGCTGGTACGCGACCTCTGCCACGGCCACCGCGATGCGCGCCGACACCGCGCGGATGTTCGCCAGCGGCGGATAGAGGCTGCCTTGATCCAGATCCGCAGGCGTCACCTGCGCCGCCAGCGTGTTGGCTGCCGCGAGGAACATTTCCTCCGTGATGCGTGTTGCACCGCAGGCTATCGCGCCCAGGCCCACGCCTGGGAAGATGTACGAGTTGTTGCCCTGTCGCGGCACCAGCGTCTTACCGCCCACCGGCACTGGCGCGAACGGGCTGCCGCATGCAAACAGCGCTCGCCCATCGGTCCACTGGTACGCCTGTTCGGCCGTGCATTCCGCCTTCGAAGTCGGATTGGACAACGCGAACACGATCGGCCGCGCGTTGCAGTCCGTCATCGCGCGCAGCACTTCCTGTGTGAAAGTGCCGCCGACCGCGGCAACGCCGATGATGCCGGTAGGTTTGAGCGCCTTCACGGCGGAGAGAAAATCCCCGACGGGCGCATGCTCGTGCGCATAAGGCTGCTTTTGCGCCGGCAGGTCCTTGCGCGACTTGACGACCAGGCCCTTCGAATCCACCAGCCAGATCTTCTTGCGCGCCTCCGCCGGGTCGACCCCCTTGGCGGCCATAGCGGCCACTGTCAGGTCGGCGATTCCCGTCGCGGCTTCACCGGCGCCCAGGAACAACAACTTCTCGTCGGCAAAGGCACTGCCCTTGACCCGCAGCGCGGACAGGATGCCCGCTACCGCCACTGCGGCCGTGCCCTGGATATCGTCGTTGAACGTGCAGATGCGATCACGATAGCGTTCAAGCAGACGGAAGGCATTGTGGTTGGCGAAATCCTCGAACTGGATGATGACGCCGGGGAATACCTTGCAGGCCGCGGTGACGAATTCCTCGATCAGCTCGTCGTAGGCTTCGCCGGTCACTCGCCGGCGGCGCAGGCCGACGTAGTACGGGTCGTTGAGCAGCAGCTCGTTGTTGGTGCCCATGTCGAGCGTGATGGGCAGGCATATCGCCGGATGCACACCCGCGCACGCGGTGTACAGCGACAACTTGCCCACCGGGATACCCATGCCGTTGGCGCCCTGGTCACCCAAGCCCAGGATGCGCTCGCCATCGGTGACCACGATGATGCCGGCTGGAAGCGGCCAGTTGGCGAGCACTTCTGCGATCCGGCCGCGGTCGTTGATGCTGATGAACATGCCGCGCGGACGCTGGAAGATGTGCCCGAAGCGTTCGCACGCGAGGCCCACCGTCGGCGTATAGATGAGCGGCTGGATCTCGTCGACGTTGTCGCAGACGACGCGGAAGAACAGCGCTTCGTTGCGATCGTGCAGCGCGTTCAGCGCGACGAATTTCTCGAGCGGATCGGCAAGTTTGCGCAGGTTGTCGAGCACGCGCGCGGCCTGCTCGTCCTGCGTATGCACGTGCGGCGGCAGCAGCCCGCGCAGGCCGAACGCGTCGCGTTCATTCTCGGTGAAAGCGGTGCCTTTGTTGCGCAGCGGGTCGTGCAGCAGGCTGACGCCGCGCAGGGTGGTGTTCCGGCTATCCTTCATTCGTTCCTCCTTCGGTCATGCCTTACCTTTTAGCGGCAATGCCGGAATCCCGGGTTGACGTGGATCAGACGCGGGCAAATCATCCCTTTCCTCGGGTCCATTGACACCGATCGAGGGGGTCGTTGACCTTTGCGGCCACCCGGCTATGATGAGCTTCCCGAGGCGAGCGAAACGACTTCGCGCCTCTCAACGATCGATGGATGGAGCGATACCCATGGCCAAGAAAAAAGGCGACTCCGGCGTTTACCGCGTCACGGAAATCATCGGCACCAGCCCGGTTTCGTGGGAAGCCGCGGCGAAAAGCGCGGTCGAACTCGCCGCAAAGTCGTTGCGCGACCTGCGCATCGCGGAAGTCGGCAAGCTCGACATGAAGATCGAGGGCGGCAAGGTCGTTGCCTACCGCGCCCGCGTTTCGCTGTCCTTCAAGTACGACGCCTGACGCCTTCGCGACATGGCGGGGGACGGCCGTCACCGGCCTCATCCCTCGCCGCGCTTGGCCTTCATGCGCGCATGCGCGGCACGCCCCCTCGCCTTCCATAGCGCAGCCTGTTTCTGACGGTCGAGCGGCGTGAGCGTGTCGCGGCGCACTTCGCGCAGCAGCTTGTGGTAGTTGCGAAGGCGGTCGGCATCCACGCCGTCGCGAACCGCGCAACCGGGTTCGTCGGCATGCCTGCAATCGCGGAACCGGCATTGCCCGGCCAGCGCTTCGATATCCGCATAGCTGCCGGCAAGCGTTGCCGCGTCGGCGTCCGGACGCAGCGTGCGCAGGCCCGGCGTATCGATGATGCACGCGCCACCGGGCGTGCGATGCAGCGACCGCGACGTCGTCGTGTGCATTCCGCGGCTGTCGCTCGCGCGGACTGCGCCGGTGTCCTGCACAGCCGCTCCCAGCAGCGTATTGGTCAGCGTGGATTTTCCGGCGCCCGATGATCCCAGCAGCACCAACGTCTGTCCGCGTCCAAGGTAGCATTGCAGCGCCTGCGCAGCGCTGTCGTGTGTCGCATTGACGGCCACGATGTCGACATGCGAGGGAATGCGTCCGCGCAAGGCGTCGAGGCGCAGATCCAGCGCCTCCGGCGTGGATGCCGCGACGTCCCGCTTGGTCAGCACGACCACGGGCACGATTGCATCGCCGTGGACCAGCGCCAGGTAGCGTTCCAGCCGGCGCGGATTGAAATCATCATCCAGGCCCATGATCAGCAGCGCGGTATCGACGTTGCTTACTACCGGGTGGCGACGGCCGTCGCCGTCGCGTCGGGCGACGTGCGACGACGGTGGAACCCGTTCGTGAACCCAGGCCTGGCGCAGCGTGTCCTCGCCGGCCAATACCCAATCGCCGACCGCAAGTGCCGTGCCTTCCTCCAGCAGCGAGCGCACGAGCCGTGGTAACGGCCGCGCGCCAAACTCCCGTACGCCGTCGTGCAGGCGAACGGATTCGCGATGGACTTCCGCGACCCGCGACAGGTTGATTCCTACGCCTTCCGGAACGCTCAGCGACGCTGCGCGATTTGCCAGCGCCGGTGTGAGTCCCAGCGGCGACAACACTTCGAATTCGAATTCGACCATGATGAGATCTGATCCTTCGTTTCTCGCGGCGCGCGCGACAACGCGCAAGCGCCAAAGAACTCCGGCGCACTTCGCGCGGAGCTACCAGGAGTAACGTCGGTGGCGCGCCGGAACGACGGCGCGGGAACTTCAGGCGATCAGGTCAGGCGGCAGCCGACAGGAAAGGCGTGGCAATGGGCTTCATACGACTTCTCCTGTGGTTGGGTTGACGGGAGGGGCTATGCGACGGAATCGCGAAGCGGCGCGATTCTGGCACGCCGCGACGCCGCCCGTCAATGTCCGCGGACACCGTTCAGGCGCTTGCCTCGTTCAGTGTCGCTACCGCGTCCGCATCGAGGCTCAAGCGGGTGGCGGCCATCAGCTCGTCGAGCTGGGCAACCGAGGTCGCGCTGGCAATGGGCGCGGTGACTCCAGGACGCTGCATGAGCCACGCCAGCGCCACCTGCGCCATCGTCGCGCTACAACGATTCGACACCGCGTCCAGCGCGGCCAGGATGCGCAGGCCGCGCGGATTCAGGTATTTCTGCATTCCGGCGCCGCGCGGGCTCTTGGCAAAATCCGCTTCGCCGCGATACTTGCCGGTCAGGAACCCGGCGGCGAGCGAAAAATAGGTGACGACGCCGATGTTTTCTTGGATGCACAGCTCGGCGAGCGCGCCTTCGAAGGCGGTGCGTTCGTACAGGTTGTAGTGCGGCTGCAGCGTTAGATACCTTGGGTATCCGTGCTGCGCACTCGCCGCGAGCGCCTGGCCCAAACGCTCCGCAGTCAGGTTGGAAGCGCCGATCGCCTTCACCTTGCCCTGCTTAATCAGCCGCGCGTAGGCTTCGAGCGTCTCATCGAAGGGCGTCTTGTCGTCGTCCCAATGCGACTGGTAGAGGTCGATCGCGTCTAGCCCCAAGCGCCGCAGCGAAGCGTCGGCCGCCTGCATGATGTAGTCCGCGCGAAGGCATCGGTACCCCAATCCCATGTCGGAGCCGACCTTGGTCGCGATGACCACGTCGTCGTGCCTTCCGCGCTGTGCGATCCACCGGCCGATGATGGCTTCGGATTCGCCTCCCTGATGGCCCGGTACCCAGCGCGAGTAGGAATCGGCCGTGTCGATGAGGTTGCCGCCGGCCGCGACAAATGCGTCGAGCAGTCGGAACGACGTGGGCTCGTCGGCCGTCCAGCCGAAGACATTGCCCCCGAACGCGAGCGGCGCCACTTCGAAACCGGTGTTTCCGAGCTTGCGTTTTTGCATTGCCTGCCTCCTGTCACGCTGATCGCGCATGGTACTAGCCCGGCGGGCGCGACGGGTGGCGCATGCGACAATGTCGCCCTCGACCCAGGAAACTCGTTGAAGACCCCGAAGCGACTCGAACCCCTCGTCCACGAAGGCATGATCGACGCCGTGATCCGGCAGTTGATGAGCGGCAAGGAAGCCACCGTGTATGTCGTCCGCTGCGGCGAAGAATTGCGCTGCGCGAAGGTATACAAGGAAGCCAACAAGCGCGGCTTCCGGCAGGCCGCGTTATATCAGGAGGGCCGCAAGACCAAGAACAGCCGCGAGGCGCGCGCGATGGCCAAGGGCACGCGCTTCGGCCGCCAGGCCCAGGAAGAGGCATGGCAGAGCGTGGAAGTCGATACGCTGTACCTGCTCGCAGCGGCAGGTGTTCGCGTGCCCAAGCCTTTCGGCTTCATGCACGGCGTGGTGCTGATGGAACTGCTGACCGACGCCGAAGGCAACGCCGCGCCGCGCCTGAACGACCTGATGCTAAGCGAAGCGCTGGCGCTGGAATTTCATGCCGTCCTGATCCGCGAGATCGTGCGCATGCTCTGCGCCGGCATCATCCACGGCGACCTGTCGGAATACAACGTGCTGGTCGACCGCACCGGCCCGGTGATCATCGACCTGCCGCAGGCGGTCAACGCCGCGGGCAACAACAACGCCTCCGCCATGCTGCAGCGAGACGCGGCCAACATCACGACCTACTTCAGCCAGTTCGCGCCCACACTCGCCGCCACCCAGTACGGCAAGGAAATATGGGCGCTGTACGAGCGCGGCGCACTGCACGCCGATACCGATCTCACCGGCCACTTCGCGGCAAGCACGGCGCCGGTCGATTTGCAGGGCGTGATGCGCGAGATCAGCGACGTGCGCAAGGAACACGAGGAGCGGGAACGCTACAAGGCCGAGCTCGCGGAGCGGTAGATCCCGCCGACTGCACTCTGCCATGTTCCGGGACCGCGGCTACGCTAGTCCGAAGACGATCCGGCCGTTTCTTGAGTAACAGCGTCGTCACAGTTTTCCGCGCACGTGTCTGGCGCCGGTGTTGGCTCGGCGTCCGTGGGCGCTGCCGGCAAGTCCCGCGCCGCGGCGATGCCCAGCAGTTCGATGGCGGCGCGGACGGTTTCGTCGCGAATTCGCGCCTGCATCTGCGCTGACGACCCTCCGCACAATACGCGGCAGAGATTGGTCGTCGGATCCTCGAAGTCGCAATGCGACGCGTCTTTCAACGCCAGCCTGCGCACCAGATGCGGCAGCGCCCGGGCGATGTCGCGGCCGCTGCCGAAGAGATTGCAGCTGGACGCACCTCCCAGCAGCACGATCGCCGGCGCATCGAGTTGCGCCGCGGCTTCGCTTCCGGACCCGGTGCGGTCGACGGGATCGAGCCCGATCCATCCGGCCAATCCCGGCATCTTCGCCGCCGCCAACACGGTGGCGAGGCCACCCGCCGACGTGCCGATGAGGACCAGCCGCGAGCGACTGGGCGGAAACGCACCGATGCTGCCAGCCTGGAGTTTGTCCACGAGTTCGACGATTGCGTCACCGTTGCCCCACAAGTCCATGACGTTGGGCAGGTCCGGGACCACCGCCGTCACGCCCGATTCCGCCAACGCCCGACCGAGGTCGCGATGACGGATACGCGAACGGGTGAAGCCATGCGCGATGATGGCCACGCCGGCGGACACGCCGTCACCAGGCCGATAGATGTCGACGACGCCCTCGAAACCCGCATATTCGATGGACGCCGTGTCCTTGGTGTACGTCGTCGCCCAAGCGGGCGCGCAGATCCCGGCAACGAGCAGGGCGAACAGGATGGCGGAAGTCGTTCGAAGCGGCAGCATCGGTTCCGGTGGCGGTAGGCTCGCGCAAGGGTAGCATTTGCGCGACCCCGGCGATGCGTGATATTGAACCGGTCGCCCCAACCCTACTGAAGACCTGCCCATGGATCGCCATTCCCCTGCCCTAGCCACTTTCACGTTCGTCGCACTGATGGCCGGCGCGCCACTCGTGCTCGCCGCCGAAGTCCCTGCCGCAGCCGACCCGGAGATCGCGCGCCTGGTCCGGGATGTATCCCAGTCGCGGCTTGAGACGACCATCCGCACGCTGGCCGGGTTCGGCACCCGACACTCGCTCTCCGCCACCGACGATCCGAAGCGCGGCATCGGCGCCGCGCGGCGCTGGATAAAGGCCAGGCTCGACGCTTGCGCCGCGGAAGCAGGCGCGCGGCTCAAGGTCGAGTTCGACGAATTCGTGCAGGAACCTTCGGCGCGCGTACCCAAGGCTGTACCTATGGTCAACGTCGTCGCTACACTGGAAGGCGTCGATCCCGTCGCCAAGGCACGCACGCTGGTGGTGTCCGGGCACTACGATTCGATGTGCAGCAACGTGATGAACTCGGAATGCGACGCGCCGGGAGCCAACGACGACGCGTCGGGTACCGCCGTCGTGATGGAGCTGGCGTGCGTATTCGCCAAGAGCCGCTTCCCCGCCACGCTGGTGTTCATGGCCGTGGCCGGTGAGGAACAGGGGCTGCTGGGTGCCACGCATTGGGCCAAGGTCGCCCATGAGCGCGGCGTGAACGTGGAGGCGATGATCACCAACGACATCGTCGGCAACGCGCATGACGATACCGGCCGCCGGGACGCGTCGATATTGCGATTGTTCGCGGAAGGCGTTCCCGCCGACAAGCAGGTCAGCGAGGAATGGCAGCAGAGGCTGGCTACGGGCGGCGAGAACGACTCCGCGCCGCGCGAGCTGGCGCGCACGATTCGCGACGCCGCCCTGCGGTATGTGCCTGAGATGACGGTCAAGATCGTGTATCGCCGCGACCGCTACCTGCGGGGCGGCGATCACATCCCGTTCCTCGCGGAAGGATTCACGGCCGTGCGCTTCACCGAGGCGCACGAGGATTTTCGCCATCAGCACCAGGACGTGCGCATCGTCGACGGCGTGCAGTTCGGCGACCTGCCGCAATTCGTCGACTTCGAATACCTGTCCCGCGTCGCGCGCGTGAACGCAGCCGCGCTGGCATCGCTGGCGAGCGCCCCATCCGCACCTGTGGGTGTGCGCATCGAGACGATGCGGCTGGAAAACCAGACGACGCTGTCCTGGCGCGCCAATCCCGAGCCTGGGATCGCCGGCTATGAGATCGTCTGGCGCGAGACCACGGCCCCCTTCTGGCAGGGCGCCGAGTTCGTGGGCAACGTCACCCGTGCAAGCGTGCCGATGTCCAAGGACGATTACCTGTTCTCGGTTCGCGCCGTCGGCGGCGGCGGCCAGCGCAGCATGGCCACCTACCCGCTGACGCTGCGCAACCCGCAGGCGGCGCCGGCGAAGTGAATTAGGCCGCTCCGGACCGCCATCCGCGCGGTCCGTCACGCGCAAACTCGCGCGTTTCATCCGGCGTAGCCGGTTTTCGTCGCCCTTGGCGGGGATTCCGTCGCCTGCGCCTTGAGGCGCCCTGCCCCCCTGCCTAGGATTCGTTCCAACGGCCCGGCGCCCGGAGAAGAGGGAGCCGAAAAACCGGTGAATCCGAATTGGCCCGACGCTGCATCCAATCAGTACCAGCACACGACTCACTAGGAGAACACGATGAAAAGCTATCAACCCTCGACGCCCCGCACCGCGTTTGGCTTCCTGGCCGCCGCCTTGACCGTCGTCACGTTCAGCCTCTCGGTCGTGGCACCGGTGACCCTCGTCGCCCAGGCCGACACCGGCGCCAGCGCGGTCCCAACGGTGACCGCCGGCACAATCACCCGCCTGCAAAGCTAGCGTCAGCGGGCGAGCAAATCGCTTTTCGCAGTCGTCGGCCCCTCCCAGACGAGCGACTGCAGAAGGGCCGAGCACACCCCGCTCGGCCCTTCGCCTTTCTGCCAGTGCGCCATCACGACAACAGAATGGCAGGGAAAATGAGCAGCAGGAGCGCCGTGGCCATGAGTACCGTGTAGGCCGCGGCGACACAGAGGCTGCGCAAGAGGCCGCCCCACCGCGATCCCCCATAGATCGCATGCTTGCTGCGCAGGATGTAGGCGACCAGCCACGCCAGGATCATCCAGCGCAGAAATGCAACCGGAATGAGTATCGCGACGATCGCAGCCAGGAACATGACGCTGTGCAGGTGCGTCGCGTAGACCAGGT
>Ga0207645_10000103_pt1 | contig 62417 bp, 51 predicted proteins | sample KBSM53metaG_FD_184331 | JGI IMG/M metagenome (GOLD analysis project Ga0207645, IMG submission 184331) | Miscanthus rhizosphere microbial communities from Kellogg Biological Station, Michigan, USA - KBS M5-3 metaG (SPAdes) (version 2) | ecosystem: Host-associated > Plants > Roots > Rhizosphere >...
GGTCCCAAGGGTCCGGCTGTTCGCCGGTTAAAGTGGTACATGAGCTGGGTTCAGAACGTCGTGAGACAGTTCGGTCTGTATCCGCTGTGGGCGTTGGAGTGTTGAGGGGTGCGGACTCTAGTACGAGAGGACCGAGTCGGACGACCCGCTCGTGTCCCGGCTGTGCCGCCAGGCGCAACGCCGGGTAGCGATGGTCGGCGCGGATAACCGCTGAACGCATCTAAGTGGGAAGCCGCCCCCGAGATGAACACTCCCGGAGCTTCGAGCTCCCTGAAGGGCCGTCGGAGACGACGACGTCGATAGGCCGCCCGTGGACGGTGGGCAACCACCTCCGAGCGCAGCGGTCCTAATCGCCCGTGCGGCTTGACTACTCCCAGCACGACTTCGGTCACGCTGGAATGATTCTCAACCGCAGAGCACGCAATATATGAGTGCGCATCGCACACACGATGCGACCACGTCTACCTCTTCCTCTTCTTTTCGCTTCATCAGCGTCAGCCGAATAAAAAAAATTCGCCGGCGATTAGAGCGTAGGGGCCACACCCGTTCCCATCCCGAACACGGTCGTTAAGCCCTACAGCGCCGATGGTACTCCGACCGAGAGGTCGCGGGAGAGTAGGCCGTTGCCGGCACCTCAAGACGGGTCACCCTAACGGGTGGCCCGTTTTTTTCTCCCGTCCCACCCATGCTTCGCTATCTCGGGCTCGCGACAGGGGCCGCAGCAGGCGCCCTCCTCATTCGTGAGCGCCAACGCCGCCTCGCCGCCGAGCGGCTCGCCGCCGCCGTGCTCGAAACCCTCCTGCGCGCGATCGACGCCAACGATGGGCAAACCGGCGCGCACGTCCGGCGCGTCGCTCGTTATGCACTCATCCTCGCCGACGCCGCCAACTTGGGCGAGCGCGCGCTCCGGACCGTCGAGCGCATCGCCCTCTTCCACGACGTCGGCAAGATCGACGAGGCGCTGTTCGACATCATTCACGACGACTCGAAGTTGACCCCCGCGGAACGCGAGGCCGTACGCACGCATCCGGAGCGCGGCGCCAACGTGCTGGCCCCGCTGGCGGCGTTCTACCCCGATCTGCCCACCGGCATACTCTCACACCACGAGCGGTGGGACGGGACGGGATATCCGCGCGGCCTTCGCGGCACGGCGATCCCTCTCTCGGCGCGAATCGTCTCGATCGCCGACGCATTCGACGCGATCACCTACGGCCGCCGGTATCGCTCGGCACGTGGTGCCGACGAAGCAGCCGAGAAATTGATGGCGGGTCGCGGAACTCAGTTCGATGCTGATCTCGTCGACCTGTTCCTGTCCCCATTGGTGTTCGATCGGGTGATCGCAACCTTGCGCGACGACCACGGGCCGAGCCCGCGACGTGCGCCGCGGTCCAAAACGCAAACTGAGCGCTCAGTGCCGAAGCTCGAGTTCAGGTGGCGGACGACAACTCCCTCGCCGCGCGCTCTGGATCCGTAGCGGCAAAGATCGCCCGGATCACCGCGACCCCTCGGGCTCCGGCGCCTAACGCCTCCCGATAGTTCGATGCGTTGATTCCGCCGATCGCGACCGCTGGCAACGCCGCGAGCTGCGCGAGGCGCGTGAGCTCGGAGAGGCCGACTGCGACACCGACGTCGGCCCTGGTCGTGGTCGGAAAAACGGGGCCGATCCCCACGTAGTCGGCTCCCGTGGACGATGCGACGTCGCCGTCCGTTCCAACCGAAACTCCGATGATGAACCCAGGTGGCACCACTCGACGGAGCGCCTGCGCCGGAATGTCGCCGACGCCGATGTGCGCACCAGCCGCGCCGGCAGCCAACGCAACGTCCGCGCGGTCGTTGACGATCACGGGAACCGGGAGCGACACCAGCGCGCGGGCTGCGACGAGCAGGTCGCGCGGATCCAGATCCTTGAGTCGAAGCTGGATCATGGTCGTACCGCCGCGCACAGCGGCGGCTGCACGCGCCCGAAGACCCTCGATGCCGTCGCGGAGGTCGTCGGTGATGGCGACCAGTCGTAGGGAATCGGGAATCGGGAATCGGGAATCGCTCAACGACGGGCTGGTGGAAGGCTGCTCGTGCTGGTGGCTATCGACCACCCGGTATGCGTGGTGGCGGGTGCAACTACCTCGCCGCGGGACGCGGCGGATGGTCACGGCGGATCTGCGCGCGCGCTTCCGTGTGCTCGGCGTACGTCTCGCGAAACTCGTGGTGCCCATCCGGAGCCGCGACGAAGTACAGGTACGGAACGCTTGCCGGGTAGAGCGCGGCCTCGATGCTCGCGGCGCCGGGTGAAGCGATCGGCCCTGGCGGGAGGCCGGCGTGCTTGTACGTGTTGTAGCGCGAGTCGATCTCGAGATCCTTGTACAGCACGCGGTCGACATGCCTGCCTAACGCATACTGCACGGTCGGGTCGGCCTGCAGGAGCATTCCGCGCTTGAGGCGGTTGTGATACACCGCGGAGATGACGGGCCGCTCCTCCGCCAGCCGCGCCTCCTTCTCGATGATCGAGGCCAGCGTGATGACGTCATGACGCGACATCGCGAGTGCCTGGACACGGCTGGTCCACTCTGGTTTCCAGACCTTCTCGAAGCGAGCGACGAGCATGCCGACGGCTTCTCCGGGCGAAGTGCCTTCGGCGAACGTATAGGTGTCGGGGAACAGGTATCCCTCAAGCGTCGGCGTCGGGATATCCAACCGACGGCGAAGTGCCGAGTCGCTCGCAGCCGACAACACGGACTCCGGCGGGACCGAGAGAGCGCGGCCGAGAAGCGGCGCGATGCTCGAGAGCGCAAAGCCCTCGGGGATCGTCACGGTGTGAACGAGCCCCTTCCCGCGGGTGAGGGCGTCCAGCACGGTACTCCACGATGCGCCGCGGTCGAGCACGTAGGTTCCCGCTTTGAGATCGCGATCCCGGTGGCGTGCCGACGCGTACAGCCGAAACAGTCGCGGCGAGGCGATGATCCTGGCGCGGGCGAGCGAGTCGACCGCTGCGCTGAAGCTCGACCCGGAGGGAATGGTCACCCGGACGGTGCCGTCGTTCGATGAGCCGCAGCCCGTGCCGGTGACGACCAGAATGGCCGCCATGGCAGGCATGCAGCGCCTAACGAGTAAGCGAGAGCGCATGTTGCAGAAGGACGGTGGCCGCGAGCGAGTCGACGTCGCCTCGTCGGCCGCGAGTCGAGCCGCCGAGCTCGCGGACGGTGCGAAGCGCGACCGCGGTGGTGTACCGCTCGTCCACGAGACGCACGGGCAGGCCGGTCCGTTTCTCGAGCTCGGCCGCAATGTGGCGGACTTCCGCGGCACGTGGGGTGTCGTCGCCATTCTCGTCGAGCGGCAGCCCGACGACATACCCCTGGACCTCGAGCGCCTCCCCGCGCCGGATCATCTCGGCAATCGGCGGCCGCTTCCCACGCCGACGTTCGATAAACCCGGCGGGCGATGCGATCGTGCCGGTGGGATCGCTCACAGCGAGACCAATTCGTCGGTCGCCATAGTCAATGGCGAGTAGCCGCATCGTCGGGAATCGGGAATCGGGAATACGAATCGCGGAATCGAACCTCGCCGTTCGAGCTGATGGCTGATGGCTGATGGCCGACGACAGGGAGGCTTAGCCTCCCTGCGCCATCTGCACAAAGAATTCCTTGTTGTTCTTCGACCGCATGAGCTGCTTGAGCAGGAACACGATCGATTCATCCGCTGGCATGTCGCCCAGAAAGTTACGCAGGAGGAACACTCGGTTGATCTCCTCCTGAGTCAGCAGAAGCTCTTCCTTGCGTGTGCCCGACTTGTTGATGTCGATTGCCGGGAAGATGCGGCGGTCCGCGATCTTCCGGTCGAGCACGAGCTCCATGTTTCCGGTTCCCTTGAACTCCTCGAAGATCACCTCGTCCATTCGGGACCCGGTCTCGATGAGCGCGGTGGCGACGATGGTGAGCGACCCGCCCGCCTCGATGTTTCGGGCAGATCCGAAGAACCGCTTGGGCTTGTACAGCGCCGTGGATTCTACCCCGCCAGAGAGAATTTTGCCCGTGTGCGGCGCAATCGTGTTGTGCGCCCGGGCAAGCCGGGTGATGGAGTCGAGCAGAATCACGACGTCCTTGCCGTGCTCGACGAGCCGCTTCGCCTTCTCGATCACCATGTCGGCAACCTGGACGTGGCGGTCGGCCGGCTCGTCGAACGTGGAGCTGATGACCTCCGCGCGCTCCACGCTCTGAAGCATGTCCGTTACTTCTTCAGGTCGCTCATCAATGAGCAGGATGATGAGCGACACCTCCGGGTGATTGGCGGCGATCGCGTTCGCCATTTTCTGCAGCAGAATCGTCTTGCCAGCACGCGGCGGCGCGACGATGAGGCCGCGCTGTCCCTTGCCGAGCGGCGTGATGAGGTCGACCACGCGCATGCTGAGATCGCCGTCCTCCAGCCGCAGCCGCTCGTCGGGATAGCGCGGACGAAGGTTGTCGAACGCGACGCGCTGTTTGGCGACTTCCGGGGAATCGCCGTTGATGGATTCGACCTTCAAGAGGGCCAAGTACCGCTCCCATTCCTTCGGCGGCCGGACCTGACCGAGCACCGCATCGCCGGTGCGCAGGTCGAACCGCTTGATCTGTGAGGGTGAGACGTAGATGTCGTCGGGGCCGTACAGGTAGTTCCAATCCTGACTTCGCAGGAACCCGTAGCCTTCGGGGAGAATCTCGAGAACGCCTTCACCCCGGAGCACCGTCTCGGCGTCGAGCAGGTTTTGCTCGATGCGAAAGATGAGATCCTGCTTTCGGAGCCCCGAGGTGTTGGCAATGTTGAGTCCTTCGGCCAGCTCCTGCAGCTCGGCGACGGACTTCCGCTTCAGTTCAGCGATATCCACGGGCTTAGGAATCCGGGCGACAGCGGGCCGCGGCGTTAGGTATGCCGAGCGCCCAGGTGGGATGAGGAACGACGCGCGGAGGGAGGAGAGGCGGTTGGGGCGAGGCTCGACGGCCGCGACTCGCCAGAGGAAAAGCTACGAGCGGGTACGTCGAGGACGGCCAAGCTATTACGCGCTCGGAACAGGGTCAAGTACAATGGCGACCGAGCGGATCAGAACCCGATGTAGCGGAACGGTCGTTTTTTGATATCGGCGAAGAGCTCGGTCATCTGCTTCGACATTTCAGCGGTCTGCACGGCGATGATCGAGTCCTGGCCGAAGCGCGCGAGCGAACCGTCCGGGGACGAGAGCAGCGCAGCCGTAATAGATAGCTCATCGCGGAGGTCGGCGACCGTACTGATCAACGTCGAGTCCCGTCGGAAGCGCCCGAAAGAGCTGCGATTGCTCGCAAGCAAGGCGCGCACGGAGTCGGCCCGCGCGTTCGCAGCGCGCGCGCGCGCGATGATCTGACCGCGTTCCAGGGCGAGCCCCAACGTGCCTTTGCTGGACATGGCTCGTTCGGTGAATCGCGACGCGTTGTCGAGCAATGTCTCGAATCGCTTGGGCGCGTCGAGCCCCGTGAGCGCGCCGATCGTCCCGCGCGCCGACGCCAGGGACGACGAAAGCACCTTCACGTTGGCCACCAGGTCGGGAATCTCCTTCGCGACGTCCCCATAGCTCGCCGCGAGCGCCTGCACGTCGGCCGCGGCGACGCCGGGAATCGTGTCGTCCTGCGGAACCAGAGGTGCATCGCGCGTGCCGACGGTGACCGCGAGGACAGTCTGGCCCATTATGCGCGTGCCGGTGCCGACTCGCGCGACGGAGTTCTCGCGGATCTGGTCGCGATACTTCGCGAGGACCTCGAACTCGATGATGACCCGACGCGATGTGTCGGCGGTCGGAGGCGCGAAGTGGACACTTTTAACGCGGCCCACCTTGGCGCCGCTGATCCAGACCTCCGTGCCACCCAGGACGTTTCGCGCGCTGGCGAACGCGGCGTAGTACCGCACGGTGCCCCCGTGGAGCATCCCGAGCCGGGCGTATTTCAGGGTGGCTGCCGTCGTGCCGAGGAGGACGCCAAGGGTGATGGCGCCGGGGAGAAGATCTCGCCAGCGGAGAGCGCGGTAAGGCACGATGGCGCGGGAAGCAAGCCCCGCGCCAGCTATCAGCCGATGGCTGATAGCAAAACGGGGCCGCGACCGCAGGCCGGTGGCCCCTTGAACACGCGCTCGACAGGATTCGAACCTGTGACCTTCGGCTCCGGAGGCCGACGCTCTATCCAGCTGAGCTACGAGCGCACAACGGACGTCATGCGGCTGACGCCGTGAAGATTATCGGGGCGGGAAGGGTGACACAAGTTCGCGTCACGTCGACGGATGGCCGTCGTGACGCGCGGCGCGCCGCACGAGTCCCAGTGGTGTGAAGCCGTGGAAGTCCGCGCTATCCGCGCCAGCCGCAAACGCCTCAGGGGCGTCGAGTCGACCGTTGCCGGGCGATGCCGCCTACGTTGTCCGGCAGCCGATCTTTGGCAGCACCGACGACGTTGCCGGCTACCAGCTGCTTTGCCATCCCGCGGCGATCGAGCCGTCCGCCAATCGGGGCGTCCGACGGCCCGTCGTGCCGTCGATCGTTCGCGCCTGCATCGACCTCGGACTCGAGAAGCTGACTTCCGGTCGTCCGGCGTTCATGGGCTTCACGCGCGAGATGCTGCTCACGCGCGCGTACACGCCGATGCCCCACGATGCCGTCATCGTCGCCGTACCAATCGGCGTGAAGTCGGACGGCGCCCTGGAGCAGGCGTGCGAGGAGCTGATCGACGACGGATACACGCTCGCGCTGGATGACTTCGAGTGGAGCTCGTACTGCCGACGGCTTCTCGAGTTGGCGTCGATCGTGAAGGTCGACGTCTCGAATCAATCACCGGCGAGGCTCGATGATCTCGCGCAGCGGCTTGCCATATACGACGTTCGCCTCCTCGCCAAGCGCGTCGAGACAGCCGAGACGCGCGCCACGTGCGCAGGATTGGGCTACGAGCTCTTTCAGGGGCGCTACTATGCGCACGCTGAGGTGGTGGCGAGCCGCGAGCTGACGAGCGACGAGATGTGCATCGTGCGCGCCGTGAACGTCATGCGCGATGATTGGAGCCACACCGGACCGGGCGCGGACTCCAGCGCCGATCCTGTTCTCGCCGACCTCCTTCGCATCGTCAACTCGACGGCACGTGGGACTACGAGCCGCGAGGTGTTTCACCTCGCCGTGCAGCGTGCTCGAATGTGTGAGCTGCTGGGCGGACCAAGCTGTTGGGATGGCGAGTCGCGCTCGCTGTTTCTCGTCGGGCTCCTGTCGCTGCTCGATGCGGTTTCCGGGACGCCGATGGCGGATTTGCTGAAAGCCATCGCACCGGCTCCGGCGCTTCGCGACGCGCTGGTATCGCGTGTCGGCCCATACGCGGTCGCATTGTCATTGACCGAAGCGTACGAACAGGGTTTATGGGCGACGGTCGGGCGGCTCGCACAGCGCATGGGAATCGAAGCGGCGCACGTCGCAACGTGTTACGTGGAGTCACTCGCGTGGACGCGCGATCGGTTGCGATCGCTCGCCATTGCCTAACTAGGCGACCTCGATCCGGCGCGGGCCGTTCAGCTTGTTCCGCAGCGTGCGAACGCTGATGCCGAGGAGTTGGGCGGTGCGCGTACGGTTGTTCTTCGTCACTTCGAGTGCCCGCAGGATGAGCGCTCGCTCGGCTTCATCGATGTTGAGTGACGTGAGCACGACCGCGCCGGGTGGAATCGGCGCGGCGCCACCGTGATCCGTGGAGCCGATAGCGGTCAGTTGGCGGCGCGGTGTCTCGTTCGCTCGCTGCAGTCGCGCGAAGTCGAGGGCCCGCTCCACGGCGAGTTGGAGCTGCTGTGGATTGACCGGCTTCGGAATGAAATCGACCGCGCCAGCCTTCATGGCCGTCACGGCCTGCTCGATACTCGCGCAATTTGTGAGCACGATCACCGGCACAGCGTGGCGCTCGCGCTGCAGTAGCGTTAGGAACTCCGACCCGGTCATCCCCGGCATCCCGTCATCGTAGATGACGAGATCCACGCGCTCGCGGGCGAGCACCTGCAGGGTCTCCACAACGTTGTCTGCACTGAGGACGCGATGACCGGCCCGATTCAGTGTAGCTTCGAGTAGTAACCCGACGGACGATTCGTCGACGTGAAGGATCGTGGGCATGTGCGGTTAGCAGACGCCTGTCTGCCTATCACCGCAACGCGTCGAGCGCCTGCCGACCAGCGAGCGGTTGGCGTGTGTGATCTGCGTCAGTTGGACGCGACGCCGGAAAGCGGGAATCGCACCGCGAAACGCGAGCCGGTGCTGTCCGACGACTCCAGTGACACGGTGCCGCCGTGCGTCTGCGCCACCCACGACGCGATGGCTAACCCGAGACCCGCGCCGCTCGTTGCCGAGGCGCGTCGGTCACGATCCGATCGGTAGAACCGATCGAAGATGTGCGGTTGTGCCTCCGCTGGAATTCCCGGGCCCGTGTCGGCGACCGTGACGAGGTAGTAGCCATTTTGTCGGTGGGCCGACAGCGTCACGTCGCCCCCGGGCGGCGTGTACTTGATGGCGTTGTCGAGCAGATTGACGAAGAGCCGGCGCAGGAGCGCTTCGTCACCGCGGAAGGGAAGGTCCTCGCTTCCGGTGAACGCGAGAGCGACGTGCTTCCGCTCGGCGAGCGAACGCACCGCGCGAACCGAGTCTGCCGCGACTTCCCCGAGGTAGACCTCACGTGGCACCATGATGGGGTCGCCCGCCTCCGCGCGCGCCAGCAGGAAGAGGTCATCGACGATTTGCTTCAGCCGGCCGCTCTCGCCGCGGACGCGCTCGAGGGCCTCGCGCAGCTCCTCTGGGGATCGCGTGTCTCGAGACAGCGCAAGCTCCGCCTCGCCGCTGATGATGGCGACGGGCGTGCGCAGCTCGTGCGAGGCATCCGCCATGAGCCTACGCTGCTCCTCGAACGAGTTGTCGAGTCGCTCGAGCAGGTCGTTGAGCACAGCGGCCAGACGGCCGAGCTCATCACGCGGGTTCGGCACGGCGACGCGCTCGTGCAGCGACGTCGCGCTGATTCGCGCGGCCTGCTCTGCGATCGCGGATACGGGCTCGAGGCTCTTCCGCGCGAGCAGGCTGCCGCCGGCTGTCGCCACTAACAGCATGAGCGGAATTCCCAGCCCGAGTGCATAACGCGCCTCGCGCATCGTCGTTTCCTGCGACTCGAGCGATCGCGCCGCGCCGATGACGATGTCCCTGCGTCCCAGCCGGTAGGGAAGGGCGACCACGCGCACCGGACCACCATCGCCGAAGCCGGTGGCGAACGTCGTCGGGTCGCCGGGTTTCGTGCGTGCGAGAATCGTGCGAAGGTCCGGGAGCTGTTGTGCGGCGTGTGTGCGAGGAGGCGTGGATCTCCTTCGCGCGACGAGATCGACCATCGACATCTCATTCGTCTGGCGGTCGAGCACCGTGACGGCGATGTCGCGGAGCCGAAATTCCTCCAGCACGTCATCGATGATGGTGTCGAACGGCTTGCCGCTTACGCGTTCGAACTCCATCGCGCCGGCAACGGCGCCGGCGGTCTCGGCGAGGTACTCATCGATGCGCTGCTGCGTTGTATGTCCGAGAAACGCATAGCCGGCGAGCGCGAACACTGAGATGAGCAGGGCGAACGCTCCCGCATACCACGCCGAGAGGCGCGTGCGAATGGAGGCCGCGGCTTTCATGCCGCTCAGTCTTCCACGTCGAGACGCGGAGGAGTCGAACGTCCGGTTGCAACGCCGGTGCTGCGCTCGCCCCCCTCGGCCGAGAGCAGGTAGCCGGCGCCGCGGCGCGTGTGAATGAGCGGCGTACCGCCGGCGTCGTCGACCTTCTTTCGGAGTCGGTTGATGTAGACCTCGATCGCGTTCGAGAACGGATCATGGTTGGCATCCCAAACATGCTCGCACAGTTCCGCGCGACCGATCACGCGGCCGGCGTTTCGCGCGAGGTACTCGAGCATCACGTATTCCTTGGTCGTGAGCGGAATGCGCCGCCCGCCGCGAGCGACGTCCTGGCCTCGCGTATCGATGACCAGATCGTCGATGGTCAACGTCGTTGGCAGCAGTGCGGGCATCCGCCGCAGCAGTGCGCGCAGCCGAGCGTAGAGCTCGTCGAGCTCGAACGGTTTGACGAGGTAATCGTCGGCGCCCGCGTCCAGCCCCGTGACGCGATCGGTGATGGCGTCGCGCGCTGTCAGCATCAGGATCGGCACGGCGCGACCTTTCGTGCGCAGCGTTCGGCTGACATCGAGGCCGCTCTGCTTCGGAAGGTTCACGTCGAGAATCAGCGCGTCGTACTCGTTGACCGATGCCTGATAGACCGCATCGGTTCCGTCATGGGACACGTCCACGGCGTAGCCCTGCTCACGGAGGCTGCGGGCCAGCACGTCGGACAGTTTCGTGTCATCCTCAACCAGCAATAACCGCATGGTTCGTTTGCCTCGTGTGCGTTGCGAATACGTTAACCGTCGTTTAGCTCGTGCCCCGCATCATCACTCCAACAACCGCGGCCCGCTCTGGCAACGGTTACGAGGACACGCTGCCGCATGATGCGGCTGCTTTCAACATTGGAGGAGAGAATGCTCGCACGCAACGCACTGGCTCTTGTGGTTGCTACTGCCCTGACCGCCGCGGTCGCTGGCGCTCAGCAGCCGAAGTCCACCACGCCGACGAAATCCTCGGCGACGCAACAGGCCCCCGCCGCGAAGTCGTCGTCGAAGACGACGACCGCCCAGGCGCTCCCGGTCAGTGCCGATTCCGCGAAGAAGATCGTGGCTGCCAACGAAGCCGGTGCCACGGTGACGTCGGCGAAGCTGCATCACGCTTCGGGCAAGGCGTACTACGAAGTCGGCTACAAGATGAAGGGTGCGTCACACACGCAGCACGCCACCGTCGATGCGAACACGGGCGCGTTCGCGCAAAAGCCCGCGTCGACGACGAAGTCTTCGACGAAGAAGTCTTCCTGACCGGCGACCTGACCGGCGCCATAGACGGTGTCTTCCGTACTTCCGCCCGGGCGCGCCAGGCGTGCGCGTCCGGGCACCGCCGGCGCCAGCGTTAGGCCGAATTCTTCTCACGCGCAACCGCGAGTTCGCCGTGAGCCCCCGGTTGAGGCGGGGCCGGCGGCCGCACCGAGTCTCTTGCGCGCCACTCGAGCCGGGGTCGAGCGCAGCTCCATCCGCGGATGGATCGTACCGGCGGTCGCCGTTACGCTCGGTGGCCTCGCGCTCCTCTCCCTGCACGCACAGCTCCATGCATTTCGCTACCGTCAGGTCGCCGTGGCGGTCCGGTCACTGCCCGCCCGATCGCTGATATTCGCGGGGGCGCTGACACTGGCTGCGTATGCGATCCTGCCGGCGTATGACGCGCTGGCGCTTCGCTACGTCGGTCGTCCCATCGGGTGGCGCCGGACGACATTCACCTCGCTGGTCGCCTACGGGTTCAGCCAGACGATCGGGTTAGCCGCGCTCGCCGGCGCGTCGATTCGGTATCGATTCTGGACCGCGTGGGGACTCTCAGCGGGGGAGGTCGCCGAGGGCGTCGCATTTACGACAGTGACGCTGTGGCTCGGCGTCGCGACTGTCGGTGGCGTGGCCTGCCTCGTGGGAAGCGTTCCCATCACCGGGGTGGTGCCAACGTCGCCGCTCGTCCTGCGGTCGTTAGGCGTGCTCCTCCTCGCGGTGCCTGTCGGGTATTTCGTGTGGAATGTCCGCGCACGGCGACAGGTATCGATCGGCGGCTGGCGGTTCGCGGCTCCGGGCCCCCGCCTCGCGGCGCTGCAGATCATCACGGCCAGCGTCGACTGGTTGCTGGCGAGTCTCGTCCTGTACGCGCTGCTCGCGCCATTCGGTGTCAGCGTCGGCACGCTGGTACAGGTGTTCGTGTTCGGGCAGGTGCTCGGGCTGGCGAGCCATGTACCCGGTGGCCTCGGGGTGTTCGAGTCGGTGATCCTGCTCGCGCTTCGTCCCATCGCGCCGCCCGAGGAGGTGTTGCCCGCGCTCATCGCATACCGGGCGATCTACTACCTGATTCCGTTCGCCATCGCAGTCGTCGGCCTCGCGGTGTACGAGGTGACGAAGCGGCGATCCTCCGTGGCGTCCGTCGTACGCGTCGCCGGCGGATGGGTGCCAGGCACCATCCCGTACTTCCTGAGCCTAACGACGTTCGCCGCGGGTGTGCTGCTCATGTTCTCGGGCGCGACGCCGGGGATTCATGCTCGGCTCCGTTGGCTGGACGCGTTTTTCCCGCTCGCGGTGATCGAGGTCTCGCACTTTGCTGCGAGCATGGCCGGGATGATCCTCATTCTGTTAGCGAATGGCATCCGTCGGCGATTGGACGTCGCGTACCATCTCACCGTGCTGGCGCTGGTCGTCGGCATCGTGGGCTCGCTGCTGAAGGGCGCTGACTACGAGGAGGCCATCGCGCTCATCGTGGTGCTCGGCGCGTTCCTGCCGGCGCGACGTCACTTTTTCCGTCCCGCCGCGCTCACGAGCGAGCCCTTCACGCCCGGCTGGATCGCGGCGGTAGCGCTGGTGCTCGCTGGGACGATTTGGCTCGGCGTCTTCTCGTACGGGCACGCGGTCTTCTCGCACCGGCTCCTGTGGCACTTTGCGGCCGTGGCGGACGCACCGCGGTTCGTTCGCGCCATGGCCGGCACGGCAGCGGTGATCATCGCCTTCGGGCTCGCCCGGCTTCTGCGTCCGGCGCCCGCGCGCAGCGAGCCGCCCGGTGCGGAGGACCTCGCGCGGGCGAAAGCGGTGGCGCGTCGCGGTCCGGACGTTCGCGCACACCTCGCGTTGTTAGGCGACAAGTCGCTGTTGTTCAGCGAGAGTGGCAATGCGTTCATCATGTACGCGATATCGGGCCGCAGCTGGGTCGCCCTCGGCGATCCACTCGGTCCGGAGTCCGAGCATGCCGAGTTGGTGTGGGCGTTCCGTGAGCTTGCCCTCCGCCACGGTGGCTGGCCGGTGTTTTACCAGGTGACGCGAGACCTGCTCCCGTTATGCATTGACCTCGGGCTGACAATGCTCAAGCTCGGGGAAGAAGCGCACGTGCCGCTCGCCAGTTTTTCGTTGGAAGGCGGGAGTCGGCGCGGGCTCCGCCGGACGCTCCACGATGTGGAGCGGAGCGGGACGACGTTCGAGATCGTTCCGCCCGAGCGCGTCCCGCCCCTCTTGCCGGCGCTCGAGGCAGTCTCTGACGCCTGGCTCACCGCCAAGCAAACGCGGGAGAAGGGATTCTCGCTCGGGTTCTTCGACCCGGAGTACCTCCGAAACTTCCCGATCGCGCTTGCGTGGCGCGGGGGTGAGATCGTCGCGTTCGCAAACGTGTGGACGAGCGACGTGAAGCACACGGCGTCGGTCGACCTCATGCGCTTCTCGGAGGACGCACCGCGGGGCGTCATGGAGTACCTGTTCGTCAAACTGATGCTCTGGGCCCGGGACGAGGGTTACCGCGAGTTCGACCTCGGCATGGCCCCGCTCTCCGGCTTCGAGCGTCGTGCGCTCGCACCGGCATGGCAGCGCCTTGGCGCGTTGGTGTATCGCCACGGCGAACACTTCTACCACTTCCGCGGACTGCGCCAGTACAAGGAGAAGTTCGATCCGGAATGGGAACCGCGGTATCTCGCGACTCCGGGCGGTCTCGCCATTCCGCGGATTCTGGCGAACGTGACAGGGCTCGTATCGGGCGGTCTGGTTGGCGTGGTGAGGAAATGAACGCGCGTGCAGTATCGGTGGTGGCCGCGGCATGGTTGGCGTTAGGCTCGGCATGGACGTCCCTGCGGGCGCAGAACGCAGCGGCCGTCCGGGACGATGACGTCAAGGGTCTGCCCCTGCACGAGCTGCCGTCGAAGTCGCCGTCACCCACCGCGGTCGCGATTTTCCTGAGTGGCGATGGCGGCTGGGCGGGGCTGGACCGCCGCGTTTCCGAAGATCTTGCGGCGCATGGCGTCTCGGTTGTCGGTCTCGATTCGCGATCGTATCTGATGAAGACGCGGACGCCTGACGAGGCGGCGGCCGATGTCGCCCGCATGATGCGCCACTACACGGCGCAATGGGCGGTGCAGCGCGTGGCGCTCGTTGGCTATTCGCGCGGCGCCGATATGGCTCCGTTTGTCGTCAACAGGCTCCCGAGCGATTTGCGCTCCGAGCTGGCGCTGGTGGCGCTGCTCGGGCCGGCCGAGCGCGCCAGCTTCCAGTTTCACTGGACGGACCTGCTGACCGACACGTCGAAGCCATCCGATCCCCCCATCCTCCCGGAGCTCGAGCGCCTTCGCGGAACACCGGTGCTGTGCGTCTACGGGAAGGATGAGAAGGAGTCGCTGTGCCGCCTCGCCGATACGAGCGCCGTCCACGTCGACAAGCGCAAGGGCCACCATCACTTCGACGGCGACTACGACGCGATCGCCGCCGAGATCGTCCGGCTCCTCGCGCCACTCAACGCAACCAGTCGTTAGGCCGCGCCTAACGGTCGTGAAGCGGTCTAGCGCGTGTGTGTCCGATGGTCGCCTAACGTCGCGACCGTCTGCGGGACCGGATGGAATCGATACTCGCCGCGGCGATACAGATCGTCGGCCGACTGGAAGTACGCAATCGCGTCCTCCACCAGATTGCGAGCGCCGGCGTCCGGGGTCACGACCTTGTGCATGGTTGCGTTCGCGTCGACATCGAACACCGTTGCCGCACCACGGAGCCCGAGAACCGCCAGGCGGTTATCCCGCATGAGGGCGATCTCGTTGTTGTGCGTCATGACGGCGAGGCCCGGCCGCGCATGCGAAGACAACACGTCGCGGCCGAAGAACTTCGAGTCATAGTCACCGCCTAGCAGCCCGAGGATCGTCGGCGGCACGTCCATGGACGATGCCAGCTGGTCGACTCGCACGCCTGCCGGCAGGATCCCCGGCGCGTAGAAAACCATCGGCACCGCGTAGCTCGCGAGCGGAATTTCCGCCGCCCCGTACACGCGCGCGCCGTGGTCGCCCATGAGGACGAACACCGTGCTGTCGAAGAACGCGTGCGTTCGAGCCTGGCGGACGAATCGGCCGAGCGCCCAATCAGCATACTGCACCGCGTTCACCCGCTTGTGGTCGTTGGGATCGACGGCAATTCGGCCGGCGGGATAGGTGTACGGCCGATGGTTCGAGACACTCAGGACCAGCGTATAAAACGGCCGCCCTGTCGCGTGCAGCGAATCCATCTCCGCGAGTGCCTTGTCGAAGATCGCTTCGTCGGACACGCCCCAGGCCGTGGTGAACTCACCGCTCGGGTAGTCCTTTTGCTCGATGACGTGCTGCATGCCGTTGTTCCGCATGTACGCGCCCATCCCATCGAACATCGCGCGACCGCCGTAGATGAACTCCGTGGCATAGCCGCGTGAGCGGAGCAGGGCAGGCAGCGTGAAGAGGTCCACCGATTCAGGTCGGCGTACGACCGAGATCCCGGGCAGCGGCGGGAGCGACGTCGTCGTCGCCTCGAGCGCGCGGATCGTTCGGTTTCCCGTCGAGTAGGCGCGCGTCATCAGCGTCCCCTCGCTGGCGATCGAATCGAAGTGGGGCGTTAGGCTCGCTCCGCTGTCGGGATGAAGAGCGCCGATGAACTGCGAGCCGAGGCTCTCCTCGAGCACCACGACCACATTGAGGCGGCGGACCGGACGAGTACCAGTAACGTGGCGGAGCGAGGTCCACGGCGTGAACGCGGCTGCGGGCGACGCGGCATCGGTGAGCAGCCCGCGGAGTCGCGGAAGCGTCTCGGTCGTGTCGCGTTTCGCGTACAGCGCGTCGTAGCTCGTGCCCTGACCCTGGAAGGCCTCCCAGAAGGCGTAGTAGCCGTTGGACGCGACCTCATTGAGCGCCCGATCATCCGAGACGTGTGCGAGGCTGGGCCGGGCGAGACTCGAGCCGGCCAGCAGGAGGACGACGTACGCGAGCGCGATCCCGAACCGGGTTCGCAGCGGCGCCACCGCGTCGATCGCCTTGCGAAGCGGGTGTCGCGACGCGTACACCACGGCCGTCGAGACGAGTGCGATCCCGGCGAGCATCCACCCTGTCGGATAGCTCTCCCAGATGTTGTTGACGACCTCGGTCGGGTAGATGAGGTAGTCCACCGCCACGAAGTTGAATCGCCCGTCGAACTCGGCGAAGAACACCAATTCCGCTACGGCGACGAAGAGGGCACCGGCGGTCGCCACTGCGACCGTGGCGAACAGCAGCACCCGATTCACCCGCCGGGCGAGCCAGGAAGTCGTCGCAATCGTTAGGTAGAGGGTCAGCGGCAACAGCAGCCACAGCATCACCGTCGCGTCGTACACGGCGCCGACGGCGAATGCACGCGCGACCGCGGGCCACCGTCCGGCCGGCCAGCCGCCGTGGACGGCGATCAGCAGGGCGCGCGTGACGATCGAGAGGACACAGACCACGACACCCAGGACGCCGACCGGGGCGTAGCGGGCCAACGGTGATACGTCGCGACCGTTGGGAGCCGCGACTGGAGCATCGTTCGAAGATCTCATCGCTATGGAATGTCGCGCTCGACTATTAAACGACCATGAACGCGCAAACCTGTGAACGAGCTCGGCACATTGGTTTGAGCCAATCGTTCGGCTGCCGGCGCGTTCATTAGAGGTTCAGGTGTGATGGCTAGGCTGTGAGGTGTGAAGTCCCTAACGGTTGCGGTTGCCATCTCGGCATTTGTGTCGAGCGCGTCGCTCGTGCGCGCACAACAGTGCGACACGGTAACCTCCCGCACGTCGATGAGCGCGTTCTCCGGTGTGCGCATCCATTCCGTTCGGGTCCAGACGCAGGGTCCGCCCGAGTTTCCGGGCCTCGCTCGGGCGCTCGATGGCTTGCACGTGCGTACGCGCACGGCGACCGTACGTCGCCAGATCCTGTTCAGCGCCGGTGATACGCTCGACACGCTGGCCGTGGGAGAATCGATCCGTCGGCTTCGGAGGCTCCGTTACCTGCGCGACGTGGAGCTGAGTGGCGTTCGATGTGGAGCCGGGCCGGTAGATCTCGTGCTTACGACGCGCGACGACTGGAGCGTCAAGCCGAAAGTGCAGGTACGCTCCGGCAAGTCGGAGATTGGCGTGACCGAGCGCAACCTCCTGGGCTCCGGTCGCGAGCTCTCGCTGCATGCGCGCTCACAGCAGGGGCGCGTCGGCGTGGGCTTTACGCTGAACGACCCGTGGTTCTTCAACTCGCGCTTCAGTGCGCAGCTCGGCCAGGACATGTATCGCGACGGACAGGACTGGATCGCGAACCTGCGGCTGCGCGAGGAGAGCGTCCTGGCGCCCTGGGGAGCCGAGTTGGGGGGCATCGTCTCGGCGTATGAGCCAGGACTGGTCGGCAGCGACGCATTCGAGCGCGCGTCCGGTCACCTGCTCGTGAGGCGTCGGCTCTTCGACACACGGGCGTCGGTGACGTCCCTGCTGACGGGGGTCGAGACGGAGCGTGCGGAGCTGACGGCGGGAACGAATGCGTTGATCGCCGGGCCGACCCGTGCGAATCGAAACTTCCTGGGTCTCTCGATCGGCGCTGCACGGTCGTCCGTTGCGTACGACACGCTCACGTGGATGCTGCCTAACAAGGGGATCGTCGACGTTCCGCTCTCGTTCGAGACGGAAGCGGTAGTCGGTCTCGGTCGTGAATTCGTCCGCGACGTCCCGATGATGCACGTCGATCTCTGGGCCGGCAAAGCCTGGCTCCCGTCGCGTCGGTCACTCGCGGTTGCGGATCTCTGGGCGCTGGGCTATGCGTCGAGCGGTCAGTTCGACGCGGCGACCCTCCGGGCGTCCCTCGGCTACTTTCGGGCGGCCGCGCGCGGCTTCTGGGCCACGCGCCTCACTGCCGAGCGACTCGTGAATCCAGACCCGGACGTTCGTTCGTTCGTCACGATCGATCCCACCACGCCGTTGCTGCCCGATGGAGAACGGCTGGCGCAGTCGGCGGTCGGCTTCTCGGTGGAGCGCGATGTCACGCTGTTCCCCCTTTCCAGGTCATGGGCTCTGAATGGGGCGCTCTTCGGCTCGGCATCATCGCGCTGGCAGACCGTCTCTCCCGGGGCGGAGCACACGGACGTGGGGATTCTCGGGCTCGGCTTCCGCCTGACGCCGACACGGCCGGGTCGCGCGACGGCCCGCCTCGACGTGGGTTACCCGATTTCGATATCCGGCGCACCGCTGACGAAACGGGGCCTGTATTTCGGGATCGGACTGTCGCCGTGGTGGGGCGACGATCGCCACCGGCCCAGCCGTCGCGACTGAGACGTCCCGGCTCGCCGCGTGGCCGCCACCGGGGCACCTGAGCGTTAGGTGAGCGTGTCCGGAGGTTGCATCATCGAGAAGAGCGGGGCGAGCGCTTCCACTCGGCACCAGCCGCGAGCTGGCCGAATCGCCACCATGAACTTCACGCCCGTTGGCTTCGCCAGCTGAGCGTACGCGGTCCAGAACGCGTGCTCGCGGGGAACGAAGCCCTCGTACTGCATGACCGACGTCGGGTCGGCGGCGTCGACCACGAAGGTCACCCACTGCCGTCCCGCCGGGCCTCGCAGGTGAGCGACGACGGTGGCCTGCTGCCCGAACACCGCGACTGCAAGCCCTGTCAGGGTTTGTTGAAAGTCCTCGAGTCGGTGACGCCCGATCGCGCGGCCCACTGCCGCTCGGCGGGCGACGACACCACCGCTGGCGTGCCGACGTTCCTCGAAGATCGCGTCGCCGGGCCCCGGGTGCGTCGCGGGCTTGCCTTGGTCTCCGTTCTTGGTTCCACCCATCGTCGCCTCCGGGATCGGGTCGTTATGCGGCAGCGCGGACACCCCGCAATCGTTGGAATAGCAAGGGATGGACCCTGAGTCGGTCACCATTCGACGGTACGACCACCACTTGGCGCGGGCACGCTTGTCGCATTAGTGACCTGGCTGTGATGGGATGACATCGGCGGACGGCAGGCGAGACTATTGGGAGTCGCTGGATGATAGTCTGAAGAGCATATCGTGCTCGCGTCTCGAGGGGTCGACATTCCTTGCTACGCTCGGATCGACGACGTATCTCTGGCCGCCTCGATCCGTCCCGTTTCCCTTCGCAGCTGACCATGCCCATCACCCGGTTCCGACTCGCGCTCGGTACGATCGCGTTCAGCGCTTCCATCGCTCCATCACTCACCGCCCAACAACCCGACTACGCGAAGGCCGAGCGGATGCTGACGTGGAACACCGCACCGCTCGTCGCCAACGATATCCTTTCCGTCACCTGGCTCTCGGACTCGACGCGCTTCTGGTATCGCGTCTCACGGCCGGCCGGCCACGAGTTCGTGCTCGTCGATCCGGTCGCGAGCACCCAGCGACCGCTCTTCGATCATCTCAAGCTCGCGAGCGCGCTCACGCGCATGGAAGCCGGGAAGAAGTCGTACGAGGGCTCGAAGCTTCCCTTTCAGACCTTCACGCTCCTCGGCGGCGACAAGACGCTCCGCTTCAAGAGCGGCGATCGGTACATCGAGTGCGATCTCACGCGCTACGAGTGCGCGCCGAGCACGTACAAACCGCGATCGGCCGCGGAGGTGCCGTCGCCCGACTCGCAGTGGGTCGCGTACGTGAAGGACCACAACATCTGGATGAAGCGTGCGAGCGGTGGTGAGGAGACGCAGCTGACGACCGACGGCGTTCGATTCAACGGCTACGGCAACGGCGAGCCGCGTCCATCGCAGATCCGCTCGAAGGATCCGATCGCCCCGAGCCTCGTGTGGTCGCCGGATGGAAAGCGCTTGCTCGTCGTGCGCATCGACGAGCGTGGGGTCGAGATGTTCCCACTCTATTCGTCAACGACGATTCGTCCGTCCTCGTACGTCATGCCGTACGCGCTCCCGGGCGACACCGCATACGAGCGCGCGACGCGCTACGTGATCGACATACCGTCGAAGACCGCGCGCGCGGTGACGCCGGCGGCGATCTACTCGCCGGGCTTCGGCGGCATCGGTGGACGCGGCGGTGGTGAGTGGGCGAAAGACAGCAAGAGCTTCCTCTACGGCGACATGACGCGCGCCGACAAGGTCGCGTCGCTCTATCGCGTCGATGCGAGCAGCGGTGCGCGCAAACGTCTCGCCTTCGACTCGAGCGCAACGTATGTCGATCAGGAGGAGTTCCACGTCTTCCCCGGCGCGCGCGGCACGATGGGGATGTCCGAGCGCGATGGATGGAAGCATCTCTATCTGTTCGACACGGCGGGCGCGGTGGTCCGGCAGCTGACGTCTGGTCCGTGGCTCGTCGCGGACATCCTTCGCAATGTCGACTCGACGGGCACGATCTACTTCACCGGCCAGGGGCGCGAGCACGGGCGCGATCCGTACTACCAGAAGGCGTATCGCGTGAAGCTCGACGGCTCGCCGGTCGAGCTGCTCACGCCCGAGGATGCGGAGCACGACGTGCACGTCGCACCGGGCGGTCGCTTCCTCGTCGACATCTACTCGCGCGTCGACACGCCGCCGATTGCTGTGCTCCGCTCGGGCGACGGCCGCGTGCTGCGAACGCTCGAGAAGGCCGACGTGTCCGCGCTGATGGCGACCGGGTATCGACTGCCCGAGCCGATCAAGGTGAAGGCGCGCGACGGCGTGACGGATCTCTACGGCGCGATCTGGAAGCCGAACAACTTCGATTCGACCAAGGTCTACCCGGTCATCGACAACATCTACCCGGGCCCGCAGCTCACGACCGGTCCGAAGGCGTTCGTGCCCCACGACGGTCCGGACGCACTCACTGTCGGTTACTCGCAGTACTCCCAGGTGAAAGCGCTCGCGGAGCTCGGCTTCATCGTTGTGAACGTCGACGCGATGGGCACGACGCACCGCTCGAAGGCATTCCGTGAGACGTGGTACGCGAACATGGGCGACAATGGTCTGCCCGATCACATCACGGCAATCAAGCAGCTCGCGGCCACACGCCCATACATGGACCTCACGCGCGTCGGCATCTACGGCATCTCCGGCGGCGGCTTCGCGTCGACCGATGCGATCCTGCGCTACCCGGAGTTCTTCAAGGTCGCGGTATCGACGTCGGGGAATCACGACAACCGCAGCTACAACATGCACTGGGGCGAGAAGTACACCGGCGTGCTCACGCGCGACACGGTGCGGAAAACCGACAACTTCGAGAGTCAGTCGAACCCGGCGATGGCCGCGAGTCTCCGAGGAAAGCTCTTCCTCATTCACGGCGACATGGACGACAACGTCAGCCCCGTGAACACGCTCCGTCTCGCGGATGCGCTGATCAAGGCGGGGAAGACGTTCGACATGCTGATCGTGCCGGATGCGGGGCACATGATGTACTTCATACCCTACGTGCACCGGGTGCACTGGGACTACTTCGTGCGCAACCTGCTGCACGAGGAGCCACCGGCGGATTACGTGATCAAGGGGCCGCCGCCACAGCCGTAGTGAGCGGTCGGTTTTTCCGGGATGCAGAAACCCCTTGTCAGCGGAGCCTAACGCTGACAAGGGGTTGTGAGTCGGGGCGACTGGATTTGAACCAGCGACCTCCTGCTCCCGAAGCAGGCGCGCTACCGGGCTACGCTACGCCCCGAAGTTTCCTGCCACAACTGATCCCGCTGGCGCGCCCGGAAGGACTCGAACCTCCAACCTTCTGATCCGTAGTCAGATGCTCTATCCAATTGAGCTACGGGCGCCTAGCGCAAATGTCTGGCGGAATGCCAGCGACACGACACGATACGACTGTACCGCGCGACGTCGCTGGCAAGTCGCGGAAAGTAGTCGTACATAACGACATAGTCAAGGTCGCCGCGTCGTCTCGACGCCCGGGTTCTCGCCCCGAGGAGCACCATCGATAGACCCTTCGTCGTGCCCTTCGGCGACATCACTTTCCACGGGACCAGCCTCCGCGCGAGGCGTTTCGCCGAGCTCGATTCCTTCCGCCGGAGTCGTAGGCCGACTCGGGATCGACTTGATTGGGAGCCACAGCGTGAAGCGCGAGCCTGTCCCAAACCGACTCGTCACCTCGACGTCGCCGCCGAGCAGACGCGCCAGCTTCCGCGAGACGGTCAACCCGAGCCCGGTTCCGCGCACGATCGAATCGCCTCGCCCACCGGGCCGCACCTGTTCGAACTCATCGAAGATGCGCCCGAGGTCCGATCGCGCGATCCCGATTCCCGTGTCCTCGACCGCGATCGCGATCATGTTCGACTTCGCGCCTTCACCACGCGTCGCCACGATCGTCACCGACCCGCGCTCGGTGAACTTGATCGCGTTTGTCATGAGGTTCATGAGGATTTGCCGCACGTGGCGCGCGTCCGTCACGACCGATGGCAGGTCGCGCGCCGCAACGAGGTCGAGCCGCACGTTCTTGGCCTCAGCGACTGGCTCGACGATCGACACGACACCTTCGAGCAGCGGCTCCAGTGCCACCTCGCGCACATCGACCTCCATGCGTCCCACTTCGATCTTCGACAGATCGAGCACGTCGTTCAGCACGCGCAGGAGATGATCCGCCGCGGTGCGAATGCGATCGTGCGCGCCGCGCAGCTCGGGCTTCACCTCGCCGTACAGCCCCGAGAGCGCGAGCGCGTTGTACCCCACGATCGCGTTGAGCGGCGTCCGCAGCTCGTGCGAGACGTTCGCCAGGAAGCGACTCTTCGCCATGTTTGCCTCATTCACCTGCTGTGCGCGCTCTTCGAGTCGCACATTCGCGTCGAGCAGGTCACGCGACAGCAGCTCGAGGTTGAACGAGTGCATGGCGATTCGTTCGGCGCGCGCGTCCTCGCGCAGCACGAGTAACGCGACCACGAACAGGCTCACGAGACCGACGATCCACATCACGACGCGCGCCGCTCGCGGCTGAAACACGCCGATGGGAACGTCGAGCTGCCAGTGCATGCCGCCGGGCAGCGCTACGCGCTGTGACGCGAACCCGCTCAAGCGATTGGGGTAGCGCGGCGAGACAGCAAGCACACGGCCGGCGCTGTCGGTGATGCGATAACCGAATCGTCCCTGCACGCGCGGCGTGAGAGCCGTGCGCAACAACGGCGCATACGCGATGGAGAGGCCCACGTAACCAGTCGGTCGGCCGCGCACGATCACGGGATCGTAGATGACGAAGCCGAGCGTGTCGTGGCGCAGCACGAGCACGCCGGTGGCCGCCGGCGCGAGTGTTTCCCGCGCGCGATCGAGCGCCGAGCGCGTTTCGGCCACGAGGAAGTGATTTTCACTCGCGAGGTCATCGTCGTTCGCGTGCTGCGCCGGCAACGCCTCTCGAACGTTTCCGGCTTCGTCCAGGCGCATGACGCGAAGCATCTCGGGCCGCGAGCCGAGCATTGTGCGGCCGAACGAGGAAAGACGTGCGCGCCGTTCTGCCGGCGATGCGGCGGCAGCGATCATCTGTTGGATCGCATGCAGGGAAGCGGCCTGATTGGCGACGGCTGTCTCAATCAGTGCATTGGCCTGGACAGCGAGATCGCCAGCGCTTCGTCTGTAATCGCTGCTCAATCTCCCGTCGAGATACTTGAGGCAGACGAGCCCTGCGAGAAGAAACGCGACCAGTGGAAGTCGCCAGAGGAACGGATGGCGCCTGCCTCCACCTGGCCCCGCGCCGAGTCCGCGGGACGTGTGGTTCTCGTGGGGCGTTTCGCGGCGGTGATCCATTCCTCGCTGAAGAGTTAGGCGGTGACATCGTGACGCCCACTCGAAAGGCAATGATCAGGCCCGTCGGCGTGATGTCGACGCGCGAAAAAAAAGAGCCCCGCGGAACTCCGCAGGGCTCATGGGCGGTACAAGACTCGAACTTGTGACCTCCACGATGTCAACGTGGCGCTCTAACCAACTGAGCTAACCGCCCGATCGTGACAGGAAATGTTGTTGAAGGGTTATGAGAGCGGGAAACGGGACTCGAACCCGCGACCCCAACCTTGGCAAGGTTGTGCTCTACCAACTGAGCTATTCCCGCGATTGTAGGATGACGAGGCCGACCTTTCCGGGTATCAGCGCCGCGCGATCAGCTGATGACTGATGGCTCTTGGCTGATAGGTCCGGGCGGTCGCCCGGATGGAGGCGAGGGGAATCGAACCCCTGACCTCTTGAATGCCATTCAAGCGCTCTCCCAACTGAGCTACGCCCCCGGGCGTCAGGAACCGAAAATTGTACCCAGGGGTACAGGGAAAGTCAAGAAAACTGCCCTGGCGAAACCGCTACGGGCCAGTATTTTGCAGCAACTTTTCCACTCATGAAATCGTGCGACCAACACGCGCCACGCTTGGCTGGATCGCGAGGCGCGTGTCTCCGTGAAGAGCGACGCGTGCACGCTGACTCTTCGCGCGCCGATCCGACATACGCGCCTATTCGCTGATCGCTCGAGGAACCGAAACACATGACCGAAGTCAAGCGCCGCCGCCGTCGCGTCGTGCCCGCGGGCATTGCTCCGAGCGAGCCCGAGCGGGATATCCTCGATCAATACCTCTACGAAGTCAGCACATATCCGCTCCTCAAAGGCACCGAGGAGCTCGACCTTGCGCGGAAGATTCGCGCGGGCGACCAGGATGCGCTCCAGGAGCTCGTGAAGCGGAATCTCCGCTTCGTGATTTCGGTCGCGAAGAAGTATCAGAACCGCGGCCTGCCGCTCATCGATCTGATCGGGGAAGGGAACGTCGGGCTGCTCACCGCGGCGCGAAAATTCGATCCCGATCAGGGCGTCAAGTTCATCTCGTACGCGGTGTGGTGGATTCGCCAGGCGATTCTCTCGTCGCTCGCGCGCCAGGGTCGAACCGTTCGCGTGCCATTGAACCGCACCGCGGACCTGTCGCGCATCATCAAGGCGTCCGAGATCCTGCGACAGAAGCTGCGTCGTGAGCCTACCCCCGAGGAGCTCTCGCAGCTCACCGGGCTCTCGGTCGACGTCGTTCAGTCGCTGGCGGCACTGAATACGGGTGACGTTAGGCTCGACGCGCCGATGGATCCGGAGGGCGATCGGTCGCTCATCGAGCGGTTCGTCGCCGACGAGATGCCGGACACCGAGGAAGAGGCGATGAATCGCTTCCTCACCGACGAGATCGAGCTCGCGCTCGGGACGCTTCCGCCGCGCGACGCGCGGGTGCTGCGCCTCTACTTCGGCCTCGAGGGCGGACGGGAGCACACGCTCGAGGAGATCGGCTCGATGCTGGGCGTGACGCGCGAGCGCGTGCGCCAGCTCCGTGACCGCGCCCTCAAGCGCCTGCGCGAGGGTGACGTCGGCCGCGCGTTAGGGAGCTTCGCGGCATAAGAGCTATTAGCTATTTGTCGTTAGCCAATATCGGCTAACGCCCATCGACGACCGATTGGTCACCAGCCATACTACTTCGGCGTTTCGCGCGCCGACGCGCCCGTAGCGCAATCGGATAGAGCATCTGACTTCGGATCAGAAGGTTGGGGGTTCGAGTCCCTCCGGGCGCACCTTCACACAGAACGGGGAGGCCAATTGGCCTCCCCGTTCGTCATCTATGTGGGCTCGTGCGCCGCGCCCGTGCGCACCGACCCTGCACGTCGTAAGATATGTGACCCTGGCTCGTCGGCTCGTCGTCCGGGCTGATGGCTGATGGCTGATGGCTGATGGCTGATGGCTGATGGGTGATGGCTGATGGCTGCTAGCTCAGGCTTGAATGATTCAACTCGTCGACGTTTACAAAAGCTTCGGACCCAAGCGCGTGCTCGACGGCTTCACCCTCGACGTCGTCGAGGGTGAGACCATGGTCATCATCGGCTACTCCGGGACGGGGAAGTCGGTGGCGATCAAACACATCGTCGGGCTGCTCGAGCCCGACCGCGGCACCGTGTTCGTCGATGGGCTCGAAGTGCCCACGCTGAAGCGCCGCGAGCTGTACGAGCTCCGCGCGCGCATCGGGTACGTCTTCCAGTTCGCGGCCCTCTTCGACTCGCTCTCGATCGGCGACAACGTTGCGATGGGCCTCCGCAAGCAGGGCACGCTGGACGAGGCACAGATCGCCGAGCGCGTGAACGAAGCGCTCGAGCTGGTCGACCTGCCTAACGTCGCCCCGCGCTTTCCGGCCGAGCTGTCGGGCGGTATGCGCAAGCGCGTCGGGATCGCGCGCGCGATCGCGCTGCGGCCGAAGTACCTGCTGTACGACGAGCCAACCACCGGCCTCGACCCCGTCACCAGCGCCGTCATCGACGAGCTCATGATCCGCATGCGCGATCGTCTCGGCGTCACGAGCATCGTCATCACGCACGACATGCGCAGCGCCTACCGCGTCGGGACGCGGATCGCGATGCTCTACGACGGCCAGGTGCGCACGGTCGGCACGGTCGACGAGATCCAGCACACCACCGACCCGGTCGTGCGCCAGTTCATCGAAGGGCGCGCCGAGCTCGACCCGCAGGCCGCCTAACGTGGCCCGGGCCAACGCTACCCTGGAGACCTCCGCTGGCGGCGTCGTCGTGCGCATGGGCGAAACGGACGCCGGGGCGCCTCGACCGCTCTTTCTGATCATCCGGGACAGCTACAACAACTGGGGGTTCCCCAAAGGCCACGTCGAGGATGGCGAGCGCCTCGAGGCCGCCGCGATCCGCGAAGTCAGCGAAGAGACCGGCCTCGACGACCTCATCGTCCGCTCCAGTCTCGATACCATTGATTGGTATTTTCGCTTTCGCGGCCGCCTCATTCACAAGGTCTGCCACTTCTATCTGATGTTCACGGACCTGGCTGACACCTTACCGCAGCGATCGGAGGGAATCACGGCGTGTCGCTGGGAGCTGTACGAGGACGCTGCCCAGCTGGTCTCCTACGCGAATGCCCGAGACGTCCTCAGGCGCGCTCACGACCTTGTCGTTGCCGCCGCTCCCACGGCCTGACCGCCCATGGCGTTGCGCGTTCCCGTGGCCACGGCGCCACCATGCATTGTCGTCTTCGCGACGCGCGAGCGGGTCAGGACTGCAGCGCGTGCGGCGTTCCCGCGCCGCCGCGCACGCCTCATCATGGGCAGAACGGCAACGGAGTTCGGGGCGGCCTTTCACTCGACGCTCGTGGACGCGGCACTCGTCGATGTCGGCGCCGCTGCCGATGAGGCATGGCGCGCCGCTGAGCTCGCGCGCGAATTCCCGAGCTTCCCGTTTTTCGCGATCACGCCGATGCGTGGCACCGATGGCCCGGCGGTCGCCCGATGCGCGGCGCTCGAGTTCACGGATATCGTCGTCGACGGCGTCGACGATGAAGCGCTTCGCGATCTCATTCTCCCTGCGACCTTTTCCACCCGCTTCTTCGACGCGCTGCATGAGCCACCGCCGGCGCTCGGCATCACAATGCCGATGCAGCACGCGGCGTGGCGGTACGTGGTCGCCCACGCCGGCCGCACGCTGCGTACGAACGCGCTCGCTGAAGCGATTGGTGTCACGCGCGAGCACCTGAGCAGGACGTTCGCGGCGTCGGGCGCGCCGAATCTCAAGCGCGTCATCGATCTCGTTCGCCTCATCGCGGCCGCAGAGCTGGCGAAGAATCCCGGCTACGACATCGCCGACGTCGCCCGCATCCTCGGCTTCGCATCTTCGTCGCATCTCTCGAGCACGGCGCAGCGCGTTGTCGGGACCCGACCCGCGTCCTTGTCGCGCCTCCGGGCAATCGACCTCGTCGAACGGTTCTCGCAGGGACGCTTCCGCAGCCGCAGCTAGTCGGGAATCGGGACTCGGGACTCGACTCGTTAGGTTACATCGGCCAGCAACGGCAGAGATGCGGCCGGCGACGTGTCGACCTCGCGATCGATATGGTTCATCTGGTTCGTGACGCGTTGCGTGAGGGACGCGACGCGTGCGGCGAGCTGCGCGTGGACCGATGACGGGATGATCCCGCTCACCCGCGCGATGGCGAGCTGTGTTTCGACGGAAATCAGCGCACGGCGGGCGCGCACATAGCAGTCGCGCTCGTCCGACGCGCTGGCTCGCGTTGGCGCTTCGGCAACCGCGCTCGCGACCGCGGCCGCCGAAAGCATGAGCGCGTCAGTGAACGCCTTCGTCTCTCGGCGCGTCGCCCGTCGTACGACACGGATGACATCGCCGGCGAGGCCAATGGCCTCCTGCCACACCTTCGTTTCCCGCGCGGCGCCAGGCATAGGCCCAAAATAGGATTGGCGCTACCCGGATCCCCCATCCATCCTGTGCCGTTCAACACATTCGCACGCAGCGCCGTCGAAACTGGCTTCACAAGTCGGCCGCGCTTGCCCGTAATGGGAGCTTGTGATAAAATTCACAAGCCTCACCGGCCATACCGCCCGACCCCCTTCCTTCATTCCCATGGCATCCGAAACCACGCTCCGTCCCGGCGAGATCAAGGACATCCTGCTCCGTGAGATCGAGGCGGCAGATCTTCACGAGCTCGACGTCGAGGAAGTCGGCACAGTCCTCGAGGTCAAGGACGGAATCGCGCGCATTTACGGGCTGCAGAAAGCCATGTCGGGCGAAATGCTCGAGATCCAGTCCTCGGACACCGGCAACAAGGTCGTCGCCCTCGCGCTCAACCTCGAGGAAGACAACATCGGTGCCATCATCCTCGGTGACTACCTCCAGCTGAAGGAAGGCGACCAGGCGCGGCGAACGACCCGCGTGCTCGACGTCCCTGTCGGACCAGCGCTCGTCGGCCGCGTCGTCGACGCCCTCGGTAATCCGATCGACGGACTCGGGCCGATCGTCGCGAACATGAGGCGAAAGGTCGAGTCGCCGGCGCCGGGGATCATCGTGCGCCAGCCCGTGAAGGAGCCCCTCCAGACCGGCATCAAGCCAATCGACTCGATGATCCCGATCGGCCGCGGTCAGCGCGAGCTCATCATCGGTGACCGCGGGATCGGCAAGACGGCCGTCGCGATCGACACGATCATCAACCAGAAGGGCCAGGGCGTCATCTGCGTTTACGTCGCCATCGGCCAGAAGGCCTCCACGGTGGCGTCGGTGGTCGAGCGCCTCAAGCAGACTGGCGCGATGGAGTTCACGATCGTCGTTGTCGCGTCGGCATCGGACCCGGCGCCCATGCAGTACATCGCGCCCTACTCCGGCTGCGCGATGGCCGAGTACTTCATGTACCACGAGGGAAAGCCGACGCTGTGCGTGTACGATGACCTCACCAAGCAGGCCGCCGCGTACCGGCAGCTGTCGCTGGTGCTTCGTCGTCCGCCTGGCCGCGAAGCCTACCCCGGCGACGTCTTCTACCTGCACTCGCGTCTCCTCGAACGCGCGGCGAAGCTGCGCGAGGACACCGGCATCGTCGACAACAAGACGATCTTCAAGCCGGGTGGCTCGCTGACGGCGCTGCCGATCATCGAGACGCAGGCCGGCGACGTGTCGGCCTACATTCCGACGAACGTCATCTCGATCACCGACGGTCAGATCTTCCTCGAGTCCGACCTGTTCTTCGCGGGCACACGGCCGGCGATCAACGTCGGTATCTCCGTGTCGCGCGTAGGCGGCTCGGCGCAGGTGAAGGCAATGCGGTCCGTGGCTGGCCGACTCCGTCTCGATCTGGCGCAGTTTCGTGAGCTCGAGGCGTTCTCGGCGTTCGCGTCGGACCTCGATGCCGCGACCAAGCGTCAGCTCGAGCGCGGCGCGCGTACAGTGGAGGTGCTCAAGCAGCCGCAATACTCACCGATGCCGGTCGAGCAGCAGGTGATGATCATCTACGCCGTCACCAACGGTCACCTCGATGACGTCCCGGTGAAGCGGATTCGCGAGTGGGAGCGCCAGTTCCACGAGTTCATGGCCGCTCGCTTCTCGCAGGTCGGCAACAAGATCCGCACGGAGAAGGTCCTCTCGAAGGAGACCGAGGCGGAGCTCAAGAAGGGCATCGACGCGTTCAAGACGACCTTCAAATAAGGGGACATCGGGACCAGGGACTGGGGACTCAGCCGGGAGGTTTCTACCGGCGAGGAATTCTGCTCGGCGCTAATAGCGTCCCAGCCGAGTCCCCAGTCCCTGGTCCCCAGTCCTCACCTAACGAGCGAACCGAATGGCCAAAGGTCGTGAGCTAAAAGGGCGGATCAAGTCCGTCGAGAACACGCGGAAGATCACGCGGACCATGGAAATGGTCGCGACGTCGAAGATGAAGCGCGCCCAGGAGCGCGTGGCGGCTGCGCGTCCGTTCGCGACGGTGCTCACCGAGGTGATCTCGGATCTGTACTCGTCGGATCTGGCCGAGCGCTTTCCGCTTCTGCGCCAGCCGGCCACGATCCAGCGTGCCGCGGTGCTCGTGTTGACGTCGAATCGCGGTCTCGCCGGTGGGTTCAACTCGAACATCATGAAGGAAGCGCGCGGTCTCCTCGCGCGGCTCACATCCGAAAGCATCGACGTCGAGCTCCATGTGGTGGGACGCAAGGGGCTCGGCTACTTCCGATACGTGGGTCGCGACGTCGCGAGCTCGCGTACGGACATCACCGATCGCCCGACGGTCAAGGAAGCCGGTGAGCTCGTGGATGGCTTGATGAACCGGTTCTCCAGCGGAGCGCTCGACGCCGTGTATGTGGTCTCGGCACGGTTTCGGTCTGCGCTGTCGACGCCGCCGCACACCGAGAAGATTTTGCCGGTCACTCCGCCCGAGAGAAAAGGGCCGTCGCGTGACTACCTGCTCTTCCCGTCTGCCGAGGCGATCCTGACGGAGCTGTTGCCGGCGTACGTGCGGAACGCGGTGTATCGCGCGCTGGTGGAGAATGAAGCGGGCTTCCAGGGCGCGCAGCGGACGGCGATGAAGAACGCCACCGACAACGCGACGGACATCCTGAACGTGCTCCGTCGTACCTTCAATCGCGCTCGTCAGGCCAACATCACGCAGGAAATCTCCGAGATCGTCGGCGGAGCGGCTGCACTTGAATAGGGACTGGGGACTAGTCCCCAGTAGAGAGTTTCTCCAACAGAGATCAGACATGGCAACTGCTGCACCTACCCGGAACATCGGCCGCGTAGTTCAGGTCATCGGCCCGGTGCTCGACGTCGAGTTCGATGCCGAGCGCCTGCCCGAGCTCTACAACGCACTCGAGCTCACCGTCCGTGATGACGAGGGTGAGCACAAGGTCGTCGCCGAAGTGCAGCAGCACATCGGTCGGAACCAGGCGCGTGCGGTCGCCATGTCCAGCACCGATTCGGTTGTCCGTGGCATGGCGGTCACCGACACGGGCGCGGCCATTTCCGTCCCGGTCGGCCCGGCCGCGTTAGGGCGCATCCTCAACGTACTCGGCGAGCCGGTGGATAACGGGGCACCCATTCCGCCTAACACCGAGCGCTGGCCGATTCATCGCAAGCGTCCGGACTTCGTCGACCTCGAGCCGAAGACCGAGATCTTCGAGACCGGCATCAAGGTCGTCGACCTGATCGCCCCGTTCGTGAAGGGCGGCAAGATCGGTCTGTTCGGCGGCGCCGGCGTCGGCAAGACCGTCGTCATTCAGGAGCTCATCAACAACGTCGCGAAAGGCCACGGCGGTCGCTCCGTGTTCTGCGGTGTGGGAGAGCGCACGCGCGAAGGGAACGACCTCTATCTCGAGTTCAAGGAAGCGGGGATTCTCGAGCAGGTCGCGCTCATCTACGGACAGATGAACGAGCCACCCGGTGCACGACTCCGCGTCGGCCTGTCCGGCCTGACGGTGGCGGAGTACTTCCGTGATCGCGAGAACGCGGACGTGCTCGTGTTCATCGACAACATCTTCCGCTTCACGCAGGCGGGCTCGGAGGTGTCGGCGCTCCTCGGCCGTATGCCGAGCGCCGTGGGATACCAGCCGACGCTTGCCACCGAGATGGGTGACCTGCAGGAGCGCATTACGTCGACGCGCAACGGGTCGATCACCTCGGTGCAGGCGATCTACGTGCCGGCCGACGACCTCACGGACCCGGCGCCGGCGACGGCGTTCGCGCACCTCGACGCGACGGTCGTGCTCTCGCGCGCGATCACGGAGCTCGGGATCTATCCGGCCGTCGACCCGCTCGCGTCGTCGTCGCGAATTCTCGACGCGCAGTTCATCGGCGACCGTCACTACAAGGTTGCGACCGAGGTGCAGCACATTCTGCAGCGCTACAAGGAGCTGCAGGACATCATCGCGATCCTCGGCATGGACGAGCTGTCGGAGGATGACAAGCGCGTCGTCGGCCGGGCACGCCGTATCCAGCGGTTCATGTCCCAGCCATTCGCCGTGGCGTCGCAGTTCACGGGCATGGAGGGGAAGTACGTGAAGCTCGAGGAGACCGTCTCGTCGTTCGAGCGTCTCACGCAGGGCGAGTTCGATCAGTATCCGGAGCAGGCCTTCTTCATGTGCGGCGGCGCCGACGACATCGCGAAGAACGCCGAGCGCCTCGCGCAGAGCTGAGAAGCGTCACATGCCACTCAACGTCTCGGTCATCTCGCCGGAGAAAACGCTGTTCGAGGGCAGCGTCGACTCGGTCGTCGCACCCGCGTACGATGGCGAGGTCGGAATTCTGCCCGGGCACGCGCCGATGATGACGCTGCTCGGGAAGGGCACCCTCAAGCTCGGCGCGGAGGGACGCGCCGGCCGGTTCAGCGTGGAGGGCGGGTTCCTCCAGGTTGTCGACAACGTGGTTCGCGTGGTCACGGAGCGCGCCTCGCAGACGTAGGGATCGCTCGGGCGTGTCGGATCGCTCGTTCGAGTCGCGCGATGGGGAAGGACTCACGTCTGTGAGTCCTTTTTTCATCGCGGCTGCATGGGCGCGTGCCTGACGCGACGGCACGTGCAAGCACGGGGCTTGCACCCCGGCAAGTCGTGACCCGACCCGAGCCATTCCGCCGAGCCCTTGGTTTTGCCGCGATCGCCTGTGGCATCCCGGCATTTGGAGCGCGCGCGCAGATGCCGACGATCCCTGTGCTGCAGAACGGGTTTACCTCGAGCGGGATGACGCTTGCCGTCAACTACGGATCGGCATCGGCCAGCACTGCGTATGCGCTGGCGCTCGGATGGGGTCCTTCGTCGAACCGATTTCAGATCAGCGGCGCGATAGGCGGAGTGCGTCCCGACACGGGCGGCACGTGGACTGGATATGGCGCCCGCGTTGCGATCCCGTTGTTCTCCACGAAGGCGGACCAGTTCGGCGTTGCGGCGTTCGCGGGCGTGGGTGGAGGGCGTCGCGACACGACGGCGCTGGTTCGCATCCCGGTCGGCCTCGGCGTCGGGTACCGCTTTGGGCTTGGCGCGACGCGTAGCGTGTCGGCCTATGCCTCGCCATTTTTCGTCTGGTCGCGGCTGAGCGAGCGTGGGTCTCGCGCTCAGGGCGACAACGCGATGCGTGGCTCGGTCGCCATCGATCTCGTGCTCACCCGTAATATCGGACTGACGGCCGGGTACGAGTTCGGAGCCAAGAGCTCCTCCGCCTTCGGAGGCGGCAGCGGGCTGTTTGGGGCCGCTGCCTCGTACGCGTTTCGGTAATCGAAATAGCTCCAGCGTACCAGACCTCTCGGAGAAAAATGGTAATGAGTAAGGTTGCAGGTCGAGCGGTGCTCGCCGTCGCGTTCGTCTTGCCAGCAGCGCTCGGGGCACAGGGGTGGGCGTACCCCTCGTTCCAGCCGCCACGCGTCATGAATCGCGAGTTCAACTTCGGCGTGGCCGATGCGGGAGACGCGGGCACGAGCCTCATCTTCCAGTGGAGAGAGGGCCTCTCGACTCGCAGCCAACTCGGGCTCGATGTCGGGTTCGCCGATCCCGAGGGAAAGGGGAACGGCAAGCTGGTGCTCGCCGGCCAGTACGGGTACCTGTTCACACAGGGCAATGCGGAGATGCCGCTCGCCTTTCTGGGAACGGCCGGCATCGGGTTCGCATTCGGCGACGGTGGCAACCTCGTGCGAATCCCGCTCGGGGTCTCGATTGGCCATCGCTTCCCGCTTGATGAGGGCTTCGCGATCACCCCGTACGTGCACCCGCGTGCGTCGATCGACGTGTGTAGCGACTGCGGGAGCAGTGGCGGCAACGAAACCGACCTCGGCATCGACTTCGATATCGGGGCGAATTTCGAGGTCACGAAGCAGCTTTCTTTTCGTGTCAGCGTGTTGTTCGGCGGGTCCGACACTTTTGGTGACTCCAACGGGTTCGGGCTCTCGCTCGCGTGGTCGCCGCCGCAGTTGTCGAAGCTGATTCGACGGTAGGTGCGGGCACGGAGGGGGTTGGCTTGCAACTTGCCCCCTCTGTGTTTTTCCGACACTCGATCACTCAATGACTGAGGCTTCGCTCCCCACCGTTCTCGTCGTCGACGACAACCACGACAACGCTGACATCGTGCGGCAATACCTCGAGGCGAAGGGGTATCCCGTGTCGGTAGCGTACAGTGGAGAGGAGGCGCTCGCGCTCTTCGAGTCGGGTCGCCCGTCGATCGTGCTACTGGACGTGATGATGCCGGGCCGCGACGGGTGGGAGGTTTGCCGCCTCATGAAGCAGCACCCTTCTCACGGCCGTGGGGTACGCGTAATCATGGTTACGGCGCTCGATCAATGGGACGACAAGCGACAGGCGCTGCAGACCGGCGCGGATGACTACGTGACGAAGCCGATCGATCTTCCGGGACTGGTGCGCACGGTGGAGCGGAACGCCGCGGCGCTGCAGGGTGCCGCCTGATGCGTTTTCCGCAATTGCCATGACGGCGTGAGCCAGCCGGTCATCCTCACCGATAGCAACGACCCGTCCATTCGCGACGCGGCCGCACTGCTCGAGTCGTGGGGGGTTGTTGTCCGTCGCGATCGTGAGCTCGCGGCGTCGGTAGACGAAGTTCCCGACGTCCGCGTCATCGTCACGACGACCGACAATCCGAACGCGCTGCGCGATGTTGTCGAGCGCGCACGTGCGCGTGTCGTCCCGGTGATCGTAGGCTGCGCGAACGACGTCGCGCGTCGGCGAGCGATCGAGCTTCGCGTCGACGAGTGGTTCCTGCTGCCGGCATCGCCGGAGGAAATTGCCTCGCGAGTGCGATCGGCGCTCGCGCGTGCGACGCCCGCCGCCGCCGCGCTCGCGGACCGCATCGAGCGCGTCGAGTACGAACAGATGCTCTACGATCACCTCACCGGGTTGCCGACGTTGCCGGTGATGATCGAGCGGTCGCGCCAGCTGATCAAGGAGCGTCGTGAGCTGATCGTGCTCTACTTCAACTTCGTTCGCTACTCGAAGATCGAAGAGATCTACGGGTGGGAGAAGCTGGATGCGGTGCTGGAGACGACGGCGCAGGCGGTCCGCGAGTTCCTCGATGCGAGCGCGCTGCGATCGTCACGGGTGATGGTGAGCTTCACGAACGATGATGACTTCGTGTTCTTCCATGTGCCGCCACCGGACGTCGCGGCGGTCACGGACGCCGAGATCACGGAGCTCGTGTCGCGGTTGCAGGACCACGTGGGCGGCCGGATCGAGGCGGCGCATGGTGAGGAGATCGCGTCGCTGTTCGAGATCTACGTTGGGAGGGCGCACGTCTACTACAACCCGAAGATCCGGTTGCAGCGCCTCATCTACCGCGGGATTCGCGAGGCGGCGAACGCGGCCAAGAGCGTGGAGGAGCGCGAGCGCGGCCGCCGCGTGGAGGACCTGCGCCGCAGCCTGCGGGAACGGGCGGTGTACATCGACCTCCATCCGATCCTCGTCGCGGACACGCGACAGGTGTACGGGTACGAGGCACTCGCACGCGGAACGCTCCGCACGCTGCGCAGCCCCGAGATCATGTTCGAGGTCGCCGCCGAAGCGGACCTCTTGTGGGAGCTGGGCCGTCTCTGTCGCAGCAAGGCAATCGAGGCGATGAAGACGCGCCTAACGCGTGGCGAGCTGCTGTTCCTCAACGTGGACCCGCACGACTTCGTGGATCCGGAGTTCAGCCAGCTCGATCGCGAGGTGGCCGACCCGCAGCGCGTCGTCATCGAGATCACCGAGCGCACGGCGATCAAGGATTACCCGAAGTTTCGCGAGCGTCTGAAGGCCCTTCGCGAACGCGGCTATCGTTTTGCGGTCGACGATGCCGGAAGCGGGTACGCCGGGCTGGGCTCCATCGCGAACCTCGAGCCCGATTTCATCAAGCTCGATATTTCGCTCATCGACTGCATCGACACGAACTTCATCAAGCAGAACCTGGTCGAGACGATGGTGCGCTTCGCGAACGACCAGGGCGCCAAGGTGATCGCCGAGGGTGTCGAGCGCGCCGAGGAGTACGAGACGGTGAAGGGCCTTGGTGTGCACCTGGTGCAGGGGTTCTTCCTGCACCGTCCGTCGGAGAATGCGGTGTCGCGGACGACGGGCGAGAATGCGGTAGTTCGCCCGCCGGACACGGTCGCTCGCGTGGGGGGTGGTACCTAGGCTCGCTAACTCGCCAGACACGGACGCGTCGCGGCAGCCAAGAACGAGCTTACCTCTGCGGTGAAAAGCGCGCTATGCGTCGAGAAGCGTCTCCACCAGCTTCCAGGATCGTTCGGCGGCGCCGAGCCCTCGCTCCACGAGGTCGCGCGCGGCGCGCCCGGCCTCCTTCCGCGTCGAGTCGTCCGTGAGCCACGTTCGAAGTCGCGACGCGAGGCCGGGCTCGCTCGCCTCCGACGCGCCGCCGCCGGCGACGATGAGCAGCTCCGCGTCTCGGCTATTCGCATAACGCGGCCCGAACAGTACGGGAACACCGAACGCCGCCGGCTCGAGGACGGAATGCAGTCCGGCGGCGTGGAAGCCGCCGCCCACATACGCGACGGTTGCGAGCGCATACAGGTCGCCGAGCACGCCAACCCGGTCGACGATCACGACGTCCGCGTTAGGCGCCGCATCACTGCCGAGTCGCGCGTTGCGGACCCGCGCCTCAGCCGCCCACCGCTCGATCGGCGTCAGGTGCGAGTCGGTCGGCTCGTGCGGCGCGATGATGAGACGTGCGTCGGGCACTGCGCTGCGCACCTTGCCCCACGCGGCGAGCAGGGGACGCTCGTCGGCGGGCCACGTGGAGCCCGCCACCAGCGTGGGCCGGTCACTGGTCAGCATCGCGACGAGCCCCGCCGCCCGATCTACTCCACGCACGCGCGCCCACACCTGGTCGTAGCGCGTGTCTCCCGTGACCTCGATTCGCTCGCGCCGAACTCCGAGATCGACGAGCCGTTCGGCGTCGCGCGCATCGATTGCGCCAACGGCATCGAGGCGAGCGTACGCATCGGACAAGAGGCGCGCCGCCATGCCCCGCCGGCGTGACGAGCCTTCCGCGAGCGTTGCGCTCACGAGCCCGAGCCGCACGCCGCGTTCGGCAGCGATGCGCGCGAGGTTGGGCCACACATCGAGCTTGCTGAAGACCAGGGCCCGCGGCGCGAGCGCGTCGAGCGCCACCTCACCATCGCTGGCCGTATCGAACGGGAGATAGTCCGCGAAGTCCACGTCGAGTCCACGCGCGAAGGCGGCGGCGCTCGGCGAAAAAAACGTGTAGGCGAGCTGCAAATCCGGCCGCTCGCGACGAGCGAGCTGCAGAACGGGGCGTGCCTGCAAGCCTTCGCCCACTGACGGCGCGTGCATCCAGAGCAGCGCGCGTGCGGGGGTGCGGTGGGCGCCCGCCCATGTTGCATAACGAGCGCGAATGCCTCGGCGCGCACGCAGGGCGCGCAGCAGTTTCGTGTCGCTGGCGGGAGCAAGCGCAGCGAGCGACCGCGCGAGGTTGCCCGCTGCGTCGTAGACGAGGCGAAGGACCGCGTCCACGGCGCGCGTGCGGATGATCTGGGCGCGGTTTACTACCTGGAGCCGGCGCGCGCGAGCGCTTCGTCGAGGGCCTTTCTCAGGTTCTCGATGGGCTGGACGCCTTCGAGTGGCAGGTCGGCAATGAAGAACGAGGGCGTTGCCCTCACTCCAGCGCGCGCCGCCTTCTCGCGGTCGGCTTCGATGAGCGGCAGCATTTTGTGGGAGGAGACGCATGATCGAAGCGCGGTCAGGTCGACACCCACCGATGCGGCGATCTGCTCGAGCGCCGAGCGGGGATCTGAGAGTGGCGCCCATTTCTCCTGGGCCGCGAACAGTGCGTCGTGCATTTGCCAGAACTTGTCTTGCGCGGCGGCGCACATGGCGTGCTCTGCCGCTGGGATCGCGTTCGCGTGCGAGTTGATCGGGAAGTTGACGAAGGCGAGCCGGACTTTGCCGTTGTCGATGTACTCGCGGCGGATGGTGAGGTCCGAGGAGTCATGCCACATCTTGCAGTACGGGCACTGAAAGTCGCTCGCGATAATCATCCAGACCTTCGCCGCCGGATTGCCGCGAATGCGCGCGCTGTCAGCGTGTGCGACGAGTGGGTCAGTCGTCGGCGTGGTGGTTGCTGCTACTGCCGCTGCGCCGGTGGCCGCCGAGGATGCGGTGGCAAGGGCGGAACTCGCCGCCGGTGGCGTTTTCGCACGCGCGTCCTCGGCGCCTTTGCATCCGGCGCCGGCGATCAGCAGAACGGCAATGGTGGCGGTGCGGAGATCGATATTCATCGGACGGTGTACCGTGATGGAGTCGCGCGCGAGAATTACGGCTGAGCCGCGTGAGCCCGCAGTTGCGTGGCGGAAAGATACCGCACGGGTCACATGCGAGGCTACGCTGTCCGCTCAATCACTACTATTATGGGGCATACGTCTTGCACCCCCGCTCGCCGGAGTCGCGCCTGCGATCCCGGCGATGCCAGCCTCCACGACGACAGGCCAGATGGTCGCGGTGCAGTCGTGCCGTGGGTTGACCCGTCGTTCGTTCCGTCGCGTTTCGCGAGCTAGCGCCGAATCGCTTCACCAGTCGGGAGGGCTGATGCGCCAACCGCCGCGGGCGAGAGCGTGGTTGATGGTCGCGTGCGCGACCAGTGTCGCCGGGTTCTCCGCGCGCGCTCAGCAAGTGGTGCAGCCGCCGCCGCAGCCGTACACGCAGACGATGCAGTTCGGCGCCGGCTACATCAACACGCCTGCGGCATGGGTCTCACGGCGGAGTGCCGACTCGTGGCTCACGATTTCGGCAAAGGACATCCCGTCGTTCGACGATCCGGCCGGGAATAAGCTCGCCTCGCGCCTCAACTCGAACTTCGCGATCGACACGCACTGGGGTGGACGCGCATCGGTTGGTTTGTCGTTCTACAGCCAGAACCCGGAGTGGGGCTTTTTCGGCCAGGCGCTGCTCATTCGCGATGGCGACTTCGGCCAGCGCTTCATGCCGGCGTTCTCCATTGGCGCGCGCAACATCGGAAAGTTCAAGCACGAAGATCGCTTCCTCATCGGCCACGACGTGCGATACGACAGCGCCGGGCAGTCCGACGAGATCGTCGTGTCGCGTTATGATAACTTCAAGACGTCGCCGACCCTGTACGCCGTGGCGACCAAGGAAGTGCCGCTGTCCGGCTATTCGCGGAACGGCCAGATGTCGATGTCGTTCAGCCTCGGGTACGGGAATGGTCTCTTCCGTGACGACGGTGGCCTCGGCGACCAGTACAACAACCGTGGCACGATCGCCAAGGGGCTGTTTCTGGGCAGTCGACTCGTTATGCACCCATGGGCCAATGGCAGCGTGACGGTGCTCGCCGAAAATGATGGGTGGGATTGGAACGCCGGTGCCGTCGCGGAGTGGCGAGGCGTGACGATCGGCTTCTACGGCACGGAGCTCGAGGAAGGCGGGCGGCGGAACGAGGCCGAAGGGTTCAACGTGTACAACTACGCGAAGTTCAACTTCTCGATCGGGTACTTCGGGAACGTGCGGGACATCGCGCACGGAATGGTGCTTCGCTCGCAGGTCGCCGACCTGACGCGCGAAAGCCAGCAGCTGCGCTACGAGATTGCCTCGCGGGAACGGCGCATCGAGCAGCTCCAAAAGGATCTCGCCGAGGCGCAAAGCACCGAGTTGGCGCGGATGGAGCAGCGGCGCCAGCAGCTCGAGCAGGAATTACAGGCCGAGCGCGACGCCGTCAAACGGGCAAACGATCGATTGAAGGAGATCGAGCAGGGTCGACCGCCCGCCAAGAAGCCGGAGGGTCGCTGACGATGCGGCCTCGGGTGGTGCTTGCCGGGCTGGCGTTAGGCATCGCGCCGTTGACCGGCGCGGCGGCCCAGCAGGACTTCCCACAGACGCTGTATTGGGGCTCCGGGCTCATCGACATCCCGGTCGCGTGGGCATCGCCGCTCAGCGGCGATTTCGCGCTCAACTATTCGGCAAAGCGCTTCCGCGCCGTGCCGGGCATGACGAACGTCACCTACAGCGACCGGATGAACTCGCAGTTCACCCTGTCGGGCTCGGCCCTCGGGCGTCTCGAGGGTGGTGTCGCCTTCTACTCCAGCAATCCGGAATACGGGTTCTTCCTCCGTGGCGTGTTAGTCACAGAGGAGGATCTGAACCTGCGAGGCGGTGCCCTGAAGTGGTTTCCGGCACTCGCTGTCGGCGTGCGCAATCTCGGGAAGTACAGCCACGCCGACCGCTTCGGGCTGGGTTACGAGATCCTTCCGCCGAACGGAGCAAACCCGGACTCGCGACATCAGGCCGATTCGCTTCACCTCGGTTTCGATACCGCGCCAACGCTCTACGTCGTCGCCACGAAGAGTATGGTCTTCAACCAATTCCACGGCATGGGCCTCAGTCTCACGCTCGGGGGAGGGAACGGGTTGTTCAGCGACGATGGCGGGTTAGGCGCCTCGTATGCGAAGAACGCGACCGGCGGATTCTTCTACGGTGCGATGGCGAACTTTCCGGTGACGCCGGATTTCCGCGTCAACGTCATGGCCGAGAACAACGCGTGGGACTTCAACCTTGGCGCGTCTGCCGAGTATCGCGGGCTGCGCGCGGGGTTCTACGTCACGGAGTTGGGGGCCGGGTCGAGCGAGCCGTCATCGGCCGCCCTCACGCCCGAGCGCTATTACAATTACCGCAAGATCGCCTTCACGATCGGCTGGCAGAGCAATGTGTTGGGCCTGGTGCATGGCGATTTCCTGCAGAAACGCGCAGAGCGGCTCACGCACGAGCGCGATCAGCTGCTGGCCGACATCAGCGAGCGTCAGCAGCGTGTCGCCTCGCTGCAGTCGGAACTCGATCGGTACGAAGCACAGAACCTGCTCGAGCTCGAGCAGCGCCGCGCGGCGGTGGAAACGCAGTTGCGACAAGAGAAGGAAACGCTGCGACGGCTCGAGGATCGGCTCAAGCGACTGGAACAACAGCGCGGCGTACCGCCGCCGGCAAAACCGTAGGCCGATGCCGATACACCGCTTCCCCCACGGCGGAACGGGTTTCATGACCAGACGCGTACTGGCTACCGCGGCTGCGGTAACCCTCGCACTTTCGATCTCGCTCCCGCGTACAGGGCTCGCGCAGTCAGATCCCAAGTACAAGGCCAAGCGCGACCAGCTCTCGAAGGAGCTCGACCAAACCGAGAAGGCGCTCGCCGATGTGAAAGGGCAGCGCGCACAGGCGGAAGCACGCCTCGAGAGTCTCATCGCCCAGACGATGCAGGAGCGCGCGCAGGCGCTGCTCCTGACCAACGAGCAGACAGCGCTGCAACAGCTCGATGCGCTGTTGGCCACGTCGCAGACGAACCTCACCAACCAACGCGACCGATTCACTGGCCTCAGCAGCGCGGTCGGCGGACGGTCGGGCGCAATTCTCGTCGTGCTGCTTCGTGCGGACTCGTCGCAGGCGCAAACGGTGCAGTCCGCCGTCGTGTCGATCGACAACGTGTCGGGCGATCCGCGCACGTACTCGCCACTGGCGAGCGGTGCGCTCGCGCGTGGGGCGGTGGACGAGGTGTATCGCTCGCCTGTCATCCCGAGCGATCATGCGATCGCAATCCAGGTGACCGTGGATGGCCGAACCCTGACGGGAACAGCGAATGTGCCGGCCGCGCAGCAAGCGGTCACGTACGTCCAGTTCGTCGTGAGGAATGGGCAGGTGACCTCCACATCGTGGGCAGGTCGGGGCAGCGGGCAGTTCTGATGCGAAGCATGCTGCGAATCCTCATCGGGCTCCTTCCCGTTGCGGCGCTCGCCGCGGCGTCGGTGCCGCGCGGTGCGGCCGCGCAATCGACGAAGCCGACGTCGGGTGAGCTGACGCGAACCGTCGACGCCGAGGTGCGCGTCGCGATGTTCGAGCTCGCGATGGATCGACCGTATCCGGCGCTGAGCCGCCTCGAGCGCGTCTCGTCCATAGTCCGGCAGGACTCGACCGGCCTCGGTGAGCTGGAGCGCGCCGCGCTGCATTTCCTGCTGTCGCAGACCTACTATCGCCTGGGCATGATGTCGGCGTTCCGGCGCGAGGCGGACGGACTGGCCGGCGCCTCGACTCGTTATGCATCGGTGCTTCGACCTCAGCTACTGGTCGAGGCGTATCGCAGCGGAGACTATGCGCGAGTCGCAACGTTGTCGCGCACTCAGTCCTCGAACGACGCCACCGGGCTGAGCCCCCTGGTCGCCGGGCTGGCGGCGTACCGTTCCGGTGACCTCGCGGGCGCGCGGACGGCGTTCGCACGGGCCAGCGCGTCGAACGGGTCGTTTGCGCCGTACGCGAAGTACATGGAAGTGCTGACGCAGATCCGGTCCGACACCGCGCACGCGGCGAACGCAATTGCGTCTCTCGAGGGGGTCGCGACGGGACTGACGGGCGCGTTCGCCGATCAGGTGCATCTCACGGCGGCGCAGGTCGCATACGAAGGCCGGCGCTACGAGGATGCGGTCCGCATTGCGGGGACGATCGGCGACAGTAGCCAGCTGGCCGCCCCAGCGCTCCTCACCCGCGCGTGGGCACTCTACAAGCTCGAACGTGTCGACCAGGCCGCGCAGGCGTTCAATGATTTCGCCACGCGTTACCCGAATCGCTTCGAGTCCGACGAGGCGCGACTCATGGCGGCACAGGCGCAGCTCGAGCTCGGCCGATCGGTCGACGCAGAGCGTGTCTTTCAACGTGTCGCTGATTCATCGTCGGCCGGTATCGCGCTCCTGCAGGCGCAGACGAACGCCGCGATCGCTGAGCTGTCGCGCGCGCTCGTCACCAGCCGCTCGGTCGAGACGCTCGTCCTCGGTGATCCTAACGCCAAGGTGCTCGCGCTGCGCGATTCGTCGACCGCCGGTGACCTGCTCGCGGTCGGCGCAACATCACCGACGACCTTGCCTGGCGGAGGTCCCATAGCCGTTCTCGCCGCACCTGACGCGGCACGTATCGATTCGATCGCCGCGCGAGCTCCGACGACCGTCAGGCGCGTGTTGTTCACGCCTGCGTCCGCGACGAAACAGCTCGGCGATGTCGCGGTGCGCTCGCAGAACCTCATCGCCGCTGATGCGGCGGTCGGCGTCGCCCGTTACCGCCTGAGCCAGCAGCTCGACGCGCAGCAGCGCGAGATCGCGCTGCTCTCGCAGCTCGGTGGTTCGCTCGCGGCGGACAGCGGTCAGATCGGCACGATGGCGGTGAACTATCAGACCCTCGCTGATTCGATCGCGAGGCTCGACCAGCTCTTGTCCACCGCCGAGACGCGCGTTCGCGAGATGCTCGGCCGCGAGATCGAGGGCACGAGGTCGCTCGCGGCGGAAAACGCGAAGACCGCGGACAGTCTTCGCACCGCCCTGGCCTCGCGCGGCAGCGCGGAGGACCGTGCGGCGCTGGACGAAGAGGTCGCGACCGCCGCGGCGTATGCGAAGGTTGCGGAGATCGCGGCGCAGGGGCTCGACAGCGCAATCGCTCACCATCCGGTATTCGTCGCGCGAAACGCGCTCCGCACGCGTGACGTGAACACCAGGGCAGTGCTCGCGGCCATGCAGTCGTCCTACGCCGGCTCGCGGCGTGACGTCGACGCCGCGCTCGGCACGCTTCACAGCGGCGATACACCGGAGGTTCAGCGCGCGCGGCAATCGCTCGCCGACGCGGAATCGCGGCGGAGTGCCGCGGAGGGCGATGCCGTGGCGGCTGTGAACGCGGAGCTCTCCGCGCGTGCCGGACGCTTGATTGCCGACCTGCAGCGTAACACGGAAGCGGCGCAGTTCGGCGTTGCGAGCGCCACCTTCTTCCGTGCCATTGACGAGCCACGTGCCGCCGGTGGAGCGGGCAGCGCTGGTTCGTCGCGCAACCGAAATCCGGAACGGAGGCGTTAGGCGCATGCATCGACTGACCCTGTGCGTGCTCCTGGCGTTAGGCGTGCCGATGGTGTCGTCGGTAGCCGCTGCGCAGCAGGACACATCACGCGCCCGGCGCGGCGCGACCACAGCCACGTCGTCCGCTGGTGACGTCGTGCGGTCCGCGTACAATGGTCCCGCGGGCGACACCGCGATCATCCGGCTCGACCGATTTCTGCAGCAGTATCCGAAAAGCCCGCTGCGTCCACGCGCCCTCATGCAGCTCGGAGAATTGCTGGTCCGGCGTGCCGACGAGCGGTTTGCGGAAAGCCAGCGGGCTGGGAACGACACGACCGCGCGCCCGGACTACAAGGAAGCCATCGCGCGGTACCAGGAGCTGTTGACCACCTACCCGAAATTCGAGCGTCGCGACGCAGTGGCGTACACGCTCGGGACGCTTTACGCGCAGGAGCAACGACACACCGACGCCGTGAAGGCCTTCTCGACGGTTGCCGCCGATAGCTCCGCATTCACGAGTGAGGCGCTGTTCCGGCTTGGCGATTCGTACTTCGAGATTGCGTCGACTCAGCGAGGTGCCGCGCGACGAAACAGCTTTGCCCGCGCGGCCACGGCGTATGAACGGGCGGCCGCAGCAGCGCCGAAGGACGGCGACATTTACTTCCTGTCGCTCTACAAGCTCGGATGGTCGTATTACAACCAGGCGACACAAACCTCGCAGGCCGAGTACTCCAAGGCCGTGGATGTGTTTGGCCGCCTCATCGACGCCTATGACAAGCTGACCCCGCAGCAGCAGGCGCGACTCGGCCTCCGGAGCGAGACCATCGAGTACATGGCCGTCGCGTTCACGCAGGTGGGTGGCGCGGAAGCGGCCAATCGCTACTTCGCCGCACACGGTGGAGCGGACTATCGCTTGCCCGTCATGCGTCGTGTCGCGTTCAACCTGCAGGAGCAGGGCGACTTTGGGCGAGCGGCTGAAGCGTACGAAGCCGTAGTTACGCAAGCGCCGAACGACTCCAACGCGATCGGGCTGCAGCGCGAGATCATCGACATGTATGAGAACCGCATGCTGGAGCCGGAGCGCGCACAGCAGGCGCGTCTGGACCTCGTGAACCGGTTCGGTCCGGGGTCGCAATGGGCGCAGGCGAACGCGAACAACGCAGCGGCAATTGACAGCGCGGCAGTCGTTCGAGAGATCGCGCTGCGCCAGGCCGCGCAGTACAGCCTGGCGCAGGCGCAGCGTGGTCGCGACAGGCAGAAGTACGCCGCCGCGGCGTCGCTCTACGAGCGGTACCTGCGTGAATTCCCCAAGTCGGACAGCACGCAGGCGGTGAACACGTACTTCGCGGAGGCGTTGTTCAGCACCGGCGATTACGCTCGGGCCGGGGCGGAGTACTCGCGGACGGCGTACGCGTACCCCAACGATTCGACGGGCGCGGTTGCCGAGCGTGCCGGACGCAACGCGATCGTGGCGTTCGATTCTGCGCTCGCCAAGAACCCGCGTGACGTCGCGGCGCAGGACTCGCTGTTCGCGTCGGTTGATCGATTCGCCGCGCGCTTTCCGGCGAGCAGCGTGTCGCGCACCGCGCTCATGCAGAAGGGCCGCCGCGCACTGGAAGCACAACGCTGGGATGTCGTGGAAACGACCTTCCGCACGTACGCGCAGCGGTACCCGAACGATTCGCTGACGCCTAACGCGCAGAAGCTCGTTGGCGACGCGCTCTACCGGTCAGGCAAGTACGATGCGGCGCAGGCCCAGTGGGAGCTCGCGCAGAGCTCAGCGCGTCAGGGCGGCAAACGCGGGCTGGCGGACTCCATCGCCACCGTTCGCACGGCTGCGGCGTCGTCGTACGCCGACACGCTGATCAGATCGGGCAATTTCGAGCGTGCCGCCGAAGAGGTCTACGTCGCGTTCGCGGACAAGAATCCGGCATCCGAGAAGGCGCCCGACGCGCTGCGCGACGCGATCGAGACCTACTTGCTAGCGGACAACGATGCCCGTCGACGCGGGGATGCCGCTGCCTCGCAGAAAGCGCGCGACCGGGCCATTGCGCTCGCCGACCGCCTGACGACGCAATATCCGAAATACCAGTATCACGCACAGTATCAGGCGCTGCGCGCGCAGCTCCTCGCGGAATCCGGCAGGCGTGAGGAAGCGCTGACGGCTCTCCAGAGAGTCGTCGCCGAGAATCCAACATGGGACGGGCGAGCCGACGCGATGGTGCGGATTGCGTCCACGCTCGACTCGCTCAAGCGGAAGCGCGAGGCCGCGTCCGCGTACGAAGCCTTCGCCGCGGCGTACCCTCGCGACCGACGGGCACCTGACGCGCAGTACAATGCGGCAGTGACGTATCTCGAGGTGCCCGATAGCGTGGCGGCATCGCGCGCGTACGGCACGTTCGTGAATCGCTTTCCGAAAGATCCGCGCACGCCACAGGCGCAGTCCACACGGGTGTCGCTCATGCGCGCGGGCGGTGACTCACTCGGGGTCGCACGTGAGCTCAGCTCGTTATGCACCGCCGCGCCGCCGCCCGAGCTCCGCTCGGCGTGCTCGGCGCGCCTTGCGGAGCAGGAGTTCCGAGCGGGCACTGCGATGTTCCCGCAATACAAAGCGGTGCGCCTCGTGATTCCGTCCAAGGCGCAGCTGAACGCGGCCGGCGTGGCCAAGGCGTCGCGAAAGAAGCAGCAGCTGCTCAAGGACATGTCGGACCATTTCACGAAAGCGATCCAGACGGGTTCGCCGCTGTATCTGGCTGCGGCCACGTACTACGTCGGGCTCGCGCAGTGGGAGTACGGCGACTTCGTGAAGCACGTCCGTCTACCGGTAAACCTGACGGCGGCTGAGCGGGCTGCGGCGAACACAGGCTCGGATCGTCAGGCCACCCAATACTACGATGCGGCGCGTGCGACGTGGCAGGCGCTGCTTGATAAGGCACAACAGCAGAAGATCGACAACGAGTGGGTCAACCGAACGCGCGATGCGCTGGCCGGCAATGTGCCTGCAACGCCACCAACCGGCCCGGGAGGTGAGCGATGACACTGCGTGTCCGCCGTTATGCGAGTCGAGTTTTGGTGCGGTGCGTCACCGTCGCTGCCGTGCTCGCAACGCTAGCTTCGCTCTCATCTCGGGTGGCGAACGCGCAGCAGCCGACCCGAAAGCCGCGGACGCAGGCGCCGCGATCGACGATAGAGATTCGCGGTCAGGTGCCGACGCCGCAGGTAGTTACGGTGCGACCGCGCGAGACACCGGCGTATAGTCGTCGTGTGCTCGTGCCCGGTTTCTTCGATCACGATTTTTGGCCTTCGATCCTGCCGCCGCTCGACATCGTGTCGGCGAGGCCGGGAACTCGGTCCGACACGACCTCACGGTCTACCGCCGACTCCACCGCTCGTCCTCCGTCGTCACCTCGTCCTCCGTCGGGCACGCCTCCTGCTCCTCTGAGACGGTAAGCGGATTCACGTCGTCGTCTTACAGGCGACGACGCCACTTTTTTTTGCGCCGACCCGCAACCGACGATCGCGCGCTCCCGAACCCATGCTCCTCCGGAGACTGTTGAGATGAACACCGTGCTCGAGTGGTACCGCAACGGCGGTCCCGTCATGAATGCGATCCTGCTCGTCGCGGTCGTTGGCCTCGCCGTGTTCCTGGAGCGGTTCTACACGATCGTCATTCGGTCGAAGATCAACGGGCGCGCGTTCATCGAACGCGTGATCCAGCTGGTCCGTGCGGGCAAGATCGAGGACGCGATCAAGCTCTGCGCGCAGTCGGGCGCGGCGCTGCCGGACATGGGGCTCCTCATCCTGCGGAGTCGCAGCCGTGACGAGTCCGACCTCCAGAACGTTGCCGACGCGGCGGCGCTGGCGGTGATCCCGCGCCTCACGCGGCGTCTGCAGTATCTCCCGATGCTCGCGAACGTCGCGACGCTGCTCGGCCTGCTCGGAACGATCTTTGGATTGCGCGCAGCGTTCCAATCGGTATCGATGGCCGCTGCCGCCGAGCGGTCGGAGCGACTCGCGTCAGGCATCGCGATTGCGCTGAACGCCACGGGATTCGGCCTCCTCACCGCGGTGCCGCTGTCGGTCGCGCATGCGTATCTCGTGAGCCAGGCGGAGACGATCATCGAGCATATCGATGAGTTCTCCGTTCGGCTGATCAACGCGCTCATCGACCGGCCGGATGTGCGGCTCGGTCACCGTTAGGCAGACGTCGTGGCATCGGTTTACCTCCGATCGAAGCAACGGCGTGCCGAGCGGGCATCGCTGACCGACGCGGGGCACCTGAACCTCGTGCCGCTGGTCGACATCCTGACGTCGGTCGTGTTCTTCTCGCTGCTGACTTACCAGGGCGCGGCGCTCGCCGCGCTGACGTCCTACGACCTGACGCTCCCGCCCGTCGTGATCACGGCGCAGCAAGCTACCTCCGCACCGCAGAATGCGCTCAACCTCCTGCTGGCCGTGCGCGTCGACCACGACAAGCTGCTCATCGAGCACACCGGTCAAGGAGGTTTCCGGAAGGAGATCTCGGGCGTGCAGGGCGCGTCGCTCGACACGCTCCAGTCGCTCATGACGGAGATTCGACGACGGTACCCGCAGAACTCGGACGTCGTGGTCATTCCTGCCGACGACGTGGCATACGATGACCTGATCCACGTGCTCGAACGGCTCCGCATCGCACAGTTCTCCGGGATCTCGCTCGGCAACCGCACGCGCGCGACCCAGGTTGCCGTGGCGGACCGACGGCCAAATCGAGTCGCGCGATGAGCTCGCAGATCACGCCACCGGGGTCGATGGCGCCCGTCAAGGCCATGGTCGGCGCGCGCAACCGCGCGCGCGCCGCGCGGCTCGCGCGCCGCGCCGCGCAATTCAACAAGTTCCGGCTCGTCCAGCTCAACCTCGTCCCGCTCGTGGACACGTTCGTGTCGGTCGTGTTCTTCACGCTCGTGACGGCCACCGTGGGCGAGCTCGCGCCGGTCGTACGCGGCGTCAACCTGCCGGAGTCGCGAGTCGGCCAGCCCGCCCTGCAGCAGATCACGTTAGGCATCGGGCCGCAGGTTACCCTGGCGGGCCGGCCGGTGATGAGTACGCTCGAGGCGGCTCAGGCACGGTCCGACAACCCTGCGCAGCCGCTCCTGATCCCGCCGCTGTACGCCGCGCTGCGCGCCAAAGCCGACTCCATTCGTGCGCTGCGGCGTATCCCGAACGGTCAATCCATCGACGCGCCGCTGGCTATCCAGGCCGACCGCACGATGCGCTACGACCTGCTGTCTCGCGTTATGCAGACGGCCCGCTTGGCCGGTTTTCGCAATTTGACGCTGCAGGTCAGTCACGTTGCGGACGCGGGCGTGAGGTCGAGTTGAAATGAGCAGTGCAGTCACGCCCAACAGTCCCGTGCCCCCGGAGCCGACCCCGGCGCCCGCGCACGGCGCCGACGAGCCGTTCACTCGGTCGCTCCACTACGAGTTCGCTGGCGAAGAGGGGCGCGCGCTGCTGTCGTCGTACGCCTTTTCCGTTGCGCTTGGCATCGCGTGGCTTGCCTTCGTGTACTTCGGGCCGAGAACACTGCCCATGCAGCTGCTCCCCCGCGACGAGCGTCCGATCGCGGTCACGTTCGACATGCCGGAGCCAACGCAGGACGCGGCCGCCGCGGAAGAGGCAGCGGCTGCCGCTCCACCCGTCCCCAAAGAGCGAAGCGGGGGTCGCCAGCGAACGTCAAACCCCGCTGCGATCGCCAACGCGTTCGGAAACAGCAGCCCCTCCGGCCGCCTCGTGGGCGACGTCTCGAACGTATTGCGGAATGTCGACGTCTCGTCAGGTTCCGGCGGAACGGCGGGAGCGACCGAAGCCGGCCGAAAAGTCGTGCTGGGCGCGGGCGAGGGTGGTGCAGGGTCCCGAACACCGGGACGTGGCGGAATCGGCAACGCGCTCGGCCCGGGCGGTGGTATTGGCGTGGGCGCCGGCGGAGGGACGGTGTCACGGACGCCGGTCCGTATCGCACCTCCGCGGCCGATCGATGCTCCGAAACCCGGAGGCGTTCAACGCGATGTCGGCGAGCTCGGTAACTTCGTGCGCGGCCACGAAGCGCAGCTGCGATTCTGCTACAACGAGTACGGGCTGAAAGAGAACCCATCGCTGGCCGGCTCCGTGACGGCGTCGGTGGCGCTGACACCCACTGGCGGGGTGACCGCCGTGAACGTCACGAACCGGACGTGGTCCGGCGCGGGCGCGGCCGAGACGGAACGCTGCATCACCGACAAGATTCGCACGTGGCACTTCCCGCCTTCCGGGGCGGGCGACGGGACGTTTTCGTTCTCGTTCAGCTTCACGCGTTAGGTTTTGGCGTGCCTGCCGTATAGCTTTCCCGACGGCTCCGCTTCCAACATTTCCGTGCTCCATCTCCTGATCGCGCTGCAGGCCGTTCAAATCCCGCCCGCGCCGCGCGGGTACGGGACCAATGCCGCAGAGATCGTCGTTGACGCGGCGGGCGTGCTCCCCGCGACGTCGGTCGATCACATCAATCGCATCGCGTTCGACGTCCACCAGAAGAGCGGCGGCGAGATGGCGGTTGTCACGCTCGCGGACATCGGTCTGCGGGCGCCGGTGGACGTGGCGCTCGCGATCGGCCGCGCGTGGAAGGTCGGTGCGAACGCGGCGATAGGCCAGCGAACACGCAACGCGGGCGTCGTCATCCTGCTCGTTCCGAAAGAGACGAGCACGAGTGGACGTGGCGAGTGCTTCGTCACCACGGGGCAGGGCACCGAGGGCTTCATCACGGATGCGCAGGCTGCATCATTCTGCCGCGAGGCGGTTCCGTACTTTCGGCAGCGCGAGTACGGGCCGGCGATGGAGCTGGTGGCCAGCCGAGTGGCCGGGCAGTTCGCGCAGGAATTTGGTTTCACGCTCGACTCATCGTCCGGACTGGCGCCAGGGATGCAGCCTGATCTGCAGCCGGCGCCACGCCGCGGTCGCGGCGGTGGCCTGTCTCCGTTCACGATCTTCATACTCTTCATCGTCGCCTACTTCATTCTCAGCTCGCTCAGTCGCGGCCGACGTGGCGGGTGTGGGGGCGGTGGTTGCATCCCGATCCCGATCATTTTTCCGACGGGCGGTGGGTATAGCCGAGGGGGTTGGGGTGGTGGCGGTGGCGGGTTCGGTGGTGGAGGCGGGGGTGGCTTCGGAGGCTTTGGTGGCGGTGGAGGCTTTAGCGGAGGCGGCGGGGGCTCGAGTTGGTGATTCCGCTTCGTGTCTCGATTCCCTATACCCCATTCCCGATTCCCGATGACTCTCGAAGAGCTGGTCGCTCAACTTCAGAAGGTCTACGGCGCGCAACTCCGCTCGGTGGTGCTCTACGGGTCCGCGGCGGCGGGCGAGCACATCCCGAAGCGCTCCGACTACAACGTGCTCGTCATTGTGGATGAGCTCACCATCGAGCACATGCGGACCGGCGCCGCCGTGGCGCGTGCCTGGGGCGAGGACGGGAACCCTCCGCCGCTCACGCTCACGCTGAGCGAGTGGCAGGGAAGCTCTGACATCTTCCCCATGGAATACGCTGACATTCTCGAGCGGCACCGCGTTCTTTTCGGTACGCCACCGTTCAGCGGAATCGCCGTTGATCCGACGAACCTTCGCCTGCAGCTCGAGCACGAGGCGATGGGAAAGTTGCTCAAGCTTCGTCAGGCCGTGCTGGCCGCGGGCGGCGACGTGAAGTTGCAGACCGAGCTGTTGGCGGCGAGCCTGAGCACCATCATGGTGATCTTCCGCGCCGTCCAACGACTCAACAGCCTGGTTCCACCGACCGACTACGAGCGGTTGAGCCGAGATGTCGCGGCGCGCGCTGGGTTCGATGCCGAGCCCTTCGTGCGCGTGGTCCGACATGTGCGCGGCACCGACAAGATCGGTTCGTCGGATGTGTCGGCGGTGTTGGCGGGGTATGTCGATGGAATGCACCGCCTGGTTGCCTACCTCGACCGCTACGAAGCCGCACCCTGACTCCGACTCGCGTTATGCAGAGCGGTGGCAACCCTCTGGGGATGGAGGACGCGTTATGCGTGCGGACATGAATGGCGTGGGCGTTCGGATGGTGGTTGGCGCTGCCGTCATCGCCGTGCTGGCCCTGGGCTGTCCGGGAGAAAAGCGGGCGAAGCGGCCGGACAGCGCGCGAGCGGCCATTCCTGTCGATACGACGCCGACGGACCTGAGCAAGGTGGAAACCTCCCTCCCTCCGGCGGCTCCCGATACCTTCAAGGGGCCGGCGCACAAGGTCGCTCGTAAGGCACCGCCTCCAATTCCGTCCGCACCGCCGGCACTCATGGAGGCAGTGGATCGCGAGCGAAGCTTCTCTCGCTTCTGCTACCAGGAGTTCGGACAGAAGGTCGATCCAACGCTCAAGGGCGGCGTCGCGATGGTCGTCTCAGTCGGATCCGCAGGAATCACGGGGGCAAAGGTTGCGAGTGATACCTGGTCGTCCAACGCAGGCTCGGGGGTGAACCGATGCCTGGATCAGAAGGCAGCAACCGCGTGGAAGCTCGCCCCCGGTGCGGTGAAATCCGGGAAGTACGTGGTGAGAATGACGTTTACCGGACGCTGAACGCGTTCGCCTCGAGGATCTTCAGTATGCACCGATACACCTTGCCATTGGCGCTCGTTCTCCTCGGTAGCGGTTGCGGCTACAACACGATCCAGAAGTACGATGAGACCGTGAACGCCGCGAAGAATCAGATCGAGGTTCAACTGCAGCGGCGAGCCGACCTGATTCCGAACCTCGTGTCGACGGTGAAGGGCTATGCCCAGCACGAGGAGGATGTCTTCACTCAAGTGGCGCAGGCGCGCGCTGGCTTGCTCGGTGCTGTACAGAAGGGCGATCCACGCGAGATGGCCAACGCGAACGATCAACTCACGGGGGCGCTCGGCCGCCTCATGGTCGTCGCGGAGGCGTACCCGCAGCTCAAGGCGGACCAGAATTTCCTCAAGCTTCAGGACGAGCTGACGGGAACGGAGAATCGCATCGCGGTCGCTCGCACCGACTACAACAACGCGGTGCAGACGTACAACACGTACATCCGTACGCTCCCGCAATCACTGACCGCGAAGGTCACGGGCGCCAAGGCGCGCGACTATTTCGAGGTCACGAGCCCGGGTGCACGCACAGCGCCGACCGTCGACTTCTCGAAGCCGGCCGCGAAACCTTAATGGTTTCGCAACGACAGCGGCGAGCGGCAAAAATCTTAACGGTTGCGCCTCCACCCGGCGACGCCGACAGCGATCGACGGGACCACGTGCCTCGGCACGGGGAGCTGAGCTGACGAGCACTGCGCGCATTCGGTAGGCGCGTCGGCGTCTTTCACGGAGCGACCTTCGACCGATCGGTCGAGGGTCGCTCCGCTCTTCTCGCGGCTCGTCCCTCCCTGGGTCGTACCAGCCAAATCCGCTCCCGACGCGTTGGTCCGGAGGCCATCTTGCATCAGGATTGGTCAGCCCGGAGGAGTTCGTGAGGTCCTGCTCTCTCAGCGCAGTTCGAACGTGTGCCGCGGCCGTGATGGCAGCCAGCGTCATCACGAGCGGCGCGTGCTATCGCTACACGCCCATCGACTCGTCGTCGCCGGCGTTAGGCAGCGAAGTGCGCCTGCGCCTCACTGACGCCGGTGCCATCACGATGGCGCCCCTCGTTGGCAACCGGATCGAGGTCGTCGATGGGCACATCTCCTCCGTCGCCGACACCTCCGTGACACTGTCGGTGACACAGACGACCGACCGGCTTGGCTCCGAAGTCACCTGGAAAGGCGAGCAGGTCGTGTTCCCGCGGACCACGGTGGCCGGCCTCGAGCGCCGCTCGCTCGACAAAGGGAAGAGCTATCTGGTCGGCGGTATCACGGCCGGTCTGGTCGCCGCGGTTGGCATCGGGTTCAGCGTCAGCGGCAACGGGAGCGGCGGTCAGAACTCGGGGACCGGAACCCCGAAATAGTCGCGCGCCGGCCTCGGCGGAAAACCAGCGGCCTGGCCGAGGTCAGTCGGGAATCGCGTCCGACAGCACGTACGTCAGCGGATTCACCACCTTGCCGTTGATGTGAATCTCATAGTGCAGGTGCGGGCCGGTCGCCAACCCGGTGCTCCCGACCGCCGCGATGGTCTGGCCGCGCGTGACGCGCTGACCGCCCTTCACATCGATGCGCGAGCAGTGTGCATAACGAGTGACGATGCCGTTGCCGTGGTCGATCTCGAGCGTGTTGCCGTACCCGTTTTCGTACGCGACGCGCACTACCACGCCGGACGCCGGTGCGATGATCGGCGCGCCCATCGGCGCCGCCACGTCGATGCCTTCGTGGGGCCGCGAAATGTGCAGGAGCGGATGGTTGCGACTTCGCGAGAACTGGCTTGTGAGCCAGCCCGGCGTGGGCATGATCGATGGGACACTGGCGAACCGCTGCGCGTTGCGCTCGAGCGAGTCCGTCACTGCCGCGAAGCGAGCGGACAACAGGTCCGCGCGCTGAATGAGCGTCTCGACGTCCGCCTGCGGCATGCCCCGCGCCGCGCTGTCGGCCAACGAGTCCTGCGCTGCCGCCAGGATCTGTGCGGCCGAATCCGTCGCCGGCAACCCGGCCAGTAAACGGATCTGCGCTTCCCGTTTCCGGATGACCTCGAGCGTGTCGCGCAGTGATGCCACACGTTTCGCCACTTCCGACAGGTCGCGCGGGTGCGCGCTCATTGCGTTCGCTTCGGTCGGACGGACGGCGCCGCTGATGAACCGGCCGGTCGTCCCGATCGCGGTGACGAGCCCGATCGCCGCCATCAACCCGAACATCGCAGCGACGTACAACCCGCAGCGCACCGCGCGCTCGCTGATCGAGTAGCTTCGCGGCGAATCACTCCCGTGGGGTACGACCATCACGGTCCAGCAACGATCCGCCATGTCGTCTCGACTCCTTGAGGCTCAACGCGATGTTCCGTCTGCTTAGACGGCTCGCATCTGTAGCCGTAACGATACTCGTCGCGGTCGTGATGCGTGGGTGACGCATGCCACGCAAACGGCGGTCGTTGGAGTCAGATCCCGTTAGGTCGTCGCGGTCACAATTTCCTTGGGAAACAGACCATCTCCCTTTGTGACGCGCCACCCGCTCACATCGAGCGCTGCGACCATCTCGAAGCGCTGATGCGCGACGATGTCGGGGCCGCCGAGTTGACGCCACAGCTCCGCGGTCTTCGCGGGCAGGAACGGGTGGAGATGAATCGCATGGCGGGCGAGCTGTCGCATCAGCGCGGCCAGCGTTCGCTCGAGCTCGGGGCGCAGCGCGGGATCCTTCGCCAGCTTCCACGGCGCCTGTCGGTCGACGTACTCGTTGCCACGACTCACGGTGCTCCACACATGTCGCAGCGCCTCGTGAAGCAGGTAGCCGCGAGACCCGTCCATCGCTGCGTGATACTGCGCGAGATCCCGCGCATCGCTCGTGTCGAGATCCGTCGCTTCGGCGGCCGCGCCACCGGGCACGACACCGCCACAGTATCGCTCGACCATCGAGATCGTGCGGCTCGCCAGGTTCCCTAACGCGTTGGCGAGGTCGGCGTTGTAGCGTTCCTCGAACCGCTCCCACGAGAAACTGCCATCCGCGTCGAAGGGCACTTCGCGCAGGAGGAAGTAGCGAAACGCATCGGCACCGAACCGGCCGATCGCCTCGTCGAGGTCCAGGCGCACCCCGGCGGACTTGCTGAACCGCTCGCCGCCTAACAACACGAAGCCGTGCGCCCACACGCGCTCCGGCAACGGCAGCTCCGCTGCCTGGAGCATCGCCGGCCAGATGATGCTGTGGAAGCGCGTGATGTCCTTGCCGACAATGTGCAGCTGTGCTGGCCAGCGCTTCCGCCAGCCCGCCTCGGGGAAGCCGGTGGCCGTGAGGTAATTCGGCAGCGCGTCGAACCACACGTACGTCGTTTGCGGCTCGCCCGTCGAAAGCGGCGCAGGGAAGGGAACGCCCCAGCTGAATCGCGACCGGCTCGCGGAAACGTCCTCGAGCCCCTGCTTGAGGAGCGCCAGCATCTCGTTGCGCCGGCTCTCGGGCTGCAGGAATTGTGGCCGCTCCGTGAGGAGCCGAGTGAGAAAGCCCTGGTACTTGCTGAGGCGGAAGAACCAGTTGCGCTCCTCCACCCACTCGAGCGTACGCGTCGGATGCAGGACGCAGCGCCCGTCCACGATCTCACTGTCCTGTTTGAACGCCTCACAACCGACGCAGTACTGTCCGGTATACGATTTCTCGTAGAAGTCGTCGGGGTTGTTGTCGAAGATGCGCTTGATCAGCGCACGCACACCGGTCTTGTGACTATCCGCAGTGGTGCGGATGAACTGATCGTGCGAGATCGCGAGCCTGGACCACATGGCCTGGAAGCGCGGTGCAATGTCGTCCACCTGCTGCTGCGGCGTCACGCCGCGCTCCGCGGCTTTCTGCGCGACCGTCTGCCCGTGCTCGTCCATGCCCATGAGGAAATGGACCTCGTCACCGCGGAGGCGGTGATACCGCGCGATCGCATCCGCCCCGATCTTCTCGTAGGCGTGCCCGATGTGCGGGTCGCCATTCGAGTAGTCGATTGCCGTCGTCAAGTAGAACGGGCTCACGCGTCGTCTCCGTCTTCGTCGTCCCCACTGTCCCCAGCCGCCGCGCCTGGATCGGCGGACGTCGCGTCGGTCGTGCCGCTGTTAGGCGCTGCCGATCCGTCGCCGCGCCCGCGTCCGCGTCGTCCTCCGCGCCGCCCGCGTCGCCGCCGCGGCCGCTGTCCCTCTGCACCGGCGTTGGCGGCGGGCGCGATCGTCGACTCGTCATCAGCCGAACCCGCCGGTGGTTGCGGGGGCGGCGCCCCCGGGGAGGACGCTGGCTGCCTAACGCTTACGTCGTTCGACCCGTTCGCGGTTCCCCGATCCCGGTTCCCTGGTTCTCGCTTTTCCGATTCCCGACGCTGCAGCGTCACCGGCCGTTCGGGCGCTTTTGGAAACCCTGGCATTCCCGGGCGCATCCCTGGTCGGTACGCCGGACGCTCGGCGGTGTCGGTCATCCGAATGACCTCCTCGTCGAGCTCCATCATCATGTCCGGCTCCTCCTCAACGACGGGCTCCTCGACCGTCATTGGCCCGCCGGCCATCTCGCGCTTGAGATCAGCGAGCGACACGACGCGCGTTTCGCCCTCGATGTTCCGCAGCGTCACGCGCTCGTTGAAGATGTCGTTCGCCACGACCTTCTCCTCGCCGCGCGCCGTGACCAGCACTTTCGCTTCCTTCGGGAAGCGCTTGCGGCTCTGCACGTAGAACTCGTGCTCGTACCGCAGACAGCACATGAGCCGCCCGCACGCACCGGAAATCTGTGCGGGGTTCAGCGAAAGTCGCTGGTCCTTCGCGACACCGAGGTTCACGGGGCGCAGCTCGGGAAGCCACGAGGCCGAGCAGTACTCGCGGCCGCAACGTCCGATGCCGCCCAGTCGCTTCGCCTCGTCGCGAACGCCGATTTGTTTGAGCTCGATGCGCGTGCGGAACAGCGCCGCCAGGTCGCGCACGAGATTGCGGAAGTCGACGCGCTTCTCGGCCGTGAAGTAGATGGTGAGCTTCCGGCGGTCCCACTGCCACTCGGCGTCGGAGAGCTTCATCAGCAGGTTGTTGGCCTTCACGCGCTCCATCGCACGGCGTCGTGCCGACTCGTCCTGCGTGCGGAGCTCGTCGTGGCGCTGGACATCCTCGGCAGTGGCAAGCCGTCGTGCGCGCCTCTGGACCCCTTCAGGCCCTGGCGCGTGTGGTACGCCGGCCGCGCGCTTCTGCGCGAGCTCCCCCGTGGCGTAGATGCGCCCGAGGTCTTCTCCGCGGTCTGCGTCGACGATCACCGCGGCCCGTAACGGCGGCGGCGCCTCGCCCTCCCAGAGAAAGAACTCCTTGCGGTTGCCCTTGAAGGCAATCTCAATCAGATGATCCAAGGCAATGATTCACGGGACTGGGGACTGGGGACATCGGGACTCGGCCGGGATGCTTCTACTGGCGAAGGGGCTAGTGCGGCAGTAGAGGGGTCCCGGCCGAGTCCCGAGTCCCGAGTCCCGATGTCCCTACTCCTGAAATTGTCCCATTCGTAGGTACTTCTCTCGCCGCCGGCGAATCAGCTTGTCCGGCTTGAGACGGCGCAGCTCTTCGAGATGCTTGTTCAGCGCTTCCTGCACCGCCGCCGCCGTCTGCTCGTGATTCGAGTGCGCGCCGCCGAGGGGTTCGGGGATGATCTCGTCGATCACCCGCAGCTCGTAGAGGTCCGGCGCGGTGATCTTCAGCGCGCCGGCGGCGCGCTCGCGCATCTCCGGGCTCTTTCCGTCCTTCCACAGGATCGCGGCGCACCCCTCGATGGTGATGACGGAGTAGACCGAATTCTCCAGCATCAGCACGCGGTCCGCGACGCCTAACGCGAGAGCACCACCCGATCCTCCCTCGCCGATCACCGTCGCGATGATCGGCACTTCCAGCCGGCTCATCTCGAAGAGATTGTGGGCGATCGCCTCGCTCTGGCCGCGCTCTTCGGCGCCAAGTCCCGCCCATGCACCCGGCGTGTCGATGAATGTGATCACGGGAACGTGAAATTTTTCGGCGAGCTTCATCAGCCGCAGCGCCTTGCGATAGCCCTCCGGGTGCGGCATCCCGAAGTTGCGCTTCAGATTCTCCTTCGTGTCGCGCCCGCGCTGCTGGCCCACGACCATGACGGTCTCGCCGTCCAAACGCGCCCACCCGCCGACGATCGCCGGGTCCTCTCGGAACAGTCGGTCGCCGTGCAGCTCCACGAAATCCGTGAAGCACATCCTGATATAATCGAGCGTGAAGGGGCGCTTGGAATTCCGTGCGACCTGGACCCGTTGAAGGGGCGACAGGTTCTTGTAGACCTCGGCCCGCAGGTCGTTGAGTTTTCGTTCGAGCGGCGCGATCTCAGCATCCACGCTGAGCTGCTGGTCACCAGCCAGCTTCTTCAACTCATCGATCTGCTTTTCGAGGTCGAAGATGGGTCGCTCGAACTCCATAGCTGGCGTCGAAGCCAATTTAGCTCCCGCGTACGAGACGGACGCGCTCCTGCCCGAGCAGCGCCCGTAGCTCGGTCAGCGCGGCATTCGTTGCCGACAGCTTGATCGAGCGCGATCGCAATCGTGCCTGCGTCCCATTTCCATCGTTCCATCGGATTTCGAGCGGCGCCGCGCCAGGATGCGCTTCGGCCACGGCCCGCACGTCTTGCATGATGTCCGGCGTAACGGCCGTCACGCCGCCGTTCATTCCGTCGATTCCCATCTGCCCAGCTTCGCTGGGCTCCCGCGGATTCCCGATTCCCGACAAGTCGATTGCGATCGTCACCTGGCCCGCAATCCTCAGCTCCTCGAACCGCTGCACCGACTCGATGATGAACGTGGGATTGTCCGTGCCCTGATCGCGTCTCGAGTAGCCGCCCCGCACGAGCAGCGGAATGTCACTCCGGATCCGGTCCGACAGCACGGTCCAGTTCTCGGGGAAAACGAGAACCTCGGAAGATCCTGAAAAATCCTCGACTGTCAACCGCGCGAACTCGGCGCCTGAGCGCTTGCTAACCTGGCGTTTGATGGCGGTAACGACCACGCCCAGCGACATCACGCCTTCCGCCCATTGTCCGAGCTGCGATACGGTATGCGTCGCGAACAACTCGCATTCGGTGCGGTAGGGCTCCAGGGGATGCCCCGAGATGTAAAACCCGAGGATCTCTTTCTCCTTCGTGAGCCGCTCGGCTTCCGACATGGGGGCGATGTTCGGGAGCTGGGCTCGGTGGGTCGCCGCTGCGCCGTTCGTTCCCGATTCTCGATCCCCATCTGCCCAGAGGGCTCCCGCCGATTCCCCAAAAAGCGATCCCTGCCCGCTCTCGATCTCCTGCTGTTTGAGCGACGCTTCCTGAATCGCCGAATCGAGCACGGTAACGTACTGCGATCGATGTCCGCCGAGGTTGTCGACCGCGCCCGAGTAAATGAGCGCTTCGAACACGCGCTTGTTGCACAGCCGCAGATCGACGCGCTCACACAGGTCGAACAGCGACGTGAACGGCTTCTCGGTGCGGGCTGCGAGCATCGACTCGATTGCGGCCTTGCCGACGTTGCGAATCGCGCCAAGTCCGAAGCGGATCCGCTTTTCGTCGAGCACCGTGAACTTGTATCCGGACTCGTTCACGTCCGGCGCGAGAACCTCGATGCCGAGCTCGCGCGCCTCGTTGATGAACTTCACGACGCTGTCCGTGTCGCCGATGGACGAGGACAGCAGCGCCGCCATGAACTCCGCCGGATAGTGCGCCTTGAGCCACGCGGTGTGATACGAGATGACCGAGTAGGCGACCGAGTGCGACTTGTTGAATCCGTAGCGCCCGAACGTCTCGATCTGTCCCGCGAGGTCCTCGATGATCTTCTTGTTGTACCCACGCCCCACCGCCTTCTCGACGAACTTGCCGAGCTCCTTCTTGATGAGCTCAGCGTCCTTCTTGCCGACGGCCTTTCGCAGCACATCGGCTTCGGCGAGGGAGATGCCCGCGAGCACCTGGGCGATACGCATCACCTGTTCCTGGTAGGTGATGACGCCGTAGGTGGGCTCGAGAATGGGCTCGAGCTCCGGCAGCGCGTAGATCACGGGCTCTTCACCGCGCTTCCGCTTCTGATAGACGCGGTGCATTCCGGCGTCGAGCGGCCCGGGGCGCATCAGCGCGTTCGATGCCACGAGGTCGTCGAACCGGTCGCACCGCATGGCGCGCAGCATGTCGGTGGCGAGTGGCGACTCGAACTGGAACACGCCCGTCGTACGGCCGGCGCGCAGCATCCGGTACACTTCTGGATCGTCGTCGCCTAACGCGTCGAGATCGGGCCGCTGCCCCGTTCGCGTCGCGATCGCGTCGAGCGCGTCCTTGATGACGGTCAGCGTCGTCAGGCCCAGGAAGTCCATCTTCAACATGCCTGCCTTCTCGAGACAGTTCATGTCGTACTGGGTGACGATGACCCTTTCGTCCCCGGTGGAATCTCTGTTCCCTGTTCCCGGTTCCCTGTTTCCGCTCCCTTTGGTTTCCTGCGTGCACACCGGGACGTATTCGTCGAGCGGTCCTGGCGCGATCACCACGCCCGCCGCATGCACGCCGGTGTGCCGCGAGAGACCCTCGAGCGCGATGGCGTAGTCGAGGAGCTGTCGGTAGCGCTCGTCAGTGCGGTAGAGCTTCTTGACCTCGGCGATCTCGTCCACCGCCTCCTTCACGGTAAGCGAGAAGTTCGGCTGGTTCGGGATGAGCTTCGCCAGCGCGTCGGTCTCCGACGGGAGGAAGCCTAACGTGCGCCCCACGTCCTTGATCGCCGCGCGCGACTTCAACGTCCCGAACGTGACGATCTGCCCGACGGCATCCTTGCCGTACTTCTCGCGCACGTACTCGATCACCTCGCCGCGGCGCTCGAAGCAGAAGTCGACGTCGATGTCCGGCATCGACACGCGCTCGGGGTTCAGAAAGCGCTCGAACAGCAGGTCGTACTTGAGCGGGCAGACGTCGGTAATCTGGAGCGCGTAGGCCACGAGTGATCCCGCTGCCGATCCGCGGCCCGGGCCCACCGGGATGCCGCGGTCCCGCGCGGCCTTGATGAAGTCGGCGACGATGAGGAAGTACCCGGCATAGCCGGTCTTCGTGATCACGCCAAGCTCGTAGTCCAGCCGCTCCTTCACCTGGGGCGGCAGCGGCTGCCCGCTCTCCGCGCCCCCGGCATACCGTTCCCGCGCGCCACGCTCGGCCAGCCTAACGAGAAGCTCGTTCTCCGTCGCGACGTCGGGGGGCAGCGGAAACGATGGCACGTGGTACTTTTTCCCGAACTCGATGCCCGCCGTGTCGGCGATGCCGAGCGTCTGGGTCAGCACATCGGGACGGTCGGGAAACTTCGCGGCGATCTCCTCGTGATTCTTGAAATAGAGGCCGCGGTCGTACCGCATCCGGTCGCTGTCGCTTCGATCCTTTCCCAGGCCGATGCACAACAGGACGTCGTGCGCGTCGTGATCGTCCGCCGACAGGAAGTGCGCGTCGTTCGTCGCGACGACCGGCAGGCTCAGATCCGACGCGAGTCGGAACACCTCGGCGTTGAGCCGGCTCTGGCCCTCGGAATCGTGCGCCTGGACCTCGAGGTAATACCGGTCCTTGAAGACGTCGGCGTACCAGCTCGCGACGGCCTTGGCCTCGTCGTATCGCCCCTCCATGAGGTGCGTCGCAATCTCACCGGCCATGCACGCCGACGACACGATGATGCCGTCAGCATATTTCGCCAGCAGCTCACGATCGACGCGGGGCTTGGTGTAAAAGCCCTCCGTAAAGGCGAGCGATGAGAGCTTGACGAGGTTCTTGTAGCCCGCGGTGTTTTGAGCGAGCAGTACCAAGTGGTAATATGGTTTCGCGCCCGGAGCCGGCCGGGCGCGAACTCGTCGATCGCCGGGCGCCACGTACGCTTCCATCC
>Ga0207645_10000106_pt1 | contig 62240 bp, 62 predicted proteins | sample KBSM53metaG_FD_184331 | JGI IMG/M metagenome (GOLD analysis project Ga0207645, IMG submission 184331) | Miscanthus rhizosphere microbial communities from Kellogg Biological Station, Michigan, USA - KBS M5-3 metaG (SPAdes) (version 2) | ecosystem: Host-associated > Plants > Roots > Rhizosphere >...
ACGGACCCTGGGGAAGAAGGCGGATATGACGCTCATGCCGCTGCAGCCGGGCGACGTGCCTGCGACCTATGCCGACATCGAGGACTTAGACCGCGATGTCGGCTTCAAGCCGTCCACGCCGATCGAAGTAGGAGTTCCTCGCTTCGTCGAATGGTATAGGAGCTTCTACAAGGTGTGACGCAAGGCGTCAGCCTCTTCAGCTGCGCGCCTTGCGGTGAGCGGTGCTCCTGCGATTATTGGCAGCCAACCGGAACAAATCCCGTCCCAAAAAACCGGGAGAGGGTTTGATACCGAGCGTTGTCATAGAACGAAAAGCTTGTGCCCCGCTGGTTCCGCCCTGTCAGGTCTCCACCGTAAGACGGATCCGTCCCATAGAAAAACCCGCCACGGGTTTTTTGGACGAGATTGATCCATTCGCCATAGAGCGAGCAAACCTCGGATTGTATCGATCCGCCGGTTGAGGCAATGCTTGAATGCCAGTCCTGAGCCCATCCCGGGACTGTCTGTCCCCGCGAAGCGCGATCCATGGAGTATGGCATGTCGGAGGAGGGCATCGCAGCGTAAGGCGACCGATACGTCGGCATCTGGTCCAACGAAGGGACAACTGACAATTCTTTGAGGGCCAGGAGCTTACACCCGGCACGTTCCTTGTTGGTATAGATCGACGATCCGTCCGCCTGCGGGCATTCCCACATTCGTGCCGGATCGAATTTCACCGCCTCGTTCGTGTCGGCGATTGCCGGTGGGGCGGCCAGGACGACCGCGGCCGCTGCGGCAAGTGTGAAAACCGTGAAGAGCCGCATAGAACACCTCCCATAAAGCTGTGTCACCGTGGCTTCCGTGTCATTGGCGATAGGCTCGGTATAGGCTTTGGCTGTCATCTTGCTAACGTGCTGACAAACTATGCCAATGCCGAAGAAGCCGTCTATTCATCTTTGGAGGGGGTCTCATGGTCGGATAAATATCTGTGAAGTCGCTGTCAGAGCCGATTTACAGGAGCCGGTCAACCGCTGCCTCGGGGGTCAGGTGTTCAAGGCTCTGAATGATGCAATCTGCTTCGTGCAGTTTATCAAGGGGATAAGTGGTGGCAAGGCCAAGTACACGCATGCCCGCGGCTCTGGCTGAGCGGATACCCGCAAGGGAGTCTTCAAGGACCAGGCATTCGCAGGGGACAATGTCGTGCTCTGATCTGTGGCCGGCATTCAGCCGTTCCCGAGCAAGGAGATAGATCGCCGGATCCGGCTTTCCGATCGGACAATCCTCGGCCGCCACAATCACGTCGAAATCGCATTGAATCTTCGTTCCGCTCAGCGCCTCGTCGATCTGTGCTCGGCGGCCGCCGGAGGCGATCGCGAGTCGGTAGCGGCCTTTGGCCGCTTTCACAAAGCCGACGACACCCGGAAAGAGTTCCGGCTTGTGTAGAGCGGCGTGGGCACGAAAGAGTTCCGCTTTCCGCTCGCCGATCCGGAACACTTCCGCCTCGTCACAAGTCCCGTCTCGTCGCGCCAACAGCATTCTCGTGCATGTCCGCTCATCCATCCCCAGATAGGCGCCATAATAGTCCTCCTTGGTCAGTGCCAGTCCGGCTTCGGCGAGCGCCTGCTGAAAACAGCAGACGTGTGGTGTCTCATCGTCGGCGATGACGCCGTTGAAGTCAAAAATGATCGCGCGAATCACGGGCGCCACTCTACCGAACCTCGTGCGAAGGCCACAAGCGGCAGACCTTGTTCGTTTCCCCGGGCTGGAGTATTCTCGCGCCGGGACCGGCAGTTTCCCCGCGTGTCGCGCGCATTGATTGTGAGTGGCCATGACTGACTACGGCGTGTTGGGCAATCTCCTCGTCATTTTTTCCGTCTCGATCGCCGTTGTCTTCGTCTTCCATCAGTTCAGGCTTCCATCCATCGCCGGCTTCTTGGTGGCTGGTGCATTGATCGGACCGCACGGCCTCAATCTCATTGCGGACATCGGCACCGTGCAGGTGCTCGCCGAAATCGGAGTCGTGCTTCTCTTATTCACGATCGGCATTGAATTTTCCCTTGTGCAGTTGGCCTCGCTGCGCCGGTTGCTCTTCATCGCCGGGCCCATCCAGGTCGGCAGTGTGCTGTTGATTGCATGGTTCGGAGCCATATCGGTGGGATTGACCTGGCAAGAGGGCATTTTCTGGGGGTTTCTCATCTCACTCAGCAGTACGGCGATCGTCTTGAAAGCGCTGGCCAATCGAGGGGACAGTGATTCGATCCATGGGCGGACGATCATCGGGATTCTGATTTTTCAGGATCTTGCGGTGGTGCCCATGATGCTGCTGACGCCGATCTTGGCCAGCCGGGGCGAAGGGTCGGCGGGCTCCATCTTCTACACATGGGCGCAATCGATTCTCGTTGTGGGGCTGATCATCGCTGCTGCCTGGTACGCGGTTCCCAAACTGCTGGAACACATCGTGCGGAGCCGGAGCCGCGAACTGTTCTTGCTGACGATCATCGTGCTCTGTCTCGGCATCGCCTGGCTGACCTCGCTCGGCGGTCTCTCACTCGCCTTGGGAGCGTTTATTGCGGGACTGGTGATTTCTGAGTCGGAATACAGCCACCAGGCAATGGCTGATGTGCTCCCGTTTCGCGACAGCTTCAACAGCCTGTTTTTCGTGTCGATCGGCATTTTGATGAACTGGCGGGTCTTGATTGACCACCCCGTCTTGGTCGTGGGCTTGCTACTGGCCATTCTGTCGGTCAAATTCGTCACAGGCGCAGCCGCCTCCCTTGCGATGAACATTCCTCCGCGCTCTGCGTTCATGGTAGGGGTGGCGCTGGCACAGGTGGGAGAGTTCAGTTTCCTACTCGCTCAACAGGGGCAGGAAAGCGGATTATTACGAGGAGATCCATATCAAGTATTTCTGGCCGTGTCGGTCCTCTCGATGATCGTGACGCCCTTCTTAATGCAGTGGTCCCCCGTGATGGCCCGGCGGATCGAAGCCGTGCAGCGCCTCCGGCATTGGTTGCCCACGAGGACGGAAGCGCACGTGCTTCAGACAGAAGGGAGGCAGATCCGGCTGAAAGACCATGTGATCATCGTCGGTTACGGGCTCAACGGCCGTAACCTGGCTCGCGTGCTCAGCGAAACCGAAATTCCCCATCTGGCCCTCGACCTCGACGGCGACACGGTCCGGCGCGAATCCCGCCACGGAGTACCGATCTATTACGGCGATGCGACGAATCCCAACGTCTTGCGGCACGTGAAGATCGAAGAGGCCAAGGTATTCGTCGTCGCCATTTCCGATCCGTTCATCACGAGACGGGCAGTTCAGGTCGCCAAACTGCTCAATCCAAAGGTCCGAGTGGTGGTCAGGACACGTTATCTTCGGGAACTGGAAGAGTTGCACGATATCGGCGCCGATGACGTCGTGCCCGAAGAGTTTGAGACGTCGATTGAGATCTTCGCGCTGGTCCTTCGAACCTATAACCTCCCGCAGGACTTTATTACCACGAAAGCGGAGCAAGTCAGGCGGGAAGGCTATGCACTGCTGCGGAGGAGTGAATTGCCAGAATTAGCCCATCATTTACGCGGCGGGACCTTGACCGATGCCGAGGTGGAAACGTGCCGGATCGATGACGATTCGCCCGCCGTCGGGAAGACCCTTGGAGATCTCTCCATTCGACCAAGAACGGGAACCTCGGTCATTGCGTGGACACGCAATGGAGTCACGGAGTCGAATCCCGCTCTCAAAACGAAGCTCAAGGGAGGCGACATTGTGGTGCTGCTCGGCTCTCGCCTCCAGATCCGGCGCGCCATGAGTTTATTGCTGTCCGGCGAGTAGCTTGCTAGCTCTTCCAGCGAAGGGTGACGCGGCTTTTCAGCGGATGCTCGAACGGCCGTCCGGTTCGCACAGATGCCAGGTGTGCGGCCTTTAATTTGTAGTACCATCTCGTCGGCTCGTCTGCATCATCCAGTAACATCATTGCTGGCTTGTAGCGCAAGCCGACCGCTTGCCGCTCCATCGCCTGCTTATCTTGCTCCAAGAAGATGTTGCCAAAATAACGGAAGAGCGTTTTTGAAAACGGCACCCAGGTTAAGGCGTTCCATGCTGCGCAGAAGTCGATCCGGCACTGCTGATCGGTGATGGGGGTGACCATGGCCCGCATGGACACAAAAATGTTGCCGCATTGAACAAATTCGAATCGCTGATTGGGCAGCAGAAAGTCGATCGTCGTTGTAGGCGAGCCGCCGTAGAACAGGTTCAAGAGCTTATATGGTTTGCTGTTCTTGGACGGCGCATGCGGGATCATGCGGAAACCTGTAGGGATCGGTTCAAACGTCTTCGCTTTTTCATGGATACTTGCTGGTGTACGCCACAAGGGACTTTGATGGACGAACGGCCCGTGGAGCGGATCAACCAAGCCGATGATGCCGTCGTCGATCGCGCAGTTTACCAACTTCGAAATTTGAATCATCCGATACGGAGAGGAAGGCAGTGGGAGCGCGGGGATGTCTGGAATTGATTGGTGAGGCTGCAACGGATCGGCGATGAACACCCACACATAACCATCTCGCTCGCGACACGGGTATGTGCTCACGCCAATCTTGTCGGTTTGGATCGATGACCCTGCAACGAGAGCGGGGATCTCTTGGCAGCGGCCTTTGTGGTCGAATTGCCAGCCGTGGTAGGCACACTCGATGCAGTCACCGCGCATTCGTCCGAAGGACAGCGGCATGCCGCGGTGCGGGCAAATATCCCGCATGGCGGCGACATCTCCCGTCGAAGTTTTACAGACCATGATCGGCAGCCCGAGGAGAACTGTTCCCTTCAGGCTTCCGGGGAGGAGGTCTTCGCTCGTGCAGGCCGGGTACCAAAACCCGAACAGCGGCGCACTCTTGGAAGGTGCGGTATCTGTGAGCAGGTCCAAATGGGTCTCGCTGGATAGTGAGTGACTATATCCTCCGCATTGAAGCGGGTCAAGGTCGTTGTGTTGACAGGAAAAAGATGTGGAGACTATAGTCAAAAACCTGCCAAAACATGACAACATGATACTTTGATCTCGTGAGGCGTCAATGACTACCACACAGATGGATCCAGCGGTTGCTCTGGCGGATCTCCAAGCGGCGAAACCCGACAGGGTCACCATCGTGCTCTTGAGCGGAGATTTGGACCGGGCCATGGCGGCCTTTATCATTGCGACTGGTGCCGCCGCCATGGGCATGAAGGTGACGATGTTCTTTACGTTTTGGGGGTTGAACACTCTCCGCCGGAGCGGCGCAACGAGTTCCGCTAAAGATTGGCTCCGCCGGATGTTCGGGTTCTTGAACAAGGGAGGCGCAGATAGTCTGCCGCTTTCCCGTTTTCACTTCGGCGGTGTGGGAACCAAGATGATGCAAAAAGTGATGAAGCAGAACAAGATGCCTGGTGTTCCCGAGTTGATGGAAACGGCCCTGGATCTGGGCGTACGATTTATTGCCTGCACGACCACGATGGGGCTGATGGGTATCACGAAAGACACGTTGATCGACGGCATCGATCAGTTTGCCGGTGTGACGACGTATCTGGCGGAAGCGAAGCAAGGCAGCGTAAATCTGTTCATTTAACTCGCATGGGAGGCAGACGCGCGTGACGATGCAAGCGGACGTAAAGCTGGACACGCTCGGATATTTCTGTCCGATGCCGATTATCATGACGAGCAAGAAAATTAAGGAGCTCACGTTAGGACAGGTGCTGGAAGTGGTGTCCGATGACGAAGGCATCAAGAAGGACATGCCGGCCTGGTGCGAGACCACGGGACATCACTTGATGGGGATGGAAGAAGAGCGAGCGACTTCGGGACTGATCTACAAGGCGTTCGTCAAGAAGACCAAGTAACAGGCACAGTGCTGAAAGGCGACTGGTGATGGAAGCCGGAGGGTAATGGACGACACCTCCGGCTTTTTTATTGCGGAGTGACCGCATTCCTATGGACTGCATCGTTGAATGTGTGCCGAACTTCAGCGAGGGGCGAGATCCTGCCACGATTCAGGCCTTGATCGATGCCCTAGCCTCGGTGCCACGAGTGCGCCTTCTGGATCATACATCCGATTACGATCACCATCGGTCGGTGATGACCGTCGTCGGAGCTCCGGATGCCATGGAGGAAGCGATGTACCGGGCGATCCGTATCGCGACCGATCTCATCGACTTGCGTACGCATGACGGCGTGCATCCTCGGGTCGGTTCGACCGATGTGGTTCCCTTTATCCCCATTAAGGGCATCTCCATGGGGGAATGCGTGCAGGCGGCCAGGCGCCTCGGGTACCGCGTTGGCACGGAGCTCGGGATTCCTGTCTTCCTCTACGAGCGAGCGGCGTCGCATCGCGATCATGCCCCGCTGGAATCGGTGCGGCGCGGCGGTTTGGAAGGTCTGGTATTCCGCATGGCCTCGGACCCCGATTGGATGCCGGATTATGGGCCGGCCAAGCCACATGACACCGCCGGCGCCATTGTGATCGGCGCCCGTCCGGCGTTGATTGCCTTCAATGTGAATCTGGCTTCGACCGATCTTGATCTCGCCCAGGCTATCGCCAGGACCGTTCGCCAATCGAACGGGGGCCTACGCCATCTCAAAGCCATCGGTGTGGAGTTGGCCAGCCGCGGGTTGGTCCAGGTGGCGATGAACCTGACGGATTATGAAGCTACGCCGCTTCACGTGGCGTTCGAGGCCGTCGAAGTTGAGGCCGTCCGACAGGGTGTAGCCATTGCGGGCACGGAAATCGTGGGACTCGTGCCGCAGGCAGCCATCACCGAAGCAGCGAAGGATGCACTTCGTCTCGACCGCTTGGACCTACGACAGGTTCTTGAACTCAGGATCGATGCCACCCTGAGCGACACCGCCAAGCCGGAGAGCAAACCACGCCCAACTGAAGCGCTATTCCGATCCTCCATCCAGGAGGTCCTCGAAGCCGTGGCGGCGCCAACCGCCGTGCCAGCTGGGGCTGCCGTTGCCGCATTGACGGGTGCATTGGCCTCGTCGCTGGGAGTCATGGCTGCCAGAGTCAGCCGGCAGCCGGCGGTGGAACATCGTCTTAACGAGATTGCAGTGCGGCTGGGCCATTTACTCGAGGCCGATGGTAAGGCGTACAACACCTTTATCGCAGCGACACGACTGCCTGAAGCCGATCATGGACGTCCCGTGGCAGTCTCTTCCGCGCTCCATGTAGCCACCGAGATCCCCCTCGAAATGGCCGAGCAATCGGCGGAAGCTGCCACCCTGTTGACGGCCTGTTCCCAGAGGGTGAAATCCAGATTGCGATCGGATGTGCAAGTCGGGCTGATGCTCGCGATTGCTGCAGCCGAAGCGAGCGTACATACCGCCAGGGAAAATATGAAAGTGCAGCCAAATCAGCAACTTAGAGAGGCGCTGATGAAGCGCGTGCACGAAGTGTCGGAGAATCTTGAGGAACTGAAGGTGCTATGTTACACTCCGCCCCCTGGTCGTTTAGGAAAAAATTCCTTACAGGCATCGCCTGGGAAAGTGCAGACGAGAGACGAATGGAAATCAAAGTCTTCAACAACAATGTCGAGAAAGCGCTCAAAGTCGCGAAGAAAAAGCTTGCGGGGGAAGGGCTCTTCCGGGAACTGAAGCGGCGGCGGTATTATGAAAAGCCCAGTGTCCGCAAGAAAGCCAAACAGCGGGAAGCCCAACGTCGCCGTCAGAAGTGGTTGTCGAAGCGCCGGCCGGAATAGACCCTTCGTTCATCCGCATCGCCATCCTCCACCGTCGGTTTCACCGGTTTCGTGGTCATGCGTGAGGATCAGATCCATGCAGCGATCAAGATCCTCAGGCGGGAGATCCGCCAATGGCAGGAACCGGTCGTCGGTGTCGTCGCCAGGGAATCGGCTCGAGACCCCTTCCGCATTCTGATTTCCTGCCTACTCAGCCTGCGAACGAAGGACAAAACAACCAGTGAGGCCAGCGCGCGTCTGTTTGCCCTGGCGCATACGCCGGCCGCACTACTGAAGCTGTCACAGCGCAGTATCGAACGGGCAATCTATCCCGTAGGTTTCTACCGGACGAAAGCCAAAGCCATCCATGCCATTTGCCGTCGGCTGCTCGAGGTATATGAAGGCAAGGTGCCGCAGTCGATCGACGAGTTGATGACCCTCGCAGGCGTCGGCCGAAAGACAGCCAATCTGGTGGTAACGGTCGGCTACCAAAAACCGGGGATCTGCGTGGATATCCATGTTCACCGAATCAGCAACCGTTGGGGATATGTGAGGACGAAGACGCCGGAAGAGACCGAACAAGCGCTCCGCGCCAGACTTCCAAAGCGCTATTGGATCACCTTCAACGATTTGCTTGTGCCCTACGGCCAGAATCTTTGCCAACCGGTTTCCCCATTCTGCAGCCGCTGTAAGCTCATCGACATGTGCGATCGGGTGGGAGTCGTCCGGTCTCGTTAGGGACGACCAACGGCGGTGATCGGCTCAGATGAACAGCGTCGTTTCGGCGTTGGCCGTCAGAGAAATGATGGCGGGCAATCCTAAGACTTCGTCGACCTGCTTGGAGACGGCCTCTCCGTCGACGCCCATATATTCCAGCCCAGCGCTGCAGGCGATGACGCGGATGTTCCCGACCAGTTTCGCCTCGGCGAGCATTTCGGAGATCTTCGGCACCTTCTTTTCTTTGAGCAAACGTGCGACCTCCTCGCTCGAGGCGGCATATTCCGGGGGAAAGTCGATCTGGTCGATTTTCCCTTCTGCCAGTTTCTTGATCGTCCAGAACAGCAGGATGACGATGACGTCCTTGCCCATGGCGGCTGCCGTCAGACCCAGCGTGGCCACCTGATGGAGCTTGTCATATGTGGCATTGTGGGCGAAGAGGACGAACTTCGGTTTCGGCTGGCTCATGCTACGGCTTCGGGACTCGGGCCTTGACACTGTTGATGTAATCGTTGATGGCCGCGTCGACCTCAATCGGGGCCAGCGGGCGATCGTGCGTTTCGCTTTCGTCGAGGACATATTGGTCGCGGTCCTTTTCTTGACGGACGATCACCGTATTTTCCGGTGTGACCTCGACGAGCATGAACCACTCCCGCGCCCCCTGTGTGATCACGACCTCCTTGCCCAGTCCCCTCTTGCTGACGGCAATCTGCAGCTCGTCGGCCGCAGCGATGACCGGCATCGGGGTACTCCAGGATGCTAGAGTGAGGGGCAGGAACAGCCACAGACAGAGACAGACCAGCGTCACGCGCATGAGCGGATTATAGCCGCCGGCAGAAGCGCAGTAAACCAGGCCTTGCTGCCCGTTCGTTATCTTGAGTGACCATGGGTCGCGTGTTAGGATCCTCTCCCCATGGACGGGCTGCTTACGACGGTTCAGCAATATGTTTCCACTGAAACGCTAATCTGGCTGACGGCGCTGTCGTTCGTCTTTTTTATCGGCACGCTCATTGCCATTCCGTTTATCCTGGTCAGGCTTTCGGCCGATTATTTTGACGTCCGTGTGCCTCGCCCCTGGATGCAACATCACCATCCGGTTCTCCGTATCGTCGGCCACATCGTGAAGAATGTGCTCGGGACGGTGTTTCTTTTTGCCGGGTTCCTCATGCTCTTTCTGCCTGGTCAGGGCGTGCTGACTATGGTCATCGGGATTTCGATGCTGGATTTCCCCGGAAAGCGGAAAATCGAGGCGAAGCTCATCGGCCAGCCCACCGTCCTGAGCGTGATCAACAGCTTGCGGAAAAGGCGCGGGAAACCTCCGCTTGTGCTTGCGCCCGACCATGATCCCGAGCCAGCCCTCAGAGTCGAACCCTAACGACCTGCATAGAATCTGAATGCTGCCACAACCTATTGTCTCCAGCCGGCCGACGGTGTACTTGATCGACGGAAGTGCCTATATCTATCGAGCGTTCTTTGCCTTGCCCGCGCTGAATAATTCCAAGGGCCTGCAGACCAACGCCGTCTATGGCTTCACGACCATCTTGTTAAAAATCATCCGAGAGCACCAACCTCACGGCCTGGCAGTGGTCTTTGACGAGGCAGGGCCGACGCTGAGGCACGAAGCCTACCAGGCTTACAAGGCTCAACGTCCGCCCATGCCCGACGGCATGAGCGCACAAATCCCCTTCATCCATCGCGTCGTCGAGGCCCTGAACATCCCCGTGGTCAGGCAAGCTGGGTACGAAGCCGACGACTTGATCGGCACTTTGGCCGTCCAGGCGGAACGGGCTGGGTACGATGTCGTGATTGTCACCAGCGACAAGGACATGTTCCAACTCTTGACCCCGCACGTTCGCATCTACGATCCGGTGAAGAGTAAATGGGTCGGCGAAGCGGAATGCCGCGAGCGCTTCGGCGTCGAGCCGGCCCGCGTTGTGGAAGTGATGGGCTTGATGGGGGACAGCACCGACAATATCCCCGGCGTGAGAGGCATCGGCGAAAAAACGGCGACGAAGCTCATCGCCCAATTTGGCACCATCGAGGAACTCCTGCGCCGTGTCGAAGAAGTCACGCCCTCCCGTGTCAAGACCTATTTGGTCGAACAAGCGGAGAACGCTCGCCTGAGCCGAAGGCTTGCCACGATCGAGACGCGCGCGCCGGTCGAGTTTCATCCCGAACAGTATCAACTCAAACCGGCAGATCAAGAACGGTTTGCCGATCTGTTGCGTGAGCTCGAATTTACCACCCTGCTCAAGAACCTCCAGGCTTCGGCGAAGCCGCCGGAAGCCAGACGGCTGGATGCCACCATCGTCATCGAGGATGAGGCCTCAGCCCTGCGCTTCGTCAGCGCCTTGCCGCAGAATGCGCCTCTTGGCATCCAATGCCTGCTGGGAGGCGGGGCAGGACTTCAAACACAACTGCTCGGCCTTGCGCTCTCAGACGGCGTGAACACGGTATTTGTTCCGTTCGACCCCCAGGCCGTCATGCCCTCGATTACGGCGTTGCTTCATGACGCCCTGCGCCCAAAGGTCGTTCACGATCTCAAAAACACCCTGCTCTCGCTTCAGCAGGCCGGCCTTGTGCTGCGCGGTCCTTGCATCGACACGATGATCGCCGACTATCTTTTGAACCCGAACCGCCGTGACCATCAGCTTGAGACGATTGCCTTGGAGGTCCAGGGAGTACGGCTCCAGCGTGGGCAGACGGCGGCTCCGCAGTCACTGTTCGAAATCGATACCGGCTCACGGGAAGATGCCGCAGAAGGGGCCGTCGCTTTGGCCAGCCTTGGCCCCGCGATGAGCCAACGCCTGTCGGAACAGGGGAGCCTGACGCTGTTCAATGAGGTGGAAATACCGCTTGTGCCGGTCTTGGTTGAGATCGAGCGGAATGGGTTCCTCTTGGACGTCGATCGGCTGCACGCTCTGGGGAAGGAACTGGAACGTGAGATGGACCGCACCATGGAAAGAATTGCCGGATTGGCCGGAGGCGAGTTCAACATCAATTCACCGAGACAGCTCGCGGCCGTCCTGTTTGAAAAGCTCGGTCTGAAGCCATTGCGCAAGACAAAAACAGGCTATTCAACGGACGAAGAGACCCTTACACAGCTCGCTGCCCAGCATGAGCTGCCGACGCACATCCTGAATTGCCGAAGCATCAGCAAGCTGAAGTCCACATACGTCGATGCACTGCCCCTCCTGATCAATCCACAGACCAGGCGGCTCCATACCTCGCTGAATCAGACCGTTGCTGCCACAGGACGGCTCTCGTCCACGGAGCCGAATCTGCAAAATATTCCTGTTAAGGGTGATTACGGGCTCCGCATCCGGGAAGCCTTCGTCGCTCCCGAGGGCCATAAGTTACTGTGTGCCGACTATAGCCAGATCGAGCCCAGGATTCTCGCGCACTTGTCCCAGGATCCGCGACTGCTGGCCGTGTTCTCGAACAGCGAGGATATTCACATGGCGACGGCCATGGAAATTTTCAGCCTGCCAGCCGATCAGATCACGAAGGATATGCGCCGCGCGGCCAAGACCGTCGTCTTCGGCATCGTCTACGGGATCAGCCCCTTCGGCTTATCCCAGAACATCGGCGTTCCCCAGGGTGAAGCCAAAAAATACATCGAGACGTTCTTCGAACGGTTTCCGGCGGTGCGGGCCCTCATGGACCGCAATATCGCCGAAGGAAAAGCCAAGGGATATACGACGACGATCCTGGGCCGCCGCCGTCCGATTCCGGAATTGCAAAGCGGAGATCCGGTCCAGCGCAGTTTCGGCGAGCGCATGGCCGTGAACAGTCCCATCCAGGGCTCGGCGGCAGATCTGATCAAGGTAGCCATGATCAATGTCCACAACGTTCTGCAGCAAGCACTGCCTCATGTGAAGATGATCCTTCAAGTACATGACGAATTGATCTTCGAAGTGGCTGAGGAAGAGTTGGAGGCCGCCACACGGCTCGTACAAGATGAAATGGAAGGAGTGGGCAAGCAGTTGGGATTGTCAGTACCGCTCAAAGTTGACGTGGGTGTGGGCAACAATTGGCGAGCGGCGCATCCTTGACGGGATTGGGAGTGCCGATCGAGTGGGAACCGCCCCGTGCGGCTCGATGGCATGGGGCATAACGTCGATAGGAGGGGGTATGAACCAGGGACGCGTCATGATGATTTCTATGGGAATCAGCGTGCTGGTGCCGACTTGCATCTTATGGCTCTTGAATCCCGTGGCTCCCAAAGCGCAGGAGCCCAAACGGTTTGAGTACCGGATCGTGGAAGTGTTGCCTGATACCATGACCATGCAGACCAAATTAAACGAGTTCGGCATGAGTGGCTGGGAACTGGTTGCCGTCTCCATGGGCAACATGACAGAACCGAGGTTGATCTTTAAGAAATAATTATTTCCCCGCGCGACCATGTCGGAACGAGGCATGAACGACAAGAGTCAACCCATCGGAGACGTCTGTGGTTCGCCAGGAGCGATGGGAGTCGGAAGAAGAAGTTTTCTAGTCTCGGCGCTGGCAACCGGATTTTCGCTGGCCGTCCGGCCAACCTGGTCGGCGACGATCGTCACTGATCCCACAGGGCTCACGGCAGGTGAGATTCGGATTCCCACCGCCGCGGGTGAAATCCCAGGGTATCGAGCCATGCCGTCGGAAGGGCGGGCGTTTCCGGCAGTGCTGGTTGTTCAAGAAATTTTCGGCGTTCACGAGCATATCAAGGATGTCTGCCGCCGATTGGCCAAGTCGGGCTATTTGGCTGTGGCTCCTGAGCTGTATGCGCGGCAGGGTGACGTTTCACGCTTGAGCGAGATCGACGAGATCCGCAAGATCGTGGCGAACGTGCCGGATGCGCAGGTAATGACGGATTTGGATGCCACCGTGGAATGGATCAAGGCTTCGGGGAACGGAAACGTCAAGAAGCTCGGGGTCACCGGATTCTGTTGGGGTGGACGGATGGTCTGGTTGTACGCTGCGCACAGTGTCCAGGTGAAGGCCGGCGTGGCGTGGTATGGACGACTCGTCGGTAAGGCGACCGATTTGCAACCGGCGCATCCGTTGGACATGGCAGCAAATCTGAAGGTTCCGGTTCTCGGTCTGTACGGCGGAAGCGATCAAGGGATTCCGCTGGAGACCGTGGAACAAATGAAGCAGGCCCTGAGGGCTGCCGACAGCGCTTCGACGATCATCGTCTACCCAGACACGCCGCACGCCTTCTATGCGGACTATCGGGCGAGCTATCGCAAGGAAGCGGCTGAAGACGGCTGGAGCCGTTTGCTTGCATGGTTCAAGGAACATGGGGTTGCCTAATCCCGCTGCCTACTAGCCCGCCTCCTCCCTATAACGCCGTTCAAACCTGTGCCGCTCGTTGGTCTCCGCCTGCAGTCTCTCCGTCCCGGCCGCGCGTTGACGCGGAGTTAGGAGTGGCACTGCTTTTGCGGAGACCACCCGAGTTTCACCTGACGAAAAGATTGGGATTTATCCACCTGAGAAAGGGATACCGCCATGATCCATACCCTGGAACTCGATAAGCAGACCGCCTCCTTTGTTCGGCAGCTTGAAGAACAAAGGCGGATTGAAAAAAATCTGATGGTGGAACGGGTGCGGGGCACCAAGGAGGGTTTGGAATCGGTCTTCCACGACATCCGAGAACGAGTGGAGGCGCTCGAGCGCATGACCAGCTCGGTCAGTACGAGCTATATCGCACCGATCGGCTGGAGTCAGCTGATCTTCGCCGGCACCGACGGCCACTCGAACACGATCATGTCCGGAGACCGTGACGATACCCTCTGCAAACATGACCGGGTTCGCTATCTCGAGGACGCAAGCTACCTGCGCTTAAGCGCCAATCCCCATTATGTCGAACGCGTGCTTCCCAATAAGTCGGCTCATGCCAGGGCGGCGGCGAATCCTTCCACCTGGGACAATCTCGGTTACGTCCATGTCGGCTATTCAACCAGCCTCGCCCTTCCTGCGTCACTGGAACCGACGACGGTGTCGATCCTGTCACGGCTGAATACGCTCTTCAATTGGGTGGAGGTTAACGCCGTCGCCGAGGACTGGCATGCGCATGTCGCCGCGATTGCCCGCCTGTGGGTTGCCTATGACGGTGAGTTTCGCCAAACGCCGCCGGCGCAGTTTGTGAATCTTCTGGCGACGCCGAAGGAGGTGAAGACCCATCAACACATGGAGTCATTGGCCCCCAGCGCCGCCTTAGCCATGCAGCTCGACGTGTCGCCGGGCAGCGGGACGACGCTCACCATGTATGAATCCATTGAACTGGTCGCGACGACACCGAACGGCCATGCCTACATCGACGGAGTGTTTGCCTGGGAACCTCTCGCAGTGCAAGTACGGGAGGGGTGAGTCGGCAGGCACTCGAGGAATGTTAGGAAGAGTAGAACGTGCCGACAATCTGCGTCGTATTGAACAACATGGCGTTTCTTCTCGTGTAAACGGCGTGGCCATAGTAGTGGTCACGCGGGTTGGTTGAGCCGGTGGAATCCTTGTAATCGACCAGCAGACAGAGTCCTTCGCTTGGAAAGCGCACCGCTCGTCTTGAGCACTCCAGCCAACGCTCGAACCCGTCGAACGGTTCGACCAGCTCCCAGATCGCCTTGTTCGCGGCGTGTGCCTCTTCAGTCAGCGGGACGGCGTCACTGCCGGCCACAGCGAGTTCCTGCACATAGTCGCCGCCCCAGGCGATCGGCATTTCCATCGTGATCTGTGGCAACTCCATCTTCGCAAGCCATGTCTTGCTGTCCGTCCGGAGGCTTCGGTGGTTCACCACATGAAGCATCTTTCCAATGCCTGAGGGATCCCACCCATAACGCACGGGCTGTCCGAGCGTGACGATGTCCAATGCCACACCGTTCAATACGTTTCCAGCGGCCAATAGCGAATCCAGCCGTTGGACGGTTGAGGCAAGTTCCGCTTGACCGCTCTGCTCCGCATAGGAGGTCAAAATGGTGAAAAGCTTCGCTCTGCCTGTGATCGGGCTGGGGCACAATAGATTCGATACGAGAGACAGTACGAGTCCAGCTTGACCGTGCGCTTGTACCAGAATGCGATCGCCCGATGCGAGGCGCTGGGCCTCACAATGCGACCTGAGTTCGTTCAAAAGTCGCACGGCAGCGACTGCCCGTCCGAGGTGATGGTGTTCGGAAGACCACAGCCTTCGCAGGCAGGTAATGGGCTTTGTCGATGATGTGTTCATCGCCCGTTGAGTCAGATCCACTGCGGCCTGTGTGAAATTTCCAGCGTCACCGATCTGTTCGTCGAGTAATTTCTTCGTTGCCTCGTCGTCATTCAGCGGGGGCATCATTCCGCCGGGAAGTAGTGGAATGCCGTTGCTCTCTTGCCGCATGGCGGCCAGCAACGCGTCGAGCCCAGATACTCCGCGGGAGTAGCCACGCTTGAGTCCGCCGGCTTCGTCCAGCCGCTGGGCACCGAAGACATCGGTGCCGTGAAGTGCACCATGAAGAAAGAGGATTGTCCGAACGCCAGCGTGCGAGAGGGCGCGACCATGACCTGCCATCGCCTCAAGCCACTCGGGTGAATCGGGAGGCGCGCCGACGGTCAACTCGGTGACGGCTAGTCGCTCGCCGGGGTTTTTCCGCGAGAGTTCGTCATGCTGGAAATTGTTTTCAACAGGCATGGCAAATGGTCATAACCGATCTTGAGGGGGCACTGCAACGAAAGGAGTTAGCGCATGACGGGAGCCAAAGGCTGAGGATCGTTCGGAGGAGGCGACGGTTGAAGCTTGTTTTTCGGCATCACGGCTGTGGCCGTACAGATGTTCTTCTCCTCATCGGTGTGATGATCGATGATTTTTACGCCTTGCAGATATTCCTGGACGATTTCCTCACGAGTCAGTTCAATGTCTTGGTCCGCAGCTTTCCCTGACCTTTCCCGAATGCGATCCACCATGTGCTCTTTCACGAAAATGCGGATTTGTTTAGCGAGATCCGTGCGGGCCGACAGTTCGGACACACGTTGGCAGACGATTGAACCTTTCGTCAGATCGCCTTGACCGATGCCGATCACATACTGATCTGGAGAATAACCACGGTGGCTCTGGCCGTCGCGGGGAGAGCCCTCGCTTGCCGTCGTCAGACCGCTACGATCATTCCATTGTGTCAATTGGTCATACGATTGCTCTGCATGGTTTCGAACCGCGTCCGGATCGGAGGCCAGAGTTGCCCCGACACACCATGCCGGAGAGGTGCCGACCGTCAGAACCACGAGTATCCGCTGTAAGCGACTCACCACCACTTATCGTCCTCTCCCGCCCCCGTGACCGCCGCCTCGCCCATGTCCACCATAGCCGCCACGTCCGGCGCCGGACTGTCCTCCAAAGAAGCCGCGAGGCGCCAGATGATGCGACCCACGTGGGAGGAACGATGGAGGATGCTGATGCATGGTCGGCGGAAGGCGGCCTGTGGCCGGCGACTGACCTCGTGGCGCGGTGTTGGCGGGCGGCTGCAAAAATTGCTGCAGTGACCGGCCGGAGCGCGAGCCGGGAGACGTCGCTTGCGGTCCTGCGGAGGGAGCACTGGCAACTGGCGGCTGAAGAAACTGCTGGAGTGACCGGACTGAACGAGCACCGGAGGTCGGGACGGTGGTACGCGCGTCCATAGGCTGATTGCCAAGGTGTACCGGCATGGTCGAGGTCGTGTGCGAGATTTCATTGAGTGTTAACGGCACCGGCCGCATGCCGGGCTGTCGGAGTGCCGAGTGTGTCACCGGCGGTGAAACCTGCGGTTGAGCAGGCGGCCGCAGGACGATAACTTGTTGTGCGACGTCCACATGAGGATTTGCGGGATACAGGCCTCGGGCGGCATTGAGGAGTCCATAAGAAGGTGGCAACCCGCCCCATGAAGCCGGATAGCCGTATGGCCCGACGATGACCCAATCGGTCCACGCTTGCGAGACCATGGCATTTGATTGAACGTGATTGAGGAGTTCCTGGCGCTGGAGGCTGGCCTGTTGCGCCTCCTCGGCCGTCGCAGCCGTCGTCAGGAATTGATTCGCTGCTTCGAGTTGTTTCTGGAGATCATCAATTTCGTTTTTGAGCGTGGCAAGTTGAGACCGGGCGCTCTCATTCTCACGAAAGGCCAAAATCGCCTGAGCGACCTCATCGGTGTCGATTTGCGACATGAGATCGACGGTGACAACCACGCGGTCTCCGTCCAGCCAGAGGTTGGCTTGTTGATCAAGCACAAGAATCAAGCCGGCGGTGTAGGTTCTGATTTCATCTTTTGTGATGTCCGTGCCTTCTACGACGGTGACGCTTTCCAGATACATCGCCACCTGTTCCAGCGCATTGCGTTTCGCGGCCTCTGTTGCCAGGCGCATGGCGTCCTCCCGCGTGTCGCGGTCACCCATACGAAATTCGCCCTGGGACAACACGACGCGCACCTCCGCTGAAACGGGAGAGACTGGACACCACAAGAGAGAGAAGAACAGGCAGATTGGGAGCGAGGGCAGAACACGAGCAGACTTCGGCGGCCCCACTACGGCAGTTGAACTGCACGGCCGGTCGGGCATGATCGTCACCCTCAAGGAAGACTCAGCCGCTCACATGCCGACGCTCAGCATAACACCCGCAGCGCCGTTTCGCTAGCAGCCTGAGGAGCGGTCTGAGCGGCTTGCCTTAAAGAAAATTCGCATGCTAAGGTACTCATTCCCTTTTCAACTCCACGTGTGGAGAGGCAAGACATGACGGCATCATCTCAACGTGTGTCTGCGATCACGATCGGCCTGTTTTTGGCGCTTGCTGTCGGATCTTTCGCGGCCACCATCCGCCCTTCAACCCCGGCAGTGGACAACGGAACTCCAACCAGTCCGCCGACCGAGCACGTGATCCTTTTCGTGTTGGAGGGATTCAGTCAAGAATCCCTCAAGGGTGCCACCATGCCGACCTTGAGCAAGCTGATTAAGGACGGTTCCGTCACTTGGTCGGCCACCGGGGTCAAGCCGCCGCTTCGATTGCCGACGATGGCCTCCATCATTACCGGCGTGCCTGTTGAAAAACACGGGATTGATTGGAACAGCTTTGAATTCAGCCGCGGGTACCCCCGATCGCCCAGCGTGTTCGATTATCTGGATCTGAGCGGAGGACGGGACAGTGCGATTTTTTTCATGGACGAATCCCTCTATCAGCTCGCCAGACCCGAGCCATACACGGATTATCAGATGTGCGGGCCGTTGAAGCCGGAATGCAGTTCCGACCGGGTTGTCTCCTACATTCAACAATATTTCAAGAAGGCAACGAGCGGGCATGGGTATGGTCATGCCATTCTCTCACTGCCGCATTTCCTGGTCGTGCACCTTCCAGAAGCCGGCCGAATGGGCGTATCCCGTGGGTGGGGTTCCAAGGAGTATCGAGAGGCGTTGCGGACGGTCGATAGAGCGATAAATTCCGTGTTGGACATCTATAAAACCCAAGACCTCATGAAACGGACCACGGTGTTTGTGACGTCGCTAAGCGCGGAAGGAGTCGATGCCGGTCAGCAGCAGGCGGCGAATGGTACGCCGGTTGTACCCTGGATTGCGTCGGGCGTCGGCATCAAGCACGGGCACGCGATTCACCAGCCAGTTTCAATCATTGATACGGGCGCGACGGTGATGCGCACATTAGGCTTGCAGACGCACACGGAATGGGAGAGCCGCCCGGTTGAGGAAATTTTCCAGTACGCCTTTGTGGCGGCCGCCCCCAACTCGAACGTCCCGTAAGACCGGCGATGAATCACGTCAACCAACTCGAGGCATGGCGCTGGGCAATGGCCGTCCTATTCGCCGGAGTCGTCGGGCTCGAATTGGTGGACGCCGCACCTCCTCCAACCTATACAAAAGAGCATGCCATCATGATTGATCCGACCGTGCTGGATCCTCCGTCATGGTGGTACGTTCCCGGGGTGACGCCTTCCATCTACAACTCGGATCCGGACTCCTTGGATGCATTCAAGACGACTGACAAACGAACGCTCGCCCTAAAACCTGGAAAGTATAAATTCATCAGTTTTACCTTTGATTTTCCTTTCTCGGTGAATCTTGACGGCAAATTGGAGTTTGCCTCTTCGCTTGACCAATGTGTAGAAGGGCGCGGGACGCAGACGCTCATCGTACGGTGTAAGCGGACGTATCCTTATGGCGGACAGCCGGACTACACGTATCAATAATGAGGACAGTATTATGACGCAGGCCTTAGAGGATCTGTTGGAAGCGCTCGAGGACATTGACGATGCCACGCGCGAAGACGCGGCAAAGGCGCTCGCCGCCATCGCGGATCCCCGGAGTCTCGACGCCTTGATCAGCGCCTGCGCAGACGAATACTGGTCCGTCCGCGCGCATGCAGGATCTGCGCTTGCCAAGCTCGGCGGCCCACAGGTCGTCGAAGCCCTGATCGGATTGTTCAACGACCCCATCATGGAGGTGCGTAATCAGGCGGTCGAGGCTGCCGCGAGTCTGGGGACCGCCGCGCTGGACCGCATGATTACGGCGTTGAAGGATGAGCGGTGGCGGGTGCGGGAACACGCCGCCAAGACCTGCGGCGAAATCCGGGACCGCAAGGCCGTGGAGGCCTTGCTTGTGGCCTGCCGCGACCGGGACGGCGCGGTCAAAAGCGCAGCGGCCGAAGCGCTCGGCAAAATCGGTGATGCCAAGGCCGTGCCGGTCATGATCAAACTGTTCCGCGACACCTCCAAAATCGTCCGCGAAACGGCCGGCACGGCGCTCGTATACATCGGTGAGCCGTCGGTCGATCCCTTGATCGAATGCTTCAAGGATAAGGATTTTGTCGTACGCTGCCACGCTGCGCGGGCACTCGGCGGTATGACAACTGACTACCAGATCGGCAAAACCTGGGTGCGTGACGCCAAGGTCGTCGACGCGCTGATTACTGCCCTCAAAGATCCGGATCGTGCGGTTCGGGAAGATGCGACAATCGCCCTCGGCATGATCGGCGACCCGCGGGCCATCGACGCGTTGATCGAGGCCATGAAAGACGGGGCGGTGAAACGCCATGCCATTGCATCGCTCGGCATGATCGGAGACCCCAGGGCCTTAGGACCCGTCTTGAACGCGCTCAAGGGCAAGGGCATTAAGCAGGAAGGCACTCCGACGCCCGGCTGCATTGTGAGCGAAGATGCATTCATCAAGGAAGCCGCTGCTACCGCCCTTGGCCAGTTCCGCGATCCGCGGGTGATCCCCGATCTGATCATGTTGCTGAAGGACGGCGTGCTGCGGGAGAAAGCGAGCGCGGCGCTGGCGGCGATCGGCGATACCGCGATCGAGCCGCTCATCGCATTTCTGTACGATCCCAAGGCTTCGGAGGTGTCCGCTGAAGGGGAGCGGGTGCTGTCCTACGCGTCGGTTCGTCTCAGCGCAAAGGACGCGCTGCGGCAACTCGTGCTGGAGACGCTCGAAAAGTTAGGCTGGACGTTGCCGCAGGAGGATCTTGCGGTGAATTCAAGCTCCGTGGATAATGCGCGCGTCGACAAGCCCTTGGGCGAAGCCGGACGCTTTGGCCCCTCAGGCGATCTCGCGAAATAGTCACTTCCGTACGGCGATTCCGTGCGTGTCCGCGGTCTCTTTCCCATCCTTCATATTGGTGATCGCGGCCTGCCCCTTGTAGTGTCCGACCTTCCCTCCCGCGTCCACGTGGATGACACCGATACCAGGGACGGTCCCTTTGGCGTTGTTGACGCCTTTGTCATTGCCGGTTAAGGGCGTCGGCCCGCGCAGCCCCACGAAGACATACTGACCGTCCGGTGCGACGTCCATGAGGTCGGGCGCCGGATCAGTATTTTTGTCGGTGACCAGATCGACGGAGCTGACGCTGAGATTGCTCAACGTGTCGATGATTTCAATGTTGTTTCCGGCGCGATCAACGCTCCAGAGATAACGTCCGACGACCCCCATGCCGTGTGAATCGGCAAATTGGTTGTCCCGTTGGGACAGCAGCTTTGCCGAGATGGACTTCGGTAGGCTGCTCAGGTCCATCGCATAGACGTCGTACGACAACGGCGCAATCGGCCAGCCACCTCCCGAATTGATGTACATGGTGCCGCCCGCCTCGATGCCGCCGCATCCCGCCGGGTGGACCTGATTGTTGTCGAGCGTGGCGACCACCTTCATTGGCGAACTGGTCGCATCGGCGACAATGAGTCCCCCTCCCCGAACCGTGATCAGCGCATAGGTACTGGTTGATTCCGTAATCGGACAGATGGGAGCGTTATCCGGACGTTCGCCACTTTCCATGGCTCCCAGGTTTAGCACATCTTTTTCAGCGTCAAAGCTGAACTTATGTGCTCCGTAATCCGTCCAGATGCGGATGAGTTTTTTTTCTGCCGTGTTGGCCGCCAGCGCCATTTTCTCGTTCGGCGTCGGCCACGCGGCGTGAACGTTCTTTCCCATCAACAGGCAGGCGTCAGGTTTCTTGGTCGCGGCGTCGAGGAACAGCACATGACCACTGAGGAATGAGACAAGCGCATGATCCTGCTTGGCATTGAAAAACAGCATATGAGGCCGACGAACGGGTTTTTTCGTGGCTTCCTCGCAGAATTTGCCGAGGTCCCCTGAGAAGTCGATGGTCTGAGCCGGCTTTGCGGATGCGGCATTGGCCGCGAGTTGCGCGCCGTCATAGATGTACAAGTAGCCGCCGCTCTCTTTTCCGGTGTCGGATTGGTCCGTCAGCCAAACTTCATAGGCGTCGCTACGCTGGATGTTTGCTGCCAGCAAAATGACGAACAGGACGAGAGCCTTCAGATACCACTGCGCTGTCAAGTGTGAGCATGTCATCGGGATCTCCTCTCGACGGGCCCAGTCAAAGGTAGCGAACCGGGGGAACGCATCGTAGCGACCGGTCTAGGAGGAGTCAATCATGGAGGACGCCAGGCGTCTTGCGTCGCGCGTCGGCAACCCTTGTTTGGCGCCCGTTCCGTTGACCCTGTGAAAATGGCTGTGATACGCTCACCAATTCCGAGGAAGACCCCAGATGGCCGATTCGGTAACTGAGCAGATTGCGGCCTTGAATGACGAGGATTGGGCCATTCGCGAGGAGGCTGCGACGGCCTTGGGCGGCTTCCGCGACCCACGAGCAGTAGGGCCCTTGGTCTGCCTGTTGCGCGATGCTGATCGTGCGGTGCGGCAAGCGGCCATTGGCGCGTTAACGGCGATCGGCGAACCGTCGGTGCCCGTCCTGGGCCTGTGTCTCTCGGATCCGCAGCCGGAGGTGCAAGAGGCGGCTTCGTCCGTGCTGGCCTTGATCGCCGATGAGCGGGTGCTGATCCCGTTGATCGACGCGCTCGGGAACCAGGATTGGATCGTCCGTATGCACGCGGCCAAAGCCTTGGGGCGACTCAAAGACGTACGCGCGATCGAACCGTTAGTTCCTTTGCTTCAAGACAAGGTGAAGGCGGTACGGGAAGAAGCCACAATCGCCTTGGCAGAGATCGGAGACGCGGCGCTGCCCTCGCTGCTCGAGGCGTTGAAGCATCCTGAATGGTTGGTGCGGTTACATGCGGTGGAGGCGCTTGGGAAGAGCAAATCGGTCGACGCGGTTGAACCGCTCTTGTGGGTGCTGTTCAACGATCCCGATCAAGCTATTCGGGAAGACGTCATTCGCGCGCTCGGTCAACTCGGCGACGGTCGGGCATTGGAATTTCTCGTGGCAGTCATGAAAGAACCTGGCCTCCGGCCGCTCGCCGTTGACGCGATGGGCAAGATCGGTGATCGTCGTGCGGTGCAGGTGCTGGTCGCGGTGCTTGAAGGCGGGGATCGGCCGGTGGTTTCACGCACAGTTGCTGGATGCGGCGACAGCTGGAGCGAAGAAATGGAAACACAAGGCGCTGCAGTGCGGGCACTGGGAAGCCTGGGCGACGAGTCCGCGATTCCCGTCCTGCTGAAGGCGCTGGAGCAGACGGTGACGCGGGCTGATGCCGCAGCGGCGTTGACGAGATTCGGCTCCAAGGTCATCGCCCCGCTATTGACCATCATGACCCAAACATCGGATGAAAATTTGCGGTTCCATGTGAAGGACGCGCTGGCGAAAGTCGGTTGGCGGGCGGGACGAATCTAGTCGCTGGGCGGACACAGATGTCGAAGGAAAGCATCGAAACGCTCGTCGCGGAACTGGTCCACGAAGAGGACTGGCGCCGTATGCGGGCGACGGCTGCCTGTTTGGCCGGTGGCCCAAGGGCGGTTCAGGCGTTGGTCGAAGTCCTGCGTTCAGGAACGCCGGAGCTGAAACGAGAAGCCGCAGCGATGTTAGCCCGTATCAAAGATCCTCAGGCAGGAGTTGCATTGGTCGGATTGCTGGAAGATGAAGAGGAAGCCGTCCGGAAGGCCGGCGCCACTGCCCTCGAGCAGATGGCCGGCGTGCTCGATGCTGACACGGCGTCGGCGTTGGTCGCCTTGATGCCGAGAGCACGAGAAGCGGACAGCCGCCAGTTGGTGACGCATCTCATCGGCGCGGTTCCCACTGCGGTCGCTCCCCTCTGCCAGATGATGAGACATACGGATCCGGATGCTCAAGTCGCCGCCGCAACGATGCTCGATCACTTGCTGGATCCGCGGTCGGTCGATGCTTTTATCGATGCGATGGGGCAACCAGCGGTTCGCGACATTGCTGTGGGAACCCTGAAAAAGCTGGGAGCAATACGCGAGCGCATCGACGACTCGTTCAACGCGTTGCGTGATGTGGAAGGGGCGAGCGAGCGGGAAGAGGCTCGCATGTCCACCGTCATCAATCTCCTCGGCATCGGGCGCCCCAGCGTTGAGATTCTGATTGAATACCTGGAAGACGACGATTGGCTCGTCCGCGAGGCGGCGGCCGACCTGCTCGGGAAAATCGGAGATGTACGCGCTGTCGACCCATTGATGAAGCGATTGGCGATGGACCAGGACACGGGCGTCAAGGAACTCGCCATCAAGGCGCTTGGGTTGATCGGAGATGCGCGTCCCACGCAATTGTATCTCGAATCCATCCCCATTCGGCCCCTACGCGTGTATGCCATGGAGGCCCTGGCGAAGATCAAAGATGTCGAAGTCCTTCGTCCGCACAAGGAATTGTTTGATCGGCTGCGAACGGACCGCGATGGATTGGTGGCGTATAATGCCGGACTGATTGCCGATAAACTGGAGGCGATGGACAGCGCCCATGTGATAAGTCGGGAAGGACATGGCGATGAATGACGAAGGACAGTCGGAACGGATCGAGCAATTGATCGGCGCACTACGCGACGACAACGAGGCGCTGCGCGATCATGCGATTGCCAGCCTCAGCCAATTGGGCGAAGAAGCGATTGAGCCACTGATCGGTTTGATGGCCGACGAAGACGTGTTGATTCGTGAAGCGGCGACCATCGCCGTTGTCCGCATGGGCCCTTCGGTCGTCGATCGTCTGATCGAGGCGATGGACGATGACGAATGGGCGATTCGCGAACAGGCTGCGTCAGGGCTGGGCAAGCTCAAAGATCCGCGCGGTGTCGATCCACTGGTGAAGGCACTGAAGGACAAGGATGGCGCCGTTCGCACGGCCGCCGTCTGGGCCCTCGAGCGCATGGGTGATGCGCGGGCCGTCCCTGGGTTGGTTGAAGCGTTGACCGACGGCACGGTACGGGAGGATGTCGCCCGCGTGCTCAAGAAAATCGGCGACGCCAGAGCGGTGGATGCCTTAATTGAAGGCTTATTGGGAAACAACTGGATGGTCCGGCGGCATGCCGCCGAAGCGTTGGGGAAAATCGGCGACGCTCGCGGCATCGACCCGTTGATTGAATCTCTCAGGGACGAGGACTGGCTCGTCCGCCGCAATGCGGCCGAGTCGCTGGCCCGGCTGGGCGCAAAACAGGCCATTGATCCCCTGCTCCCCCTCCTGGAAGATGAAAATACGATGGTCCAAGAAACCGTGGAAGGTGTGCTGACGAGTCTCGGATGGAAACAAGCGGCTCAGTAACCATGTTCGACATGACAAAGTAAAGGATAGACACTATGGCTGACGAAGCACCGGTGAAACTCATTCAAATTGGACCAAAAGGCGGGCCGAAGAAAGACGGCTTCAACCTCGTCACTGAACGGGTGGTTGCGGTCAATCCCGAAGCCAAGCAGGTCGAGGTCGAGCTCTTGGCCTATGATGGCAAGACCGTCGTCCTCGACGTCGATGACGCGGCGCTTGAAGAGTTGAAACAGCTCAAGGCGGGGGATGGCGCGACCATCCGCGTGGTCGAGGAGGGCGGCAAGCGGATCGCCAAGAGCTTCAGGATTCGCGCCAAAGACCCCGACGCGGCCAAGGCCGACGCCATGCTGCTTGATCTAAAGGACAGCCATTGGCTCAATAGGAAATACGCCGCTGAAGTGCTTGGAGAACTCAGAGAGCCTCGAGCCGTGCGTCCTTTGGTTGATGCGCTGGCCGACGAAGTCGGCGATGTGAGGCAGCGAGCCTATGATTCATTGATCAAGATCGGCGGTGCGGCCGTTCCCACGCTGGTACCGCTCCTGGTTTCGGAAGAAGATGAACTGCGGCAATCGGCGACCGAAATCATCAGAAAGATCGGCAAGCCTGCTGTTGAGCCGTTGGCCACAGCTCTCGCGGAGGCCGACGACCGCTTGAAGACGCGTGTCCTGAAAGTGTTGGACCGAATGGGCTATAAGCCCAAGGCCAAAGACGCGGTGAAGGAGGAACTGCCTCGACTCACCCAGTCGCCGAGCTAATTCGCGTCTTTGGACGGACGCCCGACGGAGACATGACGAAAACCGAAGGACGTCACACGGCTTGATTCGTAGACGTTGCGCAGGTCGACCAGGAGAGGTCGGCGCATCAACGTCTTGAGCTTGGCAAAATCCAGGTTTCGAAACTCATTCCATTCCGTCATCAAGACCAAGGCGTCAGCATCGCGTGCCGTTTCGTAGGCGTCTGGACAGGGCGTGAGCCGCGGCAATATCTTAGAGGCTTCCTCGAGGGCGGCGGGGTCATAGGCACGCACGGCGGCACCTTGTTCCATCAGTTCTTGAGCAATGGAGAGCGCCGGTGCTTCGCGAAGGTCGTTGGTGTTGGGCTTGAACGAGAGGCCGAGGATTCCCACGGTCACGCCCTGTAATCCGCCGAGCGCCTCCTTGATCTTTCCGACCATGCGGCTGCGTTGCTGGCCGTTGACGGAAGCGGCGGCTCCGGCGATTTGCATCGGATACCCGGCGCGCTCGCCCATTTGCACGAGTGCGGCCAAGTCCTTCGGAAAACAGGACCCTCCGAAGCCCGGTCCCGCATGGAGAAATTTCGAGCCGATCCGCTGGTCCAAGCCCATGCCCTTTGCAACCATTTGAACGTCCGCTCCTACCCGTTCGCAGAGCGTGGCGATCTCATTGATGAAGGAGATTTTCGTAGCGAGGAAGGCATTCGAGGCATATTTGATCATTTCCGCCGTGGCGACGTCCGTGACGACAAACGGTGTTTCGATGAGATACAGGGGCCGGTACAAATCTTTCATGACCGCAACGGCGCGCTCGCTGTCCGAACCGATGACGACGCGATTGGGCCGCATAAAATCTTCGATCGCGGAACCTTCGCGAAGGAATTCTGGATTGGAGACTACGTCGAAGGCCATTTTCTTGGACTGACCGTCGGCAATGACCTGCTGCAAGAGCGCACCGGTGCCGACCGGAACCGTGGACTTGGTCACGATCACCTTGTAGGAAGCCATCTTGCCGGCAATCCCGCGTCCCACTTCTTGGACAAAGGAAAGGTCCGCCGAGCCGTCTTTCCGAGGCGGCGTCCCGACCGCGATAAAGATGACCTCACCGTGGTCAACCGCCCTCGTAAGGTCCGACGTGAAGCTGAGCCGTCCATGGCCGAGTCCTTTGGTCACCAACTCCGTAATTCCTGGTTCGTAGAACGGAACATCCCCTTTTTCCAGACGGGCGATGCGCTTTTCGTCGTTATCCATGCAGACGACATTCACACCGAATTCGGCGAAGCATGCTCCGGTGACCAGCCCGACATAGCCCGTCCCAATGACGCTGATCTGCATGAGTGAGAAACCTCCTCTTCAATACTCGTTTTAGCGTGCAGTATACCCATCAGGTGGGGGTTGGGCAATGAAGAATCTATTTGCTTGCACTGCGCATTACGACTTGAGGTTCGCGTTGACAGCATCGTGATCCCATGGGTACTATGAGCCCCCTTCTCGAGATATGACGAGACCTTCCATCCACGTGGAACCCATGATGATCACCGTTTCTCCCGCATGACGCCTCACTCGCCGATGCACCATCCCCGCTGGTTCTTGTTTCTCACAGCGTTCATTACCGGTGCCGTGGTTATGGCGCTGGAAATTCTGGGCAGCCGGCTCTTAGCTCCGGTGTTTGGCAACTCACTATTTGTGTGGGGAGCCCTCATCGGCGTGATTCTCGCGGCCATGAGCAGCGGCTATGCGTTTGGCGGTTGGATCTCGGATCGTCGTCCGGGCGGGCAGGTGCTCGCGGGACTTCTTCTGGGTTCGGGCGGCTGGACATTTCTTATTGCGTGGATCGGACAGGCCGTTTTGTTTAAGGTCGCCGGTGCTGTCGATGATCCCCGGTGGGGACCCTGTCTGGCCGCGGCTGTTTTGCTTGGGCCACCGGCGTTCGGATTAAGCGGCGTACTCCCGGCCATGTTGCGGCTAGCCGTGTCCGATTTGGAGTATCTAGGCCGGCATACGGGTCGCATGATCGCGCTGTCAACCGTGGGAAGCTTAGCGGGAACATGGGGAACGGCTTTTTTTTTCCTCTCATGGATCGGCAGTCATGCCTTGGTGGCCTGGTTGGGGGCGATCCAAGCGACGTTGGGACTTTGGTGGCTCCTCAAAGGCGCCAGCGCTAAACCGCTCACGGTCGTCCTCTGTGCCGTGGTCATCGGAGGGCTTGCGACAGGCGCGCGATTCCCCGTTCAGATGCTGAAGTCGCCGGTGTACCAAGAAGACAGCCCGTACCAGCAAGTGAGAATCCGGGATGATGATCTCTTTCGCTATCTCGTTTTGGATCGAACCTTTCACGCGGTCATGTGGAAAGCCGAGCCGGATACGCTGTTCCTCCCGTATAGCCAGCTCATGGTGTCTTCGCTCGCTCTTGTCCCGAACCCGAAGCGCGCGCTGATCCTTGGTCACGGCGGCGCATCCTTCGCTAAGTGGCTTGCCCGCTATTGGCCGGAACTTGAAGTGGATGTGGTGGAATTTGATCCGGTGGTCGTCAGGATGGCGGAAGAGTATTTCTCCTACCGTGTTCCTCCCCAGCATCACGTGTATGTTCGTGATGCGAGAGCGTTCTTGAACCATACGGAGGCGACGTACGATCTTATCTGGGTCGATGCGTTTGCCCGTCATCTGGTACCCTTTCACCTGACGACCGAGGAATTTTTTTTCGAGCTGCGACGGCATCTCACGCCGGCCGGCGTGCTGGTCGTCAATCTGGCGTCATCGGGAACTGGGAGCGATCTCAGGCGAACGCAGGCGGTTGTCGAAACGATGAAGCGATCGTTTCCGGTGATCGACACCTACGCCGTCAAAGGGCCGTGGCCGTCCAGTTCGAAAGCGGAAAATTTGCTTTTTTTCGTCGGTGGACCGATTGAAAAACAGGAGACGGCTGACATCGCGGAGAAAGTGGCCGCTCTGGTCGAACGGCAACGTCTCCCTTCGGAGGCCATCGCCCTGCTCGCAACGCGCCGGACGCAGCCTTGGCGGGCAGGCGCAGTGCTGACCGATGACTACGCGCCGTATGATCTCCTGATGGGGGACGAGACCAAGGAAAGTCGTGCCGACGTAGTGAAATAGCAAGACATTGAAAATATGGCAGGTTTTCTGTTGATAATGGCGTAATTGTCGGGGGGCGCGACGACATAGAGCTCATGTTGCTTCCGTTTTCGCCCCTGTGCTATAAGGTTGCCTCCCGACTGATCATGGACGTGAACGCACACAACGGGAATCGGAGCAGCGGTTGTCGGAAGGGTCAAGGCGACCTGATAGTGTCGGTAGTTAATTACCAACCTAATCACATCTATTTTTCTTCTTCAAGGAGGTAGGTCATGGGCAAGACGATGTTAGGCGTCTTTTTCGGCCTCATAATGGTCATTGCAGGCGCGTCGGTCGCGCTGGCGCACCAGGCCGGCGGAGTCGAAGTGGGCGACTTGGAGACCGGATCTGTGGTGGGTCAGTCGTTCAAGGAATTGGACGTGGACGTGGAACTATATACCGTCGAGATCGGTAATCTGAAGGCCTGGTATCCTCCGACGAGCGTGATCGACTTCAAGGTGCGGCCAGGACGTCCGGTCTTGATCAAGGTTACAAACAACGGTGCTACCGAGCACGGATTCTATTTGACTGATACCACGACACAGGCTGCGCCCACCGCAGTGAATGCAAAGTTAGTCCTTAAGCCCGGAGAGTCAAAATACATTGGTATTCCCACCAGCGACCTGTTCTATGCCACGATGGGAAACACCCTCGGCTATCGCTGCCACCTCCATCCGACTCACGTCGGTGGCAAGCTCGTCATGCTCAAGTAGGAGAAGAAAAGAAACGGTAAGACCTCTCCAGCGCCCTCGTCGCGTAAAGCGGCGGGGGCGTTTTTTTAGGTGTCTTCCGTCCGGCAGTCCGCGGCCGGGTCGAGCGGGACGTTTTGGCTGGCTTTGAGCTCTCCCGCGACGATCAAGAGAAGAAAGCGACTCAGCGTCGGTTCCCTATCGCGACGTTCCGTGACGATCGCCTGGACGTCGACGATCATTTCATCCCCATCCCACTGAGTTTCATTGATCACCCAATAGTGGCTCGCAGCATCAGGAAATTGTCGAACGACAAATTTCTCGACGATGCTGCCGACGTCTCCGGTACTTGCCAGAGTCGGCGGTGTGTAGACGCTTGCCAAAAGTAAGACGAGGGAACCCGGTAGGATCCATTGGTAGCGCATAGCATCACCTCGCGCACGTGAAAGGCAAGATCAGCTCCCCTGAGAGGAGAGGAACAGAAGCCGATGGTTGCGGGGAGCTACTACTGGTTGATTCTACTGCGTTAATGGCGAGAATGCTACCAGACGATGGAATTCGTTAAGACGGGCAGCTAAAACACACGAGCCCTGCTTCGAGAGTGGAAGCAGGGCTCGTATCAGATGGTGGAAACTTTAGGCACTCAGTTGCGAACGCCGCTCCACACTTTCGCAGCATCGATGGTTTTGTCTGGGTTGAGCGTGCGGGCCTTCTCCAAGAGCACGTCGGTCGTCTCAGGATAGGCCGGATCAGCAATACAGCAGTTGTCGACTGGGCACACAGCGGCGCATTGCGGTTCGTCGAAATGGCCGACACACTCGGTGCAGCGGTCATGGGTAATCACGTAGATGTTATCGCCCACTCCCTGGCCGTCGCCCACATGGTTGCCCTTGGTCTCCGCATCGCTGCGAGTTTCAAAAATCGCCTCGTTCGGACATTCGGGCAGGCAGGCTCCACAGGAGATGCATTCGTCAGTAATCAGCAGTGCCATGACCCTTGCCTCCTCTTCACTACGATAGCTAGAACTGGGTTGACAAGATTGCAACGCCACGACATAGTGCGTAGCGTAATAAGGCGTCATTCTAGTCTGCCGCTCTTTTCCAAGTCAACAGAACGGCGTCGGATAAGAAGGCCTAGATTCCCTGTGATCATGGGCCTTTGGGCCCAGATTGCCTCTTGACCGCAGTGTCCACCATGGCCGTTCAGCCCGCCTCATCAGATCACAAGAAAAAGCGGATCATTATGATGGTCCTGCTTGCCGTCTTGCTGATGAGTGTGTCGATGTTCCTGGTGCAACGAGACGATACAAAAATCATCATCATCGCGTTTCCCAACGGGATTGAAATCGAGGCCGAAGTGGCCGACACGCCGGAGAAGCTGCTCTTCGGGATGGCCTTTCAGGACGCATTGCCTCGGAACAGCGGAATGATTTATATCTTCGAGTCAACCGGCCCCCATCGTGTGACGACCAAGGAATACCGGTTCCCCATTGACATGATTTGGGTGGACGAAAGCCGACACATTGTGTCCATCGCCGAGAATGTTCCCCCTTGCAGATTGGAGACCTGCCCGTGGCACGGTTCCACGTCTCCATCGGTGCGGTACCTGATCCAGACGGCAGCGGGTTTCGCAAAGCAGGCAGGCGTTGAGGTGGGTGGCGAACTCAAATACACGCTTCGCCTGTAGGCCGGAGCATCAATTTTTTCGAAAAGCGAGGGAGCGGTGGCCATCGAAGGATTTCAAGCTGTCGCCAAAGTGGACGAGGTGCCTCCGGGCCAGTCCAAAGTCGTGACGATGAACAATCGCACGATCGCGTTGTTCAATGTCGAGGGGAAAGTCTATGCCATTCACAATCTCTGTCCTCATGAAGGAGGTCCGTTGAGTGAAGGGCGCGTCAAAGGATTCGTCGTCTCCTGTCCATGGCATGACCTGGCGTTCGACATTCGGAACGGCCAGGGCATCGATGGAGGTGGGTATTGTGTGGGGAGCTATGACGTGCGCGTTGAGGGTGGCGAAATTTATGTGGGCCCGCGTCGGAAGAGTTAGTGCCTGGCGGAACGATGAACATGCCAGACGTTAGGGAAGAATTGCACGACCAGGACAAGGTCATTCAAGCCACGCTCGATCAACCGATCGAGATCCACCTTTGGGAGGACCGCACCAGAGGGGAGCTGTGGATTCCCTGCTACGATCCTACGGCATTGGCCATGCTGAGTGACGACTATTTGCGGGTGGCGGGCAACAATGCGGTCGACAATGGCCAACGGACATTCGAGTTCAAGGCGAGCAAGCCGGGAATCTTCGACGTCGTGTTTGAGAAACGCATGGGCTGGAAGTTCACTGCAGAAGACCGGCGAGTGTTTCATATCAACGTGTCCGCTAAGAGGAGCCCCTGATCGTGTCCGAGACAGCGTTTATCAACGGACGCTTCCTGCCGTTGGCTCAAGCGTCGGTGTCAATCGAGGATCGCGGCTTTCAATTTGGAGACGGCGTCTATGAGGTCATCCGCACCTACGGAGGCCGGCCCTTCATGCTGGAAGCGCACCTCGCCCGCTTACACCGCAGTTCGGACGCCGTTGATCTCCGTCAGCCTTATGCCTTTGAACAGTGGCGTGACTACATCGACGAAGGTCTCCGCCTGGCCTCCTTCACAGAAGCCAAAATCTATATCCAGATTACGCGGGGCCCCGCACCTCGTGACCATGCCTATCCGTCAGATCTGGAGCCGACCATTGTCATGACCGTTCGAGAGTTGCGTCCGCTGGCGGCCGCCATCCAGACGGCCGGGGTCGATGCAATGACGGTTGACGATGTTCGATGGGGACGTTGCGACATTAAAAGCATCAATCTCTTACCCAACGTACTGGCGCGCCAACAGGCAAAACAGGCTGGCGTGTTCGAGGCCATCCTGGTTAAAAACGGGGAAGTCACGGAAGGATCGGTCAGCAATGTGATTCTCGTCGAGAACCGTACACTGATCACGGCGCCCCAAGGGACACGCATTCTTTCAGGCGTCACGCGAGAGGTCGTCCTCGCGCTGGCCAGACAGGAAGGGCTCGAAGTCCAGGAACGGTACCCTTCGAAGTCGCAGCTCTACGCTGTTTCTGAACTGTTTTTGACGGGCACGACGGTGGAAGTGTTGCCAGTCGTACGGATCGACGGCAGGTCCATCGGGGGCGGCGAGCCCGGTCCGGTAACCCGGAACCTCGCCAAGCGATTTCTCGAGCAGACTGGATAGCGGGCCCTTGCTTTGGCGCCGATGAAATGCTAAGGTTCCGCCTCCGGGAAGTGGGCTCAGGCCCACTTTTTTGTTTGGGCTCGAACGATACCAGAAAAGCGGGGCTAGGGGTGTTGGTGAAGGAGTCCCGATCAGTCGTTGACCGCATCAGCGAGGCAGTGTCCCCCATTCTATGGACGTTGGGTCTGGAACTGGCGGATGTCGTCTGCGTGGGGCAAGGGCCCCGTTCGGTCGTACGGGTCTTCATCGACAAACCAGAAGGCGTCACGCTGGAGGATTGCGAGCGCGCGCATAAGGCGCTTGGTCCTGCGCTCGACGTGGCCGATCCATTTCCCCACGCCTACACGCTGGAAGTTTCCTCCCCGGGTCTCGATCGTCCCTTCAAACGGATCCAAGATTATCGCCGGGCAATCGGAAAGCGGGTGACGCTGAAGCTCAGGGAGCCTCTTGCCGGGCAATGGCGTCTAGTGGGAACATTGACCGGCGTGGAAGACCACGCGGTGATTCTGGAACTGAGCGAGCCTGCGCCGTCGCGGACCGTGACGCTGGAATACCAGGTCATCGCCGAGGCGAAGAGGGCGGTGACCTGGTGAACATCGGAGTCGGAGTGGAGAGCCAATTATGAACCGAGAATTGATTTCCGTCATCGATGAGATCGGCCGGCAAAAAGGCATCGACAAGACCAAAGTCATCGGCGCCATAGAAGCCGCCTTGCAAACTGCCGCCAAAAAGCGGTTTGGACAGGCCGAGAACATCCAGGTTGAGATCGACTCCAAGACCGGGGAAATTTCCGTGGTCTCGAAAAAGACCATCGTCGAGTCCGTAAGCAACCCCAAGGCAGAAATTTCCTTGAAAGAAGCCCGCGTGTACGACAGCGAGGCTGAAATTGGAGACGAAATCGGTTCGCTGATTGAAATGGATGAATTGGGCCGCATCGCGGCGCAGACCGCCAAGCAAGTCATCTTCCAAAAGGTCCGGGAAGCGGAATGGGAAGCGGTCCAAAAGGAATATTCGACGAGGCAAGGCGATCTCGTGAACGGCATTATTCTCGGAATGGAACGCCGTAACTACCTCGTCGATTTGGGCAAGACGGAGGCGATTCTCCCCATACAGGAACAGATCCCTCGCGAAACCTACCGCCGGGGTGACCGGGTCAAGGCCATGTTACTCGAGGTTCGTCGGACGCCGAAGGATGTTCAGGTCATTCTGACCCGCAGCCACCCACAATTCGTCTCAAAATTGTTCGAATTGGAAGTCCCCGAGGTCATGGAGAAGATTGTGGAAATCAAGGCCGTGGTGCGCGAGCCCGGCGATCGCACGAAGATTGCCGTAACGTCGCGCGAGAAGGCTGTCGATCCGGTCGGGGCGTGTGTGGGCATTAAGGGCTCTCGGGTTCAGGCGGTCGTGCGCGAGCTGCGAGGAGAAAAAATCGACATCATCACATGGACGTCTGATCCGCGCGTATTTATCGCGGAAGCGTTGAACCCTGCGACCATCGAAAAAGTAGGCGTCGATGAGGAAAAGAAATCAGCCTTGGTCGTCGTCGCGGACTCACAATTATCGCTCGCCATCGGCAAAAACGGCCAAAACGTCAGGTTGGCGGCGCGATTGACCGGCTGGAAGATCGACATCATCAGCGCGACAGAGTACGAAAAAGAAAAGGCCGAGCGTGACAAGGAAATCAAGGCCGCTCTCGCCGAAGAAGCCGAGGCACAACGGCAGCAGGAAGAGGCACGTCAACAGGAAAAGGCCCAGCAAGAGGCAGAAGGGTAACGATTCACCGTATGCGCGTGTACGAACTCGCCAAACAGCTTGGGATGGAGAATCGGGATCTGATCCCGGAACTCAAGCGTTTGGGCATCACCGTCGCCTCCCACAGCAGCGCCCTCGAACCCGATGCAGTGCAGAAAGCCCTGGAGAAACTGGGGCCCAAGCAGAAGACCGGGATGAAGTCAGATGCTGTCGGGCGTCTGGACAGACATGCGGATGGGGCAGGCCACCACCCAGCAGGAGCCAAGGGCGCCGGCGTTCATGCCCCCATTGAAGAATCCAAACCGGACAAACGCCGCATCCTCATCAAGCGAAAACGCGCCGATGAATCGACCACTGAGGAACCGGCACCCTTCGGACACGAACCGCTTGCAGCCCATCCTGCAGAAACCGCTGCTCCCACGACGATGTCACCGTTGCATCCGCCGGCGGAAAGCCCGGTGGTTCATCACGAAGCGCATGCTCCCAGCAGTGCCCCCGTGGCGGCTGAGCCGCCGGCGGTCACCAAACCCGCTACGCCACCAAGTCCTGAAGCACTGTCCGGCAAGAAGAAGGTGCTCGAAGAGCTCCAAACCGAAGTCTCGAAGGACAAGCTAAAAAAAGCTCGCAAGCCAGGCCGCCCTCGGGAAGAAGACGAAGTGCGTGTGCGTGAAGATGCCGCCCGCTGGCAGGACCTTCGAGCGATCCCTGTTCAGCGGCGCGACGACCGCAGCAAGCACGTCCATCACAGCACACCGGCTGAGATTACCAAGCCGCGGAAAAAAAGCGTCAAGCTCACGCCGGGCATGACCGTCAAGGAGTTCGCCGAATTAATCGGTCAACGACCGGCGGATATCGTGCGCAAGCTCATGGACATGGGGCAGATGCTGACATTCAACCAGTCGATGCACGTTGGAGCGGCCTCAATGCTCGCCGAAGAGGCCGGCGTGAAGGTGGAAATCGCCGTCGAGAAAGCGGGTGAAGATTTGCTCGAGGACATCACGCAGGTGCAAGGCGAAGTTCGGCTCGAGCCTCGGCCGCCGGTCGTGACGATCATGGGCCATGTCGACCACGGCAAAACATCTCTGTTGGACGCCATTCGCGAAACCAAGGTCGCAGAAGGCGAGGCGGGAGGCATCACGCAGCACATCGGCGCTTATACGGTCACCGTCCATGGCAAGCAGGTGACGTTTCTCGATACGCCGGGCCATGAGGCGTTCACCGCGATGCGCGCGCGAGGCGCGAAGGTCACGGATATCGTCATCCTGGTCGTTGCCGCGGACGACGGCGTCATGCCGCAGACGGTGGAGGCGATTCATCACGCCAAAGCGGCCGGCGTCCCGCTTATCGTCGCCATGAACAAGATTGACAAGCCCAGCGCCAATCCTGACCGCGTGCGGAATGCGCTTTCTGAACATGGCTTGATCTCAGAAGCCTGGGGCGGGGATACGATCATGGTCGAAGTCTCGGCGAAACAAAAGACCGGCCTCGATCAGCTGCTCGAAATGATTTTACTTCAGGCTGAAGTTCTGGAATTGAAGGCGGATCCTCATCAGTTCGCCAAGGGCGCAGTCGTCGAAGCTAAACTCGAGCGGGGCCGAGGCCCGGTGGCCACGGTGTTAGTGCAAAGCGGCACCCTGCATGCCGGCGACGCGTTTGTCGTCGGCGCGTTCAGCGGCAAAGTGCGCGCCTTGATCAGTCATACCGGTGTCAAGGTCCAACAGGCCGGTCCGTCGGTTCCCGTCGAGGTGATCGGCTTGCCGGGTGTGCCGTCGGCCGGTGATGTGTTCCAGGCCGTGAAAGACGAGCGCATCGCCCGTGAGATTGCGGACGATCGCGCGAGCAAACAGCGCGCGGCCGAGTTGGCCGGCGCCGGCAAGGTCTCGCTGGACGATCTGTTCGCCAAGATCCAGGAAGGGTCCGTCAAGGAACTATCGCTCGTCATCAAGGCCGATGTCCAAGGATCTGCGGAAGCTTTGGCGACGGCGGTTGAAAAGCTGCCGACTGACGCGGTGAAGCTCCGAGTCATCCATAACGGTGTCGGCGGAATCACCGAATCTGACGTTCTGCTCGCGGCGGCTTCGAATGCGATCATCATCGGATTCAACATCAGACCCGAGCCCAAGGCCTCCGACCTTGCGGAGAAGGAACACGTCGACGTCAGGCTCTACACGATCATTTACGACGCATTGAACGATATCAGGGCGGCGATGGAGGGCCTGCTGGAGCCGACACTGAAAGAGCGGGTGCTCGGTCGTGCTGAAGTGCGTCAAGTCTTCAGCGTGTCAAAAGCCGGCACGATTGCGGGTTCGTACGTCATTGACGGCACGATCACACGTGCGAGTGCAGGCGTTCGAGTGATTCGCGACAATGTCGTGGTGTATCAGGGGAGGTTGGGCTCTTTGCGCCGATTCAAGGACGACGTTCGCGAGGTCCAGCAAGGCTACGAGTGCGGTATCGGTGTGGAGAACTTCAGCGATATCAAGGCCGGTGATGTGATCGAAGCCTATGCCATCGACAAGATCGCCGCAAAACTGTGACGGGGAATGTTGAGTAGCCGGTGGACAGAAGGCAGGATAAGCAGTCATGAACCGGTCGTCTTGTGAGCGTCGCCATCGGGCTCTGCACGATCGAGCTTTTCATCGCCGACAGTCAATCGTTGAAAGACAAGCGGCAGGTTCTTCTGAGTCTGAAAGATCGACTGCGGCAGAAATTCAATCTGTCGGTGGCTGAAATCGAGGACCAGGATCTGTGGCAGAAGGCGGTGCTGGCATTGGCCTGCGTCGCCAATGACGGGCGGCACGTGAACCAGGTGTTGGACCAGGCCCTCAATCTGGTCAGAAGTCATTCAGTTGTCGAGATCGTCCAGTCTCGAATCGAGTTGTTGTGACGGTTCAAAGGCTTGTCATGGGCAATGGCAGGCTGGTCAAGGAGCTGGGCGATGGCCAAGACGGGATACAGCCGGGCCGAGCGCGTTGCCGATCAGATCCGCATCGAGGTGGCCGACATCCTGTTGCGGAAGATCCGAGACCCTCGCGTCCGCTCCGTGACGGTGACGGACGTGGAATTGACGAATGATTTGCGCATTGCCCGTGTCTTTGTCACGGCCTTGGGGAGCGAAGCGGAGACAAAGGATGTGTTTGCGGGACTCAGCAAGGCCAGTGGTTTTGTCCGAAGCGAGTTGGGGCGCCGGCTGACCCTGCGGTATCTCCCAGAGATCGTGTTCATGAAGGACCTCAGCGGACCGCGCGGTGATCGTGTGCTGCAGTTGTTAGATGAGATTCATGAGAAAACGGACGACGAACCGGAGGAGCCTACTTCGTAGCGCACAATCCCTATGACTGCGACGGTGTCAAAATGTGAGGTGATGAACGGTGTCTTGGCCGTGAATAAGGAAGCCGGATGGACCTCGCATGATGTCGTTGCAAAGCTCCGGCAGTTGCTCGGAGGAGCGAAGGTTGGCCATGCGGGCACCCTGGATCCTGCCGCAACCGGCCTGCTGCCTCTGTTGATCGGAAAGGGCACTCGCATTGCGGAGTATCTCGTTGAATGGGACAAGGAGTACCATGCCCAGCTGCGCTTGGGGGAGACCACAGATACCTTGGATGCCACCGGCACCATTCTGGACCGTCACTCGACGCAACATCTCACGCACGCCGCGATCCTTGAAGCCGTAGGACGGTTCCGAGGCGCTATCGAGCAGGTCCCGCCGATGTATTCGGCGGTGAAAGTCGACGGCGTGCCCTTATACCGCTCTGCTCGTGCTGGCAAAACGATTGCTCGAGACGCCCGGATGGTCGTCATCCATGAATTAGATGTACTCGATGTCGCCGACGGCCAGGATGTTGCACTTCGGGTGGTGTGCTCGAAGGGCACATACATTCGGTCGCTGTGTGCCGATATCGGGAAGGCATTGGGAGTCGGTGCCCATCTTCGGACCTTGGAAAGGACCCGCGTGGGTCCGCTGAAGCTGAACCGGGCTCTCACTGTCGACGCGATTATCCGCAATCATCATCTTGGCGCTTTGGCGGAGCACGTCTGGTCGCTCGATGACGCGTTGCGGGATCTGCCGGTTGTGGTGATCGACGCGCGGGCAGCAGATCGTGTGTGCCATGGAGGGCCGGTGATGTGGTCAGACGTCGTGCCGGCGAAGGACGGTCGGCTGCCACTGAAAGCGGACATGGCCGTGCGCATTCATAATGGTAGCGGACGGTTATTGGCCATTGGTCGGTCATCGGAGCCGTACCCTGATCGGATTGCGATAGAGAAAGTATTCGCGACAGTGTGGGAATGAACGAAAAGAAATGGAAGAGGAGAATCCCAAATGGCTTTGTTGAAGGACGCGAAGGCCGAATTGATCAAACGGTATCGGCAGCATGACACTGATTCGGGGTCACCGGAGGTTCAGATCGCCGTGTTGACGAACCGGATTACCTATTTGACCGAACACTTCAAGCTTCATAAGAAGGATCACCACTCGCGGCGCGGATTGCTGCAACTCGTGGGACGCCGCCGGAGGTTGTTGGACTACCTCCGTGATATCGACGATGCCCGCTACCGGGCGGTCATCGAGCGCTTGGGCATTCGAAAGTAATCAAAGATCCTGCTGTCGCGCTCGTCGACAGCAGGCCACCGTCGCACAGGTGAACACTGGGATGCGCTCGTCGTCGCTGCGGCTCTCGAGCGTATCTCTGTGGGCATCTGTGGGGCACAACATGAGGAGACCATAGATGGTACACGTTGAACTTGACGTCGCGGGGCGGACCCTGAGACTGGAAACAGGCAGGGTCGCCAAACAAGCTGACGGCTCAATCTGGGCATCGTACGGGGACACCGTGGTGCTTGCCACGGCAGTCGCGTCTCAAAACGCCAAACCTGGAGTAGACTTCCTTCCGCTGACCGTCGACTATCAGGAAAAAGCCTATGCTGCTGGAAAAATTCCAGGGGGCTACTTCAAGCGAGAAGGACGCCCCTCTGAAAAAGAAGTGCTCACCAGCCGCTTGATCGACAGGCCGCTTCGTCCGTTATTCCCCGAGGGATATTACTTCGAGACGCAAGTCATTGCCTCCGTACTCTCGTCCGATAGGACCGGCTCTTCGGATGTCATCGGGATCACTGCCGCTTCGGCCGCACTTGCGGTCTCCAACATTCCATTTCTCGGTCCCATCGCCGGTATCAAGATCGGACGGGTCAACGGTCAACTCGTCGTGAATCCTGACCTCGAAACGCTGAAGAGCAGCGAGCTGGATTTGGTCGTCGCCGGAACTGCCGACGCGGTCATGATGGTGGAAGCCGGAGCCAATGAGCTGCCCGAAGCGACCATGCTCGAAGCGATCGAGCTCGCTCATGCCGAAATCAAGAAGATTGTGGCCAAGATCAATGAGCTGCGCGTGTTATCCGGTAACAAACCGAAGCGTGCGGTGGCCACCGAAGAGATTGCTCCCGACCTTGCGACGCAGGTGAAAGCCGTCGCGGCACAGGGCATTCGAGACGCCATCATGATTCCCAACAAGACCGCGAGGCAAGAGCGGCTCGACGTGATCCTCAAGGATGCCATTGAAAAACTCAAGCAGCCGGATGACCCCAATCGAGAACGCCATATCAAAGTCGTATTCCATGGCTTGGAGTACACCGAAGTCCGGAACATGATTCTTGAGAAAGGGTCGCGTGCTGACGGGCGTGGACCGGCGGATATTCGGCCGATCACCTCGGAGGTCGGCGTGCTGCCGCGCACTCACGGCTCCGCCCTGTTTACCCGGGGAGAAACGCAAAGCTTGGCCGTCGTGACGTTGGGCACGACGGATGATGAGCAACGGATCGACGCCTTGGAAGGTGAATACACCCGGACCTTCATGCTCCATTACAACTTTCCCCCCTTCAGCGTGGGTGAAGCCAGGCCGCTCCGTTCGCCGGGCCGTCGGGAAGTCGGGCATGGAGCGCTGGCCGAGCGTGCGCTGAAGCCGGTGATCCCCAGCAAAGACCAGTTTCCCTACACGCTGCGCATCGTCTCCGATATCCTTGAGTCTAACGGCTCGTCTTCTATGGCGACCGTCTGCGGTGGAACCCTGGCGATGATGGATGCGGGTGTGCCGATCAAAGAGCCGGTCGCCGGCATCGCGATGGGACTGATCAAGGAACAGGATCGTGTCATGATCTTGTCCGATATTCTGGGCTTGGAAGATCATTTGGGCGATATGGATTTCAAGGTCTGTGGAACCAAGCGCGGCGTCACCGCCCTGCAAATGGACATAAAAATCGGAGGCATCACCCCCACCTTGATGCATCAGGCCCTGGAGCAGGCGAAGGCCGGCCGATTGCACATTTTGAGCTGCATGCAGAAAGCTCTCGAAACGCCGAGAACCAATATGTCGGCATTCGCCCCACGGATTTTCACCATGAAGGTAAAGCAGGACAAGATCCGCGAAGTCATTGGCCCGGGCGGGAAAATGATCCGCGGCATTCAGGCGGATTGCGGTGTAAAGATCAACATCGAAGACAGCGGAATTGTCACGATTGCGTCGGTGGACAACGCCTCGCTGGAAAAAGCAAAGGACATGATCAACCGGATCGTTGAAGAGGTGGAGATCGGCAAGACCTATCTTGGCACCGTGCGGAAAATTATGGACTTCGGTGCGTTCGTGGAGGTGCTGCCGGGAACCGATGGGCTCGTCCACATCTCCCAATTGGCGCATCACCGCGTCAAATCCGTGGCTGACGAAGTGTCGGAAGGAGATCAGATCCTCGTGAAGGTGCTGGAAATTGACCGTCAGGGAAAGATTCGGCTCAGTCGCAAGGAAACCATGCCGGCTCCCACCGGCGCGGGCACCAAAGACCAGACTTCCGGGTAAGCATCTTGTACCGCAAGCTCGTGCTGGACAATGGCATGCGGGTGGTGACTGAGCGCATTCCGACGCTCAAGTCCGTCACGGTCGGTATTTGGGTCAATACGGGATCCCGTGACGAACAACCCGCACAGGCCGGCTACTCCCATTTCATCGAACATATGTTCTTCAAGGGCACGCGCTCGCGTTCGGCCACGGAGATTTCCCGTGAAATTGACGGCCTCGGCGGCGAGATGAATGCGTTCACCACCCGCGAGACGACGACCTTCTACGTCAAAGTTCTTGACCAACAGCTAAAGGAGGCCCTCGAACTCCTGGCCGATTTGTTTCACCATTCGCGTTTCGACTCCAAGGAAGTCGAAAAGGAGAAGCAGGTCGTTCTCGAGGAAATACGCATGGTGCAGGATGATCCGGAAGACCTTGTACAGGAGCTGCACACCGGTCAAGTGTTGGGACGCCATCCGCTCGGCCGATCGATCTTAGGCCGTGAAGCGACGATTCAGAGCCTGAAGCGACCGGATCTCTTGGGCTACATCGATGCGCATTACGATCCCGGCCAAATCGTCATCGCCATCGCCGGCAATTTCGAGCAGACGGCTGTTGAGCGGCTGGTCGCACGATTTTTTGGCAAGAAGAAGCCGCTGAATGGCCTTTCCAGGCCGGTGCGCCGTCCGCCGGAAGTTCATGGGGGCGTCCTCGTCAAGCAGAAACCCTTGGAGCAGGTGCATCTGTGCGTCGGGCTGAAAGGAATCGCCGCCGGACATCGAGACCGATACGCCGCCTATGCACTCAACAGCGTCCTCGGCGGAAGCATGAGTTCGCGATTGTTCCAGGAAATACGTGAAAAACGCGGCCTCGCCTATTCAATCTACTCGTTTCTGTCAGGCTACTCGGACATCGGCACGATCACCGTTTACGCGGCGACCCGACCGAAGGAAGTCGAGCGCGTGGTCGAGCTCGTGTGCCGCGAGATTACACGCATCAGCAAGCAGGGCATTGAACGCAGAGAACTCGACCGAGCAAAAAATCAAATGAAAGGCAGCTTGATGCTCAGCCTGGAGAGTTCTCACAGCCGGATGAGCAAGCTGGCCAAAGATGAGCTCATCTATGGCAAGCGCACGTCGCTTGAACAAATGTTGACACACATCGATCGGGTGACCGTCGATCAAGTCTCGACAGTCGGACACGAACTTTTCGGTATGACGCCTCTCGCAATCACAGGATTAGGCCCTCTCTCCGCTCGAGCCCTTCACGGGTATAGATGAGAAATTTCTAATAGATCACCAAATCCGAGGAAAAGCTGACGCTGCCACCGTATCTAGTGCTATCTTGCAAGTCATTGGTTTTTAAAAATAAAATGTTTATTTTTTCAAGATATCCACAGGGCAAACAATTCCTTGACTCGCTTTCACATTTTTCAGTACCATGGCCGCGTTTTCACTGGAAGACTCTTTCACCGGCGAATTCGGCGTGAGAGCTACAGAATAAGGAGGTGACAAAACGTCTGCTCTCCTGTCGCCGACTCGTCATTACACGTCACATATTTATCGTCCTTAAATGAGCCCGTTCATTAGTTTTGTGTTGGTCATTTTTATGAAGGAGGGATTTGGTATGAAAAGGGTCGTACTTCTAGCCGCAGTTGCAGTGTTCTCTGTGCTCGGCTTGGTGACGGCTGAGTTTGCCGCCGCCGCGGATGCGCCGGCCGGTCCAACAGGCCCGGCTGATCAGATTGCTGGGGGAAAGCAGTCGTACAAGAGTGATGCGACGGCGACCAAGACACTCAAGGGTCGTGTGTGGTCACAATGGGCCGATAATCCAGACGGCGAACTCCTCTTCGGCATCCAATACTGGAACACCGGTGAACCGGCCTCCGGGACGCCTGCCGGCCGTTCCTCCACCGATCTTGATGTGAAGCCGCCCGATCCTTTGTTCGTGTGCTGCGCTTGGGGCTTTACCGGCGGGACGGAAAGGAACAATCCGTATGCCGGTTGGTACCATGCCGCCACGACGGTTCGTCTCGCAGTCAAGGACAAGGCATTGATGGACCAGATCATTAAGGCTTCCCAGGAACTGGTCGCGATGGAAGTGAGCTTGGATGGCCGAACGATCACCGGTTTCAAAGTCATCAAGGGTGACTAAACTTCGACGAGATTTCATATTTTCATACTGTTGAAGGAGGATGCGATTATGAAGTTTCATATGAAAGGCTGGGCCCTCGCGGCCGCCATTGCGCTGGTGGTTTCCATTGCCTCCACCGCCATGGCGATCGAATCGTTTCAGGAGCGTTTCGAGTGGGGGGACATGAGCAAGCCAACGACCCTTCAGGGTCGTGTGATCGTCCTCGATCCCTATGATGAAGCCGTGTGGATTAACATTGCCGTGTTCGGCGGTAACGCAGAAAGTGGGTTGTTCTGGCAGAAGATACATCCAGGGAAGAACGTGAAATTTTACGCTGACAAGGGCGCCTGGGAAGAGCTGAAGAAGATGGGGCGGGTTCATGCCGGACCGGCAGCGGCCAAGGAAGTGCCTCCGGGCAGCACGACTGACTTGATCGAGTTCACGGCGGTCGAGACGGAACAGAATCACCGCGTCATTAGCTCGGTCAAGAAACTTCCTGAAACTGCGGGCGCTCCTGGCAAGCCGATGAGCATTTCGGCGCTTCGTCTTAAGGACTGTGCGGGAAAGAATGAAATGGAAGCGTCATGCTATGCGGCCAAGCAGCAGTTGAATACCTCGCCCAAAACTCCGGACGGGGCCACGCTGCCCATGCACTACGACGTCCTGACTCCGGACAAGAAGCCGCTCGGCGGCCTGATTCCGTGGACGGCGAAATACAATCTCCCTGGCGGAAAATAATTCCGCAGGTCGGGTGAAGAACGGGGCGGTAGCTCGTAGGAGTTACCGCCCTATTTTTTTGCTCCAATGAAAATCGCTACCGTGAATCGGCAGCGCGCTTTTGAAGATCCGCCAAGCGGTTGAGCGCATCGAGCGGCGTCATTGAGAACAGATCGATTTGCCTGACCTCATCGATGAACGGATGGGGCTGCGGAAGTGTCACACGGGAGGGGTCATCGTGAGGTTTCAGATCGGTATTCGAGCGCTCTAACTGCCCTAACACCTCCTGCGCGCGGGTGATCACCAACGAAGGCAGGCCCGCCAGTTTTGCGACATGGATCCCATAGCTCCGGTCAGCGCCGCCCGGCACAATTTTCCTGAGAAACACCACGTCACCATCGCGTTCTTGCACAGCAACCCGATAATTGCGGATCCCGTCCCGCAGGGATTCCAATTGTGTCATCTCGTGATAATGCGTGGCAAACAGCGTTCGTGCACCCAGGTATTGCTGATCGTGAATGTACTCGGCAATGGCCCATGCGATGCTCAATCCATCATAAGTGCTCGTTCCGCGTCCGATTTCATCCAAAAGGATCAGGCTGCGCTTGCTGGCGCAGTTGAGGATCTGCGCACTTTCGGTCATTTCGACCATAAACGTGCTCTGCCCGGCAGCAAGATTGTCGGACGCCCCCACTCGCGTGAAAATACGGTCTACGAGCCCGACGTGAGCCTCTGTTGCGGGAACGAAGCTGCCGATCTGGGCGAGCAGCACGATAAGTGCGACCTGGCGTAAGTACGTGCTCTTGCCCGCCATGTTTGGTCCGGTCAGTATCACCAAGCGGTTTCGGTCATCGTCCATGAGCGTGTCGTTGGGGACGAACGCCAGGTCTGGGCTCAGCTGTTCGACGACAGGGTGGCGGCCGGCGAGAATGCGAAGGAGGCCCGACTCATCGATCGTGGGCCGGACATAGCGATTCAGTGCTGCCGTTTCGGCTAGCCCGGCCAATACATCGATCAGCGCGAGCGACTGAGCCATCGTGTGCAGGCGCGAGCCCTGGCAGGCAATCCGCTGTCGCAGCTGGACAAACAGATCCTCCTCCAAGGCCAGGAGCTTCGACTCGGCGCCCGTGACGCGCTCTTCCAATTCTTTGAGCTCCTGGGTCATGAACCGCTCGGCATTCACCAGGGTTTGCTTTCGGATGAAGTCGGCAGGCACTTTCGAGAGATTGGCTTTGGTGACCTCGATGTAATAGCCGAACACCTGGTTGTAACGGATCTTCAATGAGTCGATCCCTGTGCGTCCTCGCTCTTTGGATTCGAGCGACGCCATCCAGTCTTTTCCTTCCGCACGGGCTTTGCGCAGCTCGTCGACTCCTGGGTGATACCCCTCTCGAATCACGTTGCCCTCACGGAGGGCGAAGGGGGCGTCTGGGCTGATGGCCGATTCAATCAGATCATAGACATCTCGGCAGTCATCCCACTGATCGCGCTGTGCGGCCAGCAGAGCAGTACGACAAGGTGCCAGCTGCTCGCGCAATTCCGGCAGTGCGCTCACGGAATCTTTCAACGCTAGCAACTCTCGTGGGCCGGCGAGACCCAATGTCAGGCGGGTGCTCAGACGGGCAATGTCCTGAATGGTGCGGAGTGCCGTCCGGATCGTCACGCGTTGCGCAAGGCGTTCCTTAAGCTCGGCGACCGCATCCAGTCTCGCCCGCAGCGCGTCAGCATCGATCAACGGTCTCAGCAACCACTCACGAAGCAGACGGCTGCCCATGGCAGTACTGGTTCGATCGATCACTGAAAGGAGAGTAGGCAATCGGGCGGAGCCGTTCTCTCCCTGTGCCAGGGGACGTACGAGCTCGAGATTCCGGATGGTGGCGCTGTCCAAATGCATAGCCTCGGTGCTCTGGCGTCGGTGCAGGCGAACATGGTTCGGTGCAGCAGCAGGCTGAGTTTCGCGGAAATACCGCCAGACTGCACCGGCAGCTCCCAGAGCCGCCGTCAGTCCACGGCAGCCGAATCCATCCAAGGATTGAACGCCAAAGTGCCTGGTCAGCGCCTTGGAGGCTTCCTGCCAATCGAACCAGGAGGTCTCGCACTCGCATATTCTGACGCCTTGGAGCTGTGAACGAAGCCATCGCTCAGTCTCATCGTCATCCGCATAAAGCAATTCTCTCGGTTGCAACCGCGTCAACTCGTCGATGAGTAGCTGGTCAGCGCCTTCGTGTTCCATCACCCAGAATTCGCCTGTCGTGACCTCGAGGGCTGCCAGCCCCCAGCATTGACGGCCTCCTCTGCGCTCAACGCGGGCGACCGCGGCAAGGAAACTGGATTCACTGGGATCGAGAAATTCGGTGTCAACGAGTGTCCCCGGTGTGTAGAGACGAACGACCTCGCGTCGCACAAGTCCCTTCGCGAGTTTGGGATCTTCCACCTGCTCGCATAAGGCGACGGTACGTCCGGCTTTCAGCAATTTGGCAATGTAGCCTTGGGCCGCATGATAGGGGACGCCGCACAGCGGAACAGGATTGGGGCTTGACCTGTCGCGGGACGTCAGAGCAATGGACAGCAATCTGGAGGCGGCTTCGGCGTCTTCGTAGAACATTTCGTAGAAATCGCCGACGCGGAAGAAGAGTATGGCTTCAGAGTAGCCTCGTTTGATCTCGCGGTACTGCCGCATCAGCGGCGTATCATCGTGCTCACTCATCGGAGCTTTCTCTCAGAGGGACGTCTCCGGGCACCGGCGGTGCCGTTCGGCCGGTCAGTTTCTCCAGCGAATGGCGGAGACGTTCCAGGTCCACTTCGGCTTCCTGTAAAGCCTTAGTTTTTCGGCGCAGCTCGATACGGCCTTTCACCCATGGTGGGAACAGCAGGATGACAGACACCAGCAGGCCGACGCCGAATCCCGCCAAGATCGGCTTGTAGATCGGTGTTGAGGCCTCGAACAATCCGAAAAAATAACGGAGAGTAACTTCCTGTTCCTGATTTTGGAGGAAAAAGGCCAGACACAACAACAGCAGCGTGCCCACAAGAATGACACGAATCATCGGGAAGAGTTTCCTTTTAGTTTGCGCCGGGGCCGCCGGGAGGGGGAACGTCTGTTCCGAAGCATCGTAGAGTGTTTGATTCGAGCCAACAACGCGACAGACGACGGTCCGGTGGCCGTGAATCGAATACTTCTACTCTGAACCGTCTGATGGCGCAACTCCATTTCGAGGCGGTCGTCCGGCAGGATCCCGGGGGCCTTGTCGGCCCATTCGACCGCAACGACGGTTGCTCCGGAGAGGTAATCCTCGAGTCCAATGGTCTCCGCTTCCTTCCTCGAGCCGAGCCGGTACAGATCGAGATGTGCTAGAGGAAGCCGACCGCGGTATTCATGCAGGAGCACGAAGGTTGGACTGCTGACCGCATCCGGGGGTGCGCCGAGACCTGCGGCAATGCCTCGGACAAGCACAGTTTTGCCTGCTCCCAAGGCACCTGACAGCGCCAGGGACTCTCCTCCCTCGAGCACTGAGCCGATGGTGCGGCCCAACCGATCAGTGTGCCGCGACGAGGGCAGCGACCGGCGCCAGACCCGATTCGTTGGCAAAATAGCCCGGGGAAACGCCCGACCCGGCGGGGCTTGTCTTTTAGCCGACGACCGTTTGAATGGCATAGGGAATCTGTTCAATGAGATCGCCGGCGATCATGCCGGCAAATCCCAGTCGACCAGCCGCCAGGTCGCCTGCCGCACCATGCAAATAGGTCGCAGCACAGGCTGCTTCCCAGGACGGAACGCCTTGTGCGAGGAGGCCGACGAGCATTCCGGTGAGCACATCTCCCGTTCCCGCCGTGGCCATTCCTGGGTTGCCTGTCGGGCAGACCATGAGCAGGCCATCGGGTCTTGCGACCACCGTCCGGGCGCCCTTCAGGACGACAAAGACGCCTCGTTCTCGGGCAAAACGTCTGGCCGTGCCGAGGCGGTCGGCATTGACGCTTTGTGACGTCGCGCCGACTTCCAAACGTGCCATCTCGCCGGGGTGTGGCGTCAGGATGGGTGGCGTCTTGCATTCGGTCAGCAAGGACGCGCGACTCGCCAAGGCATTGAGGGCATCGGCGTCGAGCACCGACGGGCGGTCAAGATGTTTCATCAAGGACTGCACCACCTCGACCGTTTCCGGATTGGTCGACAGCCCCGGACCAATGGCCACTGCCGTTCTCGATTGGATGAAGCCGAGAATCCGGTCAAACCCGGCGCGACCGAGCGTGCGGGCCTTGGTGTCGGGAAGAGGCACCGTCATGACCTCGAGTAGTTTGGCCTCGAGAATGTCGTTGACGCCGGCCGGCACGCCGACGGTCACCAAGCCGGCGCCTATCCGAAGCGCCGCCTTCGCGGCGAGGGCGGCAGCTCCGGTTTTGCCTGCCGAGCCCGCAAGAATTCCCGCATGACCATACGTTCCTTTGTGAGAGGACGCTGTACGCGGAGGCAGAGCCGTTCTGACAAAATCTTCGGTGATCAAGAAGGTTCGGCCATCGATCTCATTCACATAGGCCGCTGGAATCCCGATATCGACGACATGGATGACGCCGGCGTGATCAATGCCGGCACCCACGTAGAGCCCGAGTTTGGGCAGACCGAACGTCACCGTCGCCGAGGCTCGGACGGCGCATCCCAGCAACGCTCCGTCGTCTGCATGGATGCCCGACGGCATATCGACGGAGACAATGGGATCGCCGGCCTCGTTCATCAAACGGATGGCCTCTCGATACGGGCCAATGACGGGCGTCGAAAGGCCCGTGCCAAGGAGTGCATCAACGATGAGTTCACTGTCGGCGAGAAGCGCTTCCGTCTGTTCGGGAGATCTGAAGAACTTAGTCGCCGAAGTGCCTCCGACTCGGAGCCAGCGGCGATACATGGCTTTGGCATCCCGGCTCAAATCCGCAGCCGGTGCCACTAACAGCACGGTGACGCGCGCTCGATGCTGACGCAACAGCCTGGCGACCACCAATCCGTCGCCGCCGTTGTTGCCCTTGCCGCAGACAATCGTGACGCGTTTGCCGGCAAGCGGACCGAACCGGTCCCGGATAAAATCCGAGGTTCCAGATCCGGCACGCTCCATCAGCGTCAGACTCGGCACCCGAGTTTCCGTAATGGTGCGCCGGTCTAGAGCCTGCATCTGCGTTGCCGTCACGATCTTCATTCTGCGGCTCGTCCGGTCACTCGCAGCCTAGGAGACGGGGGGCTCGATCTAGTTGAGCAGGGCTTTCATCTCACGGACAGCCTGATCGAGGCCGACAAGGACGGCACGTGCGATGATGCTGTGCCCGATATTGTATTCCACGATCTCGGGGATATGGGTCAAGCGCTTGACGTTTTGGTAGTTCAATCCATGGCCGGCATTGACGCCCAGTCCCAGCTTGTATGCCAGTTTCGCCGCCTGCGTGATCGCTTCGAACTCGGTATCCGCTTCCTTTGATCGCTTCGCGTTGGCATATCGGCCTGTATGGAGCTCGACGAAGTCTGCGGAGATTTTATGCGCGGCTCTGATATGGCCGAGGTCCGGCTCGATGAACAGGCTCACGGGAATTCCTCCGTCATGCAGCATCCCGATGACCTGCTGGAGGCGGTCTTTATGAGCGGGGACGTCGAGCCCGCCCTCCGTCGTGAGTTCCTGGCGCTTTTCCGGGACAAGTGTGACCAGATCCGGCTTGATTGTCAGTGCGATCTTAGCCATCGTCTCGTCCGCCGCCATTTCCATGTCGAGCTTCGTCCGGATCAGTTCGCGGAGCAGGCGAAGGTCGCGGTCCTGGATGTGCCGGCGATCCTCCCGCAGATGCACGACGATGCCGTCTGCGCCGGCCAACTCGACCAACACCGCCGCGGCGAGAGGGTCCGGATCGTTTCCGCCACGCGCTTGCCGCAGTGTAGCGACGTGATCGACATTTACACCGAGTCGGGCCACAAAGAACCTCCGGTTGATTCTGGCGACGGGGGGTCGAGATTGAACGAAGATCGTGCGGACGCCGCTGTTGTAACAGAAAGCCGTTGAAGGGGGCAAGGCTAGGACCGCGGTTGATCGGCGAGCGAACTCGGGAGTTCCCGGTGAATCAATGTCCGTGCGGAACCCCACAGAATCACAAGATAATTTGACTCCGTCGCATGCACGCAATTAGAATAAGCCTCCATCGCACCTGTGAGGGCGATTTCTTCCTCCCCGCTTGAAGAGTTCGACAGCAAACGGCCATGGGATTGTCAGATAATTTTTACCGACTGAAGCGGCTCCCCCCGTACGTCTTCGCCCAAGTCCAAAGCCTCAAGCTGGAAGCCCGGCATCGAGGCGAGGACATCATCGATTTTGGAATGGGCAACCCAGATCAGCCAACGCCCAACCACATCGTCGAGAAGATGATTGAAGCCGCTCGCAAGGGCAGAAATCACCGCTATTCGGCCTCACGAGGCATTACCAAGCTGCGCCACGCGATCGCCGCATGGTACCGGCGCAACTACGATGTGGACCTCGATCCGGAAACCGAAGCCATTGTGACGATCGGTTCCAAGGAAGGGCTGGCGCATCTGTCCCTGGCGATGATCGGCCCTGGCGATGTCGTGCTCACGCCCACGCCGACCTATCCCATTCACATGTACAGCTTCGTCATCGCAGGCGGAGAAGTCCGAGGCATCGAGTTGCGGCCGGACAGTGATTTTTTCGATGACCTCCAGCGAGTGTACCGGCAGACGTTCCCGCGGCCAAAAATTTTAGTCATCAATTTTCCGCACAATCCGACGACGGCCATTGTCGATCTCGAGTTCTTCAAAAAAATCGTGGCCTTCGCCAAGGAGCACCATGTCATCGTGATCCACGACCTGGCGTATGCCGACTTGGTGTTCGACGGCTATCGGGCACCGAGCTTTCTCCAAGTGCCGGGGGCGAAAGATATCGGCGTGGAGTTCTACACATTGTCCAAGGCCTACAATATGCCGGGCTGGCGGGTCGGTTTCTGCGTCGGGAACCGTGAAGTAGTGGGGGCACTGGCCAAGATCAAAAGCTACCTCGATTACGGCATCTTTCAACCTCTGCAGATCGCCAGCGTCATCGCGCTCAACGGGCCACAAGATTGTGTCAAGGAAACGGTCCAGCGCTATCAAAAGCGCCGCGATGTGCTCGTGGGTGGGCTGAATCGTATCGGATGGAATGTCAATAAACCACTGGCTACGATGTTCGTGTGGGCCAGGATTCCGTTGCCCTATCGGCATATGGGGTCTCTCGAGTTTTCCAAGCTGCTCTTGCGAGACGCCAAAGTCGCCGTCTCCCCTGGCATCGGGTTTGGTGAGGGCGGCGACGAGTATGTACGCTTTGCGCTGGTTGAAAATGAGCACCGGACGCGCCAGGCTGTTCGCGGAATTAGGAAAACCTTGAAGCTTGAAGGGGAAGAAGAATGATTTCGCGTGTCGGCGTCGGCCTGATCGGCTTCGGCACGGTCGGCAGCGGCGTTGTGAAAATTCTGTTGGAGAACGCCGGATTGATCCGACGCCGCGTGGGCGTGCCCATCGAGCTTGTGCGGGTCGCCGATCTCGACGTTACCCGAGATCGGGGAATCACCTTGCCCCCAGGGGTCCTTGTCAATGACGCCAAGCAGGTCCTATCGGACCCTAACGTTGACATCGTGGTGGAACTCGTCGGTGGGTATGATTTTGCCAAACGCCTGATCCTCGATGCCATCGCGGCCGGGAAAACGGTCGTGACGGCGAACAAAGCGTTGCTGGCGCTCCATGGCGAGGAAATTTTTGCCGCGGCGTCCCGCAAGGGTATCGATCTCGGATTTGAAGCAAGCGTGGGGGGAGGCATTCCCGTCATCCACGCCCTCAAAGAAGGGCTGGCCGCCAATTCGATCCAGTCCATTTACGGAATCATCAACGGGACTTCGAACTATATCCTCTCGCGGATGACCAATGAAGGGAAGGGATTCGCCGAGACGCTCGTCGAGGCGCAGAAGGCCGGCTATGCCGAAGCTGATCCCACGTTCGATGTGGCCGGGACCGACAGTGCCCACAAGCTGGCCATTCTGGTGAATCTGGGATTCGGCACGCCGGTCAATTTCAAGGACCTGTACACCGAAGGCATTACCCATATCACCGAGCATGACATGGCCTATGCGAGAGAGTTTGATTACACCATTAAGCTGTTGGGCATTGCGAAGCTCGTCGAGGGTGATGTGGAAGCACGCGTCCATCCGACGATGCTGGGGGCCGAGTCGCCACTGGCGAAAATCGAGGGCGTGTATAACGCCATTCAATTGATCGGCGACGCGGTCGGTGACGTCGTCCTGAGCGGACGGGGCGCCGGCGACCTGGCGGCAGGCAGCGCAGTGGTCAGCGACATCATCGCCGGTGCCCGTAATCTTCTCAAGGGCGGAGCGGGTCGCGTGCCTCCTGCCTCATTCCAGCCGGAAGAGCGGCGTCCCCTGCGCTTGCGGCCGATGGAAGAAATACGCTCCTTGTACTACTTGCGCTTTATGGTCATTGATCGTCCGGGAGTGTTGGCGCAGATCGCGGGTGAACTTGGACGCTACGGCATCAGTATTTCGTCCATGCTGCAAAAAGGGAGGCGCGAAGGACAGACCGTCCCGATCGTCATCAAGACCCATACGGCGAGAGAGCGTGATGTTCAAACGGCGCTCAGCCAGATCAATCGCATGTCCTTTATGTCCGAGCCGACCACCCTCATCCGGATCGAGGGCAAGGACGAGTAAGGTCATGAATCGCTGGCGCGGCGTCATCGAAGAGTATCGAAAGTTTCTCCCGGTCAGCGAGAGCACGCCAGTCATCACGCTGGGGGAAGGCAATACTCCGCTGATTCGCGCGGCCAGACTCGCCAAGAAAATCGCTCCCGGCATCGACCTGTATTTGAAATTCGAGGGCGCCAATCCCACAGGGTCGTTCAAGGACCGTGGGATGACCATGGCGATGTCAAAGGCCGTCGAAAACGGCGCACGAGCGGTGATGTGTGCGTCCACCGGCAATACCTCCGCGGCAGCGGCGGCCTATGGCGCCCGCGCCGGGCTGCCCGTCTATGTCCTGATCCCCGCCGGCAAGATCGCGATGGGGAAGCTGTCGCAAGCGATGATGCACCAGGCCACAGTCATTCAAATCGATGGAAACTTCGACCAAGCGCTCTCGATCGTGAAAACCCTGTCCACTGAGCATCATATCGAGCTCGTCAATTCCATCAATCCCTTCCGCATTGAAGGGCAGAAAACCGCGGCGATGGAAGTATGCGATCAATTGGGCGATGCACCAGCGGTGCATGTGCTGCCCGTGGGAAACGCCGGCAACATTACTGCCTATTGGAAGGGGTATAAGGAGTACCGCGGGGCCAATCAAACGACGCGGTTGCCCCGTATGATGGGATTCCAGGCCGCCGGCGCGGCGCCAATCGTGCTCGGTCGCGTGGTGGAAGATCCACAAACCGTTGCGACGGCGATTCGGATCGGCAATCCCGCCAGCTGGCAGGCGGCTGTTGACGCAATGAAAGAGTCCTCCGGGGCGATCGACTCCGTCACCGACGAGGAAATTCTCCAGGCCTATGTGGCCGTGGCCGGTACGGAAGGCGTGTTCTGTGAACCGGCATCGGCGGCCTCGGTGGCAGGGGTGATGAAACTGAGCCGTCAAGGCGGTTTACGCGAGGGTGAGACGGTGGTGTGCACTCTGACAGGCCATGGATTGAAGGATGCCGACACGGCAATCGGCGTCTCGGTCAAACCCAAGACGGTCAAGGCAACAACGGAGGAAGTGGCTCGTCTGCTGAAGGTCTAAAGGGAAGATGCGAGTGTACCGTCGATGAAATATGTGATTCTGCACGCGGAGGGAATGTCGGATCATCCCCGCCAGGAACTAGCCGGCAAGACGCCCCTTCAAGCCGCTTGCACCCCCCAGCTTGATCGATTGGCTCAACAAAGCGAACTCGGCTTGCTCACGGTCGCGCTGGACAACGGGCGTCATGGGAGCGGTCTCACCGGCACATCAATCCTCGGGTATGAACCCAAGAAGTATTATCAAGGTCCTGGGCCGTTGGAGGCAGCCAGCTTAGGTGTGACGGTCGGCGAACACGATGTCGTGTACCGGTGCACGATGGTCACCCTCAAACCCCAAGGTCCATTAGGCCCGAAGGGCAAGGCGTCAGAGCTCAAGAAACTCGGCCCGCATGTCGTCATGGACGATGCGACCGCTGGCTTGATCACGAGCGAAGAGGCGCGCGAACTGATCGACGCCATCAACGAGCAGCTTGGGTCCGAGATCATTCAATTTTTCCCCGGCTCAGGTCACCGGCACTTAATGGTGTGGGTCAACGGAAAGCCTCGAGCCATGTGCGTCGATCCGCAAACACTCGTCGGCCGTTCGATCGCCGACTCGCTGCCGGCCGGCGACGGTGCCGACATGCTGCGAAAACTGATGGATGCCTCATTGTTCATTCTGCGGGACCACCCAGTGAACGAGGAACGGCTGCAAGCAGGTCAGAAGCCCGCCAACTGCTTATGGCTGTGGGGCGAAGGGCGGGCCATCCCGAGACCGAGTCTGTCGGAACGATTCGGCGTCCCGGGAGTGGTCGTCTCCTCAGGCGACGTTCACCGGGGGCTCGGCCTCGTGTCCGGCCTCGACGCGGTTGATGCCTTCCGCTTGGCCGATCTGCGTGCGCATGCCAAGGTAGCGCTCGAGGAACTGAAGAAGAAAGACTTCGCCTATGTCCATGTCGAGCTGCCTGACGAGGTGGTGTACGACCCGGACGTCAAAGCCAAGGTGCGTGCCATCGAGGCAGTGGACGGAGAATTTGTCGGCCCGTTTTTGGATGGCATGGCAGCACTGGGCCCCTACCGGCTGGTGACCGTCAGCGATCCCGGCAGCGTGCATCAAAGCAACATGGCTCAAGCGCACTGGCCCTATGCCTACCATGATAGTACATCCAAGCCGGCTACCAGCACCGGCCGACGGTTTACCGAAGTCGACGCGAAGGCCGTGGCCGCCGCCCCGCGAGATGCCACGAAGTTCGTCGTGCGGCTGTTCGCCAAAGGATCCTAACCGATGGCGCTGATCGTTCAAAAATATGGGGGCACGTCCGTCGGATCCATCGAACGGATTCATCGCGTCGCCGATCGGGTCGAGCAAGCCGTCAAGGAAGGCAACCGCGTCGTGGTTGTGCTGTCCGCCATGAGCGGTGAAACGGATCGCTTGCTGAAGCTCGCCCACGAGGTCGCCGCGCTTCCTGATGAGCGCGAGCTGGACATGCTGCTCTCGACCGGCGAACGGGTCACGATCTCGTTGCTGGCCATGGAATTGCGCGGACGCGGGGTCGATGCACGGTCGTTCACCGGCCGTCAGGTCGGCATCATAACCGACAGCGCACATACCAAGGCGCGGATTACCCGGGTTGCCGCTGAACGGATTCTCGATGCGCTGGAGAGAGGCGTCGTCCCGGTCGTGGCCGGCTTTCAAGGGATTAACGAGCACTCGGACGTCACCACGTTGGGACGCGGCGGATCCGATCTGACCGCGGTGGCGTTGGCCGGGGCCTTAAAGGCCGATCGATGCGTCATCTTTACCGACGTGGACGGGGTCTATACGACCGATCCCAACATCGTTCCGACCGCCAGGCGGATCGACAAGATTGCATATGAAGAAATGCTCGAGATGGCTAGTCTCGGAGCCAAGGTGCTGCAGAGCCGCTCGGTCGAGTTCGCCGCGAAGTACAATGTGCCGCTGGAGGTCAACTCCAGTTTCAAGGAAGGAAAGGGGACGCTCGTGAAACGCGAAGACGCAGACATGGAGGCCGTCGCTGTTTCCGGGATCACCGGGGACCGTAATCAGGCGAAAATCACCCTTGTCGGCGTTCCGGATAAGCCGGGCATTGCGGCACGCCTGTTGGGGCCTGTCGCGAAGGCCAACATTCTTGTCGACATGATCATTCAGAACGTCAGCCATGAATCCCTGACCGACTTCTCCTTTACGATTCCGCGTGTTGACGTCAACAAGGCGATGCCGATCATTCAGGATACAGCGAAGGACATCGGCGCCAAGTCGGTCTCCGTGACCGAGGCCATCGCGAAAGTCTCACTGGTCGGCGTTGGCATGCGGTCACATTCGGGTGTCGCCGCGAAGATGTTCGACGTCCTGTCCCATGAAGGCGTCAACATCATGATGATCAGCACATCCGAAATCAAAATCTCCTGTGTCATCGACGAAAAGTACATGGAATTGGCCATGCGCGCACTCCATGCCGCCTTTGGGCTGGACCGTGCACCGACCGGCAGATGACGGCCGAACCGATTTGACCCTCGACAGGCTCCGCCTCCTCCTGTTACCCTCTCCGCCATGGCCAAACGGCGGTCACAACCCCCTCGCCAGCTCTCAGCCAAGGCGGCCTTGAAGGCTCCGCTTGCCACGCCCGCCCCCTTGGAAATTTACGATACGACCTTGCGCGATGGCGCCCAGGCCGAGGACGTCAGTTTCTCCGCCGACGACAAGGTCATGGTCGCCCAGCGGTTGGACGAACTTGGCGTGCAGTTCATCGAAGGCGGGTGGCCCGGTGCCAATCCGAGGGACATCGAGTTTTTCCGCATGATCAAGGAAACACCTTTGAAGCAGGCGACCGTCGTGGCGTTCGGCTCTACGAGGAAGGCCAGCAACTCCGTGCAGAAAGATGCCAATATTCAGGCGCTGCTCCAGGCGGAGACGAAGGTCATCACGCTGTTCGGCAAAAGCTGGTCGCTGCACGTGACGGATGCCTTGGGCATCGCGCTTCATACAAATCTCGATCTCATCACCGATTCTGTGGCACATCTTCGAGCGAAACACCGCCGCGTGTTTTACGATGCGGAGCATTTCTTTGACGGGTACAAGACGAACCCGGAGTATGCGCTTGAGACCATCAGGCGGGCCGTGGAAGCCGGCGCCGAACGCGTCATTCTCTGCGACACGAACGGCGGCACGATGCCGTGGGAAATCAAGAACATCTGCGGGGTCGTGCAGAAGGAATGCAAGGTGCCGCTCGGCATCCACGCGCACAACGATTGTGAAATGGCCGTCGCGAATTCGTTGGTTGCCATCGAGATGGGAGTAGTGCAGGTCCAGGGCACGATCAACGGAATCGGTGAACGCTGCGGCAATGCCAATCTTTGTTCGATTATTCCGAATCTTCAGTTGAAAATGAAACGACCCGCGCTGGGTGAACGGCTCACCCATTTGAAGGAGGTGTCAGGTTTCGTCACCGAAATCGCCAACTTAATGCCCAACAAGCACCAGCCCTACGTCGGGGATTCCGCGTTTGCGCACAAGGGGGGAGTCCACATTCATGCGGTGCTCAAGAACCCTGCCACCTACGAGCACGTCGTGCCTTCCCTCGTGGGCAATCGCCAGCGGATGCTCGTGTCGGATAACGCAGGCCGCAGTGGCTTGCTCGACAAGGTCGAGGCCTACGGGATCAAGTTGGACAAGGACCATTCCAAAGTCCAGGAATTGATGGCGACTCTAAAGGAGCGGGAAAACGAAGGCTATCAGTTCGAAGGAGCCGAAGGCTCCTTTGAGCTGCTCATGCGGAAGGCAATGGGGACCCATAAACCTTCGTTTCAGCTATTGGGGTTCAAGGTTATCGTCGAGAAAAAACAAGAGGATGGACGTTCTGGATCCGAAGCCACCGTCATGGTCAAGGTGGGAGAGGTGGTCGAACAGTCCGCTGCGACAGGTGCCGGTCCGGTGAGTGCGCTCGACCATGCCCTGCGCAAGGCTCTTGAAAAGTTCTATCCTCAGCTGAAGGAAGTCAAACTTCTCGATTATAAGGTCCGGGTCCTCTCGGCGAATCGAGGGACCGAGTCCAAGGTGCGGGTCTTGATCGAATCCGGCGATCACAAGGATAAATGGGGCACCGTGGGCGTCTCTGAAAACGTCATGGAGGCCAGCTGGCAAGCCTTGGCCGACAGTATCGAGTACAAACTTCTGGCATCAGACCGCTAGCACGCAGCATCTCCTCTCAAGAATAGTCCTTGACAGCCTATCTAACCTCACGTAACTTATGGTAAAACTGTCTCCCGGCTCCCGGCGAGACGGGCGCTTCGACGAGACAGACTGGTGGCGCAAGGGGGGAGAGCATGAGAAAGGCTGATATCGCGAATGAAATTTATAAGCAGGTTGGAATTTCTAAGAATGAAGCTGCCGATATCGTCGAGCTCGTGCTGAACATGCTGAAAGCCGTGTTACAAAAGGGAGATTCCGTCAAGATCGCCGGTTTTGGGAACTTTGTCGTGAGAAGCAAGGGCGCCAGGAAGGGCCGGAATCCACGGACCGGTGAAGAAATCGGCATCACGCCTCGCCGCGTCGTGACCTTTCGTCCGAGTCAGGTATTCAAGAAATACGTCAATTCGTAACAGTTTCACACCCGGAACAACTCCCGCCACGAGGACCGGTCCATGGGGAATGAACCCCGGCTCGGCAGCAAAGTTTTCTACAAAATCGGCGAAGTGAGTCAGGTGACGAAGCTTCCCGCCTATGTCCTCCGGTTCTGGGAATCCCAATTCCCATTTCTGAAGCCTAAGAAAAGTCGTGGCAATCAGCGACTCTATGTGCGCAAAGATGTCGAAACGGTGTTGGAAATCAAACGCATGCTGTACGAAGAAGGATATACGCTCGAAGGTGTGAAACGGTATTGGACCCGTCGGGGTCGTGTGACGGGTCAGCGCATCAAGCCCAAAGAGTTGGCGCAGAAGTTGCGGGGCAATTTGCAGGCCATTTTGAAAATTCTTGAGTCGCATTCCTGATGGAGGTCGGTGTCGAACGGTTGCAATCAAGAAGGCTGCGAGGCGACAATGGGCGTCGCAGCACAGGATTACCAAACACGTCGGGGCGTGGCGCAGCCCGGTAGCGTACTCGCTTGGGGTGCGAGTGGTCGGCCGTTCAAATCGGCTCGCCCCGACCAATTCACAACCGTGCTGTCATGAGTGCATCCCGTCCGTTCTTTTGGAGCTGCCTCTGAGCAGCTTTTTTTATGTCTGACTCGCGCCCGCGCATCCTCGTGACCAATGACGACGGCATCCACTCCGCGGGATTGACCTCGCTCGCCAAGGCCTTGAGCCGCGTCGGAGACGTCTGGGTGGTGGCGCCGGACCGCGAACGTACGGCAGTCGCTCATGCAGTCACTTTGCACAAGCCATTGAGAATCCACCAGGTCGAGAAGCAGGTCTATGCCGTGAATGGGACCCCCGTGGACTGTGTCAATTTGGCCTTGTTGAATATCCTGCCCAAACGACCGCACCTTCTCGTTTCGGGCATCAATAAGGGTGTGAACCTCGGTGACGACGTCTTGTATTCCGGCACCGTCTCGGCCGCTGTGGAAGGCACGATTTTGGGAGTCCCTTCCATGGCGGTTTCCCAGGAAGGCCGTGACCAGTTTCACTTTGCGACCGGGGCGCATTACGCGGTGCGCGTCGCCAGACTCATCCTCCGGCAGGGGCTTCCTGAAGAGACGCTCGTCAATCTCAATATTCCCAACCGCACCGTCGAAACCGTGACCGGCGTACGAGTGACCTGTCTGAGCCGTCGACGATTCGAGAACCCCATCATCGAAAAAGTCGACCCCCATGGCAGGAGTTACTTTTGGATCGCCGGGACGCGTGTGTCATGGAGCAGAAACAAGGACGCGGACCACGAAGCTATCGCGGAGGGGGCCGTCTCCCTCACTCCTCTGCACCTCGACAGCACGAACTATGGGGCACTCGATCAGTTGCGCACCTGGGAGTCGGCCATCCGAGCGCAGCGTCGCGCCCCCAAGACACGCAGGACGCGGCGATAACCCATGGGGAGTCTCATCGAAGCCGTCATTACAGTCCTTAGTCGGTTCGTGATCAGCACGATTTCGACGCTGGGCTACACCGGTATCCTGGTGACGATGGCCATCGAAAGCGCCTGCATCCCGTTGCCGAGCGAGATCATCATGCCCTTTTCCGGCTATCTGGTGACCACAGGGCAGTTCACCATGTTGGGCGTCACGCTGGCGGGCGCTGTCGGCAATGTCGTCGGATCGATCGTCGCCTATTACGCCGGCGTCTGGGGCGGACGACCGTTCGTCGAACGCTATGGGCCTTATGTGCTCCTCTCCAGCCGGGATCTCGACACGGCCGATCGCTGGTTTGCAAAATACGGAGAAGCCGCGGTCTTTTTTAGCCGTCTGTTGCCGGTGGTGCGGACCTTCATTTCGCTTCCAGCCGGCATTGCCAGGATGAACTTTCCACGCTTCGTCATTTTTACGTTCATCGGCGCTCTTCCCTGGTGCTATGCGCTGGCCTATGTCGGAGTCGCCATGGGAGAACGATGGGATCAGTTACGGCAGTATTTCCATCAATTCGACCTCGTGATCGGACTCATGCTGGTGCTGGCAATAGGATACTTTCTGTGGTCACATTGGCCTCGCCGCGCAGCTACCCCTCATGTGTAACACACGATGTTGACACTCTTTAATACGCTCACCGGAAAACAGGAACCGTTTACACCGATCGAGCCCAAGCGAGTGCGAATGTATGTGTGCGGTGTGACGGTTTACGACTATTGTCACATCGGCCATGCTCGAAGCGCGCTTGTCTTCGATGTGCTTCGCCGATATCTGGAGTACAGCGGGTACGAAGTCCTCTTCGTCAAGAACTTCACCGACGTCGATGACAAGATCATCAGGCGGGCCAATGAACAACACGTCCCCTGCGACGTGATTACGAGCAAATATATCGACGCCTATTACGAGGACATGGGGAAGTTGGGCATCAAGCCGGCGTCCATAGAGCCGAAAGCCACGGAGCACATGGCCCAAATCATTGCGCTCACGGACAGGCTGACCCAGAAGGGGTTGGCCTATTCCATGGACGGCGATGTGTACTTCCAGGTCGACAAGTATAAGGACTACGGTCGCCTTTCGAAACGCAAGTTGGAAGAGCTCCAGGCCGGTGCGCGGGTCGACGTGGATGAGCGCAAACGCCATCCGATGGATTTTGCCCTGTGGAAGAGCAGCAAGCCTGGCGAACCGTCATGGTCCAGCCCCTGGGGAGCAGGCCGCCCCGGATGGCATATCGAATGTTCGGCCATGTCGATCACGCATCTCGGAGAAACATTCGACATCCATGGCGGTGGCATGGACCTGATTTTTCCGCATCACGAAAACGAGATCGCCCAATCCTGCGGTGCCACGGGAAAGGAATTCGCCAATTATTGGATTCACAACGGCTTCGTGCAGATCAATCAGGAAAAAATGTCGAAGTCCCTGGGGAATTTTTTTACCATCAGGGATATTTTTGAGAAAGAAGTGCAGCAGTGGCCTGAAGCGGTAGTCGGAGAAATGCTTCGGTACTTCCTGCTTTCTACTCATTATCGAGGCCCATTGGATTTCTCAGATCAGAGTGTGCATGAAGCGAAGAACGCTCTTGATGGCTTCTATGATTTGTTCAAGAGGCTGAGGGAAGACGAACAGGGTACGTTGGATGAGGAGGCCAGAACGATCATTGACCGCGCCAGATTAGCCTATCGGCAGAAGCTTGACGATGATCTCAATACCCCGATGGCGCTTGCAGTACTACAGAATATGAAGACGAATGTGAACATACGGCTTGAGCGATGGTCGAACGAAAGTCGTAAGCAGACCCGTGCTGCTTTTCGGGAATTCGGAGCCGTTTTAGGCCTAT
>Ga0207645_10000107_pt1 | contig 61800 bp, 57 predicted proteins | sample KBSM53metaG_FD_184331 | JGI IMG/M metagenome (GOLD analysis project Ga0207645, IMG submission 184331) | Miscanthus rhizosphere microbial communities from Kellogg Biological Station, Michigan, USA - KBS M5-3 metaG (SPAdes) (version 2) | ecosystem: Host-associated > Plants > Roots > Rhizosphere >...
GCGGACGAAGACGAACAGGTGGCCGCAACGACAGAATCGGTCGCGCCAGGCCAAATAATTTTTGTAAAAGCCGGGGCCGCCCTCGATAAAGCGCCAGCATCCAGCGATAAAGTGCCAGCAATCCTTCACGGTGGGAAAGATCGACAATTGGGGTTGCGCCGCTCACAATCGCGATTGCTCGCACGCGCTCCGGCAGGGCGACGGCTGTTGCGTAAGCGTAGGGAGCGCCACCGGAAATCCCGAGGACGCGAAATGCGCCGATGCCGAGATGATCGACCAGTTGCCGCACAACCGGCGGCCAATCGCTCAATTCACGATTGGGCTGCAAACTCGATCCGCTGATGCCGGGCCGATCAGGTGAAATAATTCGGATTCCAAGATCGCGTGCGGCGTCATCTGTGAGTCGTGCCATCGTGCGCGAACTTGGCCAGCCATGACAAAATATCACAGGCACGCCGTTAGCGTCCCCATATTCCTCAAACGCAATTACGCCGCCGTCTTCGAGTTCAACACAGTTTTCACTACTCATTTTTGGTGATCGCGGGCGCCGTTTTTCACTGCTTTACATTGCAAGCCGGCAGACTGTAGTCCAAAGTGTGGCGTGGACGTGACGCCGTGATCCTGGCAATTATTGATTATGAACGATTACTCACAACCTGGAGCTGGAAAAATTTCGGTGCACGGCAACGGCGTAGGTGCGCCATCACCTGAAGAGGTGGAAAAGCGCGCCCGGGAAATCGCGATGATTAACGAGCGCAACCCCGATGAATTCACTGACGCGGATTGGAGACAGGCCCACCAGGAATTGTTGGGCGTGGAAAACAATACTCCGCCGGAAGAAACCCCAGATAATGCCGAGCTCACTGAAGAATGGAACGTAATCCCTAGCTCCAAGGGCCACCGCGCGCCGCGCCCCGGCGTTGAGGAAGAGGAAACTGTCGGCGAGCATCTCGTGATCGATGGCCTCGAGGAGGCGACCCACGATCAAATGCTCGAGGCACGCAGAGAAGAACTCCAACAGGAAGGTGAACTCTCTTGATCTTCGCAACCGAACCTGTCACCGACAAAGTGCCGGCCAGACGATCTCGTTTGGACGCTAGCTCAGCGCGCGCCGACTCTTTGCTCGCGCGTTTTCACCAAATCAGAAATTTCACTACCACGTTATGCGCTAACCTTGAGCCCGAAGATTTTGTCGTGCAATCAATGCCCGATGTCAGCCCGACGAAATGGCACCTTGCCCACACTACTTGGTTTTTCGAGACTTTTATCCTGAAAAAATTCGTTTCCGGATATCACGCCGACGTTCCGGATTACGCCTATCTTTTTAACTCATACTATAACGCTGCCGGCGACATGCACCGGCGCGATCTCCGTGGGTTGATCTCGCGCCCAACAGTGAGGGAAGCACAGCGCTATCGCTCCTCGATAGACGCGCACATTGATAATCTGCTTTCCGGTGCCGACGAAAACCTGATCGATGAAATTGAGCCCATTCTGATTCTAGGCTTTCATCATGAGCAGCAGCATCAGGAACTGCTGATCACCGACATCAAGCACGTGTTCGCGCAAAATCCGCTCTACCCTGTCTTCCGCGAAGGTAGGGACGCCGCGCTGCGGCGTCCGGACGGCGCAGCGCCAACGCGCCGTCCCTACCAATTCATCGATTTTCAGGAGACAACTGTCCAAATCGGTCATGATGGCGACGGATTCGCTTACGACAACGAAGGTCCGCGGCATCGGGCTTTGGTTTCCGCGTTTTCACTTGCTTCACGATCGGTAACAAATGGCGAATATCTGCAATTTATCGAGGATGACGGATACGGACGCGCCGAGTTTTGGCTCTCATTGGGCTGGATGACGGTGAATGAACAACACTGGCGAGCGCCGCTTTACTGGATGAAACGCGATGGCGCCTGGTGGAATTTTACCCTTTCCGGCTTTCGGCCCGTCGATAAATCCGAGCCAGTGACGCACGTCAGTTATTTCGAAGCAGATGCCTATGCGAACTGGGCGGGCGCTCGTCTGCCTACCGAGTTTGAATGGGAACGCGCAGCGTCCGATTGTCCGATTGAAGGAAATTTTGTCGAGAACGAAGCGTTTCATCCCCGGCCCGCGGAGGACAGGCAACCCGCCAGCCTGCCGAACTCCAGGCTTCAGCAAATGTTTGGCGACGTTTGGGAGTGGACCCGCAGTGCCTATTCGCCCTATCCAGGATATCGCGCCGCTCCCGGGGCACTCGGTGAATACAACGGAAAGTTCATGTGCAACCAGTACGTCTTGCGGGGTGGTTCCTGCGCTACGTCGCGCACTCATATTCGCCGCACCTACCGCAATTTTTTCCAGCCTGAGAAACGCTGGCAATTCACCGGAATTCGGCTAGCGCGCGATCCACAGTAATTCGGTAGGCGCGACCGCCGGGCGCGCGCCGAACGAAAGTCTCACGATGATTGCGAACTCCATAACACCAGTGCAGCCCCCTCCTGGTGCGCCACCGGCAAGTTCCGATTTTCTGTCAGACGTAATCGCGGGTCTTTCCAGCGAGCCACGCACGCTGCCTTGCAAGTATTTCTACGACGAGCGCGGCGCGGCGTTGTTCCAGAAAATTTGCGAGCTGCCGGAGTATTACATTACGCGGACCGAGATCGATATTCTGGATCGGCATCGCGCCGAGATCGCAGCGCATCTCGGACCACAGGTCAACTTGATCGGCCTCGGTACCGGCTCAGGCACGAAAACGCGGATTCTGATCGAGGCGCTCGAAAAGCCCGCCGTTTATATCCCGGTCGATATTTCTGAAAAACAACTTCGCAAATCGGCAGCTTTATTCCGGAAAATTTTTCCCGACCTGGAAATCCTGCCTGTGTGCGCCGATTACTTGCAGCCTGTTGTACTCCCTTCCACGCGCCACAAAGCGGCCCGCAACGTGGTCTATTTTCCCGGATCAACCATTGGCAACTTCGAGCCTGACGAAGCAACTGAATTCCTCCGTCGTATCGCCAGGGTCTGCTGCCAGGGCGGCGCACTACTCATCGGGGTCGATCTTCGCAAGGACCAGGACGTGATTGAGGCTGCTTACAACGACGCGGCCGGCGTCACCGCGCAATTCAATCTGAATTTGCTGGCACACGCAAACCGCGAACTCGGCGCGGATTTCGATCTGCAACGTTGGCAACACCGCGCAATTTACAACTCAGCGGCCGGCCGGATCGAGATGTACCTCATCAGCCAAATCGATCAGGCTGCTCATATCGCCGATCACACGTTCCATTTTCGTTCAGGTGAAAAAATCATTACGGAATTCTCCTATAAATACGCCCCGGAAGGTTTCGCCGCCCTCGCTCGCGATGCCGGCTTCGAGTTTCGAAAGATATGGACAGACGATGCGCGTCTCTTCGGTGTTTTCTATTTCACCTGTAGCCCCGACACGTCGGGATGACCCCGGGCGCGGTCAAGGTAGCGCATGCGTCCCGCTTGCGATCTAGTTGAAAACGCAAGCCGGAGGCTTGCGCTACTTTAATGAGCGCGCTGGTCGAACTTGTCGACGTTAGCAAGCGCTATGCGGATGCGCCAGCGTTGCATCCAACAAATCTTGCGATTGAGCGCGGCAAGACCACGGTATTGATCGGTCCGAGCGGTTGCGGCAAATCGACCTTGCTCCGGCTCGTCATCGGATTAATCACGCCTGATTCGGGCACAATTGCCTTCGACGGATCTCAGATCACGTCGGCAAATATAGGGACATTGCGTCGCCGAATTGGTTATGTCATTCAGGAAGGCGGTCTGTTTCCGCATCTGACAGCTCGCGCCAATATTCTCTTAATGGCGCGCTATGTGGGAAGGTCCTCGGAGGAAATGCGCGCGCGGCTTCTTGAATCATGCGAGCTGACAAGATTTTCCGAGAATTTACTCTCGCGATACCCCATCGAACTTTCCGGCGGTCAGCGTCAACGCGTCAGTTTAATGCGCGCATTGATGCTTTCGCCCGAACTGTTGCTCCTCGACGAACCTCTGGGCGCGCTCGACCCTCTGGTGCGTGCCGCTTTGCAAAAGGAACTCAAAGAAATTTTCGCGCGCCTGCGTCAAACAACGCTCTTCGTTACACATGATTTGGCTGAAGCAGCCTATTTCGGTGATGAAATCGTGCTGATGAACGAAGGCCGCATCGTCCAACAAGGCACGGTCAGCGATCTTCGCGAACGGCCCGCCGATCCTTTCGTCTCCGAATTCATTAACGCGCAGCGCGGGCCCGCGAGTCTATGAATCGAATCAGGAAAGTACGAAAAGAGGAAACAGCTGAATCTGGAATCCAGGAAGCCAGGAACTGCGATTTCAGAATTCAATCATTCCTGGCTTCCTTGCTTCCAGATTTCCTTCTGATTTTTTCCTGTATTCCTGTCTTCCTGGTTGATTCTGCTTCTGCGGCAGACGTTGTGATCGGCTCGAAGAAATTTACGGAATCTTATGTCTTGGGTGAAATCGCAAAACGCACATTGAACGACGCCGGAATTCCGGCGGAGCATCGGCAGGGAATGGGCGGCACGATCATTGTTTGGCAGGCGCTGCGCGGCAGACAAATCGACGCCTACCCGGAATACACCGGGACGATCGCGCAGGAGATTCTGAAAACGGACCGCAAATTATCGCTCAATGAAATTCGCGAGGCCTTGGCGAAATCCGATGTGGGAGCAACCGAGCCGCTTGGGTTCAATAACACCTACGCGCTCGTCATGCGTCGATCTCAAGCGAAGCGACTCGGCGTGCGCACAATCAGCGATCTGCGAGATCATCCCGAGTTCAAGATCGGACTCACCCACGAATTTTTAGATCGCCAGGATGGATGGCAGCCATTACGCGCGCGCTATGCCCTTCCTCAACAGAACGTGATCGGGATCGATCACGCGCTCGGCTACGCGGCGCTCAAGAACAGCTCGATCGACGTGAAAGACGCCTATTCGACAGACGCAAAAATTGCGGAATACGATCTGGTCACGCTCGAAGACGATCTGCAATTTTTCCCGCGCTATGACGCGGTGTTCCTGTACCGGCTTTCGCTGCCTGCGCCAGCTATCACCGCGCTGCGCAAGATCGAGGGGACTCTGGATGAGACCCGCATGACCCGGCTGAACGCTGAAGCGGAGCGGACCAAAAATTACGCGACGGCGGCAAATCTATATTTTCAAGACGGCGTTGAATCGACAACTCCCGTAGGCGAATCATTTTGGCATAAGCTCGCGCGATGGACATTGCGCCATTTGGAACTTGCCGGGTTCTCGCTTCTGCTCGCCGTTATCGTCGGTATCCCGCTCGGTATTATCGCCAGCAGAGGCGGCCCAGCTGGCAGCGCTATTCTTGGTTTCGCCAGTGTCGTGCAAACAATCCCATCGCTCGCTTTGCTCGCGTTACTGGTGCCGCTTCCGTTTTTCGGGATCAGCGTCCGCACTGCGATTGCCGCCCTTTTCCTCTATGGGCTGCTGCCGATCGTCCGCAACACCGCGACTGGTTTGCAGGATATACCGCGAGCATTGCGTGAATCGGCGATTGCGCTGGGACTGAGCCCGATGGCGCGGTTGTGGCAAGTTTACTTGCCGATGGCGTCACGCTCGATTTTAGCGGGAATCAAAACCAGCGCCGTGATCAACATCGGAACAGCCACGCTGGCCGCGCTGATTGGAGCGGGTGGTCTCGGCGAGCCGATTTTAAGCGGACTAAACTTAAACGATAACGCAACAATTTTAGAGGGCGCCATCCCGGCGGCGTTGCTCGCATTGCTCGTGCAATGGGGCTTCGATCTCCTCGATCGCGTTTTGATTCCAAAAGGCCTGCGCCTATAGCGGCCGCTGGAAAAGCAGTCATTCCGAGTGAAACGCGAGGAACCTCACACAGGATGCTGAATTACGCTATTTCCTCAGCGTGGCGCAGTCTTCGTAGGGGAGGTCCTTCGCTGTGCTCAAGCATGACAGGTTGATGGTGTGCGTTTATTAGATTGTATGCCGATCGCGTCGATCAACCCAGCCACGGGCGAAAAGCTGAAAGAATTTCCGGCTTTCAGCGACAGCGAAATCGAGAAACGGCTCAAGCTCGCGGAGCACGCGTTTGCCCATCATCGGCGACGTCCATTTGCCAAACGCGCGCAACTCATGATGGCGACGGCGGCGATCCTTGAGCAGGAGAAGGACAAACTCGCCCGGACCATTACCCTGGAGATGGGAAAATTATTCCGCGCCGCTCAGGACGAGATCGTGAAATGCGCGCGAGGTTGTCGTTTTTTTGCCGAGAATTCAGAGCGTTTCCTGGAAGACGAGCTCGCGCAGACTGAGGCCGCGCGCAGTTACGTGCGCTACGAACCGCTCGGACCGGTGCTGGCCATCATGCCGTGGAACTTCCCGTTTTGGCAGGTCTTTCGATTTGCCGCGCCAGCCTTGATGGCTCGAAATGTAGGACTGCTTAAACACGCGGCCAACGTGCCCCAATGTGCGCTCGCAATTGAGAACGTGCTTTGTCGCGCAGGATTTGACGACGGCATTTTTCAGACGCTTCTGATCGAAGCAAAAGAAGTGGAAAAGTTGATTGTCGACCCGCGGATCAAGGCGGTCACGCTTACCGGAAGTGAAAGAGCGGGAAGCGAAGTGGGAAGCGCCGCGGCACGGCAGATCAAAAAGAGCGTGCTCGAACTGGGCGGCAGTGACGCATTTATCGTCATGCCAACCGCGGATTTTAAAGGCGCGCTGAGCACCGCGGTCAAAGCGCGCACGATCAACAGCGGCCAATCATGCATCGCAGCAAAGCGCTTCTTCGTCGCCGACAAAATCTATGATGATTTTCTGACCCAATTCGTCGAGCGCATGCGCGCATTAAAGATCGGCGACCCCATGGACGAGACGACCGAGCTTGGCCCACTCGCAACGGAACAGATTCTGGAAGGGGTCCACAAGCAAGTTCAGAAATCGATCGCCGCCGGCGCGAAACTGTTGACGGGGGGAAATCGGATTCACGGTCCGGGATTTTTCTACGAGCCAACTGTTCTTGTCGATGTACCGAGAGAATCACCCGCTTTCCGCGAGGAGGTTTTCGGTCCGGTCGCATCCGTTTTCCGCGTGCGCGATGCAGGCGAAGCGATCGAGATGGCAAACGACACCACATTCGGCCTCGGCGCGAGCGCGTGGACGAAGGACCCTTCCGAGCAGGAACTGTTCACGTCTGAACTGGAGACTGGAATGGTCTTCATTAACGCCATGGTCGCCTCCGATCCGCGCCTTCCGTTCGGCGGCGTGAAGCGATCCGGGTTTGGAAGAGAACTCGGTGCTGCCGGAATCCGGGAGTTCACAAACACGAAAACGATCTGGATTTCGTAGGAAATGGATTTTGAATCAACGATTTACCAACTCCAGGAAACGCCGCCTTAAATGGCGCGCCCGTCCCGGGATGAAAATCGCGGGATTTGGATCTGTGCGCGCATCCGCAATGGACGTCGATGGAGGAAGGGTAGCGCTGGTTCGCCAAGTTCTTGCAGTCCAAAAAAATTGAGAAACCTTGCTCCGTCGAAACCCGGCGCGGGAACGACACTGAGCGCGCCCACCAAGGTTTGCATCCCGGTTGACTTCGCACCGGACGTCCTCGCACAGGACGGCGCTTCGCAAATCAGGGAAGAATGATGTCGGTCTCCATTGGCAGCCGATCACATCAACCCGCGCATCAGCAGCGTCAACAATCCGATCCCGAGCACAATCCGATAAATCGCAAACGGCACAAAGCCCCTCTGGCGGACCCAGTGCATGAACCAGGCTACCACGCCGAGCGCCACAACAAATGAAACCACAAAGCCAATTGCGAGGACGATCCACTGATGACCGCTCATCGTCAGTGGCGCGATGCTCGATTCGTGATGATGTGGCATTACCGTTTTGAGAAAGTCGTAGCCGGTAGCCACGAACATCGTAGGCATTGACAGGAAGAACGAGAATTCAAGCGCGGCCGGGCGTGACATCCCCGCCACCTGACCAGCAGCGATGGTACACATCGACCGCGAAGTGCCGGGAAAAATGGCGGAAAGAATCTGCGCTGCACCGATCCAGACCGCCTGTGGCAGAGTCATTTCCTCCATGTCCATGGTGCGTGGCCGCGTGAAAACAACGTCAACGATCCACATGATGATTCCACCAATTAACAGCGCCAGCGCCATAACCCATAGGTTCTCCAGATTTTTGCCGATCTGTTTAGTTAAGGCCCAAGCCGGAACAGCGGTGACGACAAATGCAATCAACGTCAGACTCAATGGATGCGTCAGGGCGGTGCGATCTCCCCGTTCGCCTCTTGGATATGTGCAGACGAACCGCACGATGCGGTGCCAAAAATATACCGGCAACGCAAGGACTGCGCCCAGCTGAATAACGATCGTGTACATTTTCCAGAAGCCGTCCTGAAGATCGATGTGCAGGAACGCTTCGCAGATTCGCAGATGCGCGGTTGAACTCACGGGAAGAAATTCTGTGAGGCCCTCGACGATTCCGAGAACGACCGACAGTAAATATTCGTGCATGAGTTGAATGGTTAAAAGGTTATAAACTTAAATGGTTACAACGGTATCGTGTGGCGCTGGTGACTTGTTGATAGCAAGCGGATTGCCCTTTGTAACTTTTTTAACTCTTTTAACCATTTAACTGCGCGAAGCCTCGCGCTCACAGCGCCTCCGTTCCGCGTTCGCCCGTCCGGATTCGCACCGCCTCGTCCACTTGCGAAACAAAGATCTTTCCATCGCCGATCTTGCCAGTCTTAGCGACACGCAAAATCGCTTCGACGGCGCGCTGCGCCTGATCGTCGGAAACGATCATCTCGAATTTTACTTTCGGAAGAAAGTCGACCGTGTACTCCGTGCCGCGATAAATTTCACTGTGCCCTTTCTGGCGACCAAAGCCTTTCACCTCGCTAAGACTCATTCCTTCTACTCCTACTGCCAGCAGCGCCTCTTTCACCGGCTCGGTTTTGAACGGCTTGATGATTGCCTCGATTTTCTTCACTGGGCGCCAAACTAGCCGAGCACTCAAAAACGTAAATAGGTAATTGAATTGGAATCGCCAATTGCCGCTATTGCGAAATTCTATTATTTTTTTCTAATTACCGGCGAGCAGATCCGCAGACATTTCGAGGCGACTCAGTTTGTGCCATTTCGGGTTCATATGGCGAGCGGCAAGTCTGCTGACGTGCCACATCCCGATTTCATGCACCAATCGCGTGTACGAGACGGTCGAGGCAGAATAAGAGCTCTAATGCCGCGCTCGCCGACGAAAGAAATCTCGCGAGTAGGTTAAACTTTGCGTCCGAATTTTTTCTCGAGCTCGGCATGTGAAATCTGAATCATCGTTGGCCGCCCGTGCGGACAGCAGTAAGGCAGGTCGCAATTCAGCAAGTCCCGGATCAATTTCTCAACTTCGAGATAACCGAGCGGATCGTTGGCTTTGACGGCATGCCGGCAAACGGTTTTGGCGATCATCTCTTCACCCATTCGCATCGCCGAACTGCTGTTGCTCACACTCCTGAGATCATCGATCACTTTGCTCATAAATTGCGCCGGATCTAACACGTTCAAAAATGCCGGCAGGCTGTCGATCTTAAACGCATTTGGGCCGAAGCTCTCGATTCCGATGCCCATCTTTTCCAAGGTCGGCAGATTGCACTCGATCCAATCGGCATCGCGCGGCGGCAGATCGAAAGTGTGAGGAAGTAGCAGCTTTTGCGTTGGAACTCCCTGCTCTTCCATTTTTCGCCGTAATTCTTCGAAGAGAATCCGCTCGTGCGCGGCGTGCTGATCGACCAGAACAAGCCCGTTGGCATTCTCCATCAGGATGTAGAGCTTGTTGAGCACACCAATGATCTCGAATTGCTGCTGGTTGCCATCGACTCGGCTCGAAACCGGAGAAGGAGCGACATCGGGTTTGATCGCCCGGCCGGGGTGAGCGACCCCGGCTGCAGCGGGAGCAAGATGCGGCAGCTCGCGATCTGACACCTCCGGAGAAGTTGTCTCAGGCCGCAATTTTAGATCGACCGATGTTTCTTTTGGAATGGCGGGCGCTGGCGTTGCTGGCGCCCGAAATTTCTCCTGCCACTCCGTTCGAGCGCGTTCCAGAGTTTGTTGAACGCAGCCGACGATTGCTTGGCGAACTTCCGTCGGTTCGCGAAAGCGCACTTCGCGTTTCGCCGGATGAACGTTTACATCGACTGCGGCTGGATCGAGATCGAGAAAAAGAAACGTGACGGGGTATTGCCCTTTCATGAGCGCGGTGTGATAGCCTTCGCGAACAGCACCAGTAATAAGACCGCTTTCGATTGCCCGTCCGTTTACAAAACTGAGCTGTTGCGCGCGCGTCTGCCGGCTGAGCCCCGCCTGACCTATGAACCCGCTGATTTGAACCTTCCGCCGACCGCTGTCGTTTACGTGAATCAGGCGTTCCAAAAGTTCGACACCGTATAGATCCCGGACCCGATCGCGAAGCGTTCCCGTCGCCGGTAATTGAAACACGAGACGATCATCTCGCAGTAACGTAAAGGCGATCTGCGGATGGCCAATCGCCTGAAGGTGGATCTGATGCTCGATATTGCGGCTTTCGGTGTTTTCGGAGCGAAGAAATTTTCGACGCGCGGGCAGGTTGTAAAAAAGCGAGCGCACTTCCACCTGCGTTCCGGGCGCTTCACCGCTTTCACGCACGACGTCGATCTTGCCGCCATTGACGATGATTTCGGTTCCGGCAATGGCGCCATGCTCGCGCGTCGTTAATCGAAATCGCGAAACACTGGCGATACTCGGTAATGCTTCGCCGCGAAAACCCAGTGTGCCGACGGCTTGAAGATCAGTGGCCGAACGAATCTTGCTCGTAGCATGACGCTCTAGCGAAAGGAGCGCGTCATCCCGATCCATTCCAGATCCGTCGTCAATTACGCGAACGAGCGAAATTCCTCCCCGGCGAACCATGATCTCGATCTTGCGAGCTTCGGCGTCGATGCCGTTTTCGATCAGTTCCTTCACGACCGAGGCGGGGCGCTCGACCACTTCGCCGGCCGCGACCTGGCTGGCAACAGTATCTGGCAGCAGATGGATCCGGCTCATGCGATTTTCAATTTTAGTTTTCGACTGACGAATTGCGAAGAAAAACAAAAGACTGCGGGGGATGACGTATCTGCGTAGCGTTATTGTCGCCCTCTCTGTGCCGGCAACGCTGAACACAATACCAAGCTGGCGGTTTCCTTCACAGCGACAGCGATCTCTGCCTTTTGACTTGCCGAAACCGATACCGTATTTTCTCCCGAAATGATTAACGTCACAGACAACGCTGTTCGGCAGCTCCGAAATTTGCTCGCAGCACGGCCGGAAAATTCCCGGAAAGGTCTGCGCGTGCAGGTCGCAAAGGGCGGCTGCTCAGGTCTGCATTATGAGATGGCGCTTGATCACGAAAAGGACGGCGACGCCGTAGTGGAACGGGATGGGATGCAATTTCTTATTGATGATGAGAGTATCCCGTACTTGCGTGATGCTACCTTGGATTTTAAGGATGGTTTAACCGGCGCGGGTTTTCAGATCGTCAATCCAAATGCGTCGCGGACCTGCGGATGCGGCTCCTCGTTCGAAACTGCGCGACCAGCTTGAAACGGGAGAATTTTCTCGCGTTCACGTGATGGACTATGGTGTCTCCCCATACGACGAGCCTTACGCTCGTCCACGGCGAGGGACCAATTATTTTGCCTGGACAATTGCTATTTTGCTTTTGACTGGCTTCGCTCTCGCCGCATGGCTCGGCAGTTTTTACATTTTCGATCAACCGGAGCGTCCCGACAGCTACCGGATTTTGCAAAGACTGCACAAGATTGATCAGCCGAAGCGTTTTCAGCTTACCGCGGCGCCGGCCGGCGAATTCCTCAGCGCGAAACAGATGTATGATCGCTACATCGGGATGGGAAGCGCCGAATTGGCCAGGGCCAATGCCGAACTGGCGCGCAATTACATTCGAAATTACCAGTTGGTGCGCGGCTTGGTGCCTTACGTGGTGGGCAAATACACGATCGTAGCGGCCCGGGAACTCGGTCCCGACGATGTGTTTACGTCGGGCATGGTCGCTCTCACCGCCGCCGCGGACAGTGGCGAATTGCTAATGGAGCATCTCTATCCGGCGAACCCCGAAACCCTTCCGCTGATGAAGCAAACGCTTAACGCCGGTTTGGAAGTTAAACTGGAGCGGAATCACGATATTTCTGCCGTGCTTCATGCGGAACGGTTGATGGACGGCCGCATCATGATTACTGCTGTCCCGCTGCTCTACGGAAGTTATACGGTAACGCGCGGCCTCGGGACTTTCCGGCTGGAGCCGCCGCTGAGTCTCAATCTGGTCGCAGGCTGGCCGATATTTAAGGCAGAAGAGCGCGCCACAATCGACCAACGCATTGCAGAGTTCCGCCAAAACATTGCAGCGTCCCAAGGTCGGGTTCCGATACCGGGATTGAGTCCCAGCGCAACGCCAGCACCGGCCGACAATCAACTCGTCCGCGTCGAGCAAGCCAGGCCGGTTGGAACGCCGCCGCCAGCGCCTGGTCTGGCAAAAGGTGGAAAACTCGCCGCGGCCACTCCTTTGCCAAAAGGCCGTAAAGGCAGGAAACAAAAGCTCGAATCTCCTGCCCCTGCGGTTACTCCTGCTCATCCGGTCGTTGCCCAGAATTCGCCCGCGCCAAGTGCGACGCCGCTCGCAGTCGCAGCGGCAATGACGCCGCGGATTCCGGTTGCCACGCCCGCGCCAACCTCTGCTACTACTCAAGCCCCGCCCGCGATTACTGCGACGCCGATTCCAGTTTTGCCTGCGCTGCCTGTCCCCGCCGATGCTTCTGCCGGAACTCTGGCTTCAAACGCAGGCGGCGGCAGTTGGAAAACATTTCCACCGGGGAAAATGCCGCTGGGCCGCCTTATCGGGACAGGTGATTTGCGGGACGTTGCCGAGCGCGGGCTTGCCGGTGAACGGGTGTATCTAAAAGGACAGTTCGTCGTAAATTTTTCCGATGCCAATCGTGCCGTGCTCCGTCCGCGCACAAAATTAACAGAGAAAGTGCTTCATTTGGGCGGGGGATCATCCACGCGCATCGTTGTTGAATTCCCGGCCGGTTACACCCCTCCGCAGCAAGGCGCGGTTGTCAACCGCGATGAGTTGCGCCCCTTCGAAATCACCGAAGTCCGCAAACAGGACGATGGACAGCTCAACGTTTTCGTCCGCGAAATAATGCATCCGCAATAATCGGCTCGATCGCAGAATGAATTCCGATAAATGGATAAAGGGCCTCGGAGGCGCGCCTGGAATGATCTTCTTGGAAACAAAGCGTGTCCTAGACTTGGCCGCTCAACCGCCTCCTAAGTAGGCGCTTTTCACGCGCTCGTTCGTGCGCAGCGCGCTTGAGCGATCGTGCAACATGATTCGGCCGGTCTCGAGGACGTAGCCGTAATGTGAAACTTCCAGCGCGAGGTTCGCGTTTTGTTCGACAAGGAGAATCGTGATTCCTAACGATTGATTGATCTCGACAATTTTGTCGAAAATCGTTTTCACCAAGATCGGCGCGATGCCCAGCGACGGCTCATCGAGCATCAGGCAACGCGGCTTGCCCATGAGCGCGCGGCTGATCGCCAGCATTTGCTGTTCGCCACCTGATAATGTGCCGGCAACTTGTTTCGCTCGCTCTTTTAACCGCGGAAAGATTCCGAAAATAAAATCGAAATCACTTCCGAGCTTATTTCGATCTTTGCGCAGGTAGGCGCCCATCAAAAGATTCTCGTGCACAGTCAGGTTCGCGAAAATCATTCGCCCCTCCGGCACTTGTGAAATACCCCGCTCGACAATGCGATGGGCTGGTAAATGGCTAATCTCTTCCCCCTCATAAAGAATGCTGCCGTGCCGTGTCTTCAACAATCCCGAAATAGTGCGCAGCGTGGTCGATTTGCCCGCACCGTTTGCGCCGATCAACGTGACGATATCGCCTTTGCCGACCTTCAACGAAACATCGTGGAGCGCAGTGATCGATCCGTAGTTAACCGTGAGTTCTTTTAGCTCGAGCATATTGCATTCTTTTTTGCTGCTCTCTTACTTTGAGCTGTTGTCACGCGGCTTCTTGTCTTCTCCCAGATACGCTTCGATCACTTTCGGATTTTTTTGCACCTCCGTGGGAGTCCCCTCCGCGATCTTGATACCGTAATCGAGCACGGTTACGCGCTGACACATTCCCATCACCACTTTCATGTCGTGCTCAACAAGGAGCACGGCGATCCCGAACTTTTGTTTCACAAACTGGATTAGTTCCATCAACTTTTCTTTCTCACGTGGATTCATGCCTGCCGCAGGTTCATCGAGCAGCAGGAGCTTCGGCTTTGTCGCCAGAGCGCGCACAATTTCGAGGCGCCGCTGATCGCCATAGGAAAGACTGCCGCAAAGCGCATCGCGAAATTTACCGAGGTCAAAAATCTCCAAGAGTTCGTCCACACGCCCTTCGATCTCGTTTTCTTCGCGGTAAAATGTGCCCATCCGCCAAAGCGCCTGTGCGAGCCCGTGACGCAAGCGCTGGTTGAATCCTGAGCGAACATTGTCGAACACGTTGAGCGTGGGAAACAAACGAATGTTCTGAAACGTTCGCGCAATGCCGCGTCCAGCGATGGCGCTTGGCTTCAGACCAGCGATCGCTGCGTTTTCGAACGTAATTGAGCCATCAGTTGGTCGATAAACTCCGGTAATGATATTGAACACGGTCGTCTTGCCAGCGCCATTGGGACCGATCAATCCGACGAGATCTTGCGCGCCGATTTGCAAATCGAACGCCGAGAGAGCGGTAAGGCCGCCGAACCTGACGCTGCATCGCTGGAGATTGAGAAGCGCACCGGGCATGTCGATCTAAGGGGCGTGCGGCGGCAGTTTCGTTCGCTTGACCCTGGCGCTGCCGACTGGGACTCCTCTTCTCGGCAACCAGCCGAAGAGCCCTTGCGGACGCAGCAGCATCAGCGCGATCAGGACGAGTGAATAAATGATGACGCGATTCGCCGCGATGCGCCGGATGATTTCCGGAAGCCACTCATAACCCGAAACAAACCGCAAATATTCCAGCAGCAATGTGAGCAAAATTGCGGCGAAGGTCACACCGACTGTGCTGCCCATTCCGCCGAGAATGACCATGATCACAATCTCAATGGATCGCTGGAAATCGAATCCGCTTGGATTGATGTAAGTTGTGCTGTGAGCGTAAAGACCACCGGCAATGCCTGCAAAAAAAGCGCCGAACACGAACGCGGTAACTTTGTAGCGCGTAGGATTAATTCCGACGGCTTCCGCTGCGACCGCGTCATCTCGCACCGTGAGAAAGCCGCGGCCGTAAGTGGAATCAATCAAACTCACAACAACGTAAATTGTGATTGCGACAATCGAGTAAGTCCAAAACAGGGTCGTATAACTTGCGATCCCGCCGTAGCCACGTGGGCCACCCACCGCGTCCGTGTTTTGAATCAACACTCGAATGATTTCGCCGAAACCGAGGGTAACGATAGCAAGATAATCGCCCTTTAATCGCAGCGAAGGGACGCCAACAATCAGGCCGGCAACGGCGGCGGCAAGCCCGCCGGCGATCAAGACGCCTAGAAAAAGCGCGGCAACGCTGAACAAATTTGCTCCGCCAAGCGCACGGAAAAAACCAGCACTGTGTTCGGTGGAAAGATACGCCGAGACATATGCCCCGATCGCCATGAAACCAGCATGCCCCAGCGAAAACTGTCCAGTATAACCATTGATGAGATTGAGACCGACCGCGAGGATGATGTTAATTCCAATGAAGATGATAATCTGCAAATAATACGCATTGATCGCGCCGGAAAATTGCGATGCGACTGCGCTAATAATAATGGCGGCGAGCAACAGCCATTTCTTGATGTGTCGGTAGTTCATCGATGCGCTCGCGATGTGGACATCCCGGGCCTAAACCTTTTCAACCTGCACACGTCCAAAAATTCCCGCCGGCCGGAAAAGCAAAATCACAATGAGAAGCGAGAACGCAATTGCGTCACGATATGTCGAAAAAACTGAACCGCCGACAAATGTTTCTACCACCCCAAGAATAAGTCCACCCACAGCGGCGCCGGGAATGTTTCCGATGCCGCCGAGCACAGCTGCGACAAACGCTTTGATTCCGGGCAAGAGCCCCATGAGCGGATCAATTGATGGATAACTGAGCGCAAACAAAATTCCAGCCGCGCCCGCAAGTGCGCTTCCGAGACCGAATGTGAACGAAATCACGGTGTCGATGTTAACGCCCATGAGCGCCGCCGCGGTGGGGTTATTGGAGAGCGCGCGCATCGCCATTCCAAGTCTTGTGCGCTTAACGATGAAAGTTAGCGCAACCAGCAAAATAATCGTGACGATGAATGCTGCTAGCTGCGTCGTCGTGATTGTCAGCGCGCCCGTTCCCTCAAGCGCGCGATCCGGCATTAATTCGGGAAATGACTTCGGGTCCGCACCGAAGACAAACTGGCCGCCGTACTCGAGGAATAACGAGACACCAATTGCAGTAATGAGCACGGTAAGTTTTGGCCGACTTCGCAAAGGGCGATAAGCGAGTTTCTCAATAGCGATTCCAAGCAAAGCGCACGTTAGCATTGTCAGGATCAACACCGCGACTGGTCCGAGTGGTGTAAAACCCCCGGTAAAATATGGCAGAACACGTGGGCTCAGGTAGTAACCGGTAAAAGCGCCGATCATGAAGACGTCTCCATGGGCGAAGTTGATGAACCGCAACACGCCGTAGACCATTGTGTAACCGAGCGCGATGAGCGCATAGAACGCGCCTAATGAGAGGCCGTTGATGAGCTGCTGAATGAATTCGGTCGAGGACACGATGAAGTCGATCGTTGGCGAATGATGGTTAGAAGCTCTGTCGACCCTACAGTTTCCGAGACGGCGGCTCGCGCACTTGATTCGTCATGCCAAAATGCTCATCTAAAGTAGATCGTATCTATTCGTAACCCACTTTTGGGAAATCTATGCCGTGTTGCCAGGCATCCCGCTTTTCGAAAGCGAACATTCCGCGAGTTTGCAGCCGATTGACCATCAACAATCAACCTTTCAAGGAGGAACGCTCGCGACGAAGTTGGCTTTGCTTCCCTTCACCTCGAGAACGACGGCAGCTTTTTTAGCATTCCGCTTCTCGTCGATCGTGATATTGCCCGTGACGCCAGGATAATCCTTCACGCTTGCAAGCGCGTCGCGAATCTTTGTTCCGTCAGTCGAGCCCGCTGTGTTGATCGCTTGACCGAGGATCATCATGGCATCGTAACCCAGCGGTGCCATGCCATCCGGTACAGCGTGAAATTTCGCTTGATATTTTTTCACGAAATCTTGCACCTTCGGGTTTTTGTCTTGCACGGAGAAATGGGTCGAAAAATAACAGCCGTCCAAAGCGGCGCCCCCAATCTCCGTCAATTTCGGCGAATCCCAGCCGTCGCCACCGAGCAGCGGGACTTTAATGCCTAAGGAGCGAGCCTGTTTCGCAATCAATCCTGCTTCGGTGTAATAACCGGGAACAAAGATCGCGTCGGGCTGCCGGGTTTTGATTTTCGTGAGCTGTGCCCGAAAATCCTTGTCCGTGCCGCCGCCACTGTAAGACAGATCGGCCACAATCTGTCCGCCATGACTGCTAAAGTATTCCTTAAAAAATTGGGCGAGGCCCTTTGAGTAATCGCTCTTCACATCCTGCAAAATCGCGATTTTCTTCGCATGCAGATTATCTAGCGCGAATTTCGCCATCACCGTTCCTTGGAAGGGATCGATGAAGCAGACACGAAAGATGTAATCTCCTTTTTCAGTGACGGAAGGATTTGTCGATCCCGGCGAAACCATCGGGATTTTCGCGTTCTGGCAAATTGGCGCGGCTTCGAGCGAGCGCGAGCTGGAGATTTCGCCGACAATCGCAATCGCGTTGTCGCTAGCGACTAGTTTTTTGACCGCGGCGGAGGGTTGGCCCGGCTTGGATTGGTCGTCCTCCATAACGATCTTGATCTTGCGTCCGCCCAGCAGCCCACCGGCGTTATTGATTTCCTCTTTGGCCAGCTCGACGCCGTTACTCGAGTTCACACCGAAAGTCGCTTCGCTGCCGGTGAGCGACGCGAACTCGCCGACTACGATATCTTGTGCGCTTGCTGGAAGAGCAAGTAGGCCGGCTGTTGCAAATACAAATGGAATCAGGATGTAACGGGTAAGTGTACTCATGAGCAGGCCATCGTTTAGCGCTTGTATAGCTCGCGCGCAACTCCAATGGTTTAAACAAGGAAAATCCGCACAACATCAATGAAAATTCTGATTCGCTTTTTTCCAGCGACCCTGCAGCCAATTAGTCGGTTCGCGATCGCAGAATCAATTTCCCCTCGCGAATTTCAACCGTCCCGACATCATAACTGTCCCGGTATTCGGCGAGGTATTCGCGCAGCCGTCGCGAATGATATTTCCAATCCAAGAGACCCTTCGGGACTGGCTGGTTGTTCACAACGATCCGATTTAATTGTGGGTGCTCCAAGGGTTCCGCACCGTTTGATTGGATCACGGTATCGCCATTGAAATAATAACCGGATCGCCCGAAAAATTCGCCAAGCGGTAGACTGCTCTGAAGACGGAGTTGGTTGCCTTCGATTGATACAAAAGTTTTCCAGTCCGGGTCCCAGTTCGCGGCAATCAAGATGTTAAGGTCATCCGCTGTTAGTTCGATTTCGGCCGGTTGACCTGCACGAGCCTTCTGTTTGAAATCCCGCCACCGTTCCTGAGTCGCCTGGATTTGTTCGGTTGAAGCGGCAAACTGGGGAACCGGCGCCGGCGCTTCCGAAATCGAATGCGTTTTCGCCAGCCAAAAAACACCGTGCACGATTGCCGAATGGCGCTGAAGGCCCCAGTACAAGCCGCCCAAACAGGCGACGGCCAGGACAACTCCAAAAACGACAAGAATAAGGCAGCCTCGGGCGAAACAGCCCAATCCTTTCCTCGGCGCCGGCGCCTCAACCCACGTGTTCATAAAGAGTGATCAGTGAACGATGAGCGGCGATGCTCGCGCCCTGTGGTAAAGCGGAATCCGCCGATCACATATCATTGATCACTTCCTCTCATCTTCGATTGCGCATCAATCAGTTTGTCGTAAAGCGCGCGCAACGCGTCCGAGAGCATTCGTGTGCCGGTGAGGACGGGCATGAAATTAGTGTCTCCGCTCCAGCGCGGTACGATGTGAATATGCAGATAATCGACGATGCCCGCGCCCGCGCATTCGCCAAGGTTGATGCCAACATTGAACCCCTGCGCCTTCGTCGCGGTGCGCAGAAGCGCCTGCGCATGCGCGACCAAATTCCAGAGCTCAACAATTTCATTCTCGCCGAGCGCGGAGAGCTCCGCCGTTTTGCGATACGGCACCGCCATCAAATGACCAACCGAGTAGGGATAACGGTTCATCATCAGAAACGCGTTTTTGCGCCGCGTAATCACCAGATGCGCGGCGTCATCGCTCGCCCGTGCCGCCGCTTCGAGAAAATCCCGGTCGCGCGGTTCCTTCTCGAAATACTCCACCCGCCACGGACACCAGAGCGTCTCTAATTCTTTCTTCGGAAATTCTTCCATCGGTAAGGTGACTTTTCCTGTAGGGGAAGCTGACAGCTTCCCGCTTTAGCGAGGGTAGTTTCACACAGCCCAAAGTCGAGCCAGCATTTCGCTCTAGAGCCCGAAAGCGTTTGGATGCAAGGCTGCGAATCCACTTGTAGCGGTCGCCTTCACGTTCTGGGGAGCGCACGTGCGTCGCGTGCTGGCGAATGCCACTCGCGTTCCCAACAGCGGCGACATTCACGTTGGCCGCTAAATAGGTAAGAAATGCCGTGATCTCTGCTTCGGCCATTTCGGCGGGCTGATCGCTTCATGCGCAGAGCAGCGGCAGATAACCGCCGCGGCGCGGCTACCGAGAGCGCTTCCATATGCCAATGTTCCCGCCGACCCCGACTGCGCGTTGAGAAAGAGCGGATCTTCAAAGTCAACTTCGTTGGCGCCGCCGACGCAATCCTGTCGCCACGATTGGCCGCCGTTTCTCGTCTGAGCGACAAAGCCATTCCAGCCTGCGATCTAGGCGGTCGTCGAGCTCAGTGCGGTGACCCCAGTGATGCCAGTCACTGGCGGAGCACCGACGTTCTGCGGTACCCATGTCTCGCCGCCGTCGGTTGTATGCAGGACGAGACTATTCGATTACAACCTCTGAGCCGGTTGGACGGTTGGAATTCTAAAAAAGTGACAGCCGCGTAACTTATCTCTTGTTGCCAACGAAAATCCCGCAGTACTTATTGCACTCCATTGAAAGCACATTCAGTTCAAGCCAATCGCGCCGGAGCAGCGTTCGCCTGCTTTCGGCATAAACGTTTTGTCGCACTCAGTCTCGGCGTTGCCGCCCTGCTCACACTCTCCAGTGGAAACGCAGCCGCTCAGACACGCTTCCGAGCCTTTCCGATCCGGGAAGGATCGCAGCCGTTTGACATTACGATGGGCGCGGACGGGAATTTCTGGTTCACTCTTTCCAACGGCAGCAAGGTCGCGCGCATCACGCCGCATGGCCAGATCAGCTACTTCAGGACCCCGAGCCTGAGCAACCCGGCATTCATCACGCCGGGGCCAGACGGCAATATCTGGTTCGGCGAAGGCTCCACTGGAAAGATCGCCTTTGTCACCCCGGCGGGCGACATCACCGAGCTGCAATTCTCCTTTTTCGGCGTCAGCGTGGGCATCACAACCGGCTCCGATGGCAACATCTGGTTTACCGACCAGACCGATCACGCCGTCTGGCGGTACGATCTCTCCAGCGGAGTCTTTACGCGATTTACGACGCCGACGCCGAACTCTTTTCCGGGCGACATCACAACCGGGGCGGACGGCAACATGTGGTTTACCGAGCAGGCGGTAGACAAGTTCGCCCGCATCACCCCGAACGGTGTTATCACTGAGTTCACCGGCGTGAGTTCGCCCACCTCGGTGGCAGCCGGACCTGACGGCAACATTTGGGTGGCGAGCGCCTTTGTCCCTCAGGTCGCACGCGTCACTCCAGCCGGCGATATCACCCTCTTCCCGACCCCAAGCCAGCCGTCCATTATCCGCCCGGGAAATCGCGACGAGCTCTTGTTCACCGAGTTCAGCGCCAGCAAGTTCGCGTCGATCACGACGAACGGAGTCGTGACCGAATCGGCGGAATTCGTCCATAGCTCCCCTGAAGGCATTACCGCCGGCACAGGCAGTCAAGTGTGGTTCCTGGGCGTAGGCACTAACCGAGTCTACGAGGTAGTCGGGCCGCACTAAGAGCTCGCGAGATTCCGGGTAGGTCCGATCCCTACCGACCACCTAACGAGAAGTCCGGCTCGGAGCCGTCCGGCGCTCCTGGAGGGTAACGACCCCGCGGATCACGCGGATTCGCGGATGACCCGATTGAGCAGCTTCTATTGGCTTGCTCTCAGTCGCGAGAAACAGATATACCGTCGGCATGATTGCGTGTTTATCGCGATCACTGCTGATTGCGGCCCAGGGATTTCACTTCCAACCCGGGAAGCGGCTACATCCTCGAAGTCTGGGAGCGGAAGAAGAAAGAGTATTCACGGGACGGATGGTTTCTCTTTATCGAGAGTTTCTCCTAAGGGAAAGCCGAAATAGGCGAAACACACTCTCGTCGAATTGTAGTTAGATGATTAGCGACCTCATCGAGCGGTTTAGCTATCGGTTCGATCTTTGGCGCCGACAGCTTCGAGAGGATTCATTCTGGCGCGGCCCGTGGCCAGAGCTATCACCTGAGCGGCGCGATCGTCTATCTTTCTTCTTGGATCATCCCAAGCGCGCCGAGCTCCTGACAGAACCTACCCTGAAGTCAGTGGGCAGTTTGGTCGGAGCTTATTTCGGAATCATCGTTCTCGCATCACAGATTTGCCTGTTGATCGCCAGATTTATTCCGTCGGCTCGGTTTACTCTCGGCGTGATTTTTCTTGTGTTTACAGGTCTCTGGACTGTTGTGATGATCTTCTCTGAGATTGATCTTCGCAAGACTAGGAAGCTGTACCGTGAGCAGCAAGAGACCGAATCATCTAACCAATCGGTGGAGCTAACCGCTGGCCGGCAGGACGACCAAGTTTCCATTCATGAACCACCCTTCACTTCTAGCATACCGCCGTTCCGCCAGCGGTAGCTCAGCTCCGTCTCGTTAGGCGTTTAGATTGATCCTCGAAAATACGATGCAAGAAGACGTGATAAAATTGGAAAGTGAATTCGCGCGATCGGTTGCCAGTAATGATGTGGACGCGCTCGATCGAATCCTCGCCGACGAGTGGATCATCATTGACCCCGATGGAAGCATCATCGACAAGGCCCGCTTTCTCGGAGTGATCAAATCCGGTGTTTTGTCGCATGAATCGATGGAGTCCACGGACCTGAGAGTCCGTCTCTACGTAAACACGGCTGTGGTGACAGGACTCACGACCACCAAAGGGAAATTCATGGGACAGGATTTTGCCTCTTGTGAGCGGGCGACAGATATTTTTGTGAAGCAAACCGATCGCTGGCAGTGCGTATTAACGCAGTTAACGCGATTCGCGAAAAAGTGAAGGTTGGAGCGATAACATGCGGCCTTCCGACAGATAACGCGCCAAGCTTGGATGCGCCGCCGTTAATGACACACGTTAGGCATGCGTGAATCACACCAAAGTACATGACGGGATGAAAAGAGCAGTCGCTGCAGCGCTTTTTTGCGCCTGCGCAGGGGTTGCAAGCGCTGCGCCCAACTTCAGGAAGCAGTTGTTGGAGCATCACGGCACCACGCGGACGTACTACCTTTCAGCTCCGAAAGACCTGGCTGGTGGCGAGAAGCGTCCGCTCGTTCTCGCCTTCCATGGTTCAGGCGGTGACGGCGCGATGATTGTCGACAACTGGGCCGAGCTTGCGGAGAACGAGCGCTTCTTTGTCGCGGGGCTCAAGTCACTTGATCGATGGAATTGGACCATCCCCGCAGACGGGCCAGATCTCGTCCATAAGTTGACGGAGACTTTACTCGCGAAGTTGCCGATTGACTCCTCGCGGATCTACTTGTTTGGACACTCCGCGGGTGCTGTCTTCGCGTTGAGGCTCGGGCTCCTCGAGTCCCAGTACTTCGCAGCCGTTGCGGTCCACGCGGGCTCCTTCCGAGGCTCAGCCGACTTCGCGACGGTTCAGATGGCGCGACGGAAGCTACCGGTGCTCATTATCTCCGGCGATCGAGACCCGATCTTTCCGCTCGCCTCAGTCAAGTCCTCGGTCGCAGCCATGCAGGCTGTGGGAATCCCAGCTGAGAGCTTCATCATGCACGGGGACCACCGGTATTACGCTCTGGCTAACTCAATCAACGCTCGCGCGTGGGAGTTCCTTAAGAAGCAGTCATTGAAAGCGACGCCGCGGTATGAGATGTACGCCTTGCCGTGAGAGCCGCCGCACTCTCGGAAAATCAGAGTGTGATCAAAACGCATCGAGCGAACGATCACTTGTAAGCCCGTATTTGCCGATAATGTCAGACGCTAGCCGCGGCTTCGCATTTGTGGCACAATTCATCCTTGTAATCTTCGTCCTCGTGCTCCTGCCATGTTTGGCGTCCGCCAAGCGTGCGGCACCAGCCAGGGTCGAGCCAGTGATTCAGGATGGCATTCGATACGTGGCGCCGAATGACGACGGTCGTCGCGCATACATCGAAGCGTGGGATGTCCGGACGAACAAAAAGCTCTGGGAATTAATAGTCTTTACCAACCGCATCGATCCAAAACTGGAGGAAGATGTTCAGTGGGTTTTCATTGATAAGCTGGGAGCTCGAGATGGCACGCTCATGGTTAAGTCCGAAAGCGGCAATACGTATCAGGTTGATTTAAAGACGAAAGCAGTCACGCAATCCGAGCTTGTCTCGTCGCCAGCGCCGAGGGTTTCTACGCAATCTTCCAAAATTCCGGACGCGATTGAGAAAGCCATCGCGAGTGGTCGGCTGGCAAAGGAGTACGATGTCTCGTTTCGCGTGAACCCGTTTTATCTGGACGGAGACTTCAACGGCGACGGCAAGATTGATGTAGCCGTTTTAGTGAAGCAAGGCTCGACCGGAAAGATCGGGATTGCGATTATACATAGTGGGAAGGGCAAGGTGACAGTTCTCGGCGCGGGCAATGGCATCGGGAACGGCGGCGATGATTTCGAATGGATGGACTACTGGCAGCTTTATCCGAAAGGCCGAACTGGTGAGACGACGGCCCCGCGGCTTCGCGGGGATGCGCTCCTGGTGGGCAAGAGCGAAGCAGCCAGCGCGTTGATTTATTGGAACGGCAAGCGTTACATGTGGTTTCAACAGGGCGACTAACTACGTCGAATCTCGATCATCACCGCGTAATCAAAACGTAACTTGCCCCCTGCTCCTTCTTTCTCTTGTTTGACCTCAATTGCGAAAGAGTAGCAGCTCGAAGCTGGGACATCAGACCTGGTGCTTTCTCTGTTGACGCAACCAGCGCATCAACATTCCCGCTGTTCCATTCCGCGATGGCATGGTCCGGCTCAATAAAATGCGTTCTTCGCAGATACAAGAGCAGTCCTTCGTCTTTCGCGGAAATGACTTCGTAACGCCAGTGATGGACTTCCGCCTCGTCACGAACGTTTCTCCCGAAAACGGCAAGCGCATCGCGATCATCGCGATATCCAGAAACGACTTTCGAGATCGTGTAGCCACCGGTAACCAAGATCGATAAAAGCAGCGCGACGGCGCTCCATCGGCTGACACGCATGCGTAATTGCTCATTACCGAAACCGTTTTCGAGCTGCGCAGCCAGAAGCAGACAAAGCGGGGGAATGATCGGGAAAATCCTGTCGACGCGTTTTGATGGAATCAGTGACATCGCGATCAGGCCGCCCATGCTCCAGCAAAGCAGCCAGAAAGTTTGCGGCGACATGTCGCGAAAAACTGAGCGCAGCTGCCATTTTCGCGAATGAAGATCGGCAATCGCGAGCCCGATCATCAGTACGCTCCAGGGAGCAAATTTGTGCAGCAGGTGCGGTAGATAAAAATAAAGCGGTTGCGGCCGATGGATCGTTTCGCCAAAGCGCCCTATGAATTCGCGCATCACGACTTCATCGAAGAAGCCGGGTTGAGACAGAATCCCGCCGATTACCCACAGGAGGAAGATGCCGAGAGAAGCAAGCCACGGCCACCAACCAAACCACGCGTCCTGTAGCCGCCTTGCCGTGTCGAGGCGCTCACCGCGCGATCCACGACACGGCGACACAGCGCCGTGACTACAACCATTCTGCCGCGACGCACGTGTGCCGGGGTCACCGACTACAAGACCGTGTCGCCTACATCTCCATTGAAACAGTGCAATGCCAGGAAGCAAAAACGCGTAAACGATCGGGCCTTTGATCAGCATTGCAGCAGTGAGCAATGCAAAGATGGAGAATTGATCACTCGTGCGCCACGCTTCCTCTTTTTGAATTTTCCGCCAGATCAATAAGCCGATCAGAAAAATCACGAGCGCCAGCGGCATGTCTGTGCGCACGAGCGTTGCCAGGCGTGGACTTAGCAGATTCAACCCGAACGCGCTGAGCGCAATCAGGCCGGCAATTGTTCCGTAAGCCAAACTTCCAGCGCGGAACAGCAGAATGAAGATCGCGATCGCCGCCAGAAGCGACGGTAGACGCCATGCCACGTCCCATGAACGCGTTAAAGAAAAAAGGCCTGCAGAAATCCAGCCGACGAGCGGCGGCTTGGTTGCCACGTGTTCCTGTGGTGTGCGCTGATAAAACCAGTGTCCTTCCTTGATCATCTCGAAGGAGGTAAAGGCCTGCTTTGCCTGATCGTAATCGTCGAGTTGCCACGGCAAATTGGCGATTGTGAAAAACAAAATCGTCAGGCTGGCAACGACCCAACGTGTACGCTTGCCCTGAAGAAGATTCTCCAGCCAGAAGCGTTCCATGCCTTGCGGTTGGCTCAGTCGCGCCAAAGCACAGCACGCATTGGTGCGCCATCGCCACCGGCAATTTTTAGAGGGAATGCCGCCAAATTGTATACGCCCGATCCAACGCGGCTCAGATCGAGCGATTCAACAATGGCGATCCCGGCCTCGGACAGCGCGTGATGGTTTTGCAACGATTTTGAATCGATCTCATCCACCGATGGCAGATCCAGGCCCAGAAGCTTAACTCCATTTTTTTGCAACCACGCCGGAACATCGGCTGCGATCACTGGAATTTGATCCGGAAAAACGGCCGAATTGTTCCATCGACCAGTCTTTATCAGAAGTCGCGAGGCCTCCGCGATTTTCTCAGCATGCGGTTGGAGATCTTCGAGGGTAATCAGATGTTTCTCCTTCGACTGCGAGAATGCTCCCGAAAGATCGACAACGACCGCGCGACCCAAATAAATTTCGAGTGGCGCTTTCTCAATTGATTCGCCTTTCGCATCAAAGTGAAATTGGGCATCGGCATGCGTGCCGTTGTGAACGCTCATGCTGATTGCGCCGAGATTGACGCTCTGGCCTGCGGCCAGCGTTCTGGTCAATCGAAAATGAAACGGCTCGTCGCCAGGCCATTCCGCCAGGTCGTCCGAAAGCGTCCGCGAAATATCCCAAATCTTCATCGCATGATCAGTTAATTGTTTTCATGTCGATCTTCCAATCTCTTCGATAATCGTTCCCGCAGCCTTTTCGCTCGCTTCGCCTTTGCCCAGTTTCCCGACAACCACGTCAAACTCAGAAATCATTCGCTCCCGCGCGTCTGCATTCTCCATCAACTGCCACACGGCTTTGGCGACGGCTTCAGGTCTCGCCCGGTGCTGGATGAACTCGGGAACTATTTCTCTTTCCGCAAGCACGTTGGGCATGCCCAGGTGTTTTACCTTCACCACGAGTCGCGCCGCCAGGTAAGTTGGCCACGCCACTTTGTAAATCAGAACGAATGGCAACCGGAAATAAGCCGCTTCAAGCGTAGCGCTTCCCGATGCCACAATTCCCGCGGACGCGCGCTGCATGATTGCCGCCGTTTCACCGACTTTGATTTGAGCGACTTGCCGATCTCGCGCATGTCGATCCAGGATTTCGGTCAGTCCCACAGCCAACTCTTGCGACGCGGCCGCTACCTCGAAATGCACGTTCCGGTTTCGTTTTCGAAGTTCCCGCACACTCTCGAGCATAACGGGGAAAATTTTTCGCACTTCGGGCAAACGGCTGCCCGGAAAGAGCCCAATTAGATTGGGATCCCGGTCAATGTCGATCCTCCGAGAGCGCAGTCTTTCGAGCATGGGATGACCGACGAATATCGCGTGTAAGCCAGATTTGTTGTAGAGATCGGCTTCGAAAGGAAAGATACAGAGCACGAGATCCAGAAAGCGCGCCATTTTCTTGATGCGGCCGCGATTCCAGGCCCAGACTTGCGGGCTGATGTAATAAATTATCTTTTGTTCCGGTGACTGTTTTCGCAAAGCGTCCGCCAGGCGCAAATTGAAACCCGGATAATCGATCAACACAACGGCGTCGGGTTTGCTCTCCTGAATTTCCTTGAGCGTTTCACGAAACTGCTTCCGAAAATAACCGTACTTCTTTATCACTTCCCACAAACCGAGGACGGCTGCATCATCCAGCCAGTTTTTGAATCGCTCGCCGGCGATTGCTCGCATTTGCGGACCCCCGCGCCCTATAAAATTAAGATCGCCATCGCGCCGCCGCAGCGAAGACATCAACGCAGCCCCGTGGTTGTCCGCGCTCGTTTCGCCCGCAACGAAATAGATGGTCATCAGAAATGACGAAATCCGAATGACAAATGACCAAGCAGCGACGACGGCTGTAGCCACCGGCCTTTGGTTTGTTCTCGTGCGACAATCCTCATCAAGCCGCCCGCAGGGCGGTGGCTAGAGCATTCAAAGTCAGAATACATCAGCGAACTCTCACGCACTCGACGAGGCGATCCGCTTCGTGATTTCAACTGCCAACTCCAGCGCTGCCGTTGCTTGGAAACCGGAAACGCGCGGCTGGCGACCGGTGCTCGCGCATTCGATAAACGACGTGAGTTGACGTTTGAGCGGCTCTTCGCGTTCGATCTCGACCCTGTCCCGCGTAATCCGGCCTCCAACGCTCCGGTAAATTTCGCCGCTCTGATTTTGGTAATCGAGGGAGAGATAGGCGTCCTCCTGAAAAACGCGAATCTTGCGCATACGTTCGGGGCTGATGCGACTCGAGGTGACGTTTGCCACGCAACCATTCTCGAAACGCAGCCGCGCATTCGCAATATCTTCGCCGTGGCTCAAAACCGGCACGCCGACTGCGTCGATGCCTTGCACGGGCGAACCGACAAAATGTAAAATGACTTCCAGATCATGAATCATCAGATCGAGAACGACGCCGATGTCGGTGCTACGGCCCGGGTAAGGCGCGAGCCGATGCGCTTCGATGAAACGGGGATGAGTCAGGTGCCTTTCAAGCGCACTGAGAACGGGATTGAAGCGTTCGACGTGGCCAACTTGCAATATCAGGCCATTGCGCGCCGCCAATTTCGTCAGTTCGGCCGCGTGCGTGGTGTTGTCGGTAATTGGTTTCTCGACCAACGCGTGTTTGCCGTGTGCGAGCAGAGACCGTGCAATCTCGTAATGCGTGTTCGTCGGCGTCGCCACCGAAGCGGCGTCAACCATCCCGATGAATTCATCCAGCGACCGCGCCGATGTTGCGCCAAATTTCTTGCCAACGGCGTTGCCTCTCGCAACATCAACATCGTACACCCCGGTAAAATTTGCAGAAGGAACCTCGGCGTAAAGCCGCGCGTGATTGCTTCCGATATGGCCGACGCCAACAACACCAACGCGCACTTTAGTTATCGACATAACATACTTTCAGCACGCCACATTTTTCAAAAACCAATCGTAGGTCTGGGCGATACCGTCACGAAGCGGAATCACCGGCTGCCAGCCAAGGTTACGCAGTTTGGTGACATCGAGAAGTTTTCGCGGTGTACCATCCTGCTTGGTCGTGTCCCAAGCCAGCTCGCCATCGAAACCAACCACGTCGCCGACCAATTCTGCCAGTTGGCGGATCGAGATGTCCTTGCCGCAACCGACATTGATGATTTCGGGGCAATCATATTTCTCCAGTAGAAAAAGGCACGCTGAAGCCAGATCGTCCACGTGCAAGAATTCGCGGCGCGGAGTTCCAGAACCCCACACGACTAAATTTCGCTCCTTCCGCGTTTTTGCTTCATGCGCTTTGCGCAAAAGCGCGGCCAGTACATGTGATGTCTCTAGGTCGAAGTTGTCATTTGGACCGTAAAGATTCGTCGGCATCGCCGAGATGAAATTGGCGCCATACTCTCGCGCGTAAGCTTGGCAAAGTTTGATGCCGGCAATCTTCGCGATTGCATAAGCTTCATTAGTCGGTTCGAGCGGCCCGCTTAGCAATGCTGTTTCCGGAATCGGTTGTCGCGTGAATTTGGGATATATGCAGGAGCTTCCGAGGAAGAGAAGTTTGCGCACTCCCAATTCGTACGCAGCATGAATGACGTTGTTCTGGAGTCGCAAATTATCCAGCAGAAACTCGACCGGAAAATCGTCGTTCGCCTTGATGCCACCGACTTTCGCCGCAGCGAGAATTACAGTCGCCGGCTTTTCCTGCGCGAAAAAATTGCGCACCGCCCCGTCATCGGCCAAATTAAGCTCGGATCGGTCGCGCTTCGACAGGTTATTGAAACCTTCGCGCTCGAGACAGCGCACTATAGCACTGCCGACAAGACCGCGGTGACCGGCGACAAAAATTTTCTCAGACTTGTCCATCATCAGGTGGTCAGTTGGCACCGTAGCATTTTCTTTTTTCCACCGTTGTGCAATCCCCACTTCCGATTGCCGTGAGGCCACCGTTCATTTGCTCTTGTTCAATTGTGAACTCGGATTTTGAATTTGCGAATGCGCTGGCTGGTCGCGTTCTTCGTTCTTGTCACCCCAGTAATTTGTAGGTCAACCGCTCCGGCTAGCGGCGAAACCGAGACCCGTCCGGGGGAACCGCCCAGGGCTACAGTTTCTCCAAACTCGCCGGTCGATCAGCTCATTCCTTGGCTGCTGAATGAAGATCGAGAATTGCGAGGGATCGCCTTCAGCCAGGTGATTTTCGATGCGACCGGCAAGAGAGTTCTCGCATTCGATCCGCAAAACGAAACGGATCGGCGCGTGGTAAAACAAATCAGCGCAGCGTGTGATGAGACAATGAAGCGATTAAACGCGCCGGATAGCGTGATCCAGAATATCGGGCGCATCAACGAAGTGAGCAGTCACTTTGAAGACACCTTGCGTGAGCTGCTCAGCTCAACCTCAGGTTTGAGCTGCGATTCCCCACCCACGCTCGAGGGAAAAACGCAACGCTCCGGCTATCCCGATCTGCGGGTTGTCGATCTTGCGAGCAAACGCGTCTTCTATCTCGACCCGAAGCTTTATGCGGTTGGCAGCCGCAACAGCAGTTTCCGCACATTTTATTTCGAACCGAAAACAGCTACGAACAAAGTGGGTGACGACGCAGTGCATTTTATCGTCGGGTTCGAACACGAACGACGCGAGAAAAATGGACGATGGAAATTCACGCGCTGGGACCTCGTCGATCTTTCCCATTTCAAGGTGAAGTTGAAAGCTGAGTTCCAGGGGAGCAATTACGACATATATCGCGCGGAGGCGATTGTGGCATCAGGAAAGGGCGATTGACCGGCTCTATTCCGCTCTGGGGATCACGATTACGAACACGAGTAAGAATAAGAGTAGGAGTTGCTCATACGGCTACTGGACGTAGTTTTATTCTTTCGATGATTACAAAGACGGCGGAGACATTTCAGTTCGACGCGATCGACGATGTAGTAAGCGATATCGCCAAGGGCCGTCTTGTTATCGTGACGGACGATGCCGACCGGGAGAACGAGGGCGATTTGGTAATGGCGGCAGAGAAGGTTACGCCGGAAGCAATCAATTTTATGGCAATGCATGGCCGCGGTTTGATTTGCGCGCCAGTTTCGAACGAACGCGCAGACCAACTGGGCCTGCAACGGATGGTGGCGCAGAATCGTGAAATCTATCGCACCGACTTTACGGTATCGGTGGACGCGGCCCGAGGAGTCACGACCGGGATCAGCGCATACGATCGGGCGACGACGATTCTGGCGATCGCCAATTCAAAGTCATCGCCGGAAGATCTTGCGCAACCAGGTCACGTTTTCCCATTGCGCGCGAAGGATGGCGGTGTGCTCAGGCGCGCCGGACACACCGAAGCGGCTGTCGACCTTGCGCGCATGGCCGGGCTGCAACCGGCTGGAGTGCTTTGCGAGATTCTGCACGACGACGGCACAATGGCACGATTGCCGGAGCTAATGGAGTTCCGCAAGAAGCATGGCCTCCGCATTTGCACCATCCAAAGCTTGATCGCACACCGCCGCGTCCGCGAAAAACTGGTGGAACTGGAACAGATCGTAAAAATGCCGACTGATTACGGCGATTTCGATTTGCACTTGTACCGCTCGAAGCTCGACGGCCAGCATCATCTCGCTCTAATCAAAGGCAGGCTCGACAAGAACAAGCCCACGCTGGTGCGCGTGCACAGCCAGTGTCTGACGGGCGACGTTTTCGCTTCGCGCCGGTGCGATTGTGGAAACCAATTGCATGCAGCACTCCGCCAAATCGCGGACGAAGGTAACGGCGTTCTGGTTTACATGCGACAGGAAGGGCGCGGCATCGGATTGGCCGCTAAAATCCACGCATACAAATTGCAGGAGGAAGGTCTCGATACGGTCGAAGCCAACGCCAAGCTCGGTTATCCGAGCGATCTGCGCGACTACGGCCTGGGCGCGCAGATTCTGTTCGATCTCGGTGTGCGCCAGTTCCGTTTTCTGACCAACAATCCGAAGAAAGTTGTCGGGCTCGAAGGTTACGGCTTGGAGATGATAGAACAAGTGCCGATCCGCACTGAAGCCAATCCGCACAACGCCAAATATCTTGAGACCAAAAGATCGAAGATGGGACACTTGTTGTGAATGACGAAGCTCGAATGTCGAATGACGAAGGAATTACAAACGAAACCTGCGTGCCCGCCGTTATTCGTTACATCGCAACATCGCTATATCGGGTTTGCGATTTAACGATTCAACACTTGAACGATTTAACGTCGCGACGCCATTCGTCATTCGCATGCCGCGCCGTAGCCCGGCGAAGTCGGGTCAGTCGTCATTTATAAATGTCGAGCACTGCGCCGCCTCGTCCGGAAATTGCCAAAGCCAAGCGCACGTTCCACATCGTTGCGAGCCGGTTTAATGCGGAATACGTGGATGGACTCGTCGAGCACGCCACGCAGGAGCTCCGCGCGCTTGCGCCGGACGCGACGATTTCTCTTTATCGCGTGCCCGGAGCCTTCGAAATTCCGGTCGTTGTGCGCGAGTTGGCGTCACGCGAAAGCACGGACGCAGTCATTGCCTGCGGCGTGATTATGCAGGGGGCAACGAATCATGCACAAAATCTGAGCCGCTCTGTGACTGACGCGCTCCAACGTATTGCCATCGATCAGACCGTGCCAGTAATCAACGTGGTGCTCAGTTTCGATAATGAAAGTCAGGCCCGTGCGCGTTGTCTCGGAAACAAGATTAATCGCGGCACCGAAGCCGCGCGCGCTGCAGTGGAGATCGTGAACGTCTTGTCGCAACTTCGTGGAGGGTAAGTTATGGGTAAACGGCGACGCGCGCGCGAAGCGGCAATCCAATACCATTTCTGGCGTGATCTTCAGCGCGGCCAGGGACCGGAGCGAATTGAGGATTTCTGGGAGTTTTGCCCGGCCACGCCACGGGTACGCGAATTCGCGCAGCCGCTGATCGAAGGGATGGTTGCGCATCTGCCGGAAATCGATGAACGCATTGGGCGCTACTGCGAGAATTACGAATTCCGCCGTATCTCGGCAGTCGATCGCAATATCCTCCGGCTTGCGATCTATGAAATGCTGCACCGCAATGACATACCGCCAGTCGTTTCGATCAACGAAGCAATTGAACTGGCGAAAACCTACGGCGGGGCTGAGTCGGGCCGTTTCGTAAATGGCATTCTTGATCGGGTCCGAAAAGATTTGGATCGGCCCGCGCGCGAGCCGCTGAAGAAAGGCCCGTGATTCGCAGAAGCGTTCAAGCGTTTTTATTTCCCCGCTTCAACCCTTCAACGCTTCAACCATCAAAGTGAACTTTCTTCAATCCCTGGCGCAACATTTTGCTGGCAAGCCAATCGACTGGGACGCGCTAGAGGAATCGCTCATCCGCGCCGATCTCGGTGTGTCAATAACCATGCGAATCATCAAGGCTCTCCGAGATCGTGAAGCCTGGTCGGTCATCCGGATGAACGATGTTGTCAAGGTAGTGCGCGAGGAAATCGCGCGGATTTTACCGGCTAATCCAGCGACCATTCAGCCGCTACCCGCAAATCCGAAGGTGATCTTGCTTCTGGGAGTAAACGGCACTGGAAAGACAACATCCACAGCGAAGCTGGCTCGTTACTTTCAGAAAGACGGACATACCGTATTGCTGGCGGCGGCGGACACTTTTCGTGCGGCAGCGATCGAGCAGCTTGCTGTTTGGGCAACAAGGCTCGGCGTCGAAATGATTCGAGGGCAATACAACGCCGACCCGGCTGCTCTTTGCTACGAGGCGTATCAGGCCGCGACCAAACAGAGCACTCAATTTCTCATATGCGACACAGCCGGCCGAATGCACACAAAAACAAATCTGATGGCCGAGCTGCAAAAGGTGAAGCGCACCCTCGGCAAACAGGATCCGGACTCGCCGCATGAGATCCTTCTCGTAGTCGATGCTACAACGGGTAGCAACGCGCTCAGTCAGGCGCGCGAATTCCAAAGCGCAATCGGACTGACCGGGCTCATCGTCACCAAGCTCGACGGGAGCGGCAAGGGCGGCATTGTCGTGGCGATCCAGGACGAACTTGGAATACCAACGCGCTTTGTTGGCACAGGAGAGCAACTCGACGCTTTCAGCCCTTTCGATCGCCAGGTATACCTCAACAATCTATTATGAGGTGAACCGTTAAAGCTTAACAATCACGATGCCGCTCCTGTTTTTTCGGATCGCAGCCACGCTCTGCTTCCTGGCCGTAGCGCTGGGCGCTTTTGGGGCACATAGCCTGAAATCAACGCTCGAAACTAATGGCATGCTCGATGTCTGGAATAAGGCTGTGCTTTATCATTTCATTCATGCGATCACGCTATTCGTGCTTGCGCTCTACGGCACAGCGAATCGCGGTGCATGGTGGCTGCTTTTTGCCGGCATTTTTCTTTTCAGCGGGAGTTTATATGTGATGGCGATCACCAATCTTCGCTGGCTCGGCGCTGTTACACCACTCGGTGGCCTCTGTTTCCTGGCCGGCTGGGCGTGGCTGGTCATCTCACCGACAAAATAACCAAATGATGTAGCGGCGGACGGATCGGCTGTTTCGTGCTCGTAATCGTGCTCATGCTCCTGATCGAAAGCGACCGATCACGAGCACGATTAAGAGTACGAGCACGAGATTTGAGGACAGGCGCGGACCCGCCTACGAGAGAGCTTGTTTCAGGGAATTGCTGTCTGTTATACTTACGGCCTGATGTTTAGCGGGTTATCCGAAGTGGAGCGGGACGCGATCACGGCGATCGTGTTCATCGGCACGTTTTTTATCGCGCTCGGGATCGGCCGGTTCTTAAAGCGTCGCGCAGGGGTTCGCCTCGGGCTGCTGTTTCGGCTGTTCTGCCTGACGCTGGCGTTCTACGCGGCCATCGCTGTTTATGGAGTGCATGCCTCGTGGCGGAATCACGTTGGCGCAGCGCTGATCATCTTGAGCACAGGGCTCGTTGTCGCTCTGGTGAATCGTTACGTTTGGGATCTCTATTTCGAAAAGAAGCGGCAGACGCCCATTCCGCATTTTCTCCGTGAGGTTGTCGGCGGAATCATTTTTTTGATCGCGCTTCTTTTGGTGCTGAGTGTCGGGTATCACGCCGAAGCACAATTGAAGGGAGTGCTCGCCGGCTCTGGGGTTATCGCGATTATCCTCGGATTTGCCGGACAGAGTTTTTTTGCCGGGATTATCGCCGGCATATCGATCCAACTGAATCGGCCCTACAAGGTCGGCGACTGGTTGCAGGTAGGGGAGCGCTTTGCCGAAGTGATGGAAATTAACTGGCGTTCGACGCGGCTGCGCACGAATGACGCCATTTATCTCGACATCCCGAACAACGAGATGGTTAGCCACGCCATCGTCAATCTCCATTATCCAACTGAGGTTCATGCAATGCGGATTCGCGTTGGAGTTGAATACAAGAATCCACCCAACCGCGTGAAGGACGCCCTTTTCCGGGCGGCCTCCACGGCTGACGGAGTTCTAGCTGAGCCGAGGGTAAAAATTTTCCTGGTAGATTTCGGCGAATCCGCCGTTATCTACGAAATCAAGTTCTACATGGGCAATCATGCCCGGATCAACGAGATCAACGACAACGTTCGCACCAATGTTTGGTACGAGCTTGAGCGCCAGGGCATCACCCATCCCTTCCCCATCCGCACCTTGCATCTGGAACGCAAAGCAGTGCGATCAGTGCAGGAAGAGCAACAGGAAGCACGGGCAATTTTGCGCGATGAGGCCCTGTTCGAGTGTCTCTCAGATTCTCAAATTGACCGCCTGATCGAGCAATCGCGCGTCAGTGATTTCGGCCGTGGCGAGAGGGTGATTCGGGAAGGCGCTGAGGGTGACTCCATGTTTGTCCTGCTGCGAGGGGCAGCGAAGGTTTCTATCTCAAGGAACGGCACCTCGGTCCTAGTGGCTTCTTTGGGCGCGGGCGATTGTTTCGGTGAGATGTCCCTTCTCACCGGCGAACGCCGAACGGCGACGGTGCGCGCCGAAACCGATTGCCACGTCATGGAGATCAGTAAGCCGGTCATGGCCGAGGTACTGCGGGATTCGCCCGATTGTCTCGAGCGGCTGAGTGAGTTACTGGCCCGGCGCAAAATGGAAAATGAAGGGGTCCTGAGAGAAGCGGCGTCGCAGGCGCAAAACGAAAAGAAGGAACGCGAGTACACGGCCACCTTCCTGCACCGTTTGCGGACTTTTTTTGAGCTTTAAGGCCACCTGCCGAAAACCGGGAGCGGACGAGCATTCAGCATTTGTAGGGGAAGCTGACAGCTTCCCCTACAGTTTATTTTGCCTCGCAAGATATTCTCGCAAGACACTTTGGCGCCGTCTCAAATAACCGATTGCCAGTGGGGGAAAAGCCACTAAAGTCCCCGGCTTTCAGCGGACAACTGATGAACATTTTATTGGGCCTAACCATTTTGAATTCAGGCGTACCGCTCTCGATGGTATGTGCTGTTATCGGGCTTGTGTTCGCCTTCGTTCTGATTGCCGCAGTGATGCGGGCGCCGTCAGGGAATGAACGGATGCGAGAGATCTCTGGCGCCGTTCAGGAAGGCGCCAAGGCGTATCTGAATCGTCAGGTGATCACGATCAGCTCCATCGCAGTAGTGATTTTCATTTTGCTCTTCATTTTCAAAGACCGTCCGACGGCCATTGGGTTTGTAATCGGCGCGTTTTGTTCGCTTTCGGCCGGTTACATTGGGATGCGAATCGCGGTGATCGCAAACGTGCGGACGACTCAGGCCGCGACGGTATCAATTACGAAGGCTCTGCGGATGGCGTTCAATGGCGGGGCCGTCACCGGCTTGCTCGTGGTGGGACTCGCGCTTCTTGCGGTATCGATTTTCTATACTGTGGTCTCGCGTTTTGTCGGCCCGCAGATGGCGATCAACAGCCTGGTGGGTCTCGCCCTCGGGGCCAGTCTCATTAGCGTGTTCGCGCGACTTGGCGGCGGCATTTACACCAAAGCAGCCGATGTCGGCGCGGACCTCGTAGGCAAGATCGAGAAGGGACTCGAAGAAGACGATCCGCGCAACCCCGCCACAATCGCGGACAACGTCGGCGACAACGTCGGCGATTGCGCCGGCATGGCCGCCGACGTCTTTGAAACATACGCGGTCAGCTTGATTGGTGCGATCCTAGTCGGCGCACTCACTTTGCCGGGGAATCCGGCAGCTGTGATTTACCCGTTTGTGCTCGGCGGAATTTCCGTGCTGGGCGCGATCTTGGGCGTGCTGTTCGTGAACGTCGCGGGCGGAAAACCAGCCAACATGCTCATGGGCGGCGTGATCACCAGTGCAATCGTTTCGGCCGTCCTGTTCTGGCCAGCCACGCACTACCTGTTCCCAACCGGCATCATGGTGACCGGCCAGATGCGCTCACCCACACAACTGTACTGGGCGTCGGTCGTTGGCCTGGTCATGACCGCCGTTGTCGTAGTGATCACCAATTACTACACATCGATGCGTTACCGCCCCGTGCAAAAAATTGCACGTGCCTCAGAGACAGGTCACGCGACGAACATCATCGCCGGCCTGGCTGTCGGTCAGCACGCCACCGCGTTGCCAGTAGGCTTCATCGCAATCGCCATTTTGCTGAGTTTCCATTTTGGCGGCCTTTACGGAATCGCCATCGCCGTGATGGCGATGTTGTCCATGGCGGGGATCATCATCTCGCTCGATTCGTTCGGCCCGATCACCGACAACGCGGGCGGCATCGCTGTCATGAGCAAGTTACCCAAGGAGGTGCGTAACGTCACGGATCAACTCGATGCGGTGGGCAATACAATGAAGGCAGTGACCAAGGGCTACGCCATTGCCTCAGCCGGTTTGGCCGCGCTCGTTTTGTTCGGCTCCTACGTGCAGGAACTTACGATGCACGTGACACGCAACGGCGAGCCGTTCGTATTCGAGTTTTCGCTCACCGACCCAAAGGTGATCATTGGCTTATTCCTCGGTGGATTGCTTCCGTTCATCTTTACCGCGTTCAGCATGGACGCGGTGGGCAAGGCCGCCGGTGCGGTTGTACGCGAAGTGCGACGGCAACTGCAAGTGCACCCCGGGATCATGACCGGCCAGGACACGCCTGAGTACGGCACTTGTGTGGACATCGTCACCAAAGCAGCGTTGCGGGAGATGATCGTGCCGGCGTTGCTGCCGCTGATTTTCGTAGTGGCGGTGGCGGCCATTCCGCAATTGGGCCCTGTGGTACTCGGAGGTTTGCTCGTGGGAACGATTGTCACCGGACTTTTTGTTGCGATTGCCATGACATCCGGCGGCGGCGCGTGGGACAACGCGAAGAAATACATCGAGGAAGGAAATCTTGGCGGCAAAGGTTCCTTTGCACACGCGGCCGCAGTGACCGGCGATACTGTGGGCGATCCTTACAAAGACACGGCCGGGCCTGCGATCAATCCGATGATCAAAGTCGTCAACATTCTGGCGATCTTGATTATTCCGATTTTCTTCTAAGAAAAGTCCCGCGCGCGCGAGTCGGAAAAAGAACTGGCGCTTTTGATGGAAGCTTGGTTTATATCAAAGGGCGCGAACACTCCGCCTGATGCCTCGTGTTTTAATCATTGAAGATGACGCCGTCAATCGGCGTGCCGTCGCAGATCTTTTCAGACGCGAAGATTGGAAGGTCTTGGAAGCGACTGATGGTGACACCGGCGTGGAGCTGGCGCTGCGTGATCGGCCGGAGCTTATCCTGTGCGACTTGTTAATGCCAAAATCGAACGGCTTTCAGGTTTGCCGAACAATTCGCGAGCAATTGCAACCGACAAAGATCATCGTCGTCTCGGGACGCGATTACACGGTTGATCGGACCAGCGCGCTTCAAGCCGGCGCTGACGAATATCTGCTTAAGCCAATCACGTGGGAACTGCTTTCAAGCACGATCGAGCGACTTCTGCCTGAGATCCCGCGACGTCCAAAACCAAAACCTGTGGCTGGAGCTGAGTCGATCTCTGCGCGAATAAGATTCTGGGGCGTTCGCGGTTCAATCCCGGTTCCCGGAAAGAGCACGATCCGCTACGGCGGAAATACCAGTTGCGTGGAAGTGCGCGCCGATGGCGAGATCATCATTCTCGATGCCGGCAGCGGAATTCGCCTGCTCGGGCTTGAGTTGGATAAAGAATTCGGACCTCGCTCGATGAAGTTGACTCTCTTGATTTCACATACCCACTGGGACCATATCCAGGGACTGCCTTTTTTTTCTCCGGCTTACAATCAGAAAAACCTCATCCGCGTCCTGGGTTACGAAGGAGCCCGCGCCGGTCTGGCAAAGATCCTCGCCAGCCAAATGGAGACGCCGTTTTTTCCTGTCAGCTTACGTGAACTCCCGAGTCACCTCGCGATTGAGGAATTAAGGGAAACGTACTTTCAAATTGGGAAAGTCGAAGTCCGTTCCAAGTTTGCTAATCATCCAGGGATTTGCGCAGGGTACCGCCTCTCCACCAGCTCGGGGTCGATCGCCTACTTCCCCGACAATGAGCCTTACGAGCCGCTCAAGCTCCACCAGGCTCCGCGCGATGGAATCAGTGAGCAAGAAGCGCGCGAATTTGCCACAGCCGAGCGCGCCAAAATGGTCGATTTTCTCCAAGGCTGCGACCTGGCAATAATGGACACGCAATATACCGACGAGGAATACAACAAGCATATCGGTTGGGGTCACAGCTCATTGAGCAGCGTGGTTTCTCTCGGGCTCGACTCAAACGTGGGCAAGCTCGTGCTTTTCCACCACGATCCGAATCACGACGATGAGATGATCGATAGAATGGTGGAACACGCGCGCGCGTTGGTGGCACAGAGCGGGAAGCCCTTGGAAGTCGAAGCAGCTCGAGAAGGCGCTGAGATTCTGCTCGCCGCAAAAGCCGCCGCTGCTTAAATCACGCGCGAGTGCGACTGACCTCGAAACTTGCAGCAGGGCAAATCGGTTTTAATTTTCTCGCTCGTTGCCTCGTGGTGTAATGGTAGCACAAGAGATTCTGGATCTCTTTGTCTAGGTTCGAGTCCTAGCGAGGCAGAATGACGGCGATAGCTTCCACGTCGTTTTACCCGACCAGTGAGCGGCGGCGGTTAAACCAAGTCCGAGCGAGGAACAAAACTGTGTCAGTGACCGCGGCCACAACTGTCGCCCGTGGTTGGTGGCATTCCCGTAGCGACGATTTTCTTGGAAGCGCCGTTCCCCCGCTCGAGGCGAATCTGGTAACTGTTTATCCAAAACGCGGTAAATGCGTAGGTCCCGCCGGGTTTTGCGTTAACGAGTGTATGCGTGCAGTACTCTAGGCTCGGGGTTACCGACAACACGTGCGGCCCAGGGGGCAACACCGCTTCGTAACTCCGAAGAAACCCCAAATTCGCAACCCGGACACCGTCGACGAACAAGTTGAGGTTCTCGAAAGTCCCCAAACCGGCTCCCCTGGCCACAATCAAACGAGCGTTATCCTCAAAACGGGTCGAGGCAGAGTTCGATCTGGTCTCTCGCGCCTGAAGGGGTGTGCTCGCAGCAAAGCTGCATGCGATTGCAATCATGATTAGTTTAAGTGAAACATAATTTAATATTTTCATAATTGTACCTTCAGCCGGAACTCCATGGCGGCAAGTCTGCACTCGTGGGATTTTCTTCTCCTCCGGCTGAGTGGAACTGGGCTTGCCACTTTCGAGGGAGACTCGGCGGATTGTAAATTTGCCGTCGCACGATGGAAGCAGTTCCATGATTCCAACGGGCGAACGATCTGGACTGCAGACGCACACCGCGACGACGGGAAGCGCTTCGTTGTGCACGCGGATGAAAAGTTGACTGCGTTTCTGGAACTGGAAATCGCAACTAGCGGCTAAAGGGATGGCTCTCTAGTAATAGGCGTGTTTCGCGCCTGTAGCCGGAAATACGACTAAAGTCCTACATACGGCTGTCGGAAATGCTGATAAATTCGTCTCTGATTACGTCATCCGACGTTTCAACTTACTTTCGGCACGGCTGAATAAGCCGCACGGGGCTGGATCTTCGCTGAGACACCGCCTAACGCGATCTCCAGATCCAACTGGAGCCTCGAGTCAGCCGAAGTGAGGCCGCTTCTTCAAAAGCGCTTGGTGAGGATGGTTCCTGGTTCCGCGCAGAACTGGATGGCAGTTCATGCAGTCAACAAGCCCGTCTCAACAAAATGAAAGGAATCAACAAGATGAAAACAAGAACCAACCTTGAATCCTCGAGTCGCCCACATCTCGCGTCACTTGCGCTTCTGCTCGCGACGGTCAGCCTGCTCGCGTTCGCGCCTCCGGAAGCCCGCGCCAGCACCAAAACGCCGTTCCACGCGAACTTCATCACTCAGTTCGAGACTGTCCTGGAGTTCCCGATTCTCCACGTCAGAGTCAATGGGCAGGGACAGGCAACGCACATGGGTAAGACCACTGCGTTTACCGACGATCAGATTGCTAACTTGGTAGACGGCAGCGGGAGCGCTACGTATACACTGACGGCAGCCAACGGAGACACCCTCATCCTGGCGTTGGTTGTTCAGCCTGGTGGCAACATCAACGTAGCGGGCGGAGTTATTTTCTCCGGCGATTACACCGTCACGGGTGGCACTGGCCGCTTCTCCGGAGCAACGGGTGGCGGGATCTTCGCGGGATCGGCACTCTTCCTCGATGAAAAGGATGGCATCGGCTGCTTTGCCGTCGTTGGCACCATCTCGAATTGACCAAGCCTGCGCCGCAAATGGCGGTCAACGATCAGTAACGCTGCCGAGCCAACCAAGCAGCAATTGGCGCAATCAGCCGTCACGCTTCACCGCGTGGCGGCCTTTTGTTTCACGAGCGTTAGCGGCTCACCACTGTTTGAAATCGCCCGCGTGCGCGTGCGTTTCAATCACGTTGCCAGCTTCATCGTTGATTTACCCAGGTGTTCAATCGTTGTCGAGGTTCGAGTCCTAGCGAGGCCGCCCCATTCAATTTCCAATCCGTTCGACTCCGCTCAGGACAAGTTTTCAGGTTTGCGAATTGTCGATTTTGCGGGAGCTCCGTTTTGCTGATCGCGGCGTTTGCGAAAGAAATCCTGCAAAATCGCAGAGCATTCATTTTGCAGAACGCCAGAAGTGATATCGCATTGATGATTTAGAGAGGGTAGTTGCAGGAGGTTAATAACGCTGCCAGCCGCGCCGGCGCGTGCGTCTGCACAGCCAAAAATAACACGCTGCATTCGCACATGAACGAGTGCGCCTGCGCACATCGGGCACGGCTCCTTGGTTACGTAAAGGTGGCAATCAGTCAGGCGCCAATCGCCCACGGCAGCCTCCGCCTGGGTCAACGCCAGCATTTCCGCATGCGCAGTGGCGTCCTTCAGTAAGTCCACTTGATTATAGGCGCGCGCGATGATTCGGCCTGCCCGAACAACAACTGCGCCGATTGGAACTTCGCCAGCTGCGTACGCTTTTTGCGCCTGTCGCAATGCCTCGCGCATGAAATGCTCGTCGCTTGGCGAATCGATCATGATGTAGTTGTAACCACGCCCCAGCAGGCCGTCCAACTCTTCAAGCCCTGGTTGTTTCCTAACCCCGACCCGGCCACCCGCCTCCGCTGGGCTTCGGCGCGCCAAGCACGCCGGTGGCTACAGATACGTCCATACAAACGCGCACCAGCGAAGCGAATGTATTCAATGAAAAAATCATCCCTTATCCTCACCATATTATTCCTCTCGCTCGTCACTGCGGGCGCTACCGAACAGGGGGTTGTCGAGCACTGCGCTTCGATCATCCGCGATTTCCGACAGATGCCGGAGAAAGCAATTCCAAGAGATGTGCTGCGACATTCCAAAGGGCTTGCGATCATGACCGTCGTCAAAGCCGGATTTATTTTTAGCGGAAAAGGCGGGCAGGGCGTCGTTGTCGCTCGCACGGGCCATGGCTGGTCCGGGCCCTCATTTATTGCCACAGGCGGTGCAGGTTGGGGTCTTCAGATCGGCGCGCAAGTGACCGATTTCGTGATCGTTCTCAACAATGACGCTGCCGTGCGAGCGTTTTCCCGAGGAGGTAACGTGACGATTGGCGCTGACGTCAGTGCTGCGGCAGGACCGGTAGGCCGCACTGCCTCGGGCGCAGTCGCACCAACCGCTGCTGTTTACACCTACAGCCAGAGCAAGGGCCTCTTCGCCGGCGTGTCCCTGGAAGGCGCGGTGATTGGCACCCAAAGGGAATCGAATTTCCGGTATTACGGCCGGCCTGTCAGGGCCGATGAGATTCTCGCAGGACTCGAGACTCCGCCACCGGGTGCTGCTGTCCTCCGCCGCGGACTCGGCCGCTAACACGTCGCACAGCGACGTGGCTACAGCGCTAAACGGAACGCTTGCCGAACAAATTTCTTCGGCATATTAGGGACTGCCCATGCATAACAACATCGAATCGCACCTGATCGAGAAGCGCGTTTTCAAACCATCGAAGGATTTCGCGAAGAAGGCGCGAATCAAAAGTCTCACCCAATACCGGCGAATGTATCGGGAATCGATCGGGCAACCGGCCAAATTCTGGGGGCGCGAGGCAAGCGAGCTCGTCTGGCGCGCGCAGTGGAAAAAAGTTCTCCACTGGAAAGCGCCATTCGCAAAGTGGTTTGTCGGCGGCAAACTCAACATTTCGGAAAACTGTCTCGACCGGCATCTAACAGGTCTGCGCCGAAACAAGGCAGCGATTCTCTGGGAGGGCGAACCGGGCGACAAGCGCGCTCTGACCTACCAGCAACTGCATCACGAAGTCTGCCGATTCGCGAATGTCTTGAAACGAAACAAGATCAAGAAGGGCGACCGCATTATCATTTATCTACCGAATATTCCGGAGGCCGCGATTGCCATGCTAGCCTGTGCGCGAATCGGCGCAGTGCATTCGGTGGTCTTCGGTGGATTCAGCGCGGCCAGCATTCGTGATCGCATTATCGACAGCGGCGCGATCGCGGTGGTCACAGCCGACGGTGCATATCGCCGCGGCGGGATTGTGCCGTTAAAGAAAAATGTCGATGACGCGCTCCGCGATGGCACGTCCATAAAGCGGGTGATCGTTTTTCGCCGCGCGGGAAATGAAATTCACATGGAAGAGGGCCGCGATGTCTGGTGGCACCAGGAACTGCAGTATGTGAATGCGAGCTGCCCCCCAGTGGCGCTCGACAGCGAGCATCCGCTTTACCTTCTCTACACGAGCGGCTCTACCGGAAAACCCAAGGGAATATTGCACACCACCGGCGGTTATCTCGTCGGCGTTTACTCGACCATGAAGTACGTCTTCGACATTCGCGACGAAGATATTTTTTGGTGCACGGCCGATGTCGGGTGGGTGACAGGGCACAGTTACATTGTTTACGGGCCACTTGCCAACGGCGCGACTGTCGTCATGTACGAAGGGGCACCTAATTGGCCGGAGCCTGATCGGTTCTGGAAAATCATCGAAGACTATCGCATCAACATTCTTTATACCGCCCCGACAGCGATCCGCGCATTTGTTCGCTGGGGCGATCATTGGGTGGCGAAACACGATCTTTCATCTCTCCGGCTGCTCGGGACAGTTGGCGAACCGATTAATCCGGAGGCGTGGATGTGGTATCACAAGAACATCGGCGGCGGTCGTTGTCCGATCGTCGATACCTGGTGGCAAACGGAGACTGGTTCGATAATGATCACGCCGCTCCCAGGGGCAATTCCGACGAAGCCTGGCAGCGCAACGCTTCCCTTCTTCGGTGTCGACCCAGCCGTTGTCGATGAAAAAGGAGATGAAGTTGGTCCAAATATCGGCGGCAAACTAATCATTCGCCGTCCGTGGCCGGCAATGTTGCGCACGATCTATGGCGACAAGGAACGGTACAAGCGACAGTACTGGAGCGAATTCAAAGGCAATTATCTCACCGGTGACGGGGCGCGCCGTGATGAAGACGGATATTTTTGGATTGTTGGCCGGATCGATGACGTCCTGAATGTCGCAGGGCACAGGCTCGGCACATCAGAAATTGAGAGCGCGCTCGTCAGTCACCCACGAGTTGCCGAGGCGGCCGTGGTTGGAAGGCCGGATGAATTGAAGGGTCAGGGCGTCGTCGCTTTTGTGACGTTGAAAACAGGCGTCGATGCCACGAGTGGACTGAAAGTGGAACTGCGCGATCACGTCAGTGTGCACATTGGCCCAATCGCCAAACCGGATGAAGTGCGGTTTGCTGAAGCGCTGCCAAAAACGCGCAGCGGCAAAATCATGCGACGGCTCCTTAAAGAAATCGCCAGCGGCGCCAAAGTCACCGGCGACACGACGACACTGGAGGACTTCAGCGTGCTGGCAAGATTGAGCGAGCCGGAAGAATGAGTTGCGGGCTACTCGATGAGCGCCGCACTTTTCTCGACGGGCAATGGCGGATGACAGTTGATAATGCGACCCCGAATGCTTTCGGGGCTACAACTTTTAGAGTTGGTCGCCATATCAAATCGGCTAGCATTACGGCGTGAGTTTCATCCGCACAGGCTTTCGCGAGATCGCCCTAAAAGTTAAGCGGCAGCGGACGCGCCTGGCGCTGCGGCACGAGAAACGCCTGCTCCAAAAAAGTGAAATCAATCTTGGACGTGAAGGCACTGCGCAAGCGGCCAATTTTCCAGAGCTGCGCAATGAGATCGTCGCCCTCAAAAAATTGGAGCAGGAACAAAAGGAGGTCGCGCTCCGGATCGCTCAGATCGAAGAAGGGATCAAGAAGATCGGGGAAGAACGCCAGCAACATACGCGCGACCAACATGCAGCAATTGCAAAACTGGAAGCGGAGAAAAAACCGATTCTCCATCAGTATAATCAGGCGAAGAACGCCGCCGATGTTTGTGAACGCGAGCTGACCGCGGTGGCACGCCGTATTCAGGAGAACGAAGCGGCCGAACGCGATCTCTTGAAACGACTCTCCGATCTGCAGGCGATTAGTCCGCCGCCTTCAGACCTCGAAGCTAGACTAGCAAACATCAGTGCGCGTCGCGCGCGTCTCCCGGAAGAGCGCGCCGAACTTGTCCGGGCGCGCCTGGGCAGCACCGATGCAGCCCGTCTTGCCAAAGAAAAGTTAACCGCGGCGACAGCGGAACTTTCCATAGTAGAAAAAAATATTGAGCGGGTCCGGAGCGAATTTGAAGGACGCGAACGAAAATTGAACGATAACGTCCGCATCCAGGAAGAGGCGCTTCGAGAAGCGCGTGCGCATCATCAGACGGTCGAGGAGCGAAAAAATCCCGCATATTTGAACATTGGTCGTCATCTTGCCGCGCAAGGCATCGCCCCTCCGAACGCGCCGCATCTGCTCACGGAGACGCATCGTCGCCGCGAGGCTGTGGAACGACATCTGCAACACAAGGCGGAGCTGGCTTTGCTTTCCAGCCAGATTAATAAACAGGAGCTGCGAAAATTCTACTTCAGCGTCTTTTCTGTCCTCGCCCTGCTGGCAATTATCTTGCCTCTCACTCTCCAATCACCGCGCAAGCGTGAATGGTTGCCGCAGAGGACCGACACCATTTTGTCGATCAATACCGATCAATTCGAACGGGCGGATCTCTCGAAGCGCTGGCGCAAAGATCAACCTGAGAGTTGGCCGAAAGTCTGGCCCGGTTTGATCGGCGCGGCCGCATCAACTCCGGGATTGAAATTGCCTGGCGATGCGGTACGAATCACTCGCGCCGTAGCCACCGACGGACCCGACAGGACACAAGAATTTATCCTGGTTGAAGCCCGCCGTGACGTTACCCGGGCGATTCGGACGGTCGGAAGTGACAAGAGCTTTCAAAAACGCACCATTAGCGGTTTGCCGGTCTGGGAACGGCCGCCAAACTTTGCTGTCGCCCGGGTGGGGCCGGCGACGCTTGCGGTCGGAACGCCCAACGAAGTAGATGAATTGGTTCTGGTGCGCCTCGGGACGAAGCCGGATCTGAAAATCAGCGGTCAACTGTTCGATCGTTTCCAAGCGCTCGATCGCGAGAGCGCGCTCCGGCTTATTTCGCGCAATCCAAGCGATCTCTCACGTATTTTCCATCCGATCTTTGTGCCCGAACTGCTGGACGCTTCACAATTACTAGGTCTTGCACTGACTTTGCAAAATCCGGTAAAAGCTAGGTTGCTGTTGAAAATGAATTCGTCAAAAACTGCCGCCGAGCTTGCCCGTAATCTGCAGAACGATCCACAGCGATGGCTGCGTTTAGCCGACTCGGGGTTGTTACTCTACTCTCAGCCACCGGAAATTCAACGGGAAGGCGACTTGAATTTGGAATTGCGTTTCACCATGCCGGAGGACAGCGCTCGAGTGCTGCTTGAGCGCCTGGCAAAGGCAGATGCTGCCGCGGCAGCGGCGACGCCGGCAGCGACCCAATAGATAAGACGATGCCAGATACTGAATACGGGCCAGCTGAATACTACCTGCGACCGCAGGCTGCCCTTCATCCGGTATCCAGCGTCAAGCATCCGGCATCGGGCCTAACCGTTTCGCGTTTTTCTCGACTCGCGCTGATTGCTTTTGCCGCGGTGGCAATCGAGTCGATGCGCGCGCAGGCCACGAGCCCGCTGGTGGATGTTCGATCGGTAGACCCAACTATTGTTGTCGAGCTGCGCTATGCGGGTCGAAATAATCTCACCGGACATGCATTATATCCCCCCGGAACACGGGCCCTCGTTCGGCCCGAAGTCGCGCAGCGTCTGGCGATCGCGCAACAATTTCTGCGCCAGCATGGGCATGGCCTGAAAATCTGGGACGCGTATCGCCCCAAATCGGTGCAGGTACAACTCTGGCGCGCCGCGCCTGGCGATGTTTATGTTGCGGACCCGGAAACTGCCAATGGTTCGCTGCACACGTGGGGCGTGGCAGTTGATGCGACCCTGGTCAATTCTCGCAACCAACCCGTCACGATGCCTACCGATTTCGACGATTTCTCTCCGGCTGCGATGTTAATTTATCGCGGCATTAATCAGCGTATCCAGTCGAATTTAGCTCTATTACAAGCAGGAATGGGAGCGGCTGGCTTTTACGGACACCTAATGGAGTGGTGGCATTTCATTGCGCCAGAGTGGAAGAACCACGTGCCCGATCCAAATTTGAAAATTAGCGTGTTCGGGAAATCGTCCAAATCCAAATTGTGATCGATACCTTGCTCCGGGATTTACGGCAGCCCGAATACATTCATGTACTAATTAATCCACTGCCAATCTACGGATTGGTGATGGGCTGGCTTGGATTGATCATCGCCTTGGTCTTAAAGAGCCGGCGCGCGCAAATCGCGACATTGTCACTTGTGCTGATTGGTTCCGTTTCGGCCTGGCCGGTGTTCGAGTTTGGTGAGCAAGGTTACGACCGCGTGCTGGCAATGACCGATGAAGACGGGCATGCCTGGCTCGACGAACACATGCATCGCGCCGAACAGTTCATCTACGTTTTTTACGCGCTCGCTATTTTGAGCGCCGCTGCCATTGCACTTCCGATCAAATGGCCAAAATCGTCCGCGCCGCTCGCTATTTCCGTCCTGCTCCTCGGTGCGCTGTCAATTGGAATGGGCGAGCATATTGCCCGAGCCGGCGGGAAAATTCGGCATCGCGAATTTCGCAATGAACCGCCTCCGGCGATAAGGGCCGAACGCGAGCACGATTAAATCGACATTGTAGGGCAGGCGCTCCGCCTGCCGGGTTTTGGTGGGCAAGCGAAGCGCATGCCCTACAATTTGCCGCCATGTTCACTGAATTGGACCGCGCCGAGCGCGCTGTTGAAGAACGCAGTGTCGCCCTTAAAAAACCGCTGGGCTTGCGCGATCTGGTCCTGACGCAAATTCTTTTCGTGGTCGGCTCAAGCTGGGTCGGCGCTGCGGCGAAGCTCGGCCAAGCGCATCTCTTCTTTTGGCTGCTCGCGATTTTGCTTTTCTACATTCCACAGGCGGCGGTGGTGATTTATCTCAGTAATCGAATGCCGCTCGAAGGCGGTATTTATCAATGGGCCAAGCTCGGCTTCAACGAGTTCGCCGGATTTATTGTCGCCTGGAATCTCTGGCTGCTATCAATCACCGTGATTGCACTCGGTGGAATGTTCATCACCACTAATATCTCTTACGCGATCGGCCCAGGCGCCGCCTGGATGCCGGATAGTAAATGGTGCGTGTCGCTGATCAGCGCGGCATTAGTGGGCGGCCTTGGCTGGACTTGTATCCGCGGCCTGTCGTTAGGCAAATGGCTCCATAACGTCGGCGCCTTCGCAATGCTCGTCGTTTACACAGCACTGATCTTGTTGCCGTTGGTCGGCCTGGCACGCGGCCAATTGAAATCTTATCAGCCGCTTCAACTGGCGCTGCCGGCAATGTCGATCTTCTATTGCTTCAATATCTTCACCAAACTTGCGGTCGGCGCGCTTAGCGGATTTGAATACGTAGCAATTCTCGCCGGCGAAACGCGCGCTCCCGCCCGTGACATTGGACGCTCGGTGCTAATTGCTTCACCGGTGATCGCGCTGATGTTCATTCTGGGCACGAGTTCCGTCCTCGCGTTCATCGGCAACAATCCTATCGATCTGATCGGCCCGGTGCCGCAAACGCTGCGACTCGGGCTGCATTCGTTTCCAATCGCAGGCGCCATCGCTTCGATTGGAATTTTGTTAATGACTGCGCGCTCAATCTCGTCGACCAGCGTTCACGTCACCGGCAGCTCGCGATTGCCAATGGTCGCAGGTTGGGACCACTTGCTCCCGAGTTGGTTCTCGCGTCTGCACCCGCGCTACAAAACGCCGATCAATTCGATCATCTTCGTCGGCGCGACCACGCTCCTAATCGCGATCGCCAGTCAAATCGGCGCTGGGATCCAGGAAGCGTTTCAACTTGTCGATAACGCGGCAAATGTTTTCTATGGGATCGTTTACTTCACGATGTTCGCAATACCGCTTTTTGGCGCGGGCGCGATTCGTTCGGGCGCTCCGATCTGGTTGCGTGTTGCTGCTATTTGCGGGGCCGCAGTTTCATTGTCGGCGATTTTCTTCACCGTCTATCCGATCATCGACGTGCCGAGTCCGCTAAGCTTCGCCGCAAAGATCATCGCGGTGACCGGAATCGCGAACGCCATTGGCGTCGCAATTTACCTCGTTGGCAAGAAACGCCGGCGCGTCTAGCCGCAGTTCTCCGCGACCCAGTGCAGGTATTCCCGGAACCCGCCGGCGACCGGAATGAAGATTATTTCAGGCACGTCGTACGGGTGAAGTGATCGCAACTTTTCCTGAAAAGCTGTTTGTCGATCCGGCGTGGTTTTGAAAAAGACGATTACTTCACCGGCGGACTCGATTTTTTCTTTCCAGCGATAGACCGACTCGACAGCGGGTAGGATATTTGCGCATGCAGCGAAATTTTCGGTAACGAGTTGATTTGAAATTCGACGCGCGGTGTCAGCATCGGGAAACGTGCTGAGCGCGAGCAGGATTTCGGCTGCCATGTGTCAGGCGAGCATCGCCGCTTCGCACCGCCTGGCCGGCTCGGCCCGGCAAATCCATCCGCCGCCTAGCACAAGATCGCCATCATAAAAAACAGCCGCCTGTCCGGGGGTCACTGCCCTTTGCGGTTCGTGCAACCGAATGTGTGCGCGGCTATTCTCAATTGGCGTCATTCTCGCAGCCACACCAGGATGATTGTAGCGAATCTTCACAGTAGCTTCAATTTGCCTGCCGTAGTCGACGGCGTTGACTCCGGCTACAGGGTGCCAGTTCATGCGATCGATTTCGAATTCGTCACAGACCAAGTGCTCGGCGTCTCCGACGATAACGCGGTTTGTCTCTGGATCGAGATCAACAACGTAGCGTGGTCGCGCCGAACCGCCGGGCAACCCTTTGCGCTGACCGATTGTGAAAAGCTCGATCCCGTCGTGTCGTGCAATGAAATTTCCATCGACATCGTAAATCTCGCCGCGATGAAACTCCGTTTCGCCAACATGCGAACGCAGAAATGCCTTGTAATCGTTGCCGGGCACGAAGCAGATTTCCTGGCTGTCGATCTTATCCGCGACTTTCAGGCCTAACGAGTGCGCGATCTCGCGGATCTGCGACTTCGTCATTTTTCCAAGCGGCATCAGCGCGCGCCGCAGTTGTGATTGCCGCAGACTAAATAGAAAATAAGACTGATCTTTGCGTGGATCGACACCCTTTCGCAGGATGGCGTAGCCGGGATCTCCGCCCCGGTCTCCAAGATGCTCGACGATCGCGTAATGTCCGGTCGCGATATAATCGCAACCCAATGCTGCCGCCTTACTCCAGAGATTTCCAAACTTGATCTTTTCGTTGCACATCACGCACGGATTCGGCGTTCGCCCGGCCTGGTACTCATTGGAGAAATAATCGATCACCAGTCGCTCGAACTGATCGGCCTCATCGACCACGTAGTGTGGAATTTCCAGCGCGTGAGCGACCGCCCGTGCATCGGCTATCGCCTGCGGCCCGCAACATTTGTCCTCCGCGCGGGAGATGCAATCCTGCGGCCAGACCTTCATGGTCACGCCGATGACGTCGTAGCCCTGCTCACGCAATAAATATCCGGCTACGCTGGAGTCCACCCCACCGCTCATGCCAAGAAGAACACGCTGTTTATTACGGTCCATTTTAGTGGAGAACTTCGATCAAGAGATGCGCGAGTCAACGAACTGTGGCGGCGCTCTGTGAGCGCCGAAAACCGGGTGTAGGATCGGCGGTCATAGACCGCCGCTACAGCTTGACTGGTGCGCTAACGAAAACGCTGCCACGCAGAGTAAAGCGCCACGGGTAGTGGGCCGAGCGTGTGATCCCGATCCGTGTACCGGCCACAACATCCGCACTCATGCTTGTGTCGCGGGCAAAGCAATGTCGCGGGTCAGCACACAAGTCCATTTCATGGTGACGGCCAGTGACGCCGAGCGCCTGCGTAAGTTTGCCAGGTCCCGAGCAGAGACGCTTCACATCGTTGAGTCCTCGACGCTTTTTCATCTGTTCGATTCCTTTCTTCGGCTCCAGCGCGCGAATCAGGACGAAGCCATTCGCATCGCCTTTCACTAGCACGTTCAGCATCCAGTGCATCCCGTAGTTGAAATAGACGTATGCAGCGCCCGCCTGATTTCGCTCGACAAAGCTGCGCGCGCTCGGCCGCGTAAAAGTGTGGGCAGCCTCGTCATCTTTCGCGTTGTAGGCTTCCGTCTCGACAAGGACACCGGAGCAATCTCCCCAGATCAATTCCGCCCCGATTAACTCGCGCGCACAAATGAGGGGATCGCGTTCAAAAAACGATGTGGGAATGATCGGATTCACCATCTCCGCGAGACTTGCGAACCGACTACCCTATTGGGCCCGGGGGATTACTCCGGTTCATAGCGAACCGGAAGCAGAATGCTGCTTTCAACCGGATCACCATCGCGAAACGCGGGAATAAATTTTGCTCCGGTGAAATCGGTCAACGCCGCTTGGGCGAGACCAACCAGCGGTGGTTCTTCCGAGACAGCACGCAGATCCTGCAAGTTTCCTGCCGCGTCAACCTTCAGTTCAAGCCGGGCCAAGCCTTTCACAAACACCGTCATGCGCTCGCGTGGATAATGTAATCCAGTGAACTTCGAATCCGCGCCAATTACGGGCTGCGGTCCGATAAAATCATTCCCCGCCTTCAACTCGTCGGCTTCCTGATTTGCAAAAATATGGAGTTTCGGCTTCCCATCCACGACTGAGAAAAAAACGGTGCCGTAGAACAGCACCTCGACCGGTTTGTGTTCGTAAATGGCCGGCGCGAGTCGCGCCTTGTCGAGGCGCTTGCGCACTTCCGCTTCGAGTAAATCCGAACCGGGCACAGGAAGATAAGTCGTGTACGACACGACGTTGCCCGTCGGCGCGACGCGACAGCAAAACATGATTGCCCCGTCCTTTTGGCCCTTTTTAAGCAAATCCTGGGTATCAATCTGGTTAACCAGCGACTCTGGCCCCGATCCGAGCACGGCGGGCCGAAAACGCGGCAGTGGAAGCACCGCTTTCGCGGGAAAAGTCGCGCTCAGGAACAAGGACGTAATCCATAAACAAACGAGTTTGCGCATAAGCCCCTACGCAACGCATCGGGCGAGTTTTGGCAAGGCGAATCTGGTGTTTACTACGCGGCAGTCGCCCAGTCACGGGCGGCCGCAATCCGATGCACCACCTTGTGGCGCCGGAAATAATCGATGAGCGTATCGCGTGTCTGCACCGGATGCATTGTGCAGTTGGCCGCTGGCGTCTCAAGCAGTGCGCGCAACTTCATGAAACGATGGCCGGCGCTGCGTGAGTCGAAACTGTTAAAAGCAATCACGTATTTTTTGCCGCGATCAAGCGGTCGTCCGTTGATAAGAGTCATCGAGGTAATACGCCGGTCGTAACCGCGGCCTGCCATCTCGATTTCGAAACCGACTAAATTGCGGCTCTCATGGCTCGCGTACACTTCTTCCATTACCGCTTTTATTTCGTCGGGCGAGAGCTCTGCGGTCACCACATAGTTTTCGAACGGAATTACGTTCCAAATATCGTTTACCGTTTTCGAACCGGCGACGAAATTGGCCTTTTCATCGAACACTCCATGCATGGCGCCATCTACCTGCACACTTCGCTCCAGCAATGCCTCCCTAATGGCCGCGCCGATCAGCTTCTCAATATCGCTCGGCACGCCGGGTCGACTGAGAGCCCGCAGAGTCTCTGCCAATTCACCAATCGGCTGCGACAGTGAAGCGTGTGATTCGGTAAGGTGCGATTTCGTTCGTGAAATAACAACGGGATCGAAACCGAAACGATGATCCATTAGTTCGGAGGACGCTTCCCGGTGAAGCAGCTTCCTGGAATTCCGATCAAAAAGAAGATCAACCCGGCCGACATGAATCCCGAAATGATCTGCCTGGGTAAAAAGTGCACCGTTGACGAGGCGACTTGGAATAGCCTGATGAGTATGACCGCCGATAAACACGGACGCCTCTGGAAACTCCGAAGCCAATGCCGTCACCGTATTGGCAAAATCATCACCGCCGGTGCGCGGTTTAATTCCCATGTGCCCAGTTAGAATAATCGCATCTGCGCCTTCACTTTTCGCCCTCGCCAGCGCGCGCCGGACAGGCTCAACCGGATATTGAAAATCGATCCCGCGAGTGAATTCCGGTCGAAGCCAAAACTGCATCCCAGGCGTGGTCACTCCGATAATCGCAAGCTTTATCCCGGCAACCCGCTTCACAATGAACGGCTGAATCCTGGCAAATGGATGTTTGGCATCAGGAAATTCGCCAACTGGATTTCCTTCGAGCGTTATGTTCGCAGCAAGCACCGGCATCGCTGAACGTTGCAATGCTTGTTGAAACACCTCTATTCCCCAGTCGAACTCATGATTGCCAATGATCCACGCGTCGTATTTGAGGTGATTGAACAGATCGATCATTAGCTCGCCCTTGCTGCGCAATCCAACGTCCGTTCCTTGGTACACATCACCGACATCGATCAGGATTGAATTAGGATTTTGCTGTTGCCAACGCCGGATTTGGGTGACGCAACGCGCTATTCCACCGCAGTCAGGATTTCCGTTGTAATCGGAAGTCGGCAAGATGTGACCGTGGAGGTCCGTCGTATGCAGGATCGAGATGCGAACCGCGTCGGAATCGAGCGCCGCAGCCGCACGCGTCAGAGTTGGGACCGTGCTAAGCAATCCCGCCCGGCTAACCAGCTTCAGGAACTCGCGTCGAGTCCAGAATTTATCCGGATGGAACATCGGCATGACGTCCGCATCCTAATGCGGCAGCGACCGTCATCTCAATAAAAATGCCAGGACTCAGCATCTTGACCGGGTGGCATTTGCAGTGATGATCAAAGTCATTACCTCATCTCATTTATCATGCTTAACGAAAATTCTTTTAAAGATCTAAAGGCAAACCTGCGAGGAGGACTGATCGAACCAGGCGATAAGGGCTACGATGAAGCCCGGAAAGTGTACAATGGAATGATACACAAAAAGCCACGCGCGATAGCGCGCTGCGCGGATGTCGCGGATGTAATCGGCTCGGTAAATTTTGCCAGAGAAAATGATCTCCTTCTCGCAATCCGCGGCGGCGGACACAACGCCGGAGGCCTTGGAATCTGCGATGGTGGTCTGGTAATCGACCTGGGACTGATGAAATACACGCGTGTCGATCCGGCGGCTCGGACCGTCACCGTCGGTGGCGGATGCACGTGGGGCGATGTCGATCATGCCACGCATGCGTTTGGACTTGCTACTCCCAGTGGAATCATTTCCACGACGGGAGTTGGTGGATTAACCTTGGGCGGAGGAATCGGGCACCTGACCCGCAAATGCGGACTGAGCATCGACAATCTGCTCGCCGCCGACGTCGTATTGGCGAACGGCACATTCGTAAAGGCAAATGCCGATGAGAATTCCGATTTGTTCTGGGCCATTCGTGGCGGCGGCGGAAACTTCGGCGTCGTAACTTCGTTTACCTTCAAGCTGCACCCGATCGACATCCTCTATGGCGGCCCAATGCTCTATGAATTGAGCGAAGCAGCCGATGTCATGAAATGGTATCGAAATCTCATTCCCACGGCTCCGGACGATTTGAGTGGCTTCTTTGCCTTTCTCACCGTCCCGCCGGCACCGCCTTTTCCCGAACATCTGCACCTGAAAAAAATGTGCGGCGTGGTCTGGGCATATGCCGGCCCGCAGCCGAAGGCCGAGGAAACATTTAAGCCGATCCGCGCTTTTAAGAAACCGGCTCTCGATTTCGTTGGTCCCTTGCCCCAGCCAGCGCTGCAAAGCATGTTCGACGCCCTGTATCCGACGGGGTTGCAGTGGTATTGGCGCGCCGATTTTGTGAATGAATTGAGCGATGACGCGATTGCGCAACACATTCGTTTTGGTGAGGCGCTTCCCTCGATGCATTCCACCATGCATCTCTATCCGATCAACGGCGCCGCGTCACGCGTTGGCAAAAACGATACCGCCTGGAATTATCGGGATGCTACCTGGGCGGAAGTAATCGTCGGTGTTGATCCCGATCCAGCCAACAATGAAAAAATCATCTCGTGGACGAAGGGTTATTACGATGCGCTCCATCCCTATTCGGCAGGTGGAGCGTATGTAAACTTTTTGATGGGAGATGAAGGAGAAGACCGGGTGAAGAAAACGTACGGAGATAATTATGAGCGGCTGATCGCGATCAAAAACAAATATGACCCGGGTAATCTCTTCCGCGTGAATCAAAACATTAAACCGAGCAAGGTGTAGCGGCGCTTGTGCCAGGCGCCGGGCGTTTGACACAAACGCCCCTACAAAAAATGAACGCTGATGAATTGAGAGCATTGCAAGCGCCTCTTAAAGCTCGGTACCGCGAGCGCCCTGAAACCGCGCTGGTCACCCTTCACGCGCAGGGACGAATCGGTGAAGGGATCACTTGCAAAATAGAAACCGGAAAAGCGCGCGTCGAAGCGGGGCTTCACCCTGCGACCGGAGGCGATGGGCTCAGTGCCTGCTCGGCGGATATGTTATTGGAAGCGTTGGTTGGATGCGCGGGCGTTACGCTGCGTGCGGTTGCTACGGCGCTGGGCGTTCCGTTGCGTCGCGCAACGGTTCATGCCGAAGGCGATCTCGACTTTCGCGGCACGTTGGGAGTTTCAAAAGACGTACCGGTCGGATTCCGCCAGATTCGATTGGAATTCGATCTCGATACTGACGCCAGCGACGAGCAAATCGCCACGCTAATTCGCCTAACGGAACGATATTGCGTCGTTTACCAAACACTAAGTCACCCCGCCAAGATCAGCGTCTTGCATCGCGCTGTATCGCAGTAAATTCAGCCGATATGCCGCTATACATGGACATTCACGAACTGGGCAGCGTTACGGCCGAAGAGGTAGCCAAAGCACACGCGAAGGATATGGAAACCCAGCGGAAATATGGCGTTGAATACACGAAATACTGGGTCAACGAGAAGGCAGGCAAGGTTTTTTGCCTCTGCGATGCGCCAAATGCCGAGGCCGCAGAACACGTTCATCGCGAAGCCCACGGGTTGCTGGCCGAGAAGATTATCGAGGTTCAGCCTGAGCTCGCCGAAGCATTTTTCGGCGGTGCCGAAACAAATGACGTCGGAGCGGTTGTGCTGCCCGGCGGCGGGGCAGATGCGCGAGATCCGGGAATCCGAACCGTCCTCTTCACGGATATTGTGAATTCAACGACATTAACTCAATCGCTCGGCGATGACGAGGCGCTGGCGCTGCTCGGCGTGCACGACGCGATTGTTCGAGACGCCTTATCCTCTCTGAGCGGACGCGAGGTCAAGCATACGGGCGATGGCATCATGGCATCGTTCGTTTCGGCAGCGAGCGCAGTGCGATGCGCAATTCAGATTCAGCAGGAATTGGACAAGCACGCGCAAGCAAATCCTGAACGTCCGCTTAAGGTCCGAGTCGGCGCCGCAGCTGGGGAACCAGTCGAGCAAAATAACGATCTCTTTGGATCAACAGTTCAACTGGCTGCGCGTCTTTGCGCTCATGCGCAGCCGGAACAGATCCTGGTCTCGAACGCAATTCCAGATCTATGCATCGGCAAAGGACTTTCGTTCGAAGAACTCGGCGAAGTTGTACTCAAAGGCTTCGCTTCCCCAGTCCGCGCCCATGCCGCCGCCTGGAGACAAATGAATTAGACAGATTTTTATCTGTAATTAGTTGCAGATTTTCAGGCCGAATTAGGCCTATTTCTGAGATACATTCTAAACTCTGTCTGAACTTCTCATGGAACTGGAAGGAATTGATCACGTCGCACTCGGTGTGCGCGACACCGAGAAATCAGCGAGGTGGTACATCGAAGTTCTCGGTTTCGAGCGGTTACATAAAGACATGTGGAATGGCGTGCCGACTTTTATTGGCAAAGGAAATACCGCACTCGCGTTGTTCCCAGCGAGCCCAGATGCAAAATCAATATCGTCAACTCCCCGTGATATTCGAATGCTTCATCTCGCTTTTCGCGCGAATAGAAAAAATTTTCTCGCGGCACAGCACGAGCTCAAAAAGCGTGGCATCAAATTCGAATTTCAAGATCACGAGATTTCGCATTCCATCTACTTCCGCGATCCCGACGGCCACGAACTCGAGATCACGACCTACGACTTGGCATCACCCACGATTGACTGAACCCGCCGTTTCTTGAGCCGCTTTCGTTTGGAAAACGCGATCGAACTGCGCCTTGTTTTCTTTCCATGGGTAACCCTCCGGATCCTTACGAACAGGTCCCCAGTAAAGACGTCCCTGGTAACGCCAGGCGTCAAGCACGATGCCCTGCCTAAAGGGTTGTCCCCTGGCGGTGACCACGACGCCATTGTTCTCGGAAAAAGTTCTGGCAAAGGCTTCTCCCCAGTGGAGCTCGAGCGTTTCGAGCTTTAATGCATCCAACTCATGCAGCAAATCTTCTGTCCATTGATAACAGAGGCCTCGCTTCCTCCCGCCAGTGTTGATAAGAATATTGTTAAGAGCCGGGGGGAAAACGACCCGGTATTCGCGAGCCAGTCGTCGCGATGTTTTGTAAGCACATAGGGCAAGCTTCTCGGCTTCGTCCACTCGGACAGTCGGCGAGAGCATCGCGAGTTTGGTGCGTAACTGCGCCTCCGCGGCAATGTCTCCGCGCGGCAGGATTATCTCGGCCGCCCCGGTCTGCGCAGGTTCGACCACATTCGTGTTCGTCGGCTCCGCGCAATCAGTCAGCAGAAACATAGCCGCCAGACCAATGGCAATACGAACCTGGTTGTGAGACAAACTATCAGTGACCATTCGAGGCGCGATACATTAGTGCGGGGCACTGGCTGTCAACCCCGAATGCTTTCAGATCAAACGTCACGCCACGCGGCCGCAGCAGTTTTTATATTTCTTTCCGCTGCCGCAAGGGCATGGCTCGTTGCGACCGACTTTTGGCATCGAACGCCGAACCGGGAGATCAATCGTCACCTCGCCCGCGCCGTCGCCGTCACCGTCGCCGCCAACCGCTGCCATTGCACCAACCGGCTGAAGCTGACGGCCGCGGGCAGGAGCATTTGCCGTCGGCGCGGTCGGCGCATGTTCGCGCATGAGAAATTGCGGCAACGTCGCCAGAAAGTTCTCGAACGCCTGCAAATTCGAGGTGCTGCGGAACAGATTGTTCAGCACTTCATTCTTAATGTTCGCCATTAATTCGACGAACATGTCGTAGGCTTCGGTCTTGTACTCGATCAGGGGGTCCTTTTGCGCATAGCCGCGCAGATAAACGCCCTCGCGCAACGCATCCATTGCGTAGAGGTGCTCCTGCCAGAGCCGATCAATCGCGTTCAGAATAATGTAGCGTTCCAGACTTTTGACCGCCGTCGGTTCCTCGTGGCTCGATTTGCGCTCGTACGCGTCCTTGATCTTTTCGATCAAGAACTGTGCGTTTTCCTCAACCGTCCGCGTGTCGAACTGGGCTTTTTCCTTCGTCAGGCCGAGGGGAAACGTCGTGTTCACCCAATGGATGAGGCCGGTGTAATTTGGTTCATCGACATCGAGATACTCTTTCACTTTTGCCGGCACGGCTTCGTCGATCACTTCGTAGATGAGCTTGCGCGGGTCCTCGGAATCGATCGTCTCGTTGCGATAAGTGTAAACCACCTCGCGCTGCATGTTCATCACGTCGTCGAAATCGAGCGTGCGTTTTCGGATTAAATAATTGCGCTGCTCCACGCGTTTCTGCGCCGTCTCAACCGATTTGTTCAGCCACCGGTGTTCGAGTTCCTGGCCTTCCTCGAGTCCGAACCGCTCCATGATTTTCGTCATCCGGTCCGCCGCGCCGAAATTGCGCATCAGATCGTCCTCGAAGCTAACATAAAAGCGAGAACTGCCCGGATCGCCCTGACGGGCGCAACGCCCGCGTAATTGTCGATCGATCCGGCGGGCTTCGTGCCGCTCGGTGCCGATCACCATCAATCCGCCCCGCTCCGGAACACCGGACCCAAGTTTAATGTCAGTGCCGCGTCCCGCCATGTTCGTCGAGATCGTGACCGTGCCGGGTTGACCAGCGCGTTGCACGATCTCCGCTTCTTGCATGTGAAATTTCGCGTTCAAAACGTTGTGCGGAATTTTCTCCCGCTTCAGCATGCGACTGAGCAACTCGGAAGCTTCCACGCTCACCGTGCCGACTAGCACCGGCTGCTGTTTGTTGTGGCTGTCTCTAATTTCGTTGATGACCGCGTTGTATTTTTCACGTCGCGTTTTGTAAATCCGATCGTTGTAGTCCGTGCGCGCGACTGGCCGGTTCGTCGGAATCATGTTGACGTCGAGCTTGTAAATATCGTGGAACTCGGCCGCTTCTGTTTCGGCCGTCCCGGTCATGCCGGCCAGCCTTTGATATAGGCGGAAGTAATTCTGGATCGTGATCGTCGCCAGCGTTTGCGTTTCGCGGTCGATCTGAACGCCTTCCTTCGCTTCGACCGCCTGATGCAACCCGTCGCTCCAGCGGCGCCCCGGCATTTTCCGCCCGGTAAATTCATCGACAATCACGACCTTGTTCTCTTCGATCACGTACTGCACGTCCTTCTCGAACAAACAGTAGGCGCGCAGCAACTGCGAGATGTTGTGAATCCGCTCGGCCTGCGCGTCGCAATGTTGCTGGCGCTCCGCCTTTTTCTTGTTCTTCTCTTCGTCCGGCAGCGCAGGATCGAGGTCGATTTCGGTAAACTCGTTAATCAGATCCGGCAGCACAAATGCGTTTGGATCATCCGGATTCAGAAAAACTCGGCCTTGTTCGGAGAGATCGGATTCGTTCGATTTTTCATCGATGGTAAAGAAGAGTTGTTCCTTGAGCGCGAACAGTTCCTCCTTGCGCGTGTCCTGGTAAAACGAGAGCTCCGCTTTATCGATGGCGCGCCGCTTTTCAGGATCTTCCATCATCCGGAGTAGCTGTTTATTGCGCGGCTGCCCAAGTTTCACTTTGAACATGAGCAGACCACCTGCCTCGACATCACCCTGCTCGAACTTCTCGATCGCTTCGCTGGCAATGCGGTTACAAAGCATGTTCTGCTTGCGCACCAACTGCTCGATAAGCGGTTTCCACTTGTCGTATTGGTGGGTCGAAATCGTCGCCGGACCGCTGATGATGAGCGGGGTGCGCGCTTCATCGATCAGGATCGAATCGACTTCATCGACAATCGCATAGTGATACCCGCGCTGGACCTGTTGCTCGCGCGTGGTGGCCATGCCGTTGTCGCGCAGATAATCGAAGCCGAACTCGCTGTTCGTCCCGTAAGTGATGTCCATTGCGTATTGCTCGCGGCGGACATCCGGCTCTTGATCGTGCTGAATGCAACCAACCGTGAGCCCGACAAAATCGTAGAGTTGGCCCATCCATTCCGCGTCGCGTCGCGCCAGGTAATCGTTCACCGTCACCAGGTGCGCGCCACGGCCAGTGAGCGCATTCAAGTAAAGCGGCAAAGTCGCGACTAAAGTCTTACCTTCACCGGTCGCCATTTCCGCGATCCGGCCACGATGCAAAACGATTCCACCAAGCAACTGCACATCGAAGTGCACCATGTCCCAGGTCATTGGCTGGTCGCACACCGTGAAGCTGTTTTGTCGATCCTTCAGCCTGCGCGCCGCGTTTTTTACCACCGCGAACGCTTCTGGCAAAATCTCATCCAGCTTTCTCGATTGAGCTTCCAGCTCGGGAATATCTGCCAGTTCGGCTTTCCAGGCCGCGGTTTTCGCCCGCAAATCCCCATCGGACAAGCTTTTGAACCGCTCATCAAACTCGTTGATTCGGCGCACAATCGGCATCAGCCGCTTGAGCTCGCGCTGATTCTTCGACCCTAAAATTTTCTTTAAAACCCACGTAACCATTTCG